>Ga0181563_10000308_pt1 | contig 45448 bp, 41 predicted proteins | sample 011ome_25_FD_133759 | JGI IMG/M metagenome (GOLD analysis project Ga0181563, IMG submission 133759) | Coastal salt marsh microbial communities from the Groves Creek Marsh, Skidaway Island, Georgia - 011512CT metaG (megahit assembly) | ecosystem: Environmental > Aquatic > Marine > Intertidal...
AGTGTGCGCGACGGTTCCATGCCTGAAAGCATCGCCACGGCGATCAATGACCGGATCAAGCACGATGACCCCGATGGCGCGCGCCAGTTGCTTGACGGGATTGACAGCGGGTTGACAGGTGCCGCGCGGGCCGAATGGCGCCAGAAAGTGGCCTGGAGCTATTACATTGAAAATAACGATCCGGCCGCACTCGCCATGGCGGAAACCGTTGATGCGGGTTCCGGTGAATGGGTGGCGGAAGGCGACTGGGTCGCCGGGCTTGCTGCCTGGCGGCTGGGCGATTGCGAAAGCGCCGCCGCTCATTTCGAGGATACGGCGCATCGCGCCAGTAATCCGGAACTGGCCGCCGCCGGTTATTACTGGGCCAGCCGGTCACATGTGCGCTGCCGTGCCCCGGAACGCGCCGCCGAACTGTTGCGCGGTGCCGCGCGCAACGACCAGACGCTGTACGGCATGCTGGCAATCGAACAGCTGGGCAAGCAGGTGCCGCAAACCTATTCCCAGGCCGATTTCAGCAGTGATGACTGGAAAGCACTGAGGGACATACCCAATGTCCGCACGGCGACCGGGCTGGTCGAGATCGGCGAATATGACCTGGCGGACGAGGTGTTGCGCCATCAGGCCAGAATTGGCGATCCGCGCCAGTTTGACGCGCTGTCCCGCCTCGCGCGCGATTTTGGAATGCCAGCGACCCAGCTGTGGATGGCATATAACGCGCCCAGCGGAGGCAGGCCCGACCCGGCCTCGCGTTATCCCACGCCGAAATGGCAGCCAGTGACAGGCTGGCGAGTGGATCCGGCGCTGGTCTATGCGCATGCGTTGCAGGAATCGAACTTCCGTACCAGCGTGGTCAGCCCGGCTGGCGCGCGTGGTCTGATGCAGATCATGCCGGGCACGGCCAAACATCACGCTGCATCGATCAATATGAGCGGGTCGTACGGCGAACTGGCCCGGCCCGAAATCAACCTCGCCTTCGGCCAGCGCACACTGGAAGCGCTCAAGGATTCGGGTGGCACCGGCGGCCTGCTGCCCAAGGTGATGGCTGCTTATAATGCCGGGCTGGCGCCGGTCATTCGCTGGAACACGGAAATCAGGGACCAGGGCGATCCGCTGCTGTGGATGGAATCAATCCCCTATTGGGAAACGCGCGGCTATGTCGCAATCGTGACCCGCAATTACTGGATGTACGAACGGCAGGCCAACGCCGATTCTCCCAGCCGTGTTGCATTGGCTCAGCATCGCTGGCCCGCCTTTCCGGAAATCGGTTCCTACCGCATGGCTTCGGGCGAATAGGCCGGGCATGGCAGTCGATCCCGAACGCGTTTTCAAGCCGATCAATATCGCGATCCTGACCGTGTCCGACACGCGCGGTCCGGGCGACGACACTTCGGGCGACATTCTGGCCGAACGGGTGAAGGCTGCCGGCCATCGGCTGGCCGCGCGCGCAATCGAGAAAGACGATGCCGATGTGCTGGTCAAACGGCTGAACAACTGGATCGACGATCCGGCGATTGACGCCATCCTGACCACCGGCGGCACCGGGTTGACCGGGCGCGATGTGACGCCCGAAGCGCTGGAACGGATCAAGACGCGCGACATTCCAGGCTTCGGCGAATTGTTTCGTCTGATCAGCTACAAGACGATCGGCACCTCTACCGTCCAGTCACGCGCCTGCGCGGTGGTGGCGCGGGGCACCTATATCTTTGCCCTGCCCGGTTCGAACGGCGCTGTGAAGGATGGCTGGGACGGCATTCTTGCCGAACAGCTCGACAGCCGCAACCGGCCCTGCAATTTCGTTGAATTGATGCCACGCCTGCGCGAAATATAGAACAGGGCTGGCAAGCGGCCCCGCGAGAGGAATCATTATGACCGCATCAGCAGCCGACACAAACATGACTGCCCGCTTTGATGACAGCAATGTCGCATGGCAGGCGCTGGATGGCTTCGAAGGGATGGTCCTGTCCCTGTGCAGCGTCGAGCCGGAGAGCAATTGCGTCGATTTTCTGGTCAAGTTCGCGCCGAACTCCAAGGTTCTGTTTCATCGGCACCTGGCAGCGACTCACAGCTTCGTGATCGAAGGCGCGCATGTCATCTATGAGGAAGACGGATCGCGCCGCGAAACCCGCCCGGTGGGAACCTATTCGATCACCCCGGCCAGTGACGATGTACACAGCGAAGGTGGCGGCCCGGACGGCTGTGTTCTGCTGTACAGCGCGCGCGGGACAGACGCCGAACTGTTCGAAATGTTCGACGGTGACTTCAAATCAGCCGGCAAGATGACGGTCGGGGACTTCGTCGGCCTGTCAGGTGGATAGCCGATAATCCCGGAACCGTTCGCGCAGGTCCTTCTTGCTGATCTTGCCCGTCCCGGTGTGCGGTATCTCGTCCACGAATTCCACCGCGTCAGGGAGCCACCATTTGGCCACCTTGGCTGAGAGGAACCGGATCAGTTCCGCCGCTTCAACTTCGGCCCCGTCCTTCTTCACGACCACCAGGATGGGGCGTTCATCCCATCGGGGGTGCGCCACCCCGATGGCCGCTGCCTCCGCCACACCAGGATGTCCTATGGCCGCGTTTTCGAGATCGACGGAGCTGATCCATTCTCCGCCTGACTTGATCACATCCTTGGTCCGGTCCGTTAGCTGAACGGTTCCGTCGGGGTGAATGATGGCCACATCGCCCGTGTCGAACCATTGTTCCGGAGCCTGCGCGGCATCGCTTTCAGCCTTGAAATAGCGTTTGATGCACCAGAATCCGCGCACCTGCAGTGCACCGGCGCTCGTCCCGTCACGCGGCAGGACCCGGGCGGGATCGTCCAGGTCGACCGCGCGCACCTCGCTACCAAAGACCGCGCGGCCCTGCGACGCCTTGTAGCGCACCTGTTCAGCCAGGCTCAGCGCGTCCCATCCCTCTGTTTCATAGGAGGTGGTTGCGATCGGTGAAGTTTCCGTCATGCCCCAGGCATGCGTAATGCGCACACCTGCGCGCAGCAATCGCTCGACCATCGCAGGCGGAAAGGCAGAGCCACCCGAAATCGCCTGCGAAAACGGCGGCAAGTCCTGCCCGGTTGCGTCAAGATGCTGGAAAATCCCCAGCCAGACGGTCGGAACGCCGGCCACATGAGTGGCTCCTTCCCGCCGCATCAACTCGCACAGGCGCGCCGGCTCGTTCACCGCAGAAAAGACGAATTTTGCCCCCACTGACGCGCCCGCCCAGGGCAAACCCCATGCGGCGGCGTGAAACAGTGGAACGATCGGGAAGATGGCGGAGCGCGGTTCGAGATTGGCGACTGACGGCGCAACCGCGGCCATGGCATGAAGAATGGTGGAACGGTGTTCATACAGCACCCCTTTCGGGTTACCGGTTGTCCCGCTGGTGTAGCAGAGCATGGCAGGATCACGTTCGCCCCCCGGTTCCCATGCGGTGTCGCCATCTTCCGCCGCGATCCAGTCTGCAAAAGCACCATCATCGAAGCAGATGAAATGTTCCACCTTCGGCAGCCGGGCGCGCAGGCGATCGACGATGGGCTGAAACGCGGCGTCATACAGCAACACGCGATCGTCCGCGTGATTGATGATATATTCCAGCTGGTCGTCAAACAGGCGCGGATTGATCGTGTGCAGCACCCCGCCCGCACCGGTTACACCAAACCAGCTGGCGAGGTGGTGCACATGATTCATCGCCAGCGTGCCGACCCGGTCAGACGGGCGCAGCCCGACCCGTCGCAACGCCTGCACCATGCGCAACGCCATTTGCCGCAATTCGCCCCAGTTGCTGCGGCTTTCGCTGCCATCGGCCCAATATGTCACGATTTCGCGCTGTCCATGCTCGCGCGCGGCGTGATCGATCAGTCCGCTCAGCCGCAGCTGCCAATCCTGCATTCCGCCCAGCATGTGCATTCTCCCATCGTCGGCTTTCAGCGCCGTTCTTCATCTGCAAGTCTGGCAACAGCCGTGGCCGGCCGCAACCGGGCATTTCAATGTTTTGCCAGCAATCGACGCTTTCTGGCGCCCGCGGTTCAGGCGACGAGCCGCAACCGTGCTGTGCTGCGCGCTCGCAATGATGGCTCGCGCACCCCTTCGATCAGGGCCAGCGAATCGACCGTTTCGCCATCGAGCAGGAAATCCCGGCCGAGCAGCAGCCGGGTACTTTCACCCGATTGCGTTCGGACGGTCGCAAAGACTTCGCCAGTGCCGCCTTCGCCGCGCGGCAGGATCGACGCGAGCTCTGCGAAGGCATCGGCGCTATGTACCTTGAGGTCGAGCGACATCCGCGCCGCGCCGGTCACTTCATCAAGCGGACGAGCACCGCGAATGGTAACGCGCGGCGGCTCTTCCGGGTTCGGGCGATCAAGTTCGACATTGAGCAGGACGCAGGTGCCTTCACGCGCCCATTTAACGAAATGTTCCACCAGCGATTCCTCGAAACAGGCAGCGCTGAACTGTCCCGATGAATCCGAAAAATCGGCACGCACGAAATCCTTGCCCTTGCGCGTCTTTCCCTTGTTCGCGCCTTCGACCAGCACCGCCATGACGGCAGGCTGCCTGCCACTGCCTTCCGGCCCGGTTTCCATCAGCGCGGCATGGCTGCGCGCGCCGTTCATCGAGGCGATGGTGCGATATTGAGCAACCGGGTGTGCGGCAAAGTAGAAGCCGAACACTTCGCGTTCCTGCGCCATCTGCTCGGCCCGCGACCAAGGCTCGACCTCCTCAAGACGCAAGGTCGGCTCGACGTGCTCCTCACCGCCGAACAGGCCCGCCTGACCACTGCTGCGTTCACGCTCCGCCGCTTCGGCTGTGGCCAGCAGAATATCCGCATTGGCCAGAACTTTCGCCCGATTGGGTTCGAATGCGTCAAAGGCCCCCGCCCCGGCCAGCCCTTCAAGCTGGCGGCGGTTCATCGAACCCTGCGGCAGACGCGTGAACAGATCATCGAGACTAGCGAAGGGTCCGTTGGCATGGCGTTCCGCAACGATCGCGTCCATCGCCTTTTCGCCAACGTTGCGGATGCCCGCCAGCGCATAGCGCACGGCATAGCCATCTTCCGTCTGTTCGACCGTGAATTCGGCGTCGGAGGCGTTGATGTCCGGTCCCAGAATGACGATTCCGCCCCGCCGCGCATCGTCAACGAAGATCGACAGTTTGTCGGACTGATGCATGTCGAAACACATCGATGCCGCGTAGAATTCTTCCGGGTAATGCGCCTTCAGCCAGCCGGTCTGATAGGCGAGCAGCGCATATGCGGCAGCGTGGCTCTTGTTGAAGCCATATCCGGCGAATTTGTCGATCAGGTCGAACAACTCGTTCGCCTTCTTCGCCTCGATCCCCGAAACCTCCTTGCAACCATCGACGAAGCGCTGGCGCTGGGCGTCCATTTCCGCCTGCACCTTCTTGCCCATGGCCCGGCGCAGCAGGTCGGCATCGCCAAGCGAATAGCCCGCCAGCACCTGCGCCGCCTGCATCACCTGTTCCTGATAGACGAAAATGCCGTAGGTTTCGGAAAGAATGCCTTCCAGCTTCGGGTGCGGATATTCGATCGCTTCGGCGCCGTTCTTGCGGCGCCCGAACAGCGGTATATTGTCCATTGGACCGGGCCGATAAAGCGAAACCAGCGCGATGATATCGCCGAAATTGGTGGGCTTCACCGCCGCCAGCGTGCGCCGCATCCCTTCGGATTCCAGCTGGAACACGCCCACCGTGTCGCCGCGCTGAAGCAGGCGATAGACCTGATCATCATCCCATGGCAGCAGGTCGAGATTGACCGTGATCCCGCGCTTTTCCAGCAGTTCGACCGCCTTGCGCAGCACCGAAAGCGTCTTCAGCCCGAGAAAGTCGAATTTGACGAGCCCCGAGCTTTCGACATGCTTCATGTCGAATTGCGTCACCGGCATGTCCGAGCGCGGATCGCGATAGAGCGGCACCAGCTGCGCCAGCGGCCGGTCGCCGATCACCACGCCTGCCGCGTGAGTGGACGAATTGCGCGGCAGGCCTTCCAGCTGCATGGCAAGATCGACCAGCCGCTTCACTTCATCGTCATTGTCATATTCGCGGCGGAATTCGGCGATGCCGTTCAGCGCGCGCGGCAATGGCCAGGGGTCAGTTGGATGATTGGGCACCATCTTGCACAGCCGGTCAACATGGCCGTAACTCATCTGCAGGATACGCCCGCAATCGCGCAGCACCGCGCGCGCCTTCAGCTTGCCGAAAGTGATGATCTGGGCGACGTGATCGTCCCCGTATTTCTGCTGGACATAGCGGATCACCTCGCCCCGGCGGGTTTCGCAGAAATCGATATCGAAATCCGGCATGGACACGCGTTCCGGATTGAGGAAACGTTCAAACAGCAACCCCAACCGGATCGGATCGAGATCAGTGATGGTCAGCGCCCAGGCGACCAGCGAACCGGCGCCCGAACCGCGCCCTGGCCCCACCGGAATGTCATTTTCCTTCGCCCATTTGATGAAATCGGCAACGATCAGGAAATAGCCGGGAAAGCCCATGCGGGTGATGATGTCGACTTCAAAGTTCAGCCGATCATCATAGGCCTGCCGTTCTTCCGCGCTCATCGCGCCATAGGGCGCCAGCCGCGCCTCCAGCCCCCTGCGCGCGTCTTCAGCCAGCATCCGCGCCTCGCCTTCGATATCGCCGGCCAGGCTGGGCAGGATCGGCTTGCGCATCGGCGGCGCGACTGCGCAGCGTTGCGCGATCACCAAAGTGTTGGCGGTGGCTTCGGGCAGATCGGCGAACAGTTCTGCCATCATTTCCGCCGATTTGACGAATGCCTGCGGGGCCGAACGGGGCCGGTCCGCCGCATCGATATGCGTCGAATGGGCAATGCACAGCATTGCGTCATGCGCAGCATGGAAATGCGGTTCCGCGAAATTGGCCGGGTTCGTCGCTACCAGCGGCAGATCGCGGGCATAGGCCAGATCAATCAACGCCTCTTCCGCCGCATCCTCCACCGCATTGTTGCGGCGCGCGATCTCGATATAGAGCCGGCCCGGAAACAATGCTTCCAGCCGTCCGGCATAGGCGTTGGCGGCGTCGCTGCGCTGTTCCGCCAGCAACCGCACCAGCGCCCCTTCGCCCGCGCCGGTCAGCGCGATCAGCCCGCTGCTGTACCCTTCCAGATCGGTCAGCCGGACATGCGGTTCTTCATGCAGGGGCCGGTCAAGATGCGCGCGGCTGACGAGATGGCACAGATTGTCCCAGCCAGCACCGTCCTGCGCATAGAGCGGCAGATAATCCACTGGACCATCTTCACCCCGCTTCACCCCCAGCAAGGCGCCGACCAGCGGCTGAATGCCGAGATCGCGGCAGGCCGCAGCAAAGGCGACCGAACCATACAGCCCGTTGCGGTCGCAAATGGCGATCGCCGGAAAGCCGCGTTCGCGCGCCAGCCGGGCAATCGCCTTGGGATCGATCGCCCCTTCGAGCATCGAATAGGACGAAAGCACGCGCAGCGGAACGAAAGGGGCATAAGCCATACGGGCAGATTAGCCTCGCCCGCAAGACAGCTTCAAGGCGCTGCAGCATGGCGGTTGGGGATAAGGCCGTGCACAAAGCCAGTTGCATTTTCCGCTGGATATGATCCTATCGCGCCAACTGAAACTGGAGGGCACGAACATGGCGGACACCGGTGATTCTGATTCAGGATTTCAGAAAATATTGGCGCGGGCCAAGGGCATTATCCTGCAACCCGCAGAGGAATGGCCACAGATCAAGGCCGAACAGGGCTCATGCACCGCGATCCTCAAATCCTATGCTCTGCCGCTTATTGCCATCGGCCCTGTCGCCAGCTTTCTGGGCGGGCAGATCTTTGGCTATGGCATTCTTGGTTTCAGTTTCCGTCCGGGTATTGCGGGTGCGCTGGCCGCAACCGTCACCCAATTCGTCCTGGCGGTGGCCGGTGTCTTCCTGCTGAGCTTTATCGCCAACTTCCTTGCCCCCCGGTTCGGTGGCAAGGATGACTTCGCCCAATCCTTTCGCCTGGTGGCATACAGCATGACCGCCGCCTGGATTTCTGCCGTCTTCGGCATTATCCCGACGCTGGCCATCCTGGGGCTGCTGGGCCTATACAGCATCTATATTTTCTACACCGGCGCAACCACGATGATGAATGTGCCGGCAGAAAAGGCGGGCGGTTACACCGCTGCCACATTCGTGGCCGCGTTCGTTCTTTTCCTGGTGATCGGTGCAGCCTCCGGCGCGGTCACGCGCTCCTTCGCACCTGATCCGTTTGATAATGACTATGCGTTGAATGGGTCAGCCAGCCCGGCAGAGCCGGGCTGATGCTTCAACCCGGATAATCGGCGCGCGAAGCCAGCGCCGCGATTTCCGCATAGCCCAGCCGATGATCGCCTGCCTTCTCGATCGCGTAGGACGGGCGATCTGCCTCGGGCAGTGACATCACGAAGCCAACCAGCTCCGCTAAAGTGCCGCTGCGGATGCTCTTCATCGCATAAAGCACACCCTCACCATCATCCTTGCGATGCAAGGTCCCGTGATCGCTCCAGTCGACCTGTCTGGAAACAGTGTTATCGTTCATCGGATCCTCCAATACTGCATACTGCCGAAATGGGGATTGCGGCGCCGCTATTCCAGTAGCCCCTCGTGCAATCGCACCACCCGGTCCATTCGTCTGGCCAGCCGCTCATTATGCGTGGCGACCAGCGCCGCGCTGCCCTCGCCGCGCACCAGCCGCAGGAACTCAGCCAGTACCCGGTCAGCGGTTGCTTCATCGAGATTTCCGGTCGGCTCATCCGCCAGCACCAGCTGCGGCCGATTGGCCAGCGCCCGTGCCACCGCCACTCGCTGCTGTTCCCCGCCCGAAAGCTGGCTGGGCCGGTGGTGAAGCCGCTTGGCCAGGCCCAGCGCGGACAGGAGCTCATCCGCACGCTGTTCGGCATCCTCACGCGCGCGGCCTGCCACCAGTTGCGGCAGGATCACATTTTCCTGCGCGGTGAAATCAGGGAGCAGGTGATGAAACTGGTAGACAAAGCCCAGGTGATCGCGCCGCAGCGTCGTGCGCGCATCGCCTGACAGGCCGCTGGCATCAACGCCCGCGATCTCGATCTTGCCTCCAAATCCGCCCTCCAGCAGGCCCACCGCCTGCAGCAAGGTTGATTTGCCCGCGCCCGAGGGGCCGAGCAGCGCCACAATCTCGCCCGGCCTGACTGCAAGATTGACCCCGCGCAGCACATCGATGCGCACGCCGCCCTGTTCGAAACTGCGGGTCAGGCCGATCAGCTTTACGACCGCATCACTCATAGCGCAGCACCTGCACCGGATCCGTGCTCGCCGCCTTCAGCGCGGGGTAAAGTGTGGCCAGAAAGCTGAACAGCAAAGCCATCAGCGAAATCACGACCACCTCCGCCGGGTCGGTGCGCGATGGCAGTTCGGCCAGGAAACGGATCGAAGGATCCCACAGGCTGATACCGGTCACGAATTCGATCCCCCGCACCACCGATTGCCGGAAAAAGAGAAAGACGAAGCCGAGCACCAGCCCGGCCACGGTGCCCAGCGCACCGATGATGAACCCGGTCGTCACAAAAATCTTGAGCAGGCTTTTGCGGGTCGCCCCCATGGTGCGCAGGATGGCGATGTCGCGTGTCTTGGCGCGCACCAGCATGATGAGCGAGGAAAGAATGTTGAAGACCGCCACCAGCACAATGATCGAAAGCACCACGAACATGGCGACCCGTTCCACCGCCAGTGCTTCGAACAGGCTGGCATTGATCGTCTTCCAGTCGGAAATGACGGCCTGCCCCGCCAGCTTCCGCCCCAGCGGGGCCAGCGTTTGGCCGACGGTATCGGGATCAGTGGTCTTCACCTCGATCATGCCGATCGAATCCCCGGTCAAAAGCAGGGTCTGCGCGTCCTTCATCGGCATGACGACGAAGGCCTGATCGTAATCGTAAATGCCGATCTCGAAGATGGCGGAGACATGATAGCCGATCTGGCGCGGCACCGTGCCAAAGGGGGTGGAACGCCCCTGCGGATTGATGATGGTAATCGTATCGCCCACCCGCGCGCCCAGGTTTTCCGCCAGCCGCGCGCCAATGGCGACATTGCCCGCACCCGGCCGCAAGGCAGCGAGCGAACCATCCTTGCGCTGCGGTTCGAGCCGCCGGATATCCTCCAGCGTGTTGCCGCGCACCAGAATGGCTTCGACCCGACCGTTGAAGCTGGTCAGCAGGGGTTGTTCGATCAGGGGCGAGGCGCGCACGACGCCGGGCGTCGCCTTCACATCTTTCAGCACACTCTGCCAGTTGTCGAGCCGCCCGCCATAAGCCTGAATGATCGCATGGCCGTTCAGCCCCACGATCTTGTCCAGCAGTTCGGCGCGAAAACCGTTCATCACGCTCATCACGATGACCAGCGCGGCCACGCCCAGCATGACTGCCACCAGACTGATCCCGGCGACAAGCGCGATGAACGCTTCGCCCCGGCCCGGCAGCATGTAGCGCTTGGCAATGGTCCATTCGAAGGGGGAGAGGATCAAGGGTGCAGCTTTGCTCAGTTATTTATGTGCCTGCGGTTTAGAAGCGCACCGTGGCCGAGGCAACACGCTTTCGCCATGGGTTGTTCGCCCTTGCACAATGAACCTTGTAATCTTGTCGTAACATCGCCATTGCGGGCCGCAAGGCACACAGCAGCAGGCGGGGCCTTGCAGGCAGCGATGATCACTAACCATCCTTTTTTCGACGCTGACGGCGACAAGCTGCGCGAGGAATGCGGCGTTTTCGGCGTCATCAACGCAACCGATGCGGCTGCGGTAACGGCGCTGGGCCTGCATGCTTTGCAGCATCGCGGGCAGGAAGCGGCGGGAATCACCAGCTTTGACGGTTCCGAATTCTATTCCCGGCGCGGGCTTGGCCAGGTTGCGGAAAACTTTTCCTCCGTCGAAGCGATCGGGGAACTGCCCGGCTTCATGGCTGCGGGCCACGTCCGCTATTCGACCACCGGCGGCGCGGGGCTGCGCAACGTGCAACCGCTTTACGCGGATCTGGCGTCGGGCGGATTCGCCATCGCGCACAACGGGAACATTTCCAACGCCCGCCATCTGCGTCAGGAACTGGTCCAGAAGGGCGCGATCTTCCAGTCCACTTCGGACACTGAAGTCATCATTCACCTGATCGCCACCAGCCGTTTCGCCCGGCTGCTTGACCGGTTTGTCGATGCGCTGCGCATGGTTGAAGGCGCCTATTCGCTGATCTGCATGACGCCCAAGCGCATGGTCGCCTGCCGCGATCCGCTGGGCATCCGGCCGCTGGTCATGGGGCGACTGGGCGAAGCTATCATCTTTGCCAGTGAAACCGTGGCGCTCGATGTCGTCGGCGCTCAGTTTGAACGCGAAGTCGAACCCGGCGAACTGGTGGAAGTGCGCGCGGACGGGCGGATCACCAGCCACCGCCCCTTTGGCCAGTGCAGCCCGCGTCCCTGCATTTTCGAGCATGTCTATTTCAGCCGTCCGGATTCGATCCTGGGGGGCACCTCAGTCTATCATGCGCGCCGCCAGATCGGCGTGGAACTGGCCAAGGAATCACCCGTCGAGGTGGACCTGGTGGTGCCCGTGCCGGACAGCGGCGTGCCCGCCGCCATCGGCTATGCCCAGCAATCGGGCATTCCGTTCGAGCTGGGAATCATCCGTTCGCATTATGTCGGGCGCACTTTCATCCAGCCATCGGATGGGCAGCGCACCTCCAGCGTCAAGCGCAAGCACAACGCCAATCGCGCGCTGGTGGAAGGCAAGCGGATCGTGCTGATCGACGATTCGATCGTGCGCGGTACCACCAGCCTCAAGATCGTTCAGATGATGCGCGAAGCGGGCGCGCGCGAGGTACATATGCGCATCGCCAGCCCGCCGACCGAACACAGCTGCTTTTACGGGGTGGATACGCCCGAACGATCCAAGCTACTGGCCGCACAGATGGATGTGGAAGCGATGCGCGCATTCATCCAGGCTGACAGCCTGGCCTTCGTTTCGATTGACGGGCTTTATCGCGCGGTCGGCGCGAAGGAACGCAAGCAGGGCTGCCCGCAATATTGCGACGCCTGCTTCTCGGGCGAATATCCTACTTCACTGACTGACCTGACAGAGCGGGAAAATCCCGCCCAGCTTGCCTTGCCGGTCAACAAGGTCGCGTGATGGCCGGGCCACTGGAAGGTCAGATCGCGCTGGTCACCGGCGCCAGCCGGGGCATCGGTGCCGCCACGGCCCGCGCCTTGGCCGCTGCAGGCGCTCATGTCATCCTGACCGCACGCGATGCGCGCGCGCTGGAAACGGTGGAAGAGGATATTCACACGGCCGGCGGGAGCGCCACGATCGCCCCGCTCGATCTGGCGGAACAGGACGGCATTTCCCGGCTCGCCGCCGCAATCGCGCAACGTTGGGATCATCTCGACATTCTGGTGATCTGCGCCGCGATCCTGCCTGAACTGACACCGGTCACGCTGATTGACCAGGCCAGTTTCAATCGCGCGCTGACGCTTAACGTGCTGGCCCCGCAAGCGTTGCTGGCCGCCTTCGCCCCGCTGTTGAAGCGCAGCGACAATGCGCGGATCATCGGGCTGACGAGCAGCGTCGGACAGACGCCGCGCGCTTATTGGGGCGCATATGGCGCGACCAAGGCCGCCTTTGAAAACCTGCTGGAATGCCATGCGCAAGAAGTCGGCAGGATTACGAGCACGCGGGTAGCAATCATCGATCCCGGCGCAACCCGCACGAAAATGCGCGCCCGCGCCTATCCGGGCGAAGACCCCGCGACGGTGAAGCCGCCCGAAGTGGTGGCGGAGCGGATTGTCGCGTTGCTGGGGGAACCGTTCGAGACCGGTCATCGTGAACGGGTGGATGCAGTTCATTAACCATCTTTGGTGATATCCCTGAAAGCAAATCGGGCGAAAATTGCACAAGGGTGAGCCGCAAGGCCGCCGTAACCAGGTTTAATTGTGCAAGGGGTAAGGCCCGATGATCGAAACGCCCAGCCGCTATTCGCTAGCCGCTCAGGAAGACCGCAGCGCACCACGCACGCGGATCGCCATCCCTGCCCAAATGCGCCAGTCCGGCGGGCGCGCCTTCCAGACGGTGGTTCATGACCTGTCGCTGTCAGGCTTTTCGGCAGCGGCCGTGAACCGGATGCAGCCGGGCGCGCTGGTGTGGCTGACGCTGCCCGGCCTAGAATCGCTCCAGGCCGAGGTCGTCTGGTGGGATCGCAGCGTGTGCGGCTGCGCCTTCATGCATTTGCTGAGCCCCATCGTGCATGACAATATTCTTGCCCGCTATCGCGGTGACGGGGTCTATCGTTCGATCTGAGGACTGACCGGCTCAGCTCCGCTTCCACGCCTGCAAGGCGCGTTCGCGCGCTTGGCGATGGCCAATGAGCTTCTGCGGGTAGGTTTCGGGCCGCCGGCCAAATTCATCCGGATCGTGGACGAACGGATCGTCCAGACAGGCAAGTTCGGGAACCCAGCGGCGGATATAATCGCCTGCGGAAAATTTTTCGCTCTGCGACAGCGGGGCCATGATCCGCACGAACATGTTGGCGTCCACGCCGCTGCCCGCCACCCATTGCCAGTTGGTGGCGTTTGAGCCGTAATCTGCGTCGACCAGCGTGTCCCAGAACCACTGTTCGCCCTCGTGCCAGCCAATCAGCAGGTGTTTAACGAGGAAGCTTGCCGCGATCATCCGCACCCGGTTGTGCATCCAGCCGGTCTGCCAAAGCTGGCGCATGCCCGCATCGACAATGGGGTAACCGGTGCGGCCCTGCTGCCAGACGGCGAGGTCTGACCGGGCCTGCGCGCCGCTGCGCCACGGGAAACCATCGAAAGCGGGTTTGGCAGAGTGCACGCCATAATCCGGATATTGCAGAATCACATTCTGGGCATAATCACGCCAGCCCAGTTCTTTGAGGAATGTTTCCGGAAAGCGGCCCTCAGCCGTCAGCCCGTGCCAGACCTGCGCGGGGGAGATTTCGCCGAAGTGCAGATGCGGCGAAAGGCGCGAGCTGCCCGCTTCCGAGGGGAAGTTGCGGGCATGGTCATAAGCATCCGCGCAGCCCACGAACGCGGCCAGCCGCTGCAGCGCGCCAGTTTCGCCCGGTTGCCATTCGGCCGCGAAGCCTGCGGCCCAGTCCGGCTTTGAAGGCAGCAACTCCCATCCGTCCAGCTCATCGCTGTCAGGCCAGCTCCGGGGTGCCAAGATGCGAGCAGGCGGTGGCAGCGGCAACGGTGGCGGCATCCCCGCGTTCAGCGCGCGCCAGAACGGGGTGAAGATCTTGAACAGCCCGCCCGAACCCGTCAGCACCGAGCCGGGCGGCGCCAGATAATTGCCGTGATAAAGGCGCAGCGGTTGAGTGCGGGCCACTGCCCGTTCCGCATTGCGCCACCACGGCTCGTAATGATGGAGCGAATGAATCGCTCCCGCCCCCGTCTCGCTGGCCAGAGCGGCCAGCACATCCTCGCACCGCCCGCGCCGCAGGATCAGGCGCGAGCCAGCCCCGCGCAGAGCAGCGTCCAGCGCGGCAAGGCTGTGATGCAGCCACCAGCGGCTGGCCGCGCCCATCCGCCGGTGCCGGGGCGTCTCGTCATCGAGGATATAGACCGGGATCACCGGCCCGCCAGCCGCCACGGCGGCAGCGAGGGCGGCCTGATCGGCCAGCCGCAGGTCGCGCCGCAGCCAGACGATCTGCGCGCTCACCGGCAGCCCGCCTCGCCCGTTGGTACCTGAACGACGTGACGGAAGGGGTTGCCATCACCGCGCCACGGCACGCGGATACTGGCGAAGCGCGCATCAGTCAGTTCTACCCGCGCCATGCAGCCTGCCCTCGTCACCTGCGCCATGGGCATCACTGACCAGCGCATGAAGCGTCTGATCTGCGGGGTGGCCTCAAGCGCGCGACGCACCGCCGGATCTTCCATATTGTCAGCCGCCGGCGCGGCGACCTGCTCCAGCGGAAAAAATGGGCTCCACCGGGCAAAGCCGATCCGGCCTTCCTCGCGCCAGACCAGCCCGCGTTCCCAGAACCGTACCGGCTCGAACTGCGCAAACAGGATCTCGGGCCGGGGATAGGGGGGATTGGTGCACAGTGCCTCCTTTGCAGAATAGGTCAGCAGCTGATTGCCAAGGATGTAAGCCAGCCCCAGCACAAGCGCAGCACGCGCCGGGGCCTGCCGGCTTTCGCCCCGGCCCGCGCGCCGGCGCGACAGGAAAATGCCCGTTCCCAGCACACACCACAGCCACACATCGATGATGAACAGCGATTCTGCGTGAAACCAGTGATCGCTGAACGGGGAGAACAGCTGGATCGCATAGGATGTCTGCCAGTCCAGCAGCGGATGCGTGAGCGCGCCGATAAAACACAGCGCCAACAGCCATCCGGGGCGCAGCTCCAGCCCGCTCCTGAACGTAGCCCCGCGCCGCACCTGCCAGCGATCCAGCAACCACAGCAGCGCGAACAGCAGCGGCGGCATCACCACCATCCCGCCCACCAGACTATGCGTGAAGCCGCGATGCGTGGCCAGCGGCACCCAGCAGCTATGACCGAAGAACACGTCAAGGTCGGGCATGTTGGCGCCCAGAACCAGCGCCGCCAGCCCTTTGCGCGATTTACCTTTCAGCCCGGCCTCGCCCAGCGCCCAACCGACCAGGCTGTGCGTCAGATTATCCATGGCGAGCGATCACAAAAATGGCGCGGTGGTCAGCCTTCCACGGTCCAGGTCTGGCCCTTGGCCAGCAGCCTGGCGAGGTCCGGTTCCTTGCCTTCCGCATCCCTGGCGTTCTGTTCCAGCACGCTTTCCTCGAACGTCGGGCGCGGATCGTCATAGAGCACGCCCAGCGCCATGGGGAATGGCCCGAACGGCATTTCGACCAGCATATGCGCGATGGCCCGGTTGGTGACATTGTGGACCAGCACCCCGGCCCCCTGCCAATCGCCATCCACCACATCGACCACTTTCAGCGAGAGCGTATCGAGATCGAGTGCGATCCCCCTGGCCCCCTTGGCAAAGACCATCGGCTGTCCATCTTCGAGCCACAATTGCTGATCTTCCGCCCCCTTGGGCGCCGCGAAATCATTGAACACGTCCTTGTTGTAGACAATGCAGTTCTGGAAGATTTCGACAAAGGCCGCGCCCTTGTGCGCATGCGCGGCCTTCAGCACTTCGGGCAGGTTCTTCGACACGTCAAAGGCCCGGGCCACGAAGCGGGCATTGACCCCCAGTGCGAAGGCGCAGGGGCTGAGCGGACGGTCAACCGAACCCATCGGGGTTGACGGGCTGGTCGTTCCGACCCGGCTGGTCGGCGAATACTGGCCCTTGGTCAGCCCGTAAATCTCGTTGTTGAACAGCATGATCTGGCAGTTGAGATTACGCCGCAGCAGGTGCATCGTGTGATTGCCGCCGATCGACATGCCATCGCCATCGCCGGTTACCAGCCACACATCCAGTTCCGGATTGGCCAACTTGATCCCTGTCGCAAAAGCGGGTGCACGGCCATGGATCGTGTGGAAACCATAGCTTTCGATGTAATAGGGGAAACGGCTGGAACAGCCGATACCGCTGACGAACACGGTGTTGGCCGGGTCAGCGCCGATCTGCGGCAGGGTGCGCTGCACCGCCTTGAGGATCGCATAATCCCCGCAGCCGGGGCACCAGCGCACTTCCTGATCGGATTCCCAATCCTTCAGCGTGGTTTCGATCTTGATCATCTCGTTCATGCCAGCGCTCCTTCGATCGCGGCTTCAATTTCGGCAATGGTGAACGGCTGCCCGCTCACCTTGTTGAGCGGTTTTGCATCCACCAGATACTGGTCGCGCAGCACCGTCTTGAGCTGCCCGGTATTCATTTCGGGCACCAGAACATGGTCATATCCCTTCAGCAGCTCGCCCAGATTCTTCGGCAGGGGCCAGATATGGCGGATATGGATATGCGCAACATCCACCCCGCGCCTGCGGGCACGGCGCACCGCCTGATGAATCGGCCCGAAGGTCGAGCCCCAGCCGACCACGGCCATCCTGCCGCTGGCTTCACCAAGGCAGACTTCCTGATCGGGAATGGAGTTGGCCACACCCAGCACCTTGTCGCGGCGCGCTTCAGTCATGGTCTGGTGCGCTTCGGGCGAATAATCGATATTGCCGGTGCCGGGGTTCTTCTCGATCCCGCCGATCCGGTGCATCAGCCCCGGCGTGCCCGGCTTGATCCAGGGACGCGCGCCCTTTTCATCGCGCGCGAAAGGCAGCAATTGGTCCCCATGGTTCTTTTCCTGCAGGAAACTGACCGGGAACGGGGCGAAATCTGCCGGATCGGGAACCTTCCACGGTTCCGCCGCATTGCCAATATAACCATCGGTCAGCAGCATCACCGGGGTCATGTACTGAGTCGCGATGCGACATGCCTCGACCGCGCATTCAAATGCGTCCGCCGGGCTGCGCGCGGCGATGACCGGCATCGGCGCATCGCCATTGCGCCCGAACACCGCCTGATAAAGATCGCTCTGTTCCGTCTTGGTTGGCAGGCCGGTTGACGGCCCGCCGCGCTGCGAATTGACGATCACCAGCGGCAGTTCGGTCATGATCGCAAGGCCCATCGCCTCGCCCTTGAGGGCGATACCCGGGCCGGATGACGAGGTGACTCCCAACTGGCCCGCATAGGACGCACCGATGGCCGAACAGATCGCTGCGATTTCATCTTCCGCCTGGAAGGTGGTGACGCCGAATTCCTTCATTTTCACCAGATTGTGCAGGATCGCGGAGGCCGGTGTAATCGGATAGCCGCCGAAGAACATCGGCAGGCGGGCGAGCTGCGCACCCGCGACCAGGCCAAGGCTGACCGCCTCTGCCCCGGTGATGGTGCGATACAGGCCAGGCTCACTTTCAACCGGATCGATGTGCAGTTTCTTGAGCGGCCCGGCCAGTTCCGCGGTTTCGCCATAGGCATGGCCGGCATCCAGTGCGGCGATGTTGGCATCCGCCAGTTCCGGTGACTTGGCGAACTTGCCCCGCAGCCAGTTATAGATCGGATCGCGCGGACGGTCGAACATCCACAGCGCCAGGCCCAGCGTCCACATGTTCTTGCAGCGCAGCGCTTCCTTGTTGCCAAGCCCGAACGGCTTGACCGCTTCCACCGTCAAAGCGCTGATATCAAAGGCCAGCACATCCCACTTGGCCAGGCTGCCATCCTCCAGCGGGCTGGCGTCATATTTGGCCTTGTCGAGATTGCGCCTGTTGAATTCGCCCGTGTCGGCGATGATCAGCCCGCCGGGCTTGAGCGCGGCCAGGTTCGTCTTCAACGCGGCCGGGTTCATCGCCACCAGCACGTCAGGCGCATCGCCCGCCGTTTCAATCGCGGTCGAACCGAAATTGATCTGGAATGCCGAAACGCCGAACAGCGTGCCCTGCGGCGCGCGAATCTCCGCCGGAAAATCGGGAAAAGTCGCCAGGTCATTGCCGGCCAGCGCCGTTGACAGCGTGAATTGCCCGCCGGTCAACTGCATCCCGTCACCGCTGTCACCGGCAAATCGAACCACGACCGCTTCAGGCGTTGCCCCCTCCATCATGGAGTCTGCCGGTCGATCTTCTGCAACACTAGCCATTCGTCATCCTTGGTACGCTCCGGCGCATTGAACCATTGGCCGGGTTAATCGAGTTATGCCGCCATCATGCCAACCGCAATAAAGTTTTTCTGTGATCCTTGAAATTGTGCGGTGGAAATCCGCCAGCGCGCGCCCTATTCGGCTGCCATGACCACACGCGATCGCAAGCTCTACCGCCCCTGTGCAGGCGTCATGCTGGTAAACCGGGATGGCCTGGCCTTCGTCGGCAAACGGATTGACACGAAAGAGGGCGATTTCTGGCAAATGCCCCAGGGCGGCATTGACAAAGGCGAGGATGTCGGCGCCGCCGCGCTGCGCGAACTGGGTGAAGAAGCCGGGCTGGCGGCTGACAAGGTGATGCTGGTCGCCCGCTCCGGCACCGAACTCTATTACGAACTGCCTGATGAATTGCGGGGCAAGCTGTGGGGCGGCCGTTATATCGGGCAGCGGCAAACCTGGTTCCTGGCGCGGCTGACCGGCAGTGACGCCGACATCAATCTGGATGCGCATGATCCGCCCGAATTCTGCGACTGGAAATGGATCGAGCCGGAACAGCTGCCGGGGATCATCATCCCCTTCAAACGCCCGATATATGAGGCGGTGCTGGCCGAATTCGCGCCGCTGATCTGATACGGATCAGTTCTTGGTGACGGTCGGTTCAGGCGCAATCGCCTCTGCCGTCAATACCGGCGCGGGTGCTCCCCTGGCGATCTTGCCCGCCAGCGCCTGCGTTTCTTCGCAACTGCTGCCGCACAGCGATTCCAGCTGGGCAAGATTGCGGCGCGCCTTTTCGACCGCGCCCTTTTCCACCATCGCTTCGCCTTCGCCCGCGATCGCCGCGAAATTGCGAGGATCACGTTCCAGCGCCTCGCGGTAGTAATGAATGGCCTTGCCCTGCAATCCTTCGATCCGGGCGGCGCGCGCCAGTTCGAGGAAAACCGCGCTCATCCCCGGATCAACCGCCAGCGCAGCCTCGAATGCGTCAATCGCGCCCTGCGCATTGCCTTCGTCCAGCTGCGCGCGTCCTTCCTTAATCAGGGCGACGGCGCGCGGATCATGATCCTGCGTGGCGCCAAAGCCCGCACTCGCGCTGACGGCGGCAAGCAGCGTCAGGGCAAGAGCGGCGGGGTAATAACGCATTGCAAACTCCTTAAGGGCAGGCGCGGAAAATGCGGAAAGCTCTGCCATAGGGCGTTACGCTAACACGGTGAAGCGAGACGTGCGACGAAAAATCCGTCCGTTCCGTCGCGGCACGGCAAAAGACGCAATCCCTGCCCGCGCTGCTCGCCTGCCGCAAGCAACGGCACATCGGCGCGCCAGCCGCCATGCGCGGCGAGGAAACGATCCACCTGCCCTGCCCCTTCGGCATCAAGCAGCGAGCACACCGCATAGACCACCCGCCCACCGGGCCGCACCAGTTGCGCCGCCAGCTCCAGCAGGCGCGCCTGCAGATCAGCATAGCGTTCGAGCTGCTGCGGGGTCAGCCGCCAGCGCGCTTCGGGATTGCGGCGCCAGGTGCCGGTGCCCGAACAGGGCGCATCGACCAGCACCAGATCCGCCGCGCCGCGCACATCCGCCAGCGCCGCCAGTTCCCTGCCGGGATCGAGCAGGCGGGTTTCGATGATCGCCGCGCCCGCCCGCCCGGCCCGGGGCATCAGCCGCGACAGCCGCGTGCGATCCGTGTCGCAAGCCAGGATCGAACCACGATTGTCCATCATTGCGGCCAGCGCCAGCGTCTTGCCCCCCGCCCCGGCGCACAGATCCACTACATGTTCGCCGCCGCATACCCCCGTGACCGCGCAGGCAAGCTGCGAGGCGGTGTCCTGGATCTCGATCGCGCCTGACTGAAAGGCGGGCCATTGTTCCACCGGCGTGCCCAGGGGATAGCGCAGCGCGAAGGGCGCGGCGGTGCGCTCACCCGCAAGGGGTAGCTCGGGTTCCTGCCCCTTCAGCGGGTTGATGCGTATATCCAGCGGGGCGCGGCCCAGCAGCGCCTCCATCTCGTCGCGCTCCACACCTGAAGCGGCCAGCGCATCCTCCAGCCAGCGTGGCGCAATGCCGCCCGCAGCCGGTCGCTCATCGGGGCGCAACGGTGCGGGGCCATGGCGCGAACCGTCGAACAACGGCGCGATTGCCGTATCATCCTGCGCCAGGCGGAGCATCGCGGCCCGCCCGCCCGGCGGCAAGGGGCCGCAGGCACGGATCGCCCCATAGACCAGTTCGCGCACCGCCCTGCGGTCCTTGCTTCCGGCATAGCGGCGTGTGCGGAACCAATCGGCGATGATCCGGTCCGCAGGCGCCCCTTCACCGCGCGCAGCCGCAATGACCGCGTCAAGCAGCTCGATTGCCGTCTGGACGCGGGCTGCGGGCGTCACGCCCCGCTCAGCCCCGGGTGGGGTAGTTGGGCGCCTCGCGCGTGATCGTCACATCGTGGACATGGCTTTCGCGCAGCCCCGAATTAGTGATGCGGATGAATTTCGTACGGGTACGCAGATCATCAATCGTGGTCGAACCGGTATAGCCCATTGCGGCCTTGATCCCGCCGACCAGCTGGTGAACCACATCGCGCGCGGGGCCCTTGTAAGGCACCTGCCCTTCGATGCCTTCGGGCACCAGCTTCATCTGGTCCTTGATGTCCTGCTGGAAATAACGATCCGCACTGCCGCGCGCCATCGCCCCAACCGAACCCATCCCGCGATAGCTCTTGTAGGAACGCCCCTGATAAAGGAAGGTTTCACCCGGCGCTTCCTCGGTTCCGGCCAGCATCGAACCGACCATGATCGTCGATGCCCCCGCCGCCAGCGCCTTGGCCGCATCGCCAGAAGTTCTCAGACCGCCATCCGCGATCACCGGTACGCCCGATTTTTCGGCTTCGGCCGCGCTCTCCATGATCGCCGTCAGCTGCGGCACGCCCACCCCGGCCACGATCCGCGTAGTGCAGATCGAACCGGGGCCAATGCCGACCTTCACCGCATCCGCACCGGCATCGATCAGGGCGCGGGTCGCCTCGGCCGTGGCGACGTTGCCCGCAATCACCTGCACCGCATTGGACAGCTTCTTCACCCGTTCGACCGAGCGGGCGACATCGCGATTATGACCGTGCGCAGTGTCAATGATGACCACATCGCATTCGGCGGCAATCAGCGCCTCGGTCCGTTCAAAGCCCTTGTCGCCCACCGTCGTCGCAGCCGCCACGCGCAACCGGCCCGATCCGTCCTTGGTGGCATTGGGAAACAGCACCGCCTTTTCGATATCCTTGACCGTGATCAGCCCGATACAGTGAAAGGCATCGTCCACCACCAGCAGCTTTTCGATCCGCCGCTGGTGCAGCAGGCGGCGTGCCTCTTCCTGGCTGACGCCTTCATGCACGGTGGCGAGATTGTCGCGCGTCATCAGCTCGCGCACGGGCTGGAGCGGGTTGGCGGCAAAGCGCACGTCGCGATTGGTGAGGATGCCCAGCAGCTTGCCGCTCTCATCCGTTACCGGGATACCGCTGATCTGGTGCGCGATCATCAGCTGCTGCGCTTCGCCCAGCGTCGCATCCGGGCCGATGGTGATCGGGTTGACCACCATCCCGCTTTCAAACCGCTTGACCCGGCGCACCGCGTCGCATTGTTCCTCGATTGACAGATTGCGGTGTAGCACGCCGATCCCGCCCATCTGCGCCATCACAATCGCCATTTCCGCTTCGGTCACGGTGTCCATCGCGGCTGACAGCACGGGAATGTTCAGCGCAATGCCGCGCGTCAGGCGCGTGCTGGTGTCCGCCTGCGAAGGCAGGATGTCGCTTTCTGCCGGGCGCAGCAGCACGTCATCGAACGTCAGGCCAGTGGGGATATCCATGATCGCCAGTCCCTCTAAGCGGAAGAATCGTGGCGGCCCATGTAACCGCGGAACGCCGCAGTCGCTAGGGGGTTGCGGAAATTCGTCCAAAAGCGGCCTATTGCGCCACCCAGCCGCCGTCGATGTTGTAATTCGCGCCGGTGATATTGCCCGCTTCCTCGCGGCACAGGAAGGTCGCCAGCGCCGCCACTTCGGCGGGCTGCACGAAGCGTTTGGTCGGCTGGCGTTCCAGCAGCACATTCTTGATGACCTGTTCTTCGGTCATGTTGCGCGCCTTCATCGTGTCGGGAATCTGGTTTTCGACAAGCGGCGTCCAGACATAGCCGGGACTGATGAGATTGGCGGTGATCCCCGTTTCCGCCAGCTCCAGCGCCAGCGTCTTGGCCAGCCCCGCCAGCCCGTGCTTGGCCGCGACATAGGCTGACTTGTATGGTGAGGCGGTAAGCGAATGAGCCGAACCCATGAAGATGATCCGGCCCCATCCCTGCGCCTTCATCGCGGGCACGGCCATGCGGCAGGTGTGAAAACTGGCCGACAGGTTGAGCGCGATGATCGCATCCCATTTTTCGACCGGAAAATCTTCGACTGGCGCGACATGCTGCATGCCGGCATTGTTGACCAGAATATCGACCGGTCCCGCCGCTTCCATCAGTGCTTCCGCGCCTTCACGGCGCATCAGATCCGCTTCGATGAAGCGCGCGGGCGCGCCGCTGGTCGCCGAAACTTCGCTGACCAGCGCGGCGATCGCGTCAGGATCGCCAAAGCCATTGATCACCAGTTGCGCACCTTCCGCCGCCAGGCCGCGCGCAATGGCAAGGCCAATACCTGAAGTGGAGCCGGTAACCAGTGCGCGCTTGCCTTGAAGGAACATGATTCTTCCCGCGATGTTCTGCCAATGGGAGCAAAGCCATTGCGGGCATTGGCGCGGGAGTCTAGCCCTGTGCTTCAACCGATGCGGAACGGCGGAGCGAGACGATGCGACTGAAAGACTTCAATCCGGGCAATATCAGGGTGGAAGATCAGCGCGGAACCGGCGGCGGCATGCGCTTTCCCGGTGGCGGCGGGGGCAAGCTGGGATGCGGTTCGATCGTTATCGTGCTGATCGGCGCGCTGGTGTTCGGCGTGGACCCTGCGCAAATGCTGGGCGGATTGCAGCAGATGGACCAGTCCGTCCCGGCCCCGTCGGGACAGGGCGCGGGGCGCACCACCGAAGAAAGCTGCACCGCCGATCCGCTCAGCCGCGAAAGCTGCGCCGCGCTCGCCTCGCTCAACCAGACGTGGGAACCGCAGTTCCGCACGGCCAATATCGCGTTCAAGCAACCCAAGCTGGTGTTCTATGCCCAGTCGGGCCAATCGGGCTGCGGTGCCGCGCAAAGCGCGATGGGACCGTTCTATTGCCCGCCGGACCACGGCATTTACATCGACACCGATTTCTACCGCGAAATGGAACAGCGCATGGGTGCGGGCGGCGATTTCGCGCGGGCTTATGTGATGGCGCATGAATATGGCCATCATATCCAGAATCTGGTCGGCATGTCAGACCAGGTGCGCAGCCTGCAACAGCAGAACCCCGCCCAGGCCAATGCGCTGTCCGTGCGGCTCGAACTGCAGGCGGATTGTTATGCCGGGGTATGGGCCGCAAAAAATGCGGATCTGATCGAGGCGGGCGATATCGAGGAAGGGATGCGCGCCGCGCACCAGATTGGCGACGACACACTGATGCGCAATGCCGGGCGCCGCCCGGTGGAAGCGGCCTTCACTCACGGGTCGAGCGCGCAACGCAAGCAATGGCTGCAAAAAGGACTGGAGACCGGTGATGAAGACCAGTGCGATACTTTCGCGGACCTCAGATAGCCAACCGCGCCCCTGCCTGCGCCGGGCGCTGGCCACCGCCCTGCTGGCCAGCCTTGCCCTGCCTTCGCACACGCTGGCACGGCAGCCGGAAAGCAATGAACAGGCCGAACCGGACAAGCCGCTGACGGACGATACGGTGACCGCCGGCGATGTCGCCACTACCCCGCTCAGCGACCTCAATCTGAGCAAGGATGAAATCCCGGTGGTGCTGACTGCGGCACTGGATGATCCCTATAACGCGCAAGGGGCCGACAATTGCGCGCAGATCATCCGCACGGTGGAGGAGCTGAACCTCATTCTGGGTGACGATCTGGACATCACCGAACCGGCCCGGCGCCGGGTCAGCGCGGGACGCGTCGCCCAATGGGCGGTTGGCTCCTTCATCCCCTTTCGCGGTCTGATCCGCGAGGTTTCGGGGGCGAAGGCGCATAAACGCGCGGTGCGCGATGCAGTCACCGCCGGGATGATGCGGCGGGCCTGGCTGAAGGGCATCGGCCAGCAAAAGCGCTGCCGCTATCCGGGGCGGCCCGCACGCGCATCGGAAGTGGAGGAAATCCAGGCCCGGCTCGCCGCAGAACGCGAAGCGGCCAGGGAAGCGAAAAAACAGCGCAAATAGACGCGCCTGCCACAGCTGTGTTTGCAGCGCGCGCCAGTCCTGCTAGCCAGCAGCATGCGCCTGACTGACTGCCATAACATCGCCGACTTCCGCCTGCTCGCCAAGCGCCGCCTGCCCTGGCCGGTATTCGATTATATCGACGGTGCGGGCGATGACGAAATCACGCGGGTTCGCAACACCGCCGCCTTTGCCGATGCCGACCTTGTTCCCAATGTACTGGCCGGGGTGGAAAGCATTGACACCTCCTGCACCATCATGGGCCGCAAGAGCGCGCTGTCGCTGGTGCTGTCGCCCACCGCGTTGCAACGGGTGTTCCACTGGCAGGGCGAACGCGCGGTGGTGCGCGCGGCGGATCGCTTAGGCCTGTGGTGCGGCATTTCCAGCCTCGCCACGGTCAGCATCGAGGAAGTGGCGGCGATGACCGCCAGCCCCAAGATGTTCCAGCTCTATGTTCACAAGGACGAAGGGCTGAACCGCTCGATGATCCAGCGTTGCCAGGCGGCGAAGTTCGATTGCATCGCGCTGACGGTGGACACGATCGTGGGCGGCAAGCGCGAGCGCTGCCTGCGCAGCGGCTTTTCCAGCCCGCCGCGCTTCACGCTCGCCTCTGCCCTCTCCTATGGGGTCAAGCCTGCCTGGGCGCTCAACTATCTGCTGCGGGAAAAATTCGCCCTCCCCAATCTGGATACGCATGTCGGCGAAGGGACGCGTACGGCGGTATCGATCCAGGACTATTTCTCGACCATGCTTGATCAGTCGATGAACTGGGACACCGCCGCACGCATCCGCCAGGACTGGGGCGGAACTTTCTGCCTCAAGGGGGTGATGAGCGCGGCGGACGCACGCCGCGCGGTGGAAATCGGCGCTGATGCAATCATGATTTCCAATCACGGCGGGCGTCAGCTGGACGGCAGCCGCGCCCCTTTCGATCAGCTTGCCGAAATCGCTGACGCGGTGGGCGGCCAGATCGAAATCATCTGCGACGGAGGTGTGCGACGCGGCACGCATGTGCTCAAGGCGCTCGCCAACGGGGCGACGGCGGCATCGGGCGGGCGGCTATACCTCTATGCGCTGGCGGCGGCCGGGCAGGCCGGGGTCGAACGCGCGGTCGGGATCATGGAGGACGAGATCATCCGCGCCATGAAGCTGATGGGCGTGACGAAGGTCAGCCAGCTTGACCGATCCATGCTGCGCTGGCGGTGAAGGAGCAGTAAGCTCCTCAATCCAGCACCAGCACTGATATTCTGCGGTTGCGCGGGTCGGCGGGGTCACCTGCGATCAGTGGCTCGCGCGCAGCGACCCCTTCGATCCGGGCAAAGCGGCTTTCGGCAATCCCGCCGCGCAGCAACGCCTGGCGTGTCGCCTCCGCCCGGCCCGACGAGAGCGACCAGTTGTTGGCCGTAACCCCCGGCTTCCATTTCAGCGCGTCAGTGTGCCCGCGCAGGATCAGCTGCGAGCTATCGCCGCGCAGGCTGTCTGCGATCGCCTCAAGCAATTCGCGCGCTTCGGGCACGAGCACGGTGGTGCCCAGGGCAAACATCGAGAAATCGGCATCGTCCACCAGATCGATGCGCACCCCGACCGGCGTGGCCACCACCCGCACCTGACGGGCAAGGCGCTGCATCCGCGCGCTTTCCGCCAGGCGATGTTCGATCTCATCCGCAAACTGATGCCCGAAAGCCGGGGTGCAGTGCAGCGCCGCAAGCGGCATCGTGACGCCGCCGAAGCGTTACGCGGCGAACTGGGCCGTGCGCCGACGCGCAGCGAGATTGCCGCACGGATCGGCTGCAGCATGGACGAACTGGCGGCGTTTGAAACCGTGCCAACCTCGATCGAAGAGGCCTATGATGAACGCAATATGGCCTTTGCCGATGAAGCGCCTGATCCGTTCGAGGTGCTGTGCGAAATGGAAGATCGCGCGCGGCAGGTAGAGGCGATGCGGGAACTGCCAGAGCGACTGCAACTGGTGCTTCCGCTCTTCTTTGTCGAGGAACTCAATCTCACGGAAATCGCCGAAGTGCTGGAAGTCAGCGTTCCACGCGTCCACCAGCTGCGCGGCCAGGCGCTTACAAGGCTGAAGGCGTTGATGATGGCGGAGAACGGTGACTAAGCTCAGCTGGGAAAAGTGGGGTCCGGGAGATCACGCAAAATGCGCGAACGCGCCAGCACTGACACGATGCGCCCTTCGCGCGACACCATCGGCGAGACATCGACCTGCCAGAGGTATGGCTGGCCATCATCATCCAGACAGAGTTCATCGAAGCGGGAGGACACACCGTCCAGCGCCTGCTGCATGGCCGCATGCGCCCTGCCGCGCGCCTGGTGGGGGCAGTCAGCGGCCCAGGGGCGGCCCGCCTGCGCCACCCGGTCAGGAGTGACGGCCATCAGCCCGCTGAAACCGACATTGCCGGTCAGGTCGACAAGCGTGACGCAATCATCCTGCGGGCAAGCTGCCGCTGCCAGTCCGGGTGGGGTGCCCACGATGGCTGTCGGGCTTGGGCGACGCACGGCGCCATGATTTGAAAGGGTAACGGCATTCATCGTCAGTTCCGGTCCTGCTGGCTGCGGATATGCCGTCTCCTCACCCTGCGCCGCTTTCCACATTCTTGCCAGGGAACTCTGGAAGAATACGCATCACCCCTTAAAGCCCAGCATTTTTGCGGGTTTCAGCGCGGCATTTGTTTGCCGCCAGCGCCCTGCCTACAGAAACGCCCAGCCCTTCTCTCCGCTCAGACACGCCTCATAGGCGTGGGGTTCCAGCGGCTGGAGAATCCCGGTGGTCGCCTCACCGTCACAGCTGATCCGGCAGTGATGCTCATCCAGTCCACGCAGGGCAAGCCGATTGGCCGGATCGGCAAGGTCATAGCAATCGCCCTGCACCACATCATCGCCCACATAATCGCCCTGCCAGATCGTCTTGTCGGGCGATCCGCCATAAAGGCCGCAGGTCATATAGGCCGTCTGGTTGCCGATCCGTTCAAAATGCACGCGCTTTATCTCGCCCGTGTCCAGCGTGAAATCGATCTCGCCTTCGAGAAATATCCTTGTCTCTTCTTCGAAACGCAGGCGCCGTTCGACCTTGCGAACCTTACCGTAGCGCGAGCGGGAATCTCCGTATGGATACAGCACGATCGGCCCCCAGATGGCGAATGTGCTGAATGCGATCCAAACTCCGCCTATCCATCCCGCTCTCGGCGCCTCTCCATCGGCCTGAAGCCGCGGACCGCCCACGCCACGACCGATGCCCCAGTGGCGGTCGCGCGTTCCGCGCCCCTCCGTCATGTCGAGTTCGATGCGTCGCCCCTCGATCTCGACCCAGCCACCGACCCGGCCAAAGCTTTCGAAGCCGGCGGTTACATGGCGCTGGCCACCAGCGGGCTTGCCGCTATCCAGTGAGCCATAGGCAGACCGGTACATCTGACGGTGCGTATCCTGCCAGGTCAGATCGTATGCGATACCGTGATCGTTGGGAGCCAGGACATGATTCCATTCGCGCATACCTGACACGATGGTGGGCTGGATCGGGCCGACGTGAATGTTGCCACGATTGGCGCCAATCCGCCGGAATGCGCGAACCGAACGCTGGACCCCCTTGTATGTGACAATGGCGAATGCTTCGGCCGTATCCAGATTGGGATAGAAGCTTCCGCCAGTCGCGATCAACAGGTCACCCTGCTGGTCATGAAACACATTCCAGTGCCGCTCAAAGAAGCGCGGGTCAGTCGTGTGGGTGACCCGGATCGGGTCAGGTGTCTGGTGAATAAGGTGATCGTCCAGAGGCGAGAGCGGGAACTGTTCAGCAAAATGCCCGTCAACCTCGAAAGCCCAGTCGCTGCTCATTTCCCGAGACGCAGCGGAATTCGCGATGGGCCGCGAGTCACCAGCGAATTGATCCACGGAATATTGTCCACCGGCTCAGCCAGCTCAATCGAGGAATAACGGCGGATGATCTCTCCCAGCACGATCTGCCCCTCGATCCGCGCCAGCGGCGTACCCAGGCAGAAATGGGGGCCCTTGCCGAAGGCCATGTGCGGATTGGGATTACGCGTGACGTCGAGCCGTGTCGGATCGTCAAACACCTCTTCGTCACGATTGGCTGAGAGCAGCATGAAGAACAACCGTTCCCCGGCAGAGAGCTGCTTGCCCCCCAGCTCGGTCTCTTCCTTGACCATCCGGCCAACCGACAGGATCGGGCTGTCATAGCGCAGGAATTCCTCAACCGCCGTTTCCATGCCATCCGGATTGGCCCGCAGCCAGGCGAGCGTGTCGGGATTGTGCGCCAGCGCGAGAAGCGAGTTGTTGATGAGGTTGGCAGTAGTTTCATGCCCGCCGTTCAATACCATCATCAGACAGCCAACCAGTTCGTCATCCTGGAGGCCGCGCCCGTCAATCTCCGACGCGATAAGCTGCGAGAGCATGTCGTCGCGCGGATCGACCCGCCGCTTGGCAATCAGTTCCTTGAACAGGGTTGCCATGGACACCGCGCCACGTTTGGCCCTTTCATACTTGTCAGGAACACCCCGCGCGCTGCCGATGAACAACATCATGTCATCCGACCAGCTCTTGACCTCCAGCAGCCGGTCACGATCGACGCCCATCAGCTCCATCACCACCATGCCTGGCAACAGAATGGAAAAACTCGGCAACATGTTGATGACGTCGTCATCAGGCAGCTGGTCAAGCAGCATGGTGGTGAGTTCCGCAACGGTGCCGCGCAGCGATTCAAATGTCGGCAGGTTCAGCACGCCTGCCATATGGCGCCGCAACCGTGTGTGATCCGGCGGATCGCGAAACACCATCCAGCTGTTGAGATAGCGCAGGATTTCCTCCGCGCTGGACTGCGCACCGGCGGGCAAGTGCTTGCGCACATTCCCCAGGCGTTCGGCGGAATAGACATCGCTGTCAGTCAGCGCCTCAAGAATATCGTCATATCCGGTCACGATCCAGCCGGACATCGGCTCGCTCCAGTGGACCGGATCTTCCTGCCTCAACCAGGCAAATATGGGGTGAGGATTGCGCAGAATCGCGGGATCTGCGGGATCGAAAATCATCTCATCTACAGCCATGGGACACCTTGTTCGCTATATTTCAGCCAACCGGCTGCAAGCGCGAAAACACAAGATCGATCACCTCGTTCAGAATATCTTCGCGGTCCCGCTTCCGGAACGCATAACCTTTCAGTGCGCGCATGTGGGAAAGCAGGATGATTTCATAGGAAAGCAGGCGATCATCAACTTCCCGGAACTCATCCACAACCATACCCGCGCGGATCAGATCACTGAAAAACTCGGCAATGCGCTGCTCTTCGTCGCGGTAGCGCTTTTTCGCGTCCTCACCGAAAAACTGGTATTCCCGGTAAGCGATAAGGATCGCTGTCGCAGAATCCCAGTGACGGTACCAATATGCCCGTATGGCCGCCTCAAGCTTGGCACGGGCACCGCGTTCTTTTGCAGCGGCCCGCTTCATGTCATCCAGCAGATCGAGATTGATCTCGTCGCAGACCATTTCGAGAAGGTCGCTTTTCGTGTCGATGTGCCGATACAGGCCACCGATGCTGATGGACGCCCGCTCGGCAACCTCGTTGACTGAAATATCGCCGTAGCCTCGCTCCTCAATCATCGCCATGACGACTTCGGTTAGATGCTGGCGGCGCTTGCGAGTCCGTTCCTGCCTCGCACGACGCGGCTTCGCACCATCCTGCTCAGCTACGCGGGAGCCATCGACAAGCTGCAGGCGCGCGGTCACGATCCTCTTTCACCCTTTCATAGTCGAGCAATTGCTCGCATAAACTGACCCTGCCAAATGCAGGCTTCTCCGTCAAGTGCAATGGTACAGCGTGGATTTTTTATCCAATTATTCATTATTTTATAATCATATATCAGATGGTTGACGAAACAACGCAGTGTGTCTAGACCTGCAAATGAGAGTAAACGCTCGCAATGAAGCGCCAAAATCGTCGACGTACGACAAATCTGCTATTACCCGGCTGGAGAGGAGGCGGCTGTGACGCCACATTTTCGCAATGAACATCTTTGCGCAGATGCGATCGCTCATCACGCACGCCTGCACGGAAACCGGCCCGCGGTGATCTGCGATGGTCAACGCCTGACCTATGCGCAACTTGACGCCGAACTGAACCGCCTGGGCAACGCCTTGATCGCGCATGGTTGCGTCAAGGGCAGCAAGATCTGCATGATGTTGCCCAACGGCATCCCGTCATTCCTTGTCTTCTGGGCAAGCATCCGCGCCGGTTGCGTAATCGTTCCGCTTAATCCGATGCTGGACGACGCCTCGCTGGCCCGACTCGCCGATGCTTCGGACGGGATTGTCTTCTTCGCCGACGTCATCACCCGTGAACAGGTGGACCGCATCCGCGACAAATTGCCCGGCATCAGGGACGATGGCTACTTTCTGTTTGGCGGCACGCACCATGGCTGGCGGGATGCCGAAGCTTTGATTGCATCAGGCAGCACTGGCCATCCGTCTGTCAGCATCTCGCCCGACGATTCCATGACGATCTTCTTTTCGTCCGGAACGACCGGCACGCCCAAGGGAATCGAACACAACCATTTCGGACGGCTCAACTATTGCTACGGCTTCGGCCCGGGCCTGGGCATCAACCGCTATTCTGTCGCGATCTGCGTCACGCCGATCTACGCATCGGGCACGATGATCACCATGCTGCCGACGCTCTATTATGGCGGAAAAGTGGTGATGGTGTCCAAATTCAGTCCCGAGGCTTTTTGCGAAGCGGTGGAGAGCGAGGGTGGAACGCACAGCTTCATGGTGCCGGCAATGTATGTCACCCTGCTGCAGCACCCGGACCAGTCCGCCGATCTTTCCACCCTGAAAGTATTGGTAAGTGCCGGTCAGACCATGCCCATGGTCACACGCGACCAGCTCGCCCTCCGCATTCCCGGCTCCGGCATTTATGAGGTCTACGGCATGACCGAAGGCTTCTTCACCATCGCCAATCCGGGCGACTTTGCGCTGGGCAAGCGCACCACCGTGGGCAAGCCAGGCTTCCTCGAGGATATCCGGATCATCGGTGATGATGACGAAGAATTGCCCAGGGGAGAAACTGGCGAGATCGTCGCGTATGGCCCCGGCATGATGAAGGGCTATTACGGACGACCTGAACTGACCGAAGAGGCGATCTGGATCGGCCCGGAAGGTCGCACATTCCTGCGCAGCGGCGACTCGGGGCATCTGGACGAGGATGGGTTTCTCTATGTCTCGGGTCGCAAGAAAGACATGATCAAGTCAGGCGGCATCAACATCTATGCCGCAGACATCGAAGAAGTGCTGGCCGGGCACCCGGCGGTCGGCGAGCTAGCGGTCATCGGCGTTCCGCACCCGCGCTGGATGGAAACCCCGGTCGGCGTCGTTGTGCTGAAGTCCGGCGAGACCGCCAGCGCGAACGAAATCCGCGACTGGACCAATGACCGGCTGGCGAAATATCAGCGACTGTCCCGGCTGATCCTGCGGACCGATTTTCCGCGCGCGACGTATGGGAAAATCCAGAAAGACAAGCTGCGCGAAGAATATGCCGAGTTGTTCAGCGGCCAGGGATAAGGCCCCCGGCAGTCTTCGTCCCATGATCAGGTGCCGGAAACCCAGTTCCAATCAGTTACGACGGCGGATGGCGGCGGCAGCCTGATCGGTCGATTCGTCCAGCCCGGCCCGAATGAAGCTGCAAAGCGCGCGCGCTTGCTCATCTGCTGCCGGAATCGTCGCTTCCAGCACGTCGATCATCGCGTGGACGAGACCACGGAACCAGTCCAGTTCCACATGCAGCGTTTCGCAATGATGAGGCACCTGATCTGCCAGAATCAGGCGGATTTCCATCGGTCTTTCAAGCCAGTACATGATGCAGTAAAGCATGCTGTCGATCATCGAGGCCTCAGGTCGTACGGGGTCGCCCAGACCATGCGCCTCAAAGGATGCGCGTGCTTGCGGATATTGCGCGTAGAATTGCTTCATCACCGGCGCGCCCAGATCGCCCAGCGCATCAGCCGCGCGTTCCAGAATTGCCTCCATCAGCTCAACTCGGGCGTTTGCCTCGCTCATCATCGCGCCTTCGCGCCTATTGCGCGCCGACCAGGAGCACCGAGCCGTCCTCGTCACCGCCAATCGCGACGCGCCCGTCTGCAAGTACGGCAATATCGGCGAAGGGCAGCAGCGGCCCTGGCATCAAGCCGGCAATGCCGGGCAGAACATTGGGCTGCATCTTTCCATGTGTGCCGCTGGGCAGGTAAGATGCCAGCACTTCGGCCGCATCGCCATTGACAGCGGACCGCAGCAGAGTGCCGGTGCCACGATCAAGCACCACCGCGCGTCCATCTGACACGGCAACGCCATGCGGTTCGGCAAGACCGGAAAGCACCTCTGCCAGTTCGCCATCCTTCACATGGGTGACGCGACCTGCACCGGCTTCACTGACGAAGAATCCGCCATCCGGAGCTTCAGCAATGCCTATGGGCCGGTCGAGACCCGAGGCGAGTACGCGCGCCGTGCCGTCGGGGCCGATTGCCATTACACGTCCGGCTCCGCTCTCGCACAACACGATTTCGCCATTGGCGGCGACGATTACACCCATCGCACAATCGAGCCCGTCCAGCAGCACCGCTGCCTCTGCACCGGGGCAATAGCGCGCGCATTGCCCGGCGCTGTTCGTGACGATCAAATGTCCGTCAGCGCACATTGCAACCCCACGCACATAGCCTGGAAAACCGTGCTGCAGCAGCATGGCGGGTCGGCTGACCGCTCCGGCCTTGTCAACGCTGGCCAGGCTCATCCCGTCGGCAGCGACCAGTCCGCCGTCAGGAGCCGCGGCAAGTCCGAACGGGCCGGTCATCCCGCCCGCCACGGCCACGCGCTGCCTGCCATCAGGCGCGATCTCGACCACTTCGCCGTCTGTGAAATGGGAAACGAACATTCGCCCGTCCGGTGCGAAGGCGAAATTATCGATCCCGTATGCGACTCGTGCGAACTCCGATTTCGTTCCCGCTGCAACGTCGATCAGGCTGATCGCCCCGCTACCGGATTCAACCGTAAACAAGCGCCCCTGACTATCGAACTTGACCGCCGTCGGGATATCAAGCCCGCCGATCACCCGTTCCGGTGTGCCGCCTTCAACCGCGACGCGCCACACCTCGCCCAGCGGCACCAGCGGGAAATAGAGCATGCCGTCCGGCCCCAGGCACAGGGCGTTGGGCATCATCAACCCCGAAGCGATCAGGCGCGGCGCGGCCCCATCAGCGTACAACTCCCAAATACGACCCTCGGGATTGAACTCGCTCATGAAAATGCGATCGCCATGTACGCTCACACCATTGGCCACCGGCACGTCCGCCGCGATAACATCGACCGTACCATTGGTCCGGATTGCACTCACCCGGGCGCTCATCACCTCGGTCACGAACAGATTTCCGTGGCTGTCGAAGGCAAGGTCGTCCGGCGCGATAATCGGCCCGTCGGCCGCAGAAACAATGCGGGACGCGCCCGTTTGCACATTCACCGCGCTGACCTGGGAACCGAAGGCCTGCGCCACATAAAGCTCACCGTCCGGCCCCCAGCGCATGCCGTTGGCCCCTGCCAGCGCGGCGGGGCGAACCAGCGTTTGCACCGACCAGCCAGGCGCAGCCGTGGGAGAAAGCCGGGCAAGCCCCAAACGATCGACAGCCATCAAGCATCCTCCCTTGTGTTTAGTGCTCACGCATTTTCCCGAGGCGGAAGGTCAGGCGTCAAGCACCAGCCTAGGCGAAAGGGAACGCGAACAGCATACCATGATAAGCTTGTTCTTTTCGCTCTGCCGGGGCCGCAGAAATGAGTCGCGGTGATCGGGGATGCCGTCCACCACCTTGGTCAGACAGGTGCCACAGGTTCCCTCGTTGCACGAACGCGGGATATAGACGCCCACATCTTCCAGCACATCGGCGATGGCCCGCCCGGGCGGCACCGTCACCACCTTGCCCGACTGCTTCAACTCCACCTCGAAGGCGGTGTCCGCGCCGTGCGGCTCCTGCTCCTTGGGATGGAAACGCTCAATCTGCAGCGCTTCTTCCGGCCAGGCCGCGCAATATGCCTCGACCGCCTTGATGAGCGGTTCGGGCCCGCAGCAAAAAGCGACTTTACCCGGCTCCGCTGCACCCAGGAACGCCGCCAGATCCAGCAGTCCGCACTCGTCTTCCGGGCAGATATTTACCTTGTCGCCATAGGTCGCCAGCTCCTCCGCAAACGCCATGGTCGCGCGGTTGCGTCCGCCATACAGCAGGCGCCAGTGCTTGCCCTGCGCCTCTAGTTCGCGCGCCATGGCCAGCAGCGGCGTAATCCCGATGCCGCCAGCGACCAGCAGATAGAATTCGGCATCGACCAGCGGAAAATTGTTCCGCACCGCTAACACTTCCAGCGCGTCGCCAGCCTTGACCTGTTCATGCAGCATCGCTGATCCGCCCCGGCTCTGCGGTTCGCGCAACACAGCGAAGCGCAGGCTCGCGTGATCGCTGCGATCACCACACAGTGAATATTGCCGGTTCAAACCCGGGGCGAGCGCCAGATCGACATGCGCGCCCGGGGTCCATTCAGGCGGGCATGATCCATCCGCCGGCTCAAGGAGGAATGATTTCACGCCCGCAGATTCCTCGCGAATCTCGCTCACACGCGCCAGAAAACCTTTATCGCCGGTCATCACCCCGCTCCATCCTCTTTAGCCCTGTCACCGACGTAGATCGCGTCACGCGCGGCCATCCGGGCAAACAATGCGCGGATCAGCTCAGAGTCATCCTGTTCGAGCAACAGCTGATGCAGCGCAAGGTTTCTCTGTGCCGCAGCGGCCAGTGCCGGATCATTATAACCGGCAGGCGTGTTGACCGCGATCCGCGCCAGTTGTGCTTCCAGCGCGCCCTCGCCGTTGGCTGGCAGCAACGCGCCCAGCACCGCAGCGATATCGGCGTTGTCCGCTTCAATATGTGACGCAGCCATGTCCCAGCTACGCTCCAACCGCCCGATCAGATGCAGCGCGGCCTTCATCTGCTGTTGCGGTACTCCGCGCGGCAAGGCCGGCAACACCTGTTCCGCCAGCGCCCGGCGCAGGCCGGCCAGCAACTCACCCGTGCTAGGTCGCTGCATCGCGCACCTCCCAGTTTTCCGATGCAATCCAGCCGAGCGCCAGCCGCAGGCATTCAGGGATTTTCGCGGCGCGATCGATATGGCGCAAATTGCTGGTTCCACCCGACGTGAAGCTGTGCGCCGCTGCCACCGAAATAATCGCAAACTTCACTTCGCTGAAAATTCGGTAATAGACGACATCGCGGCGCGGGATCGCAAACCCTGCATAATCTGCATGGATGCGAAGGAAATCGTCAAGCGGAAGGAAACGCTCCGGGCTCCACAACGCGCGGTAAATCCAGCCAATGTCCTCTGCCGGATCGCCAATATGGGCCATCTCCCAGTCAAGCAGCGAACTGAGCCGATCGCCCTGGTAGAGGAAGTTGCCCGGCCTCAGATCGCCATGAACCAGCGAGAGGCGGACGGGTTGCGGCGCATGTTTGCGCAACCAGCGCAGCAGCCAGGCCAGCACCGGATGAGGCTCGAGCCGGTGCCGCCGAAAGTCATCTTCCCAGTAATCAATCTGTGCCGCCACCGGGTCGGCAGGCGCATTCAGCCCCCCTGCCCGCCATTCGAACCGGTGAAGTTCGCCTGTTGCACGGGCCAGATCTTCGCTCAGCGCGCGACCGCTTGCAGCGGGGCGCTTGAGGAAATCGACTGCGCTCGCCTCCCCCTCGACCCGTTCCAGCACGATAGCCGGGGCACCCGTGACGGTTCCGCCAGCATCAAGTGCCACCGCTTCGGGCGCGCGGACGCCTGACCCGTTCAAGGCCCGCAGCACCGCATATTCTGCCGCAGTATCGGATTCGACATGCTTCGCCGCAACCTGGCTGAGCATGATGCAGGGCAGGCAGCGACCGCCGGGCCACTGCGCGTCAAACGCATAGGCCCGACGGGCATTACCCCCGAAGACGCGTTTCCAGCCGGACAGCGCCACCGCTTCACCGGACTCACTCAGAAGAGCGGCCAGCGCAGCCTGCATCTGTGCGTCATCCGGTTCGACAGGCTGAGTCATCGCGTGCCGGATGATACGCGAAGCACTTCACCGGTGATCGCATCCGACTGCGGTTCAAGGAAAAAGGCGATGCCTTCAGCCTCGTCCTCCACCGTGGCGAACTTGCCCAGCGCGGTATAGCCCAGGTGCCGTTCCACATAGGCGCCGCCAAAGGTCTCGGTAACTTTGGGACTGAACACCAGCCCCGGTGCTAATGCGTTTACCCTGATGCCGCTGCGACCCAGCAGGATGCTGAGCGTCTGCGTCAACGCAACCACCGCCGCCTTGGCCGGGTTATAGGCAGTATCGCCAAGATCAGGACGATTGGCAAAGGCAGCCAGCGAAGCGACGTTGCAAATCTTGCCGTAACCCTTCTTCACGAAGTGTGGTTCAGCATGCTTGCACATGAGAAACGCGCTATCGACATTCACCTGGAAAGTCCGCCGGAAGTAATCGAGCTCGATCTGCGCCAGCGGACGATCCATCGAATCCGCCTCGATCCCGATCATCCCGCCCGCAACGTTGGCAATGCCAGTCAGATCGCCGAAGGTTTCGAGGCAGAAGGCGATCACACCCTTCACCTCCTCCTCGTTGGAGAGGTCTGCGCGATACGTCGCCACCTTGCCCGGCAGGCCCGCGCAACTCTCCACGAACGCATCCAGGCGACGCTGGCTGATGTCGACGCCGAGCACATTGGCCCCCGTGCGCAACAGCCGTTTCGCGGTGGCTCCGCCAATGCCCCCGGCCGCGCCGGTAACGATATAGGTTCTGGTTTCCAGGCTCATGATTTCCTCAAACGTAAGATGTGGGATTGAAATTGGGCGCACGTTTTTCCTTCAGCGCGTCGAGTCCTTCGCGCGCTTCGGGAGAGGTGAAACCAAGAATGCCGAAGGCGAGCGAGGCCTCGAAGGCCGGCCAGGCGTTCTTCATCCAGTTGTTTAGCGACAACTTGGTCCAGCGCACGGCGGCTGGCGGCCCCTTGGCCAGCTTTTCCGCAATTTCCAGCGCACGCGGCACACATTGATCGTCGGGCACGCAAAAGCTGACGAGGCCGATCCGTTCCGCTTCGCGGCCGGAGATCGGCTCGCTTGTCATGAGGTAATATTTGGCCTTGGCCATGCTCGTCAGCAGCGGCCAGATAGCAACGGCATGATCATCCGCCGCAACGCCCAGCACTGTGTGCCCATCCACCAGCTTGGCCGATTCGGCAGCCACGGTCACATCCGCCAGCAGGGCAATGGCGAGGCCCCCGCCCGCAGCGGCCCCATTGATTGCGGAGACGATCGGCTTGCTGCAATTGAGCATCGAATCGACCATTACCCGCGCATCTTTCCACATCTTGCAGCGGAAATCGTGATCGGCGATGATGTTTTCGATCATGTCGAACTCGCCCCCGGCGGAGAAGGCGCGCCCCTCGCCGGTTACCAGCACACAATTCACGTCGGGATCCTTGTCGATCAGCGACCAGATATGACCGAGGTCGTGATGAAGCTGGAAATCCATGGCATTCATCTTGCCGCGTGACAGGGTGATGCGCAGCACACGCTCCACCGGCCAGTCGAGCTTCAGGCTCTCATATGCGGGATAATTCATGCCGACACCCCGGCGTAATTCGCTTTCATGATCCACTCTCCCCTGCTGTTCTGCAGCGCTTCCAATCAGAATTCTGCAATGCCGCGCCAGCTTATCGCATGTTTCAAAAGCGAGCAACCGCTCTACTAATCCGGAGCTTATGCCGCTGCCCGCTTGCGAGTCAAGGATGATAAGGGACCCGCTCTGCATTATGTTATTGCTATTAAACAATCACTTATTTCTAATGCGTTGACAGACCCGATCTTGCCGACAATAAATGCGAGAGATTGCTCGCATAAAAAATCGTTTTCGCACCGTGTCAGACGGGTGACTGAAACGCGGATCAGAGGATGACCTACCCCTATGTCTATGACCAAAAACCCAGCGCTTGATTTCGATACGATCATCATCGGGGCCGGCTTCGGTGGACTTCGAGCGCTCCACGAAATGCGCAATCAGGGCAAATCCGTGCGCCTGTTCGATGCGGGCAGCGATGTCGGGGGCACCTGGTACTGGAATCGCTATCCCGGTGCACGCACTGACAGTGAAGCCTGGGCCTATTGCTATTCCTTCTCCAAGGAACTTCAGGATGAGTGGGACTGGCCCGAGCGCATGCCCACCTGGGACCAGGTGCAGGCCTATCTCGCTCACGTCGCTGACAAGTTCGGCCTGCGCGAAGACATCCAGTTCAACACGACCGTCCAGTCATGCATTTACGATGAAGCCTCAAACCAATGGATCATAACCACCAGCGACGGCAAGAGCTACCGCTGCCGCTACTTCATTTCTGCTGTTGGCTGGTTCGCTGTCGCAATGCAGCCTCCCTTCGACATGGGCAATTTCAAGGGCGAATGGTACATGTCGTCCAAGTGGCCCAAGGAAGAAGTTGATTTCCGCGGCAAACGCGTGGGCATCGTGGGCAGCGGATCGACGGCTGTGCAGATTCTGCCGCTCGTCGCCAAACAGGCCGCGCAGGTTACACTGTTTCAGCGCACGCCGAACTATGTGATGCCGGGGCGCAATCACCCGCTTGACGATACGGATCGCGAGGCGATCAAGACCAATTACGAGTCCATCTGGAAGCAGGTCCGCAACCAGGTTTTCGCTTTCCCAATGGACGATTCGCCGCTGACCTATGACAGTGTGGATGATGTCCAGCGCCGCAAAGTGTTCGAATATGGCTGGGAACAGGGTGGATTCCGGTTCCTGTTCGAAACATTCGCGGACATGCTGACCGATGAACGCACTAACAAGGCTGCCGCCGAATTCGTGCGCGAAAAAATTCGCTCCATCGTCAAGGATCCGGCCACGGCTGAACTGATGTGCCCGAAATATCCGATCGCTCTCAAGCGTCCGCCGCTTGGCAATTTCTATTACGAGAGCTTCAACCGGCCCAACGTGCGGCTGGTCGATGTCAGCAAGCATCCTCTGATTGCCTCGACTGAGAAGGGCCTGAAAACGGACCTTGAAGAATTCGAGTTCGATATCGTCATCTTCGCCATTGGTTTCGATGCCGTCACCGGCCCGTTGACGCACATGGAAGTGCGCGGCCGCGGCGGGGAGCTGGTGCGCGACAAATGGGACGGAGGCCCGCGCACGCATCTGGGCATTGTGATGGACGGTTTCCCGAACATGTTCATCATCACCGGGCCGCAAACGCCCTTCTCCAACGTGCCGCCGGTCGTCGACGCAGCGGTGGACTGGATCGGCAAGGCAATCGCCAAGGCTGACCGGGAAGGCGCCGACGTGATCGAGGTATCCCCGGAGCCGGTGGAAGGCTGGGTGGCACTGATGCAGGAAATGCTGGATGCGACGTTGCTGGGCGGCGCAACCGAACTGCGATCGTGGTTCATGGGCGCCAATGTCGAAGGCAAGACTCACGCCCCGCTGTTCTATTTCGGAGGTGCCGCCGCGTATTTTGACGAGATCGACAAGTCACTTGCGAGCGATTTCGCCGAACTTGAATATGCACGGGCGCAAGAACTCGCTAAAGCCTGAGCTGCATCCGACCAATTCAAGCGGAGAGAATTTCATGGCGGGCAGGCTGGATGGCGATGGTGCCGCGATGGAAGAGTGGTTCGCCGCATCTGCTTCGGCTGCGTGAAATATCACGTTCGGGCCTTGCCTCGCCCGCCAAAAGTTTACCCTGACAATGCCGCGGACAAACATCAAGGCCAGTCAGAAATCACCCACGCGCAAAGGCCGGAGACATGACCGCACCCGATGACGTCAGATCACCAAATATCATTCTTGATCGCAGGGCGCCGTCCAGACATGACAACACCACCGGGCTCAAATAAGATCGGCACTTCATGCATCCCGCCGACTTGGCCTGGGACCCATCGGGCGGAGCGTTCGGGGTCAAGCTCGAACTCCGGTATGCGAGCCAGGAAGCGCTCGATCATTGCGATGGCTTCGACCTTGGCCAAATGAGCACCTAGACAATGATGGATGCCGATTCCGAATGTGAAATGATGGTTGGGCTTGCGATCGGGGATGAAGCGATCCGGATGCGGGAACTGGCGCGGATCGCGGTTGGTGATCTGATGAATCATGCCAACGATCTGTCCTGGTTGGAGATCGACCCCAGCTATGATGATCGGGTTCACCACCTTGCGGAAAATACAGGCGGGGCCGTCAAGACGCAGGAATTCATCGACCGCGCTCGGAATCAGTTCCGGCTTTCGGGTAAGCTGGCGACGCAGTTCTTTGTCCCATGCCAGGCGGTAAAAGCAGTTCGCCAGGAAACGTAGAGTATTGTCGAATCCGCCTAGAAGCAGCACGGAAAAGAAATCGAGCAACTCCTCGTCATTCAGCCGCTGGCCGTCATACTCGCTGTTGATGATCTCGCTCAGCAAACCGTTATTGGGTTCGCGACGGCGTAACTCGACTGTTTCGCGCCAATAAGCCTCCATTTCCTTCATGACGGGGGCGGCACCTTCCGGATCGGTTGCGCCTTCTACCATTCCATTGACAAAACGCCGGAATTTTTCGGCGTCCTCCATCGAAAGGCCGACAATCGCGCAGAAGGCGTAGCCCGGCATGGGATCGGTAGCCTGACACACGTCGATCCGGCCTTTATCGATCACCCTGTCAACCAGCATGTCCGCAATTGCCCGCATATCATCGAGCATGCGGTTGGCGCGGACCTTCGTGAAAGGGGCCTGCACCATCCGCCGATAATGGGTGTGGTCAGGTTCGTCCTGCCCGGACAGCATGAAGGGTTTCCCACTAGGCGTCGAATATTGCGGGAAAGTCACTGCAGAGTTCGAGAAGTCGACTGTGTTTTGATGAATCTCCCGGCTTATCTGCCAGCTAGTCACCACCCAAAAGCCGCCATGGGCATTGCTCCAAGCTATATCCTCGTCAGCGGCAATCGCCTCATCGCGGATCATCTCGAAATATTCATACGGGGTGCCATCGGCCCCCAGGGGGGTCGCATAATGATCGAAGCTCGAAACAAGACTCATCGTCTAATCCTCAAAAATTGATTGCGTTTCGGACGCATTCCCATTCATCGCTCTTGCAAAGGGGGTCACCGGGATTGAGTCGCTCGAACCCCTTCATTACCACCCGGTCATCGGTGTGCTGGCGCTGATTCGAAAATTTGTTCTTTCCCAAATCGCGCTTCCCAGGAAGCGGGCGGAAATATGCTTCATCCGAGAAAAAGCGGAACGTATAACTGCAGCGCACTTGATCTGGCTTGGTCGGTGCGCCGCCATGCAGGCAGCCTGGATGCAATGCGAGCACGTCACCGCGTTTCATGCTGGTAGAATGGATGTCCCACTTCTCCCTTTCAGATTCGATGTCGGGAAGGCGGGGCAGGTCTTTCTCATCATAAAGCGGCGCTGTGAAATCCTCCGGATCGTACATCGACGCGTTGAACAAGGTTCCTTTGTGCGATTTCCTCACCACTTCCAGCACATTTTCTGCTTCGAGCTTGTCCAGCGGTATCCAGAGTATCAGGAGGCCTGGTCCGTAGAAGGGTATGTAGGAGGTGTCCTGATGCCACGCGGTCCGGCGGGCACCACCGGTTTTTTGCCACATCTGCTCAAGATAATAATAGGTTTCGTGACCGCCGAAGAGATCGCGTGCGATATCCGCGAGGCGGGTTTCCGCCATGAGGCGCTGGTAGCGTTCACCGCGCCTTATGGTATTGTCGGTCAGGAAATAGATCTCGTCCTTGCCATCACCATACATGCGCTCGGCAAGTTGCTTGTCGGCGTTGAAGTGTGATTCATAGCACGTTTCGAGCAATGCCATTTCCTGCTCGTTGAGTGCATCCGGGATTAAAGCCACCCCATCATCCGCGAAGCAGCTCGCGTATTGGGAATATGTGTCGTTCATATCTCGCCTCGCCAGTTCTATTTTAGTTTAACGCACCCAGCTTCAGGGCAGATTCATATAGCTTCGCCGCCAGCATTGCGTGTCATCCGACCTGCTTACCCGAAGAATGACCCGCCCCTTATGCGATCATTCGGCATAGAGGCTGTTGCGCGTACTCTTCTTCAGATTGACCGGGATAGCTGACATCCGCGGCATCGAATTCACCGGATCGCAATCCCGATCGGTTGAAATAAGCATGTTGGTCGAAGCTCCGTGCAAAGCAGGATCAATGTCCTCATCAGGCAGTCCACCCCAGCCAACCGCCATTGAAACGACACCGCGACGCAGGGCTTCATCCTTCTCTGCGATTGCTTCGATGCTGGCGTGATCGGATGTGATCATAACCCTGTCACCAGATACAAGGCCGAGCTGAGCCATATCGTCCGGGTTCAGAAAAGCGGGGTTATATGGATTTTTCTCTCGGCTGCCTGAAAAATGCAACCCGATTGAATTGTAGAAATGACGCATCCGACGGGTTGAGAGTCTGAATGAAAAATCCTCGCTTCGACTTTGTACGGCCGGGCAGCCGGCGAGAGTTGAGGCGATTTCGGCAACTTCCTCAAAAACGTCGTCCGGCATAACATCAAAGGTCGCGTTTGCCTCTTCGCGTGGCGGCAACACAGTCGTGCGTGCCTCGTCAAACACCTTGCCCGACGGGTACTTCTTGATCTCTTCCAGCGGAGCCAGTTTGTTTTGCGCGCGAATGGCCAGCAAATCATCGGTTGTGGGCGGGATGTCGCGATCCAGTTCTACCCCGCAGAATTTGAGAGAGACGCCCAGCCGCTTGGCCAGGGCCCAGAAGAAATACCATTCCTCCATGACGTCTGAACCGGCAGGTGGATTGAGGATTGCGGGTGAATATCCTGTCCATGGCGCCGGAAAGAACGCAAATCCATAAGCACTGACGGGAAGATCGGCCCTTTCATACTGCATTCGCGGCGGTATGACATAATCTGCGATACGCGCCGTGTTGCTCATATAGGGATCAATCACTACCAGCATATCCAGTGAGCGAAACGCTTTCACCGCCTTCTGCTGATCGGGCATAAGGCTCGCCAGATTCCCGCCGCAAGAAATCAGGCAGCGCACTTGCTCATCACCGGGGGTGAGTATCTCGTCAGACAAAGTCCCGGTTGTCTTCTCGCCAGCCAGACAGCCAACACCCCTTATCCTGCTCGGCGGCGCATTCCATGAGTCCCTCGATGGCGGAATAACCTCGGCTCGGAATTCCATTGCCGGGCTGAGCATATCCACGCTCATCACACGATCACCGGCCCTAGTGTAGCGCCCACAGATCACATTCAGGCAATCGGCCATATGCTGCATGAGGTTCGAATGCGGGGCCATGCTTGGCCCTGTCCCAGTATAGATCGCCCCCTGCTTGCAATCACGCGCAAAAAGCTGCGCGACCGCGCGCAGATCTCCGGGATTGAGCCCGGCCATGTTTTCTACTTCTCGTTCACGAAATGGTTCGACTGCGTCGGCCAATCGCCTCATGCCCGCTTCGCTTACATAGCGATCACAAAAAGCCCGGTCATGCCATCCTTCCTTCAGCACAAGCCGGATCAGGCCTGCCAGGATCGCTGGATCATGCCCCGGCAGCGGTTGTATCGCGAGATCCGCAAAACCTGCTGTTTCCGTCTGGCGTGGATCGATGACGATCATCTTCAGTCCCGCCGCCTTTGCCTCTTTGAGGCGCTTTGTGGGGTCAGATGCAAGAAAGCCAAGCAGACCGTGCGACAGCAGCGGGTTGGTGCCGATCAGAAGGATGACTTCCGACTGTTCGAGCTGAAGAGTGCCTCCCGCCCAGCCACCAAGCCGTTCGAATGAAAGGGTCTTCGCCGATTGGTCGATGGTGTAAGACGTAAAGCGCGAGCGTGACCCTATTGCGTCAAGAAATGCAGCTTGCATGGATACGGCTGTGGAATTGAAAATCGAACCATTGCCAAAATAGACCCCCACCGAATCGGGTCCGTGCTCTTCAATCGAACGGCGCAGCTTTTCTGCGATTTCATCGAGAGCACGTTCCGATTGAACATTTGCGCAACTGCCGCTGCCGGTCTTGCGCAGTGGGTGAAGAAGCCGATTCGGGCCGTGGTGGGCATCTTCTGCTTGCAGGCCTTTGTAGCAGGCATATCCACGTGTGATCGGATTGTCTTTATCGCCACGGATTTTGGTGATTGCGCCTGCTTCGTCAACCTCCAGAACCATGCCGCAATGGCCAAGGCAAATCCGGCAAAACGCACGCTCAGTCCGCACTCTCCCCGCCATTTTGTTCTCCCGAACATTCAGTTTTCCACGTTATTCTGGTAGGCTGATACATATTTGAACCAATGTCAAAGTGCCCCCCCCGGGGATTGCCGGAGGCCAGTTTCATTAAATTATGCTGCCATGGGCGTGTCGTCCAGCTTGGCGTAAAATCGTGCTTCAGCTTCAGCCGGCGGGATATTGCCGATGGGCGCGAGCAAGCGCCGGTGGTTGAACCA
>Ga0181563_10000309_pt1 | contig 45399 bp, 38 predicted proteins | sample 011ome_25_FD_133759 | JGI IMG/M metagenome (GOLD analysis project Ga0181563, IMG submission 133759) | Coastal salt marsh microbial communities from the Groves Creek Marsh, Skidaway Island, Georgia - 011512CT metaG (megahit assembly) | ecosystem: Environmental > Aquatic > Marine > Intertidal...
AGGCGCCTTAATAAGGTCCAATAAAATTCCAAGAGCGCCTATGGCAATCCATCTAAATGGAAATAAATAGTTTGGCTTTATGTTATTGGTCAATGGGAAAAAAATACCTCTATATAAAAATGAGGCTGTGATAATACATCCAAAAAAAATTTTAGTAACGTGAGGGAAGTACCATATGGATTCCTCAACCCAATCAGCGACAACGGCATTCCATCGATAAACAAAATACGAAATAATAATAAAAATTGCTAACTTTACAAAATTATTATTATTTGAAGGATTTTTTGAATAGCCTCTTAAAACACCTCTGTTAATTATAAAAGTTACGCAAGCTATGCAAATTATGCTTACCAAAAAAATCTTGGTAAGGTGAGGAATAAAAAAAATACTATCCCCACCGACAATAGAATTCCATTTTTGACTGATGATGAGGCCAAGCAATAAAGTCATACCAAGATATATGTCTCTAACATTGTTTTGGACGTCTAAAAATGATGTATAAATCTGATAAATGAAGAACTTCTTAAGAGTAGAAAATAAATTTACAGGTAAATTGGAGTAGCTAAGATAATTCTGTTCGGGCAAATGATATCTTAGATTATTTTTAATGCGTGTTTTCCACTCAACGTCACCTCCAGCTCTAACCCCTTCTTTGATTTTATAGCCATTCAAAAAATTAGTCTTTTTCATCAAGGTTCCAGGAGCGGTTTCATGCCCCAATCTTCCATAAGTCGATGCACGCAGAAGCTTTTGAAACTTCGTGGTAGCAAAATATTTAGTCTTGCCAAAAACAACATCACATTGGTAATGCTGCATTAGTCTCCAATAATCAGTAAGCCATTCTTTCTTAGGAATAGTTGTTGCATCTAGGAAACCTAACCAATCAGATGAAGCAATGGCAGCACCAGCATTAGTAGCCTCATATGGGAATGCTCTGCCAGGTGGAAATTTTTCTTTAAACCTTGTAAGAAAAGGTAAAGAAAAAATACTTTGAAGCAAGCGATCATACTTGTAAGCTTTGCCAACTCTTAGGTAGATGATTGGTATTGAAGAGCTTATCTTCTTCACTCCAATTTCAATTGCATTTGAAGAGCTTGAATCAGCTATAATAATTTCGCTTGGAGGGAGTGTTTGTGCGTGGATGCTAGAAATCAGCTCCTTGAGATGAATAAAATTATCAAGCGTTGGAACAATAATGCTAATCTTGGGGTTCGTCTCAATTGCTTTAAGCATAGCTATTCCTTATATGCTAAAACTGTCCAAAAGGCTCATTACTGTACAAAGTTAATAGAAAATTTGACACATTAACACCTAAACTTTCATAGAAATTCTTGCATGAAGGATTGAGTTTAATGACCATTGATAAATTTGTAATTTTGAGGTTAATTAATGCCATATATATCCCTAGTAAATACTTTTTCTTTGACATCATCAAGAGAAGCATCCGGCCGATTAGCTAAAATAATTTCACTTTTTTGTTTAAAGAACTCTATTGAGCTAACAACCTCACAATCAAACATTGAGCTCAAATTAACTAGGGGTTCATATATGAGGATAGTAATATTTTTATCTAATTCCTTAAGAGCTTGTATTACATCAACAATTGAAGATTCCCTAAAATTATCAGAGTTTTTTTTCATCGCAAGAAGATATATGCCAATTACTTTCTTATCCAAAGATGCAACATAATGTGCAATATATTTTTTTCTTGAGATGTTGCTTCTAATAATAGAGCTAAAAAGCTCCTGAGGTATGTCACCGAAATCTGATTCAAGTTGTTTTGTATCCTTGGGCAAGCAATATCCACCATATCCAAAAGATGGATTGCAATAATGAGCACCAATCCTCGGATCGCTTGTAACGCCATCTATAATAGACTGACTATCTAAATTACTTGCTAAAGCAAAGGTATCAAGCTCATTAAAAAAACTAATTCTTGTAGCTAAATAGGCATTTGAGAAAAGTTTTACCGCCTCTGCTTCACCACTTTCCATTAAAAATATCTCTGGATCATTTGAAGTAAATGATGCAAATAATTCTGCAATTTTTAATCCAAGTAGCTCGGTGTTTCCCACAATAATCCTACTTGGGTTCAGATTATCTTCAAGCGCACTTCCTTCTCTCAAAAATTCTGGAGAAAAAATAATTCGCAAATCTGGATAATGAACTTGAAGCCTTTGCGTGTAGCCTTGCGGAACAGTGGATTTTATTAGAATGGGAGAATTTATATTTTTTTCACTTATCTTAGAAATAACCGAGTCAAGTTGAGAGGTATCAAAAAATTTAGTAGATTCGCTGAAATTAGTTGGTAAAGCTAGGATAATAAGATCTGAGTCTGAAACAGCATCAGTTAGATCATAGTTTGTTTTTAAACGAAGTGTTTTGCTAGCAAAGAACTTATCTATATTTTCATCTCGAAGTGGGGATTTTTTGTTGTCAATCTGTTTGAGTTTTAATCTATCAATATCATAAAGAGTAACCTCTTTATCTTGGCTCAAAAGAACAGCTAATGAAAAACCAACATAGCCAGCTCCAATAATGGTAATTTTGTTAAACAAATTTCTTGCCTTTACATTAAAAAATTAAGTAACAATTATACTCTAAGAAAAATACGCTTTTTTTATTTTGAATAATTTGAAGATGCTAATTCTTACAGCATTCATTGCACGCTAAAGACGTTGTATTCGTTCTGATGTTTTGTGATCTTAATTTGCAATCGCATCGATATAAAGATCACATACAAAATCTTGGTTAAATTCATTCTCAATCTTCTCTCGGCCTTTGGCCCCCATAATTCTAAGAGATTCATGTGGTAGTTTGAGCATCAATTCAATTTTATCTGACAGGTCAAGATAGTCGCCAGATTTGCATAAAAACCCAGTCACACCGTCCTTTATAACCTCTCTACAGCCTGGCACATCTGTAGCTATTAAAGGTCGGCCCATCGCAGCCGCTTCTAATAAAACCTTGGACGTCCCTTCTCGGTAAGACGGGAGTACTACGCAGCACGCTCTTTCAATATAAGTCACAACGTTATCAGTTTCGCCCAAATACTCAATTATTCCGTCTTTTTGCCATTCATCCATTTGCTCATTTGAGATTGACGCTCTATTCTCTACTCCTAACGGACCCAGTAACTGAAATCTAATATTGGGGTATATTGATTTGATTTTTCTTGCCGCATCAACAAATTCTCCTATCCCTTTATCCCAAATCATGCGTGCAATTAGTATGAAAGTCATCTCTTTATTTAATGGCAGATCGGCTTGGGAAAATTTATCCAAATCCACACCAGACCCAGGTGTCAGTCGACAAACTCTTGAATCTACAAGTCTATTTCCAACAAATAAATCTTTGTCGTCCACATTCTGAAAAAAGGCTGTTGCAACTGAGACTAGAGAAAACCTATAAAGAGTTTTTACTACCTTAGTAATCCAAGTATCTTTAATAAACGCTGTTCCAAGACCGGTAATCGTTACTATCGATTTAACCTTGAATAGTCTTGCGGCAATAGAGCCGTAAATAACTGGCTTGATAGTGTAAAAAAGTACGACCGCCGGCTTTAAGCGAATAAAATATTTAACGAAGTCAAAAATTGTGAACAAATCAACAAATGGATTAATACCTTTGCTGGAGATAAATAAGGGTTTTATCTGATCTACTTCCTTAGCAATAAGAGATTCATATCCGTCGAATTGGGTGAGCACACATATTTTATACCCCTCTTGATTGAGACGTCTAATGAGGGACATTCGATGATTGTATACTGTCCAAGCACAGTTGGCACTTATGACAATAATTTTAGACTTATCTTTCACAGTTCACATATTATCCTCAAGCCAAGCCTGAAACATTAATACTGCCCACAATTGGGATTGCCAGTTATGAACGCCCATCAAATGGTCTGACCACATTTGTCTTACTACCTCAGGATAAAAAAATCCTTGAGATCTTAATCGAGTTTCATCTAGCAATTCTTCGGCCCATTCTTTGAGAGGCCCTTTTAGCCAATCGCTCATAGGTATTCCAAATCCCATTTTAGGCCTTTCAATCAACTCCTTTGGTACATATCTAAAAAGTACGTCTCGTAAGATTGACTTTCCAACCCCATGTTTTAATTTCATTGCTAGAGGAATTTTGGATGCAAACTCAAAAATATGATGATCTAAAAATGGGACTCTAGTTTCTAGTGACACGCCCATAGCGGCTCTATCTACCTTTACTAAAATATCATCAGGCAAGTAAGAAATCGTATCAATAGCCATCATTTTTTGAATATCGCCTACTTCCGAAAGCAATTGGACATCTGTAGAAAATATCTGATCATGCTCTCCTTGCCCAATTACAACAGCAGACGGATCCTGCCAATTAGACACAAGTTGCTGGTATAAGCTCATTAGATCATTAGATGCCATAACCCCAGCGCCTTTCTGTAGTTTGTCCCCCCAGCTTATCCCGTTAAATTTACGTGGTGTAATTCTATTCAATAATTTAAATACTTGATTCCAGCGCGCTGCTGGTAAATTTTTAATGCTCGTCCCTACCAACTTTCTAAAACTAGCCGGCGTCATGCTTAAACCCCTCCACAATTTATCTGCAAACAGGTATCTATTGTATCCACAAAACAATTCGTCTCCACCATCACCTGAAAGGCTAACCGTCACATGATGTCTCGCAAGAGAAGAAACCAAAAATGTTGGTATTTGAGATGAATCAGCGAAAGGTTCACAATAAAGATTTGGTAATTTCGGAATAACATTTAACGCGTCTTGAGATGAAACATATAGCTCTGTATGTTCAGTTCCCAAGTGTTCAGCAACTAATTTAGCAAATATCGCCTCATTATAACCGGCCTCGCTAAATCCTATGGTAAAGGTCTTTATTGGCCGTGACGACTGCGCCTGCATCAGGGCAACTACTGCTGACGAATCAATCCCACCCGAAAGAAAGGCACCTAACGGCACATCGGCCATCATTTGTTGAGAGATGGTCTTCCTCAATGCAATGTCTAGGTCATTTGTAGCCTCGGCGACCGTGCCCTCAAAAGGTGATTCTGTACCAGTCCTGACCACATCCAAAGCATTCCAATACTTTTCCGTCGTGTGCTCACTATCCTGGAGCGTCACCGTTACAATCGACCCTGGTTCAACCTTCATAATGCCTTTATAAATTGAGTGTGGTGCCGGAACATAGCAATATCTCATGTACAAGGCCAGTGAGCCACGGTCAATATCATTTATAAACTGCGGATGTTTTTTTAATGCTTTTAATTCAGAGCCAAACAAAAATACTTTATTGGACCCAGACCCTTGCCAGCCATAATATAATGGCTTTTCTCCAAGTCTGTCTCTTATCAATGTAAGTTGTTCTAATTCTTTGTCCCATACTGCTATGGCAAACATCCCCGTAACACGAGAGATAGTCTCTCTAATGCCCCAAGCGTCAAAACCAGCCAGAAGTGTTTCGGTATCAGAATGTCCTCGCCAATTTACCGTTACTCGACTCTTAATTAATTCATTTCTAATCTCGTTACTATTATATATTTCTCCGTTATAGGTCATGACGTATCTGTTCGAGCCAGACGTCATTGGCTGATATCCGGCTGGCGATAAATCTACAACAGCGAGCCGTCTGTGACCAAGAGCAATTTTACTCGACGAATCTAGCCAAATACCCGCACTATCAGGCCCACGATTTACAAGCTGATCTGACATCTCCTCTAGTATGGCGTTACTCAATTGATCATTGGTAAAATCACCACCAAGGAAGCCAATGATCCCACACATTTATACTTTCTCCTTATAATTGAAAGCAACCCAATATAGGTTTTCTTTAGAAAAACTTATCTTTGATAGACCCGCACCTCGCATCATTATTTTGATCTGCTTTTTTGTAAATCTCTATTCAAGTCTAGCCTTAAAGTGCTCCCACTCATCACCAAACCCATCAACTTTTTTTGATCTTTATTTTTGCTCATTATTTAATTTTCCTTTAAAAGTTTTACCAGATCTAAAAACATTACCTATGCTAGGCAACTTTAAATAATTAGCTCAGAGTCCTTGTTTATTGGTTCCATTTTTTATCTCCTTTGTATGATATAAATGGGGCATCACTATCTTGGGTAAAATCCATATAGTTCTTATCAAATGAATCTAATAAATTTTTTTCATAGCACATATCCAAGCAGGACTGATCAATGCCCCAATAAAAAATATTTTTATCTAATGAGTCATTAATCATCTTACAAATGTTTTCTATAAAACATTTGCCTGCTTCATCCATTCTTACAAAAACAAGTCCAGCATAAAAATTAGACCAGCCTAACTCTTTTCTTTTGATGGCTTGAACAGAAAAATTTTCACTAAAACTTATATTTAAATCTTTCTTAAACTCGCTATCTATATCAACAAATAAAATATGAGTGGTTTTAGTGAACAATTTTTTTGGAAGTATAAAGCGCCTACTTGCATAATAAGTTTTAGAAAATGATTTCCTAATATAATTTTTTGATATCAAAAACCTCCATGGAATACCCAGGGACAGTGCTTGATTGTATAAAAATTGAACGTATGGCAGACCCTTTGAAGATTCAGCTAAAAGCATCTTTTTAATTTTGAATGGTAGTATCTTTTCCCAATCATTAATATTTATTTTTAGTTTTTTAATCAGCGATATTTGAGCCTCACCTTCCCAAGAAAAGCTTACATTCGATTTGGAATGATCTTTTTTTATACTATTTATAAGATTTATATCTGGATTTATTAAATGAATATGCAGTTGATTGAATTCTGAGATATTTTTAGCAAATGATGAGTATAGTTTAGAAAAAAAAATTTCAAAATAAACTTGATCGCAGGCGCAAAATATTACTTTACCCTTTGGTAAATCAGTATATTCAAAATTATCAATCATGATTTATCATTTTCAAACTTTTTTTAATAATTAAGACGGCTGCATCAATTTTCGTATTTTTTGATTCATTATTGAAAACTAATACTTTATTTGATGCCTCATATGGAGATGCTTTTAAATTTAGATACTAGCAAGAATAAAACCGTGCATTCTCCTTAAAATTATAAATGAATTTCTTTAAATTGGTTAATTAGTTCTTGCCAAAATGTCTTTGAATAAAGCAAGTCCTTAAGAGAAAACTAGAAGAATGAGATATCGCGTCTTTATTCAAGTAGTTTATTGGGATTCCTTGGCTCTAAATACTATATATTTGAGCCCATAGAAATTAAGTGCTGTTGAACAGAAAATAGACACGATATAACCAAATAAGGGATCCACATTTGCAATCTCTACTATTAGGTATAGTCCTAAGACGGCTACGACCAGCGTAAACCCGTAAAGACATATATATCGCAGCACCAGAGATTTCCCAGAAAATACCTTATCATTCCTCTTGAACGTCCACTCCTTGTTTAAATAAAAACCCAAAAAAAGACCTGACACATATCCGACGATACACGCCAATATATAATCAATGTTCCATATTGAATATAAAAGATAGAAAACCAGGTAATTAATAACAGTACCCATAACACCAACAATTAAAAACTTCGCTAAATGTCGCTCGATAATCAAAAGCTAAACCGTTCTAAGTGGTTGTAAAGACAATAATTAACGCAGCCAGAAATCCAACTCCAACACCACCGATTGCATCAATGGGATTATGACCTGTTTTATCCCGTAAACCCTCTATACTTTTGCCGTCACCTAATTTAACTCGCAACACCCTTACGATGTCCTCGATCTTCTTCCGAGTATCAAGTGCATCGATGGTCACGATGATTAGCAAAGCTAAGCACACACCTAACAAAGGATCAGAATATCCTTCCCTAAAATATACAAGCCATGTGACAGACGAAACGATGCTAATGTGGGTGCTCGGAAAGTTACCCAGGCCTATCTGATCAAACGCTAAGCTCCTTGACTTTATCGAATTGATACAAAATTTTAGAGAACCTCCAAGCACAAATGCGAGAGGACAAATTATTATATAGTCTAACAACATCTATAAGATCTAAGGTTCATAATATATTTCCTGATCGTTGTATTGATAGATGAATAACTGGTTCGCATAGTTTTAAATATCACTAACGTGTGTTGTCAATATAAAAATACAAACAAATAACAATATACTGGCTACCATCCCCTTGTCTCGAGTAATCAATTCCGTGGGAAAATCGCCTCGTTCAAAAACAATAGCAAGTTGTAAAAATCTAAACATTCCTATTAATACTGGTATTGACGAAAATATAATATATTGACCATGTCTTTCGGTTGCGTAATCAGATATCGAAAAAATAACATATACAACAATGGTAACTGATACCAATATTGATATGAGTGAGTTTAGAAATTCGACGTTATAACCAGTTAGAGATGCTCTTTGTTCTGCTGGATCACTCTTTTGGACCAAATCGCTCCTTCTCTTCGCCACTGTAATGAGGAGCGACAGCGACGCAGTTGCAGCAATAATCCATGGAGACAGGCCAATGCTAAGAGCCTCACCGCCACCCACTAGGCGCAAAACGAAGCCGCTTGAAACCAATATTAATTCAAGCACTGGAATGTGTTTCACTCCCATCGAATAAATCAAATTTATCAGAGCATATAACAACACCACATATATGAAGTTAATTGGCATACGTAATGTGTATAGAAATAAACATGCTGATATAAACATAATAGATAATATCAATATGGCCATCGGTTTACTGATACGTCCAGACGGAAGAGGTCTTAGCCTCTTTTTGTTATGCGCACTATCAGCTTCGTAGTCGAGTAGGTCGTTAAAAATATATACACAACTTGAAACCAGACAGAATATAAAGAAGGCTTTTAGTACTTGCGCGACATTACTAATATCATAATAGTCCCCACTGAAAAATAGAGGGGCTAAAATGAATACGTTTTTTGCCCAATGATTCCATCGGATAAGTTCAAAAAAGTCTTTCATAATGGAATTATACTTTACTAGAATCATTTTCTACAGTTGTTGAATTGTTATCTCTATAAAGACAATGAAGTTATTTGAAAGCGCTCATTCCAGGAAGTCACACTTGATGACGACCTAGCTTTTATAAATCTAGTGGTCTTTTAGTAGTCATGGCATTATATGTCCAACCCAGAACATCGACGGGTAGCCTCATTGATCACGCAGAAATAGGCATCGTAAAAACAACAACATGTACAAAGAATTTAGTTCCCAAATCCAAATGATTTTAATGCGATGTCAAGAATCTCAAGGATGCTAGAACTAATTCCAGGCTTGTTAATAACAGCATTTAATGCAGCGTACAACATCCCCACTGAGAAACTGAAGGCCACGAGTGCTGCGGCTCCATATCCATACAAATGGTCATTACCAACGGCGATGACGATTCGATATACGGCATAGAGAAGAATGAGTAGAAACGAAAACGAGACTGCGATGGCCATTGTGTTAAGGACCGTGAAACCTGCTATGGCAATTGCAGACGCAATTAACATGGATACCCCAAACAACAAATTTCGGTAATTTGGTGTTCTTACTAATGCTTCAAATCCTTTTTGAATTCCGCCAACGATCGTGCCTGTGAGTCTTTGTAAAACATCCAATCGGATATTCCAGTCTGATCTAAATAGAAAAATAATTAAGCCTGTCATTAATATGCCGACCATACTGAGAAATATCCCAATGAATTCAGGTACAGGAACATAAGTGACCTTAACGCTTCCGGAAACTTCATTGGGAAGGATATACCATGGGCCGTGACTTTGAATCGGGGCCACGCTCGACCCTTCGTATTCAATGAAATAGTAGAAAGGTGGCGGTAATAATAGAGCAACATTATCATTTGAAAGGTGAATCGTTTCGCGCTCTGTGCTTGGAAGGTATTGTATTAGATCTAATTTGTTTAAGAACATATATATTTTATCAAGTTGCCCGATAAACGTGGGCTCAGAGGTACTTTCCATTGATTCAATAAAACTTTCCAGCTTTTCTAATGCAGTGGGTGTAGGGACGGATGGCGAAGCTATCGCCACAAATTCTTCACTGGCACTTGAATTACCGACGTTCGGGTTGATTAACGAATAGCTATCGAAACCCATGTACAAAAGGAGAGAATATCTTTCTTCTTCATTAAACTCTTGGATCCAGCGATCATAAAAAATATTTATCGCTCTAGAGGAGAGACGTGACGAAATCAAGCTATAAGTCAGGGTACAAGTAATTCCATTAAGTTCAGGAGTAGGCAACGATTTTTCGTTCGAGTGAAATTTACCTTGAGATGAGGTCAGAGGAAATATTGTCTTAGAGAATTGAGGCCAGGTAAAGTCCATCCATACCCTTTGGATTTCCATCTCGGCACAACGACGGTCAACAACGGATGAACGTTCCTCGAGCATCGTTACAGTAGGATTTGTCCATTCTTTTGCAATCCCCAGGTGATGTAACCCAAGGTCAAGTGTTGAAAGACCAACCAAAACAATTAATAGAGACCTACCCTTGACACTACGTTTTTTCGACACAAATATCCTGGCCAACAAAGCAATGATTAAACTAACAAAGCAGTAGGCTATTTCCTTAACCGTAAGCAGATTCCAATTTTCTTGCAAAGATCTCTCCCAACCTAAGCTCACAATGAATGCACAAACAGTTACAAAGATTATCACCAAAATGATAGCGTTCAGTATTTGACGTAGCCGGTGCATATCGATCGAACGTACGTTAGCAAGCACAAAAATTGTGGGCAAAAGAACAAACACATCTAGCACCCAAAAACTACGAATAGGCGCTCGAAATTGACCAAATATGGGTAGCTGATTGAGAAGTATGTTTACAAATGCGAACAATCCTGCAGCACGGATCGCCATTAGAAGAGCAGCTGAAGAGAATATCTTAACCTGTCCAGGCATCTCTTTTAATTTCGCCAGCGAATAGAAAAACAACGCCACAGGGATTACGCCGAAATAGTGAAGCCCATCTGTGATGCTATTGTCTCCCCATCTTGCGAAAACCTCGTGCCCGTATTTATACAACAGGTAGGAACTCCCTGGCGAAACGTAACTCAACCATTGGACCGGACCAGCTGACATAAAGAATTTATCGTAGCCTCCTGGCGAAGATCTAGCCGAGAGACGCATCGCTTCGTAAGTCGCAAGTATTTGCGGAGAAGCGATAACGAAAGCTAGACCAAACGCAACTATCACAAGGATGACGGGATAAAAAGACAGCTTTTCTTGAAAAACTCTGCAGCCCATGAAAACGACAAGAGCAGATAAAACGACCCATTGCAGGGCGAAATTTCCGCATAAAAGCATCAACAAAGTCGTCACAATAATCTGCACAAAATACCAGCGGCTAGGATTCGATAAGAATTTCTCTATTAGAAATATCAAAACTAGGAAGTAAGCAAAGACGGCAACAAAAAAAACATGCGCATAATTCGAAAAAATCGAGATATTAAGCATGATTACAATGGCTAAATAGGTCGCAATTATAGCTTTCTCGTAAGAAAATTTTGTATCGAGCAAATAGTGATTAGAGAGCTTGATGGACGTTATAAATATCAAAGCCACGTGAAACAAAAGGAATATCGTGTCGATGTGATAAGGTGATTCTAATATAATCGAAAGAAGTATCTTAAGCGGATGAAGAAGCGACTGCTGAGAGTCCGCTAAATTGTTGAATCCCACTCCATAGTTCCAACTAAAAAATGGATATAAGCCTTCAGAAATGGCCTTAAAGTATTCAACGGTCAGAGGATAGGACTGAAAAGAAAAACTACTTCCATATAAAACTTTATCACCAAAAATAAGACCCCAATTAGCATATACAAATAAGATTAACCCGAGTGAATATATTAAGCTAATAAGGACTTTATCTTCAAAACCCCTGCGATCAAATTTAAAGAAGTCGTATATGTTATTTTTCTTCAATTTAGTTTATCTTTTTATTGTACGGAACTCATTGAGCTCCACCCAAGATACTCCATAACTACTCAGGAGAGGATTCTGCAATATCAGAATATACTTTTTCATAAATTTTACCTTCCTTGGTTAATTCCAATATCCTAGAACAGTTTTTCAATGTTGAAATTCTATGCGCAATAATTATAAGGGTTACATCATAGTCTAACTCTTCAATAGCTTTCATAATACTTGTCTCAGTTGAAGTATCCACCGAACTGGTTGCCTCGTCCAAGAATAAAACATCGGCACGTTTATATAGTGCGCGAGCAATTCCTATTCGTTGTCTCTGTCCTCCAGACAATCGTATACCGCGCTCCCCAAGTATAGTCTTGTATTTAAGTGGCCATTCGTTTATGACAGAGTCGATATTGGCACTTTTAGCTGCGCGCCTAACAAGGCTAATGTCAATTTCTTCTGCAGGGGTTCCGAAAGCAATATTTTCTTCTATTGTGCTATCAGATAAGTATATATTCTGTGGCACATGTGCTATCCGAGATTGCCATGCTCTTCGGTTTCTACTTGTTATAACATTTCCATCAACTTCTAATGTGCCGTGTGTTGGATTCAGTAAGCCCATCATAATATCAATCAGCGTACTCTTTCCACTTCCCGTCTTACCAATAATTCCTATGCAATCTCCTTTTTTAATTTCTACATTTATATTCTTTATTGCTGGTAAGGAGTTTTCATCGTACCCAAATGAGACGTCTTTCAATCTTATATTTTTTTTAAAAGTACAGTCATCATTAATTACATTCATCGTTTTAGTATCATTAAGATTTAAAAAACCTAACACTTCTTCTAGAACGAAATGTGTGCCCTTAATGTTTCCCCAGGAATTATAAAGTACTTGCATTACCGGCAATAATCTCTGAGCCCCTAATGCCAAAGCACCAAGAATAGGAATTCCGTCAGCAAAACTCTTTTCACCCTGAGTCGACAGCATGTAAGCCAATAATACAATAAGCAGCACACCAAATGTCTCCATAAAATAACGAGGGCTATTTGTAATAAAGAGAGTGCTACCTAGTGATTTTCGAAAAACAAGATCAGCTTTCCAAAAGATGCTGCGATAGAGTTGCTGGTTTCCATTAATAATAATGTCACGTATTCCACCTAGGGCCTCTTGCAAAATTTTCATCAAACTATTTGATGCACGATTAATATTCGAACTGTTAACTTTTACTTTTTGCTTCACATATAAGTAAAAAAATAAATATAAAGCTGAAAAAAATAAAATTGCAATTAATGATGCGCTGGGATTAATGATTATCAAGATGCTAATAATTGCAGAAATAATTATAATAGAGCTGATCACATTCAGCACAGATAGCACTACGCCATTAATAACCTGAGCAATTTTTATTGAAATAGCACTTATAATGTCACTGCTATTTTGTTTTGTATGAGCAATATAAGGTTGGTTAATAACTTGAGTAAAAATACTAACACTCAAATCTACACCTAAAATAAATGAAAACTTAACTGATGCCCATAATAATAAAACTCTCATTACGCCTGCCATCAATACTGCGCTGGCAAATAGAGCTGAAATCGGGAGTATGATTTGAGTCGGCTGATCTAAATCAAAAAACTGAATCAATGGTTGTGCGGCGGGAAGTTCAAAAATACTTGATGGTTCTATCAACACTCCTAAAAATGGTATGACTGCACCAATACTAATAACCTCAAACATTGACGTTAATATCATTAATATTAGCAATATTAAGAATTGGTAACGCCTTCTGCGCTCTATTGATAAGAAAAGCTTTTTGGTTAGATGAATCGTAGATTGATCTTTTGATGTCATGAGATTTCTCTATTCAAAGAATTAGTTTCTATTTGGGCTAATTCGTAAGATCTAATATTACCAATATCACGATGGTAGAAACCATTATAATATGTAAAAATTCTTCCCATGTAATATGGCAAAACATCCAAACTAAAGTCCACTTTTACTTTCTTTAACCTTTCCATATAACTTATAACACTGGCCTCAACAATATAAACAGCACCATTTGCTGTTGTAGACGGAGGATTTTGAACCTTCTCGTAGAATTCTTGAATAATTCCAGAAGTGTCTATCTTTACAACACCACAACTTTTAGGATCATCAGTTGTAAAAGTCATCATCGTTATTTCTGTATTAGCAGGTCTATTTTTATGAGCTCTAATAAAATCTTTATAATTACAAATAGAAAGATTATCAGCATGGACCAACATAAATGGCTCATCATTAATAAAATCTTTGTTCGCAATAATTGTGCCGCCTGTTAAAAGCAATTCTTCCTCATAAACCAAATCCACGATACCTGCAAATTTAGATTGCTCTATATATGACTCAACCTGTTCATGAAGATAGTGGGTATTAATCAAGAATTTTTCTATACCAGCCTTTGTTAATTGCTCCAACCAATAATCGATAAGTGGTTTACCATTTATTGGCACAAGGCATTTAGGCATTGTATCAGTTATAGGTCGTAACCGAGTACCTAGCCCGGCTGCTAACAATATTGCACGCATTTAAGTTAGCTCTTTTAATATTTCTTTACTTTTTAAAGGCATATTTCCTACTCTGCCTACTTGGATTGCAGCAGCAAGAGATCCGATAAGTGCGGCCTCCCAAATACTGCCACCAGCAGTCATTGTTAGTGCTCCACTAATCAATAAACTATCTCCTGCACCAGCAACATCTCTAGGAGAAGTATTAAGCGCAGAAATACTATCTGTAAGAATTTCATTAGCATTAGTATCATCAGAATAAATTAACATCCCTTCTTCACCCATCTTTAGAAAAATATTTTCAGCTGAGGATAGCTTCTTTAATTGTTGAACCAAAACTACCAATCCATCTTCGTGATTACGAGAACTAATTCTTGCCTCTCTCTCTGTTGGGGTAATTAGATTTACGCCTCTAAAACGAGAAATGTCACCTATTTGAGAAGAAGATTGACTATCCGCAGCCAAAATTACATCATTTACATTTGCTAATTTTATCAGTTTATCTACTAAGAGTTGTGGGAGGCAACCATAATTAAAATCTGAAAAAACAAGCAAATCAACATCTTGAATTACAGATTCAATGATCTTACTAATTTTGTCCTGTAAAGAACTATTGATTGCATCCTGATGAAGATGATTAACACGCAATAAACTTTTTCCTTTGCTTCGAAACTTCTGTTTGATAGTAGTTGGTCGACTTTCATCAACTATAAGATGTGCATTGACCCCAGATTTTTTAAATGCATTCTCAGCATAGTCACGCGCCTCATCACTTCCTGCGACACTTACAAATTCTACTTGAGATCCCAACCCAGAAGCATGTTGAGCAACAATTCCTGCTCCACCAATAAATCTAGTTGTATCCAAAGGAGTTACAACAATTGTAGGATCTTCCTGAGACATGCCTAAGGCCTCGCAGGTAATGTACTCATCAATTATCAAATCACCTATAACCAACACTTTTAATGAAGAAAATCCCTTTATTAGACCTTTCAAATTATTAATATCTATAGAATGTCTCGACATATACTCAACGGGAAGAGCAATATCTTTTAGTGTTGATTGAGAAAATTCTTTATGCAATAAATCCAGTGAAGAGAAAGTAATTTCTCCAGAACCAAATAGAAGTTTTGCTCCATATGATTGAAGAATTTTTTCTTCAGGATTAAATTTATTTTGGTGTTCTTTTCCTTTTACAACTATATCTGGACGAATTTTATCAATAATTTCTGTAACTGAATCATCGATTAGAATTACTTTATCTACCCAGCTATTACTTTTAACCCCCTCAAGTCTCAACTCTTCTGGAACATATGAGGCTTCTCCTGAAATGCGATCACTAAATACTCCAACAACTAGCTTTCCACCACACTCTCTTGCGAATCTCAGAAGGCGTAAATGGCCGGGATGAAGAACATTAAAATTGCCTGCAACAAATACAGTCTTTTCTTTACTCATATTATTTTATTGTACTTGAGAAAAATATATCTTATTTAGAAAGTGCTTAATTATACATATAAATATCTTCAATTTATAAAATTGCATTAATGTAGAAATTAATGATTTTCATAAAGATTAGTTGAGAGTGAATTACAAAAAAATGTTTTTTTGTAAAGAAAAGACTAAAAATATACTTTGTGCTTTAAATCTTTTTACTAAATACTATTAATGTATCAGATTATTTAAATAGATATTTTAATGCTCCATTTTTATAAGCGGTCGTAATACCTTACCAGATTCTAAATCCTCCAAAGCTTTGTTAATATCTGATAAAGAATAGGGTTTGGTTAAAAGAGAATTTAAAGGGAAATCAGCAGAAATAAAATTATGATATAAAATAGGTATATCTCTATCAGGATCAATAGCGCCTCCCCAACTGCCGGATATACTTTTTCCACTTATTAACTCATGTGGAGATAATCTAATTTTTTCACCTTCTGGAGGATGAGAAGCAAATAATAATTTCCCTTTATTTCTATTTATTAAAGAAAAGCCCAGTTCAATAGTGGAAACCCTGCCTGCTGATTCAATACAATATTCTGCTCCATCTGCAAATATTTCATGCACTAATTCTTGAATATTGGGTTTGCTTGCATCGATTGTGTGATTAACACCCCAACCCTTAACCAAGTCTAGTTTTTTAGCAGAAATATCAATAGCTATTATGTTTTTTATCTTTAGAGACAACAACATTGCTATAGCAGACAGACCAATTCCTCCAAGACCAATTACTACAACTGAAGATTCTAAATTAACATCAATTTCATTTATAACCATACCTGCACCTGTGGGCAATGCACAACCAAATAAAATAGCCGTATCAAAACCTAAGTTCTTAGGTTTTTTAGTTAGTCTATTTTCAGAGACTACTGAATAATTACTAAAGGTAGTAACCTTGCCTGAGTTTATAGCTACATCATCAGAATCATATATAGCCCCCTGTGCTTCAATTCCGTTTCCTTTTATCCACGAAAGAATTACTTCATCACCTTTTTTAAATTTCTTAACATCAGGCCCAACCTCTTCAACTATACCTGAGCCTTCATGGCCCAATAGATGAGGCAACCAACGGTCTTCGCCACGAAGACCGCTAACCTCCATCAATTGACTCCTGCAGACACCGCTGTACAGTATTTTTACAAATACTTGTCCAGATTCTAATGGTCGTCGTTTAAGAGTTCTTATTGCTAGAGGCTTGTTTAGTTCAAAAAGAACTGCAGCTTTTATTTTAGACATCAGAGAGATTATAGATTTATCAAGTTGGAGTATGCATTAATATACTTATGTTGAATTATTATTATGGAGTAATTTAGCGAGTTTTTTTTGACTAAAGTAAAAAGTATTTACCCTCTAAAAGAAGATTCTTTTTATGTCTATATAAGACCTTCTTTTCTTTAATTTTTACCATGTCTACTTCCAGACCCTTAATTAGTAATCTTTATTCAGCAAAAAACCAATAGTAGTCTCCTTTATAGTCAACTTCTTTGAACAGCTCTTCCCAATCAGCACAACTCATATAAGTTAGAGCAGTTAAGTTCCAGTTTAGCATTGATTGTTTGCCTTTATCATCTCTCCAAGCATCATTCATAACAAAAGAATTATTTTTTGTTACTCTATTTATCTCTCTAAAAGCTTGTTTGCAGTCAATTAATGGGAGATTGTGCAGGGTATTAATAGCTATCACCAAGTCAAAATAGTCATCAGGGAATGGAAGGTTATTAGCATTAGCGACCACAATATTATCTTGCATTGTTTCTATTGAATGCTCCTTTGCATAATTTGAAACATCAACACCTTTAATCTCAGCATCTGGGATCAATAGAGACAAATCATGCATCATGTAGCCCTTGGCACATCCAATATCCAAAATTTTTGAATTATCATCAAGTTGATAAAAATCTTTAATATAAGCAACTGTGTCTGTCCAAAATCTAGGATTATAATTATATCCGCCATAGCCCGTTAGCCTGTCCCCATCAAAATATTCAACGTCAAACTTTCTAGCTATCGCTCTATCCTGCTCAGTAATCAAGTTGCCCCTATCATCAATAGGTCTCTTGGATTGAGGATAGAACTTTAGTAAATTAACTTCTCTTTTCATTTATATATGAGAAATTTTTAGCTACCAGGACATCACATCAGCTACAGATAGAAATAATGATCCTTCCTTATAGCTTGAGGGTACATCTGCAAGATCAGAAACTTTATTCCACCCTGTTTTTTGAGAAAACATGTTTACATTAATTTCATTGAGGTATTCAAAAATAATTTTTGCATTTTTTTCGGTTCCAACCTCTAAAATCATTTCAACGTTGGCCCATGTATCTTTTTTTGTTGAGAGAATTGCAATTGCTTCCTGCCCTTCTATATCCATTTTAACAAAATCATTATCCAAGAGCACTTTATTGATGTCACACGTCTCAACAGAAAAAGTTTCGAGCTCTCCATATGGATCTTCCTTAGCGCCTGCAAGATGACTTCCTGTTGTATTCCCTAGAACACGGATAAAGTCCACAGTTTCAGACTTATCAGAGATAGCTTTTTGATTAATAGTTATGTTAACAGATTTATTATTTGCAATGTTCTCTTGGAAAATACCTACATGAATGGGGTCAGGCTCAAAGGAGTTTATTGAGAAACCACATCTATCCATTATCAAAGAATGGAGTCCAATATTGGCTCCTAAATCTGCAACATTTTTATATCTAGATTTATTGGCCCAATAATAAGAAAAAATAATCAGCTCATCAAGACCAAAAAGATGAATAGTATTGATCGCACCCATCTCTCGATATGGAAAATGTAAGTCTCCAAATGGCTCAAAAGATTCATTTCCAGATTTACCTTTAATTAAATCACTATTTTCAAGCATATTAAGCAAGTCTTGCTCATGAGTCTTATAAAAACTACTATCACGCGAATGTTGAGATGGATTTTCAATAAGAGATTGTATTAGTGCTGCTGTATTCATGAATAATTAATGTTTGAAATTAGATTGAATACAATTTTATCTTAATTTTAACTTATTGGCTCTATTATCATGCTTTCTTTAAACATGTCTCTTGGAAGAAGCGGACCCATATCTTCATTAGGCTTACCAAATTTTACCTGTGGAGTGACTCGGAAATCTTTATCGATACAAACATTGCATATCAATGGATTACCATGATTCATTATTTCATCAATTAACGAAAAATCTTTTTCGCTATTGAGCTCAAAGTATTTAATATTGTAAGTGGAGGCTAGCTTTTTATAGTTTGGGAATGAAAGCCCTCCCTCTTCAGAGGATGCATGATAATTTGAGTCCAGCCACTGATCTTGGGTTTGCTGAATCATGCTATAGCCCTGATTATTCATAATAAATATTTTGAGTGGGATATTATGATGCATCACGGTTGCTAACTCATATGAAGTCATCATAAAACTTCCATCACCAACTATCGCAATAATTGGAGATTGATGCTTTAAATTAGCATAATAACCTCCTATTGCTGCAGGCAGCGCCCATCCCATGGCAGTATTATTAAAGTCATGGAATACTCTCACCTTATCTTTCACTCTTAGAGACTGCATGAACCATGCAATAGAGCAGCCAGTATCAATAAAAATCTGCTCATTACCCTTTAAGTTGTTGGAGATGCTATCAACAAAGTTGTATGGATTAACTTTAGTGGTAGCAATACCTTTTGTATCATCAAAGGATATAAATTGATGCTTCCATTTATTAATTTGCTTTAGCCATTCTAAGTTATTGTTAGTATCTTTAGAGAGCCCTAGTTTACTAAAGTTATTAAAAAAATCTTTAAGATCACAGTGAATGAGCTGATCAAATTTCAGGTCAAAATATTGAAATTTATTGAGCTCGTTGATATCAATATCGATCATGATTTTTCTTGCTTCTCTTGCAAAAGTATTTATAGGACTGCCGGTTGATTTAGTGTCCAATCGCGAGCCAAGAGATATAATTAGATCAGCATTTTGCACTGCAAAATTTGCATGTCTATTCCCATGTGTTCCAAAGGTACCAACATACAAATCATGATCAAAAGGAATTAAATCAGCCGCTCCCCATGTTAGAGCAATCGGTATATCAAAAAATTCAGCAAAGTTTAGAAGCTCAGCTTCGGTATCGCTAAGGTGCACACCCCAGCCAGCTATGAGAATAGGCCTCTTAGAATTCATGATTAAATCAATGCTGTCTTGAAGAGAGTTTTTAAGATGAGGGAGCTCTTGTGCCTCAGGCGCTTGAAAACATTTTAGCTTCAGTGGATCAACTAGTTGCCTTTGTAGATCATCCGGAATATCAATTAAAACGGGGCCGGGCCTTCCAGATTTTGCAATATGCAAAGCTTTTTGAAGCTGATATTTAATTTCTTCAGGGTCAATAATAGTGTACGCATATTTAGTAACCTCCTCTGCAATATCAACTATTGGAGTCTCTTGAAATCCAATCTGCCTAACTCCTGTATCACCTTTCATTCTCATTGTGCTAACTTGACCTGTGATAAATAGAGAAGGAATTGAGTCATAGTAACTACAACATATTCCGGTGATTAGGTTCGTTGCACCAGGGCCACTAGTTGTAACTGCTACTCCAGTCTTGCCAGAAACTCTTGAATATCCATCAGCAGCCATTGCAGAAGCTTGCTCATTATGATTGCAAATATATTGAATATTCTCATTGTCTGCAAGAGAATGAATTAAATGAAGACTAGCACCACCAGAAATAGCAAACACATGGGACACCTTCTCTTCAACAAGAACTTCAGCAACAATATCAGAGACTTTTTTTAAGTTAACTTTATTTTTCATTATTTAATTTCAAAAAAATCATTCCCAAATCTTCTTAGTTTAAATAGGTTCGAGTCACTCAATATCTGCTCGATACTTTCACTCTCCCATGGATCATGCACTGCACTAAAATTTCTACCTCCAACTAATTCTCTTGGGGAGGACAGCAACCAATCACAGCACTCTATAACTTTTTCAATTGGGTAACATGCCGCTCCATTATTTTCGAGCATCTGAATAGTTTTATGATAATTCTCTCCAGCTCTCTCAGGTGCATTAAGGGTGGAGTCGTGAATTTTGGTCTTAACCCATCCAGGCCCCAATATTGAAAAGCTTGTATCAGAAATTTCTTCATCAAGTAGCTCCACCATTTTTATTAATGCAATTTTTGAAATTGTATAGGCAGAATAATCAACTGTCGCATTATTAGTTCCGCCTCCAGCAAAGAATAAGACAGAGGATCGAAGTGCAGATTTATGATTCATCAAAGCATGCACAATTTTTAATTGATTAATAAAGTTAACATTTATTGACTGATGCCAGCTTTCAAAATCACAAGTTAGAAATTTGCCAACAGGCTCTTGGTTACCTGTTGCTATGGTTAATGTATTCCAATGACTTCCTGATTTGATAATAGTAATTGCTGAATTAATTGAAGCCTTGTTTTCTAGATCACAAGGAACTAAGTTCGCGCCCATATCTTCCAACTCATCACATAATAGTGTTCTAGTGCGAAATGTTCCAGTGACTAAGTGACCTTCATTAAGCCATTTCTTTGCTAGTGCAAATCCTATATCGCTTGAGATAGAGATTATAATGTGGTGCGAGTTACACATTTTATAGTTAATTTGAGTTGAATCATTGCGCTAGAAAGGTCCTTTAAACCAATCGCCTGGAACATCATGAGGATGGTTTTGAACAAATATTTTTCTACTATTTACTTTAGGTTTATTAAACACAGACAGTACGCTATTAAAAATTTCTTCAGAGCCAACATAGTAACTTTTTGTTAAGCCAAAACTTGTTGGAGCAGGCGCATCTTTGATCGCAAGCCGCAAAGGTGCGGATTTCAATTCATTATGGCATTCAATAGATGCTTTAGCGATTATTTCGCTTGCGACAGAAAAGCTTTCAGAAGAGCTATCAATCGCTAAGAGTCTTCCAGTCCTCAGCAGAGATCTTTTGATGGTCTTCCAGTCAAGCGGAGATGTAGATCGTAAATCAATTAAATCACATCCAATACCTATTTTTTTTAGTTCTTGAACAGCATGAAGTGCTTCCACGGACATATAAGATAACGTAACTATCGTAATATCTTTACCTCTATTAACTAGCTTGGCTTTTCCAAGAGGCACTCTGTAATCACCTTTTGGAACATCGCTCTCAAGGTTATGGAGCCATCTGTGCTCTAAAAAGATAACAGGATCATCATCATAGATGCTAGACAAAAGCATGCCTTTTGCATCATAAGCAGAAGTAGGCATAACTACTTTTAAACCTGGGATATGAGAAAACATTGCATGAAGATTTTGAGAATGAGTTGGACCTTGGCCCCAACCATGGCCAACAATTAATCGAATCGTTATTGGAACGGAAGATTGACCGCCAAACATAAATCTCCACTTGGCAGCATTATTAATTAATTGATCTAATGCCAAAAGAAAAAAATCTACTCGCTGGTGAACCATCACAGGTCTAAGGCCATTTAATGAAGCCCCAATTCCTACTCCTGTCATCCCATTTTCTGAGGTTGGCATATCAAAAACGCGATCTTGCCCAAATTTTTCCTGTAGACCGATCGTTGTCCCAAAAACACCCTTGGGATCTGGGACACCTAAGCCAAAAGTAATAATATTTTTACTTTTTTGCATAGCAACAAACATTGCCTCATTTATCGCATTCGCATAACTTAATTTTCTCATTTATGTCCCTTGAAATGCTGCATTATACTCTTGCAAAGTCGGAAATTTAGAATCATCTGCAAATTGATGAGCATCATCTATCTCTTTAGAAATTTTATCTATTTTTCTATCTATGTATTTTTGTGAGTTTTCAGAATAGAAATTCTTTAAGGGGTCCTTTTTTTTCCATTTCAAGAATTCAGATTCCTCTCGGTATCCAATATTATTATCAAAATTAGGTCCGCAATGCTCCCTCCATCTATAAGTATCAAATTCCAAAAATTGTGGACCTCCAGATTTCAGAATCATTGTTTTTGCATGCTTTACTTTTCTTGCTACCTCTTCTACGTCATTTCCATTACCATGCTGGGCTGATATGCCCATAGCCCTAACCATTTTGTAGATTTTTCTATCCACTGGCTGCCTGACCTCTAAACCGGAATAAACTGAGTAAAGGTTGTTTTCACAGATAAATAAAATTGGTAAAGAGTGAATTATTGCAAAGTTAACAGACTCATAAAACGCTCCTTCTTCAGTAGCGCCATCTCCAAAAAACACGCAAGCAATACTTTTTTTACGAGTTAATTTTTTTTCTAGAGCGAGACCAACCGCAACTGGGATTGTATTACCTACAATTGCTGTGCTGCCCATGAAACCAACAGAAGTATCTATCAGATGCATTGATCCACCCATTCCTTTTGAACACCCAGATGCTTTGCCATAAATTTCAGCCATCATACTATTCAAGCAGCCTCCCTTCGCAAGATAATGAGCGTGGGCCCTGTGAGTACTTAGGACTTGATCTTGTGAAGTTAAATTAGCGCATACGCCAACAGCAATTGCCTCTTGGCCAATAGAAAGATGCGTGGGACACCTCATTTTTTGTTCAGAATATTTATTTGCTATCGATTCCTCGACTAGCCTAATTCTAAGCATGGATTCAAATAGTTTATTTTTCATAAAAATACTTTGCTCATTCCTGTAGATTAAGTGTTTTCATTGTTTTAACAGTAAAATATTCATCTTTCTCTTCTAGGTCTCCACTATTATATTTTTCAATAATTTCATCAATTGCATGCTGCACAGAGAATTGTTTGATGTAATTAGTACCTAATAATTTATCTGAATTTTGCCGATAGGATCTCGGGTCGTTAGATTCGGTAATAATAATTTCAGCCGGAACTTTTTTTACGATCATTTCTGCTATTTCAAGAATTGAAATATTTTCGAAGCCAGCATTATAATTTCCGGATTCAATATCACTCTGATGCTCTAAAAAATGACTGTATACTCCAATCATATCCTGCATATGAATATTTGGACGCACCTGATTCCCTCCAAAGACCGTAATCTTTTTATTTTTTAAGGCTTGAAAAGTTAGCATATTAACACTTACATCAAGTCTCATTCTTGGAGACCAACCACATACAGTTGCTGGTCTAATATTATGGATTTTTATAGAGTCCTTATAGCTTAAGGTTACTCTCTCAGATACCATCTTCGTTTTGTTGTAAACTGAAATTGGAACTAACTCAAGATCTTCAGTAACATCTAACTCATCCTTGACACCATAAACACTTCCTGAGCTTGCGTATATTAATTGCTGAACTCCGGCTCGCAAAGCATTATCTGCAAGTTTCTGGGTTGCTAAAACATTAACCTCCCATGAGAGGTTAGGATTTAACTCTACACTGGGATCATTGGCTATATTTGCAAGATGGATAACGGATTCAATGTTTTGAAAAAATGTTTCATCTAGATCACGGATATCCTTCTTGGTAAATTCTAGATTTGGATGTGGGTCAAGATTATTACCAAACCATTCAGTATCAACAGCACGTATATTGTGGCCTTGAGAAAGAAGGTAGGGGGTTAGTGAAGACCCAACATAACCACATGCTCCTGTAATTAATATATTCATTTTAATACTTACTCCGTTGAATTATGGTTTATGACTGTAGTCCATTGGTAATGATTGGAGACATGATAGGTTATCATCAACCCAAGTTAAAGTTTTCTTGATACCTGCTTCAAGGGAAATCTTATCCTTCCAATCAAGCTCTTGTCTTAATTTAGCACTTCTTAGTAAGTAAGATTGGTCTTTGCCAAGTCTGTCTTCTGTTTCTTCTACTAAATCAGAAAAGGGAACGTCAGTCATTTTGCAAATCATTGCCACTAGATCTCTAATAGAGACCGTGTCATTTGTAGATATATGGTAAGTGTCTCCTATTTCACCATTGAATGCGATTTTTAAAGTTGCATCAGTTACATCATCAATGTGTATGAAGGATCTTACTGAGTGGCCACCACCATGCAATTGAAGTTTCTTTCCTAATCGAGCAAATAAGAGAGCTCTTGGAATTATTCTATAAAGCTGCTGGCCTTCGCCATATACATTGGCTGCTCTTGTAAAGACTACAGGAAATTTATAGGCACGAAAAAAGCTTAGCAAATGAAGATCACACGCTGCTCTGGATACGGCGTATGGGGTGCTTGGGCTAAAACTATAGCTCTCATTCACCCACCCATCAGTACTGCCATATGCTTCCGGAGTAGACACATGCACATATTTTCTAATGCAGTCTATTGTCCTAAGATAATTGTGAAGTTTAACCTGACCCACCACGTTAGTTTGATACCAGTCCTCTGGTGTAATCCAGCTTTCTGCAACCATGCCCTGAGCAGCGAAATTAACTACATATTCTGGTTGAAATTCATTCATGTAAGTTTTGAGCAGTTCTAAATCATTATTGATATCGACTTGATGAAACTTGAAGCCTGAAGGCTCATTGTCTAACCACTTATATGGGAGATAAACCTGATGAATTTCTTCAGATCTACTTATGCCCATGACCTCATGATCTTCTTTTAACAAGTGACGTATAAATGATGATCCAGAAAATGAATTACTACCAATAACTAAAAATCGTGACATTTACTAACTCCTTTTTTCCTTAGAATCAAACATAAAGTTTTATTCACATAACATTTTAGCTGGCAACTAATCATTTTATTCACACCTCTAATTACACTTGCTATTCTTGTAAATTTTTAAACCTCGACGATAAGACATGATATTTCGAATGAGTGAAAATGGATTGATGTTTGTTCGACGATAATAAAAATATAACTTCACAAAGAAAAATTTGAACACATCTAACATCTTTATTGTTGAATATACAAACTTATCCAACAAACTTTCAGATTTTTGTAAGCTCCTGATTGTCTTCATATAATCAATCATTTCATTATGCATTTTTTTTAAACGCATACTCTGAACAGCATATATTGTTTTAAATTCGTATTGCTTAACAAAATCATGTGGAAATAATGACGTGTATTCTTTGGAGCTCATAATTTGAACCATTTTTTCTAATGCTGAATTAGTTTTTGCCTCCTCAGCAAGAAAGTGAGTATCTGCGTAACCAGATATACCAGTGTAAATTCTCCAAGTTGCCAGGATCTCTGGTATAAAACAAACACCATGCTTTGTTGCCATAATCAATGTTACTATATGGTCGGCAAACTGATATAACTCAGGATCCCAAACATCTGCATCTTCATCCTTAAAAATATAATCTCGCCTGAAAATAACTGTATGACCAGTAAACCAAAAACCATGCTTTTGCAATGTCCTCCTTACTTGATCGGCAGAAAGAAAACATTCAGTTGACGATATTACAGGAGTTTTGGCCCACATCTCATCATTTCCATCTTTCCCAATAATTTTCAATAACGCAGAACTGAGACCGGCTTGAGGGTTTTGATTAAGAATTTTTACAGATTTCTCAAAAAAACCTGGGCAAACTCTATCATCTGCTGAACAAAAATAAATATATTCACCTGTAGCTATTTTTGCTCCTTTATTAGATGAATTCCAAACCCCCTGATTTTCAACATTCCTATAAAACTTAACTGTAGGATTTTTCCTGGCTATGCTTTCTATTACTTGCACACTATTGTCTGTTGACCCATCATCAATAACAATTACTTCTAATGGCGAAAATGATTGACTTAAGATAGCTTGCAATGCTTCCTGAATGTAATGACCATGATTGTAATTACACATTACTACAGACAATGTTCCTTTATTTTGCATGAATTTATCTTTTTTCTTTATTGTAAGTCTTTTAGATTTATACTAATTTGGTAATAGTGATATTGTCTCTTCAATGCCACGCCTTAGGCTTCCACAAAAATTAAACCCTTTACCTTTAAACTTATCGCATAGTACTTCATAAGATAGTTGGTTCATGATTCTATTGTCTACAAACTCAACTCTCAAATCTGGGACAGATTCTTTAATTATGTCAACTACTTGATGTACAGTTGCATTTTCAGTAAGTACATTATAAATTTCGCCATCAAACAAGTTGTTTCTTATAATAAACTCTATCGATCTTGATGCATCAATTAAATCTAGATATGGTCTCTTTTGATCATATGCTGTTGACCAAACAGTAATAGGCTGCCCCATCGCCGCCTGCCAACAAAACTTGTTAACCGCGGTATGAAATCTCATACCTGCTGACGCGCCAAATATTGTTCCAAAACGACAATGAATTGCTTGTAATCCTTTCTTTTGACATAGCTCGGAAATTAACTCTTCTTCTTTAAGTTTTGTAGTTGCATATGGGCTTTGTGGCTGAAGCTCTTCTTCCGAACAATTTTCATCTACCACATCATTCTGTGTGCCATAAACACTAGTTGATGATATTGCAATTAATGACGATCCAGTTTCTATACAAGCATTAGCAACTTTTACAGTAGATTGGTAATTATTATTTTCCAACTCTTCTGGGCGATCAAAACTTCCGGCGGCATCTGTAATTGCTGCAAGATGTATCACTACATTTGCATCAGAAAATACTGACTTTAAATCTATACTATTTACATCGCCCTCAATGAAATGGTAATTCCCTTTAGTTGGAAGGTTAAATAAAGAGGGGTAGCGTTGTGTCATCATATTATCAATCATGGCAATTTCTGAATTTGGAAACTGAGTACCTAAATCTCTCACAACATAAGATCCTATATGCCCAATTGCCCCAGTTACTACTATTTTCACTCTATTCTTTCTCCATTTTTATTTTTTATGTAAGTCTTAAACTCACTGTAACTATGTATATAGTCCTCTTTCTCATAATGCCTATCACAAAGAACCATCAGCACGGCATTCTCTGTTAAATATTTTTCTTTAGCCCATACGCCAGGTTTAACATTAAGGCCAGCAGACGGGCTATCTAATTGATAAGTAGTTTCTTCAATCCCATTGTCGCATGTTACTTCAATAGCCCCAGAGACGCAGACCATGAATTGAGAACATTTTTTATGAGCATGCTCTCCACGAATAGATCCTTTCGATGCACTAACGGTAAATACTCTCAATATATCAAAAGGAGCATCAATACCCCCTTCTATCGCACACAATCCTCCCGTCTGATCAGTGTGGTAAGTTAAATCTATTAACAATTTTTTTTCCTCCAAAATCCTTTTACAATAATATCTATACCGTCTTCAAAGAGGGTATTAGGCTGCCATTTTGTAATCCTTTTTAATTCATCAGCATTGCCTATAAAGTTTCTGCGCTCAATCATACTTATTCCTTTAGGCCATTCAATATGATTTATTTTCACTTTTTTACCTGTTAACTTGGCCACATGTTTGGAGACTAAACTAAATGCATCTTTTATAGTATGGCCCACCCCGCTGGTAACATTTAAAACCTTCCCAATTGTATTGTCAGTAATAGCTGTATTTATAAAAGCAGAAACAACATCATCTATATAAATATAATCGCGCATATAATTCCCTTCACCATAAATAGTGATATCTTTTCCATTGATGGCTGACTCTGTCACTTTGTTAAGAATACCTCTGTCATTTGCAGAGCTTCTGCCCAAGCTTGGACCGTAAACATTTGATAATCTTAATGATGTTGCACTAATAATTTTATTTTTGGTTGCCATTTCTAGATGCTGCTCTATAAATAATTTATGCAAATCGTATGTGGTTATTGGGTCAGGTTTTACTCCTTCACTCACAGGTAAAATCTCAGTTAGACCATACAAAGTAACAGTAGAGGCAAACACAACTCTCGAGGTTTTCTTGCTATCTTTTGCAGCATGGATAAGATTAATTATCGGGACTAATGAATCTATTAAATTTAACTTAGGGTCTTGATCTGCAACGGGAATACTCGTATTTCCAGATAAATGAAAAATTATGTCTGCATAATCTACGATTTTTTTCCAGGCGCTTTCCTTCGTTAAGTCCAGAGTCCAGCTTCTAACTCCTTGTTTCTTCGGTACATTACGCCTGCTAACGCATACTATGTTACATTCGTAAAGTTGCAGATGGTCTACTAAAGCTGATCCTATATAACCAAAACCACCCGTAATGATAATATTTTTATCATTCAGATTGCTTTTTATAATATCATCCAAAATCTATTTCCTCTAAAAAGGGGAAATTTTTATCTCTTTCCTTAAGGTGAAAATCTGAGTCGGGCCATGCAATCCCAATCTGTGGATCTCTCCAATTAAGCCCGCCTTCGTCATCTGGATCATATTCCCCTGATGCTTTGTAATGTAAGTCAGCAGAGTCACTTAGCACACAAAATCCATGCGCAAATCCAGGAGACATATAGACCTGTCTTTGCTGAGTATTGGCATCTAGTATAACTCCGTGCCATTTACCAAATGTTCTAGATTTTTTACGTACATCTACAACGGCGTCGAAAATTTTACCCTGTATTACGGTAACAATCTGCGCTTGAGGTTTTTGTATTTGGAAATGCATACCTCGCAACACTCCTTTTACTGAATGTGAGTGATTCTCTTGTACAAATTTATCAGTGATTCCAGCCTGGTTGTAACGCTCCTCCCGGTAAATCTCTAAAAAGAATCCCCTGTCATCTTCATAAACATCGGGCTCTATTATAAGGAATCCCTCTAATGGCGTTTTGATAATTTCCATGGCTCAACAGCCCTGTTCCCCAAAGAAGCTCTTTACAGCTTTAATAACTTCTGCAGCCTCCTGCATAGATAATTCTGGATACATTGGTAGTGAAACTATTTTATCACTTAGAGTTTCAGTTACTCTCATATTGCTCGCCAATTTAAGTCTATTTTTATATGCAGGCTGTAAGTGTACCGGCACAGGATAATGAATACCGGCTTGAATACCTTTAGATAAAAGGTAATCCAATAGTTCCTGGCGTCTTTCTACCTGTATAACAAAAAGGTGAAAAACAGATTCGTTATCTAAACGAATAAGTGGGAGACTAGTATGGCTATCTTCTAAATTAGCAATATAATATTGGGCTATCTGACGTCTTTTTTCATTATCAGAATCCAAATACTTCAATTTTATTCGCAGAACGGCAGCTTGTATTTCATCAAGCCTAGAATTTCTTCCAGGATATTCGCTGATACGATTACTCCACCCATATTCCCTGAGCATGCGAATCTTTGTTGCTAAATCGGTATCATTTGTAGTGATTAATCCAGCATCACCAATGGCGCCCAAATTTTTTGTTGGGTAACAACTAAAGCAACCAATATCCCCAATACTGCCCAATCGCTTGCCCTTATACTTGGCACCATGAGCTTGAGATGCATCTTCAATCAAGAAAATATTTTTTATTTTACAAAAATCTTTGATTACATCTAAATTTGCAGATTGGCCATATAAGTGGACAGCAATAATTGCCCGAGTTTTGACAGAAAATACCTCTTCCAGCTGATTTGGGTTTAAAGTGTAATATTCCGGTTCCACATCAACCAATACAGCATCAGCCCCTGTAGCTTCAATTGCAGCTATTGTTGCTACCGCAGTGTGTGATACTGTTATAACCTCATCACCCAAGCCTATACCTAAGGCCCGTAAAGCTAATTCAATAGCATCCGTAGCGTTAGCCACCCCAATGGCTGAAGTAGTTTCAATATAATCTGCAAACTCTTTTTCAAGTGAGGCTACCTCTTCACCTAAAACATATCGATTGCTGCGCATTACTGCAAGAGCTGCTTCTTCTATTTCAGTTTGGTAGCTGTTAAATTGAGCAGATGGATCAGCACAAAGTATCATGATTAATGAATTTTAACTTCAGGAATGTATGTAATCCAATGTTTACCATTAGACATATAATCTTTTTCTTTTTTCATAATTTCAATTGCATGATTCCAAGCAAAAAGTAACACGTAATCTGGATTACTTTCATGAAATTGCTCATATGGCAAAACTGGGATATGCACCCCTGGAGAGTATTTATTCTGTTTAATTGGTGTTGTATCATAGATACACTCAACCAAATCTGGTGTGATTCCAAAATAATTAGTTACTGTAGTACTTTTAGAGGTTGCACCATAGGCAACAACTTTCTTGCCTTCAGTCTTTAATTTTGTAAGCAGCGCAATCAAATCGTTTTTTATTTTGTCCACGTCATCGGAAAAGCTAGAATACGCCTCCGGGTTATCAAGGCCTAATTTTCTTTCATTATTGATTAAGTTGACTACATTTTCAGAAACTTTTTTTGAACCTTTATGTGCAATAGTATATCTCATAGACCCGCCATGAGTGATCTGATGCTCTACATCAATAAGCTCTAAATCATGCATATTTGCCAAATGACTAATAGATAAAGCAGAGAATAGAAAAACATGCTCGTCATAAATTTGATCAAATGATGATTTTTCAATAACCTCGCCCAAATAAGGATCCTCAAAGATAAAAACACCATCATCTGCTAATAGCGCCTTGACGCCATCATAAATTGAATGCATATAGGGAATATGGCACATTACATTTGCACTGAGAATAGCATCTGCCTTCTGATGTGTAGCAATAATATTTTCTGCCAAATTTTGGTCAAAAAATTCTGTTATAACCTCTATTCCTTTTTCTCGTGCAACTTGCGCAACATTTTTAGATGGCTCAACTCCAAGACAAGGAATGTCGTCAGTTACAAAATTCTGCAACATGATGCCATCATTGCTACCCACCTCTACTACAAATGAACTTGCATCTAAATTTTGCAACTCAGAAACTGAATTGGCAAATTTTTTAAAATGCTCTTTCATGTAATTTGAAGTTGATGAGAAAAATGCATAATTTTCATGAAACATTCTTTCCCTTTCAGGTTGTTCGACTAGTTGTACCATCTTGCAACTATTACAAAAACCTACCTTCATAGGAAAAGTATACTCATCATTTAACTCTTCTTTTTTTGCAAACGCATTGGCAATTGGCATATCACCAAAATCTACGAATGGTTGATATTCGCTTTCACATATTAAGCACTTACTCATTCACACTCCTTAGTTAAAATAATTGTAATAGATAGGTAGCCAAATCTTTCTAAGATTTTATGTGCGATAGACAGGCCGCCATTCCTGAGCCAATTATGCAGATATCTTAGTCATTGTACAGTCTACAATGGGTTTATCCCTGATCTGTTATCCTGCTTCAGAAGGTTTAATAGATATTGGCCATATTCATTTTTAGACAGACTCATTGCTTGTGCTTTTAACTGCTCAGAAGTAATCCATTTTTGCCTCCAAGCTATCTCTTCAAGACAGGCAATTTTAAGTCCTTGTCGCTTTTCGAGGGTCTGTACAAATTGCGACGCCTCTAACATAGACTCATGCGTCCCGGTATCTAGCCATGCAAACCCACGACCCATTACTTGGACATTCAACTCGCCTCTTTCTAAATACACATTATTTATAGCGCTAATCTCCAACTCACCACGCGCTGAAGGTTTAATCGATTTAGCTATTTCAATCACATTATTATCATAAAAATACAAACCAGTTACAGCATAATTAGATTTTGGAGTGCTAGGCTTTTCTTCTATTGATAGTACCTGACCCGTTGAATTAATTTCAACAACGCCAAATCTTTCAGGATCAAGAACTTGATGCGCATATATTATACTGCCACTTGTCAAGTTTGCTGACCGCTCTATATTCTCACTAAAACCCTGGCCGTAAAAAATATTATCCCCAAGAATAAGGCATACATTATCACTACCTATAAAATCCTCTCCAATGATAAATGCCTGTGCCAATCCACCGGGAGACGGCTGTTCTGCATAGGAAAAACTTACTCCAAACTTTGACCCGTCTCCTAATAACTTACGATATAAAGGCAGATCATGCGGTGTACTAATGATCAAGATTTCTTTAATTCCTGATAACATCAGTACAGAAATTGGATAATAGATCATTGGCTTATCATATATAGGCATAAGCTGCTTACTAACGGCTATAGTGAGCGGGTAAAGTCGCGTACCTGAACCGCCAGCTAGAATTATTCCCTTCATGATTCAATTACTCCCAGCCTTTGACCTTGATAGCTGCCGTCTTTAACTCTATTACACCAAACGCTATTTTCTAAATACCATTCAACAGTTTTACGGATTCCTGTTGCAAAAGTTTCTTCTGGAGTCCAGCTTAGTTCATTTGCTATTTTGGTGGCATCAATTGCATATCTTATATCATGTCCCGCCCTATCAGTTACATAAACAATCAATTGCTCATATTTATCAATATCATCTATTTTACTTGGAGACAATTCATCCAATATAGAGCACACCGTTTTCACTACATCGATATTTTTCATTTCATTATGCCCGCCAATATTATAGGTTTCTCCAACTTCACCATTAAGCGCTGCATGCAATAAAGCTCTTGCATGATCATCTACATAAAGCCAATCACGAATCTGCTTGCCATTGCCATAGATCGGCAAGTCTTTGCCTTCTAATGCGTTTAGAATAATAAGCGGAACAAGCTTCTCAGGAAATTGATAGGGGCCATAATTGTTAGAGCAATTAGTAATTAATATTGGCAATTTATATGTACGATGCCATGCTCTAACTAAATGATCAGAGCTTGCTTTCGATGCTGAATATGGTGAGCTAGGAGCGTAAGAAGTTTCTTCGGTAAATAAGCCTTCATCAACCTCCAAGTCACCATACACTTCATCAGTAGACACATGGTGAAATCTAAAGTTTTGTTTTTTTTTATCATTCAAGCTAAACCAGTAATTTCTTGCTTCTTCAAGCAATACATAGGTGCCAACAATATTAGTCTGAATAAATTCTCCAGGTCCATCGATAGATCTATCAACATGTGATTCAGCTGCAAGATGCATTACTATATCAGGTTTATATTTTGCAAAAATATTACCAAGGAGATCTCTATCACAGACATCTCCATGAACAAATTCATACCTTCTGCTGCCACTAACATCAGCTAATGATTCCAAGTTCCCAGCGTAAGTCAACTTGTCTAAATTTAATACACTATCAGATGTATTGTTAATAATATTTCTTATGACAGCTGAGCCAATAAAACCTGCGCCACCAGTGATAAGAAACTTCATGATAAATACTTAGTAATTTTAGTGTTAACGGGTTTTACCTCGTTCCTTCCGACAGGCTGGTTGAGGATAAATCTTTCTGTTTGTTAACTTCATGTCGGTGTTTCCGGCGCGAATTATGGAGTAGCTTGATGTCTTCAAATAAATTATCCCATAATGACATTATTGCCTCTACACTATTTACACGTGATGCATAAGCAAAGCCTTTTTTTGCAGATTGGTCTCTTTTTGTTTTATTCTCCACTATATCTTTTATTGTACTTACCCAATCATTTGTACTACTGCACGCCATTGACACTCCGGCACCTTTCATTGCTCTTAAGTGCGCTGGAGTTTCCGAAACAACTGCAGGCAATCCCATTAACCAAAATATTAACAATTTATCTTCAGGCTTGCCATTGTCCATGGTGTCATTTGAGTTAATAGGAATGACTGCAAAATCACAAGCACTGGAAATATGCGAAACTGTTAGTTCATTCCATTGGTACAAATATACATTATTAACATCTATATATTTCTTAACTTCATTTATAGTGTGTCTTGTTACATACTTATTCATGTATTTTTTGTATTTTAATGCTGTCATTAAATGCAAGTTTATTTGATATTGTTTACTTAAAATTGAGAGAGCATCTCTAATAACTGTAAATGATTTTATGTTATGTGGAACACCTTCCCATGCTATATTTAGCTCATTATTCTTAAGTTTAGGTTGTAGAGTCATTCTGTGGTTATGGTACATACTCTTAACATCAAGAATAATACGTACATCGTCACAATAACGCGATATGTGATTTTTTTGCTCTTCAGTGCTGCATATTACAATATCTGCCCTTCTGCACATCGACTCAATAGATTTTTTTTGATTCAGCTGACAGTACTTATGCTTTCTAGAAAGATATTTCGCAAGTCCTCTAAATAAACCGTAAAATGATAATACAGGTGTTGCCAAATAAGAATCTATAAGGTCGTATACAATTACGGCCTTTGATTTATCATACCTACTCCAAAGTGTTATATCTGCGCCATCAGTAACGTAGAGTATGTCGTATTCATTCTCTGGTTTGGCAATTTCAAAATCAATTGCCTTGTTATTGGCATAATATACAAATCTTCTCCTATCCCCCGGGGCAGAAAAATCCGATGAATAAGGCGCATAACCAATAGAAAGATTATCATCTGCACTCATAAAATCTTCTTTCTAATAACTTTATTGTACAAATCGCTAGAAGTTAAAATACCTTTTAATTGTTGTGGGCCATAATAAAATGTATCAATTTTTGAAGGATTAGGTGTCTTAAACATGGCATATAAAGCTAGAATACTTCTTTTATCCCAAACAGCAGAAATAAGACCCAGTTTATCTTTTAAAGTTAGAAGTCCAAGCCGATGAAATAAATCTTTAAGGTCTATACTTCCGTGTCTGTATTGTGAAATCCAATAATGTAACTGATGCCTAACATAACCATTTCTAGATATCTGAACACCATCTAAATAATTAGGGAAATTATTCTTAAGCAACTGTAACCATACATACATATTATTTATTAATGCACTACCTGGAAGCTGGCCGGGAAAATCACCAGAAATACCCAAATAATCTTCGCCTCCTTTCTGGTCATTGTCACTAAAGACATAATGCCCGTAAGACTTTGGGGTCACCCCGATTATATATAATTTTTCTTCACTAAAAACCCATGAATTTGCCTTTAAAAAGATTGCATTGAGTGCAAAGTGATCTGGATACGGCGGTCTAAAAAGCTCGCCATCTACCCGATTAATCACCTTTCTTGACCAGATATGCGGCAAAGTATTCAATGGGACTCTATTCTTGAATTTAAACATATCGTAAACAATTGACTTCAATTGATTCTTGGTCGTTTTTCCACTATCAATCAATCTCTTTTCGTAATCATAGTGCGGATCAGAGTAGTAGCCTACCGAATTATCAACTGCATCTGGATATATAAAAGAATAGCCAAAATAGCTTATCCCATCTGGAGAATCATTCTCTGTTATTGTTTTATCTAGGGTATCGAAATATCCAGGCAATAGAAAATCATCATCACCCATCATTAGTACATAATCACCAGAGCTTTTCTTTAACGCATTATTCCAATTGTCAGTAACAGATACCACTCTTTCGGTTCTATAATACTTTAGTCTTTTGTCATTAAAGAATGAATTAACCACTTCAGCAGTGTTGTCGGTATTAGCATTATCAAAAACAATAAGCTCCATGTCCTGATAATCTTGACTAAGTACAGACTCAATAGAGGATTCTAAATATTTTCCACCATTTCTAGTTGGTAATAAAACTGAAAATTTCATAACTATATATTAACAATAAACTATTTAGACTTTTTATAAATGACTGTATAAGCACTGCCGTTATGATCTATATTTTCAATAATAGACATGGGTATACTAACAATCCAACCAATAATAAACGCAACTCTCTCCATTGTTTTTGAAGAAAACTGATTGCTTATTATTCTTTGCCAAGAGAACCTATTCCATGATCGTCCCCCTTTATCATTTGTTGTCTTCATAACCAAATCAAACCCAAGATCTTTAAGCTTAGCTGTTAATAGGGATTCTGGAATAAGATTTATATGCCGTGGCGCATCAATATGTGGCCAAAAACGCCCCAATAACCTAAATGCAAATGAATCAGGATTAGGAGTCGCTATTAATATAATACCTCCTGGGTTAATCTTTTTTGAGGCCTCTTCTAACACTTTCCATGGCTCTAAGAGATGTTCAATATTGTGCCAGAATGTAATAACATCAAAATTGCCTAATGTGGGGATAATACTTTCTGGCTTATCACCCTGAAAAACCTTTACTCCAACCTCATCTGACAAATACTCACAACAAAGTGTGCTCATTTCTATTGTGCTAACATCAAATCCAAGACTTTTTGCTTTATATGCAAAAACACCAAAAGCTGGACCCACCTCAAGTAACTTTCCATTAGGGATATGGTTTTTTATCATTCCAACCTGATATTCAATTTTATCGGCTGTTTTAATTAACTTGCTTTTGGAAGGTATCTGATAATAGTCTTCTTTATAATAATCTCCCAAATTACTTGGAATATTAGATAAAAAAATTAATCCGGACTTATTACACTTTCTGTATGTAAAAGAATCATTTGTTATTTTACGATTATAATCCTTAGTTATAAATGAAAAAGAAGTGTCGCTATCGGATTGTGGAGTATTGGATAATGTTGAGGGCATAGTTTTTAACAAACTCCTATAGATTTATTTTTATTTGGAATGTTAAGTTGCAGAATTATAATTTAATTTATATGAAAAAACACAAAAAGGTTCTTACGCTCGATGCTACAAATCTGAAGGCGTTATGTAACTTAATCAAGAGTGGAAAAATTTTTCAAAGCATTGAAAAGATCTATCCATCTTCTAGAATGAGTTGAAATGACTTTTCAACCCACTGTATTAAAGTTTGAAGAAAATAGAGAGTTTAGGTAAAAATAATAAGAAAATTATTGGTGATGACATGGTAATCTCATACAAAACCGATACAAACTTTATAAAATACCTTATTAAAACAATAACTTATAAATAAAATATGTTTTGATGGAGTGGGAAGAAAATAATCAATAAAATCTACGGAAAATCATTTGACCTAGGCATGACGCAAGTAAACCGAACTAATCCAAACACTCGTCCAGCCATTTTTTTTGATCGTGATGGCGTGTTAAATCAAGATCATGATTACGTTCACAAGATTGTCGATTTTCATTGGATTGAGGGTGCGATTGAAGCCATTAGGAGTTGCAATGAATTAGAATACTTCGTCTTTGTCGTGACCAATCAATCTGGCGTGGGTCGTGGTTATTATACAGAGCAAGATGTCCATAAAATCCATACTCACATGCAGGATGAGTTAAAACATCATGGCGCTCATATTGATGCTATTCGTTACTGCCCACACCATCGGGATGCAATACATGCTGAATATAAAATTGAATGTAATTGTCGTAAACCAAAACCAGGGATGATAAATGATATCCTGTCCAGCTGGCCGGTTGAAATCAGTAAGAGTGTATTAGTGGGAGACAAACCAACCGATCTTGAAGCTGCTAAATGGGGCGGCATCAGAAGTTTGCTTTATGAAGGCGGTGACTTGAGCGTCTTACTAAAGAATAATGGTTACCTCTAAGCAATTATTTATATATATACTTGATTGCTAAAGAACCGATTCAATTTAGGGAGTATTATTATTTTTGATTTAACTATTATTGGAGCTGGCGTAATTGGTTTATCTATCGGCAAATATTTTAGCCAACTTGGTAACTCTGTACTAATTATCGAAAAAGAATCACGGGCCGGAGAAGGGACTTCTTCTAGAAATTCAGGAGTGATCCATGCCGGCATTTATTATCCAGAAAATTCTTTTAAAACCAGATTCTGCGTAGAAGGTAATAAGATGCTATATGAATATGCAGATGAAAAAAATATCAGTCATTCCAAGGTAGGAAAATATATTGTTGCATCGCAAGCGGGAGAGTTAAATGCATTGGATAAGCTATTTCAGCAGGGTATTCGAAATAATGTAAACCTTAAATATTGCTCAAAAGAAGAAATAAAAGAAGCAATTCCTCAAATTGTTTGTTCAAGCGCATTATTTTCTCCTGAGACAGGGATCATTGACGTGCCAGAGCTTATAACAGCTCTTGAGGGAGATATTCAACATAAAAATGGGATAGTTTCTTTTAATACAGAATTTATTTCTGCCAAAAAATCAAAAAATTTTTTTGAAATCAGTTGTAATGATGGAACAAATTTTTCCATACAGTCAAAAACACTTGTTAACGCGAGTGGACTTTCGTCTGATTTAATTTCTAATAAAATTGATCAGCTGGATCAGCGGTATGTTTTTCCAATAAATTTTGCAAAGGGGCATTATTTTAAATATTCTGCACCCAATCCATTCAGTTCTTTAGTATACCCCTTGGCAGATGAGTTTAGTCTTGGAATTCATGTCGGATTTGATCTTTCTGGGCAATTACGTTTTGGTCCAGATCTAACATGGATTGATTCAATAGATTTCTCTTTTGATGAAAGTTTAAAAGAAAAATTTATAAATTCGATTCATAGATATTGGCCAGATATGGACCCTAAAAAACTTCATCCCGATTATGTTGGGATCAGGCCAAAAATTCAAAATAACAATGAAGGCATGCAAGATTTTTCAATACTTGGGCCAAAGGAGCATGGTATAGAAGGGTTAGTTAACCTTCAAGGAATTGAAAGCCCTGGTGTTACAAGCGCACTTGCAATTGGAAAATATGTATCTTCTCTTCTTTGATATTAGATAATGTAAAAAAACTTAAATTACTGCAATGTATGAAAATTTAACTATCAACCAAATTAGAGCAGCCTACGTAAAAGTCTATCGCAATCAAACGCTGTTAAACTAAGTTATTAGCTAAGATAATAGATCAACATGGATCAAAAAATACTGGTGATCTGCCAAAGCCATCACCAACTTGAAAAAGGTTTATATATTCAAAAGGTTATTCCATCAACCGTAGATGTTGTATTCATCAGCCAGAAACTAAATCTATCATCTATAGTATTGCTAGAAAATGTTAGTTCATATAAATCTTTTGAGCCACTCTCCTCAAAGATTGATCAGTATGACAAATTCATTTTTTTTTCTATGGTCCCTTCTCCACAACTATTTACTCTCATTCAAAATATCAGAAGAGCAAAAAAAATAATTATTGCTATTCAAGAAACACATCAACTTAGTATGCATCTAGGAGTTGTTAATAATTTGATATTTTCGGTTGATATTATTTTTGCAGCATCAGACCTAGAGAAAAAAATCTTAGATCAATTACAGCCGAATGCAAAAATCTATTCTATTGGCTGGCTTTTTCAAGATGGTTATAAAGAATTTATTAACACTCTCTATCAACCTAGCAATCTAAAAGAGATAACCAAACATGCTCTAATAATTTTTTCAGCTCCCACCAATATAACTACCTCAAGCAAAGAATCTTTCCGAGTAAGAAAAAATATTCTAAACTTTTTGAACAAAAAATATCAAAATTTAAAATTAATAATTAAGCTTCATCCTTTAGAAAATAAATCATTATTTAAAGAGTATGTTCGTATAAATTGTATTGAAAATATTAGTTTTGCAGAAGAAAACCAGAGTCTCCTTAGGCTCAGCAAAAATGCTTCTGTCATTGTTACCTCGAATGAAACGCAAGCATTTATTGATTTAATTGAAGATAACAGAGAATTTATTTTATATGAGTTGGGTAAGGAGAATTTTATCTCGCAGTACTTCAATAGGAATTGTTTAGACCTAACAGAAATCAATGGAGTAAAATTTTATTCATTACTTAAGCATTCAAGTAATATCGCAGGATTTAAAAATTTATATTGTAAATCTGACGCAGAGGCTATTAATTATTTCCTCGAGATGATTCAGCAGCAGACTGAAGCAGGCATTCACAATGATAAAATAGAGATAGCTGCTTGGAATTATGTTTACAGGCTAAGTTCTGATTTTAAAAAAATTATAAACTGCGAGAGCTCAGCTCTTGCTAGCAATTTAAAAAAAATATTTGACTCGCAGGAAACGTTTGATCTGAGGGAGCTGGATAAAGCTCTCAATTCACTACCTAAAAGAACTGCGATAACTTTGATCATGCTGAAAATATTTGTTGATAACGATAAAATACAGATAAGCTTATTAAAGGATTTTACTGAGCAAATGTTCAACCCTCATATTATTCAATATTTTGCTATTGAATCTATTCGCTTTGAATTCTATTTGCGTAATAAAGGACTTGCAGAGTGTATTCCGTTTGAATCAAATAGTCTGCTTGAGGTAACTAAGGCATCCTTCTCTAAAAAATCATTAATCATGAAAACTGTCTTTAGTATAGAAAAATCAGTAAAAGATTTAAGATCGGGACCAATTAGAAAATTTGCATACTATTTAATAGATATAACTATTAACAGCATTAAGACTTATACAAATTAACTCGATATGTGTTTCAGTTTATTATGGATATCAGGTCTTATGAATTTTTTCTGGATGGCATTATCTAGCTCTTGGCTAGAAATAATATTTTCAGATAGACAAAGTGCTAGCTCCTTAAAAAAGAAATCAGTAACTGCTTGATGGGGATGCTCTCTTCCTTTTGTTAAGTCTTTTCCAAAGAGTTTATAAATAGGTGCCCTGGGTATGTATTTAAATAGCGGGGGAATTCTAGAATTTAAACTTAAGCCAGCCCTCCAAGGTTGTGTAGTTTTTTCAGTAGTGTGCAATAAAATAGTATTGGAATTAATTTGATCAAATTCATTCCATTTTTTATCTAACTCTCCAATTGATTCTTTTTCTAGCCTAAGATTAATCAGATCATCATAATCAATTTCTCCAAGATGCAACTGATCTATAAAGTTCTCTAGAGACCAATGGAGAAGATTCTGGCATGAAATTAGCATTGCGCTTGAAGCCCAGGAGTTTTTTTTCAACCCTTTTCTTGCATAAATTGAATGTCTTTCAAAATCAAAATTTTTCAAGCCTTCGATGCCCTCCTGAACTTGAAAGATGTCCGGATCGATAACTAATGCTTTTCCATGGAATCCCATTAAAAATGGAATATGAAATCTTAGTAAGGTAAATGACTGCATATCATTTTTGTTAAATTCAACCATCTTGCCCCATCTAAGATAGGGTTTCATAAAAAAACGCTTTAATGAAGGAATTTCAGATTCCGATAGAATCACCACATCATTTGTAGAAAACTGAGACCTGTTAATAATTGTATTTTTAGCAACTTTGGCGCCAATCATTTGACTGTCATTCGTGCATATAAAGATTTTCATTAGTGATACAGTTATAAATCAAGATAAGAAATTATAGCTGATATTAAATTTCAAAAAACTTTCTTTCAAAAAACTGTTGCGTCAAACTTATGATAAGATCATTTTATATCCCTGTATGCCCTCTTTATAAGTGTTTCAGTTTTAATAAAAGATTTTTAAAGATAAAAGAAAAAGAATATAATCAACCAAAATAGCTCTTAAAAATAAATATGAATAATTTACCCAATGATCAACTGAATAACATTTATGACGATGAAATAGATCTTAGTGAATTATTTAATGTGCTTTGGGATAAGATATTTTATTTAGGAGCAATAACATCTATATTTTCGTTGATCTCAATTATATATGCACTCATGCTGCCTAATATATACCAGTCAAAGGCTACCCTGATGGCAGTGGAACAAAGTAGTGGGATGAGTGGGATGGTTGGAAGATATAGTGGGATGGCAAGTTTAGCTGGGATTTCTTTGGATTCTAAATCAGGTTCAAAAGATCAAGAAGCTATAGCCAGAATCAAGTCTTTTGAATTTTTCTCCAATAATCTCTTGCCTAACATGAAGCTTGAGAATTTGATGGCTGTTAAAAAATGGAATCAAGCAAGTAATACTCTCACTTATTATGCAGGCGACTTTAACTCAGAGTCACGCCAATGGCTTCGAAAAGCTAAACCCCCAAGATCAAACATTCCCACCTCGCAAGAAGCCTATGAAGAATTCGTAGAAATCATGAGCGTCAATAAAGACAAAAAAACAAATTTAGTAACATTGATGGTTGAGCATAAATCACCTTTCATAGCTCAACAATGGGTTGAGATTATGATAAATCAAATAGATCAAGTTATGAGAGATCAAGATAGGCAAACAGCCACAAAATCAATTGAATATCTTAATAGCCTTGCTCCTACCGTCATTAATGAAGATATAAAAAAAGCTCTTTCTGCGCTGCAACAGGAGCAAATGAAACGATTAATGATGGTTGAGGCAAACGATAATTACGTTTTTAAAGTTCTAGACTCACCAATAGCAGCAGAATTGAAATCTAAACCTAGGCGGTCACTCATTGTTATCTGGGGTACTATTTTAGGCATGGTGCTAAGCGCTCTGGGTGTTCTAGTTTTTAATTACACAAGAAAATCTTCCGATCATTAGAGTAAATCTTTCTTTGCTCCCAATCATGTATTAATAGATGATGTCCATTTTTCAGTGATAATATTGAATAAATTATATTTTATAGTAAAAGAGTGAAAGCTAAAGATACAAGAATAGCCGTAATTGGTCTCGGTTACGTTGGTCTACCACTGGCAGTCGAATTCGGGAAGAAATACCTCACTATTGGTTTCGACGTTAATCACTCACGCATAAATGCTCTTATTTCAGGCAATGATTCAACGCTAGAAGTTGATACAGCTGCGCTTGAGAGTTCTGCACATCTTAGTTATACAACTGATGTAGATAAACTCAAGACCTGCAATGTCTACATTGTTACTGTTCCTACGCCCATTGATGATAATAAACGCCCCGATCTCTCTCCTTTGGAAAAAGCGAGTGAAACCGTTGGAAAAGTGCTGTCGAAAGACGATATTGTTATCTATGAATCAACCGTTTACCCTGGGGCGACCGAGGAGGTCTGTGTGCCTATACTAGAAAAGCATTCAGGTCTCACTTTCAATAAAAACTTTTATTGTGGCTACAGTCCAGAGCGCATTAACCCTGGTGATAAAGAGCATCGGATAACCACCATCAAAAAAGTGACTTCGGGGTCTACGCTAGAAATAGCTGACAAAGTCGATGCCCTCTATCGTTCGATTATTACCGCAGGCACCCACAAGGCAAGCTCCATCAAAGTGGCTGAAGCCGCTAAGGTTATTGAAAATACTCAGAGAGATATCAATATTGCCCTCATAAATGAGCTAGCATTGATTTTCAGAAAACTGGATATCGATACCGAAGAAGTTTTAAAGGCCGCAGGGACTAAATGGAATTTCCTCCCTTTTAAACCAGGCTTGGTTGGTGGACACTGTATCGGAGTAGATCCATACTATCTTACGCATAAAGCGATGGAGGTAGGCTACTATCCAGAAATCATCCTGGCAGGACGAAAGCTAAACGACAGTATGGGTAAATATGTTGCCGATGAAATTATTAACCTGATGACCAAAAAGCGCATTCAAGTGGTAGATTCAAATATCTTAGTTATGGGCCTCACATTCAAAGAAAACTGTCCCGATATCAGGAATACCCGTGTGGTGGATGTTGTTCAAGAGTTGAGTGGTTTCAATTGTAATATAGACGTCTACGATCCTTGGATAGATAAAGAAGAGTCAATAAGGGAGTTCGGAATTACTCCTATCGAGCAACCTGAACCGGGAAAGTATGATGCAGTTATTATCGCCGTGGCGCATCACAAGTTCAAATCGATGGGTATCACAGCCATACACGCGCTAGGCAAAAAGAAACATGTAATTTACGACATAAAATATATCTTGCCCTCAGAAAAGGTAGATGGGAGACTCTAAAAACTCTGATGTCACATATCTTAAACTTAAGGGTTTTAATTTTTGACTGGAAGCTGGAAACTGGAAAATGAAAACTAACAAATCTGAAAGATATGACTGCATATGAGAAAGTAAAAAGGGAACTACAAAATAACCCCAAAACCTGGTTAATAACTGGTGTTGCAGGGTTTATTGGTTCCAATCTGTTAGAAACATTATTGAAGCTAAATCAAAATGTTGTCGGCCTCGATAATTTTGAAACAGGCTTTCAGCGCAATATTGATCAAGCGATAGCGTGCGCTACTGATGCTTTACGGGCAGATAACCGTTTGCTAGATACTGCCAGTTTTACTTTTATAGAGGGCGATATCCGTAAATTAGAAGACTGCCAAAAGGCGATGATCTTCTATCCTTCTATGTCTGAGAAAGAGGGTATACCAGTAGACTATGTCCTTCATGAGGCGGCGCTAGGTTCAGTACCACGCTCAGTAGAAGACCCGATCAAAACTAATATGTCAAATATTGATGGCTTTCTTAATATGCTAGTTGCTGCCAGAGATGCCAAGGTAAAGCGCTTCATCTACGCCGCATCTAGCTCTACCTATGGGGACCACCCTGACCTTCCGAAAGTAGAAGAAAAAATTGGCAATCCACTGAGCCCCTACTCATTGACAAAATTAGTTAACGAGCTATATGCACAGGTATTCGCAAGAACTTATGGCTTTAAAACTATAGGTCTTCGTTATTTTAATGTTTTTGGTAGAAGGCAAAACCCAAAAGGCGCTTATGCTGCCGTCATTCCAAAATGGATTGACGCAATTTTGAAAGGTAAAACTGTCTATATTAATGGTGACGGTTCAACAAGTCGAGATTTTTGTTATGTCGATAATGCAGTGCAAATGAACTTGCTTGCTGCTACTGTGGAAAACGAAGAGGTCTCTAATCAAGTCTATAATTGTGCTGTAGGTGATCGTAC
>Ga0181563_10000313_pt1 | contig 45133 bp, 39 predicted proteins | sample 011ome_25_FD_133759 | JGI IMG/M metagenome (GOLD analysis project Ga0181563, IMG submission 133759) | Coastal salt marsh microbial communities from the Groves Creek Marsh, Skidaway Island, Georgia - 011512CT metaG (megahit assembly) | ecosystem: Environmental > Aquatic > Marine > Intertidal...
AAGACGAGCCAGAGCAGAAAGAGCCGAGACCCGAACTCGAAGCGCGGCGTCGGCGACTTCGTGCGCTCTATCGTGAATTACAAACACTTTCGGCGTGAGCTGAATGAAGGCGGCGCGTGAGGGCTAGGGCTCGTGCGTTGTTAACTGGGCCGCGCTGCGGGGAAAAGTCAACACGGCGATTCGGTTGACTGGCGTTGACTTCATTCGAGCGCACTTTTCGTTCATATTGACACACACGCGTACGACTACCGTAACGCACACGTGCTCATATCGGTACGCGGTGGCGCGTACTACCGATTAAGATTATATCGCTCGCGAAAGACGTGGAAATCATGCGTCATCGCGAAGACGCGTCGGCGGCGTCGCCGCGCGAACGCTTCTCAGAAGGCTCTAGACAACCGTCTGCTTCGACGTCGAGCGGGTCGATTTACGTCCGCGTGCCGGCGCTACATCGCCGTGGAGCGTCTTCGGACACTCGAGGACTGTCGGGGACGTTTGAAAGTCAGACAACAAAGCTTTTGGTGGCGGTGCGCACGCGACCGGTGGAGCGGGATGTCGAAACCGCCGCGGGCGAAACCACCGCCGCGATGTCTTCAGCATGGATGAATACGTCTTCGAACGCCGTAACACTCACGAATTCAACGCAGTCGCTTTCAGGATGTGTACACCGCATGCCCACGCGAAGCATTTTACGCGTCGTGAATCGCGATACGGTTGTCGTCATGGATCCCGACGAAGAAAAGCCGTACCTCGACCAAGTGCAAGGACGAACAAAGTCGAGGCGGTATACGTTTGACGTCGCTTTCAGTGGCACAGCGTCGAATGCAGAGGTGTACGAAGCCACTGGAAAAGGCTTAATTTCAAGCGTCGTGAATGGTATGAACTCCACCGTGTTTGCGTACGGGGCGACGGGATCAGGAAAGACGCACACGATGATTGGCAACTACGACGAACCGGGGATGATGTTTCTTTCGCTCGTGGATATTTTCAATCAAATCGACGCCATGAAGGAGGAGTACGAATTCGAAGTATCGTGTTCGTATTTAGAAGTGTACAATGAACTCATTTACGACTTGTTAGTCGTCGAGAGTTCGCCGCTTGAGTTGCGCGAGGATCCCGAACGCGGACCCGTGCCGGTGGGATTGACGCGCATCGCCGTGCGTTGCGCCGACGACATTACGAAACTCTTGCACGAAGGAAACGAACGACGCAGTATCGATTACACCGAAGCGAACGCGACGTCGAGTCGCTCACACGCGGTGTTAGAGATTAGCGTGAAGCGATGGGCGCGACGCGCTGGGGGCAAAGAGAAGCAAGTGCTGTGCGGCAAGTTATCCTTGGTTGATTTAGCCGGAAGCGAACGGGCGTCGGATACGTTGAACTCGGGACAAAAGCTACGCGATGGGGCGAATATAAACAAAAGTTTACTCGCCCTCGCGAATTGTATCAACGCTCTCGGACGGCATAGCAATTCAAAAATCAAGGGGCGAATGTACATTCCGTACCGCAACTCCAAGCTCACGCGTCTGCTCAAGGATGGTTTGTCGGGAAATTCTCGAACGGCGATGATCGCCACCGTGAGCGCGTCGTCGCAGCAGTATAATCACACCATCAACACGCTCAAGTATGCGAATCGGGCGAAAGAAATTAAGACCAATGTTGCACAAAACGTCGTCATTGCGCGCGAGCGCCATCATATCGGCGACTATCAACACGTCATTGACGACTTACAATCCGAAGTCGCGAGGCTGAAGACGCAGTTGGCGAATAAAGACATCATTCCACGCACGAGCCAGACGCAAACGACGACGACGGGCTGCGATGGTTCGTCATTATCAGAAACGTGGTTGGACGTGCTAAGCGACGACATTAACGAAAACGTCGAGGAGAGGATCAACATTCAAAAGGCGCTCTTCGAGCTCGAGGACGTCAATGCGCAAAACGTCTACGAGCGCTCGGCGCTCAAACGTCGACTCACAGATATCGTGGACCAAAACCCGAGCACTGCCGAACGAAGTACACTGCGAAGTCGAATCGATGCCATAGACGAAACGATTCGTGCGAATGAAGTTCTCGGCGCAAAGTACCGCAAAGACGTTGAGGCCAACGAGCTCGTCCGCGTCGCCATTCAATCCCGTATTGATGCAGCCATCAATGATGGTAAATCGCCAAGTTTCTTGCGCATTCTCTCGCAATATCGTCTCGTTGGCGTGCGAAATATGGAGTTACATTTTCAACTCGCGATTCGGGATCAAATCATCAACGAGCAGCGGGACGTTGTGTGCGGCTTGTGGGACGTCATGGCAAAAGCCGGTTTAAGTAAAGCCGTCGCGATAGATATTGCCAATCGCGAAGGCATTCGAATCGACAGCGCGCGTACGAACGTGCCCTCGCACGCGGATGCGTCACATCATGGTTCGAGAAAAGATGGCGGCGCCGTAGCGGATGCATTGAAGAGCGGCAAGCGATGGAATTCGGCGAGCCCGAATATTGACGACGACGGGGCGTCCCCTAAGACGCGCTCTGCGAAAGCAATCGAACGAAGCACGGCGCCGTCGTCGATACAAACCGCGAGTCCATTAGCTAGTCGGCGACACGTGGCGGCGTTGGAACGCGTGGCGACGCGAACAATGATGTCGACGACGAGTACGACGGCGTCGAGTCGCCCGCGAACCGCCGACCGCGCCGCCCGGCCGTTGAGCGCCCGACCGATGTCGGTTTCAACAAAGACAACCTTTCGAGACAACGTGCGTGCGAGCGTGCCCAGTAGTGGAGAGATTCATAATTATATTCAGCGCATTCGGGCGCCGAACGCGGTGACGAGCGAACCGAGAGGTAGCGCTCGACTAATAGAAGCGCGAGCAACTCGCGCAGCACGGCACGTGCATGTCAACATGCGTGCGCTTTCGAGTATGCAACGCGTCGACGCAAAATAGCGAGCGCACGTCGTGTATCATTTAGGCACTCATGTCATAGAATAGATGTGTATTAATGTGTTACAATCAATGGTGGCAATGGTCACGCCGCGGCGTACGCCTTGTCGTTGCGCTGGAGCATAATGCGGAATACGGGCAGCCCTTCGCCAGTCGTTTGCACTTCGCGCTCCGTAGGAATCCCTAACGGATTCTCATCGAGCCAACCGGCGTGCGCCCACGTCGAACGCCATCCATCATCGTGTGCATTAGCCGCCTCCTCGTCGGGAGGCGCGTTCGCCGCCTCCTCGATTTTTGCCGCGACGACGTCGGCGTCGTACAATTCGTCGTCCAACTCAAAATAATCACCACCGAAACGTTCAAACTTATCACGCATATCCTCCGTCAACTCACGCACATCGCTTTGCAAGAAGACACGTGCACCGGGCGTGAGCTCCCGCGCCAACTGCTCCACGAGCGTCTTTTGTACGATGCGTCTCTTGCGATGCTTCTTTTTAAAGTGTGGGTCACAAAATTGCGCGCACACCAAATCCACAACCCCTTTCCCTTCTCCGCACGCGTTATAGCTCTTAATCCATTCCCCAATCGACACCGTCGCGTTACACTCTGCGAAATGTACGTTATCCACTACGCCAGCAGCCTCGCCCCAGGCCGAACCGCGTTCGACGAGCGGCGCGCGGACGTCGACGCCCAATATATTCCGCGTCCCGGCGTGCCGCTTCGCGTACAACAAATCAAATCTCCCCCCACCGCATCCGATATCGATCGTCAGCGGCCGCGTAACGTCTGAAAATGCATTCGCCCACACCGGCGCCGGCGCTTGGCGCTGGAACCGCTCCGTGAGCGGGTTCACGTGCTGTCGCACGCGCACGCCCTTGACCTTCTGCGACGCCTCTTGCAGCTCCAGCTCCCCGTACACGCTCTGCGACGTCATCAGCGCCGCACCGTGGAGCAGCGTGTAGTTACGCATCCCCGTCACCCCCGTCGTCGCCGGATCGCACCGTATGCGCTTGCGCGGCGCCGCAGCGTCGGCATTCGTCCCATCGTCTTCATTTGTGGCGGCCGCCATCGCGAGGTCGTCGTCGATGATGGCGCGCGCGCTCGCCGTGCGCCGCGCGACGGGCGGCGTGCGCGTCGACGATACGCGCGATGCGGCGCAACGGTGGCGCGCGGCGACGAGAGGCGAGAGCGAGAGGCGCGTCGTCGCGCGCATTCGCCGAGAAATGACGTCAAAGGCAGCCTCGCGACGCGATGTCGATGACGACGACGACGACGACGACGACGATGATGATGGCGACGACGCGCACCGCGGCGGCGATGACGACGACGCGTCGCGTCGCGTCGCGCTTGCGGACGCGGCGCGATGGCGCGCGGTCGACGACGACGACGACGACGACGACGATGCGCCGCGCGGTCGATGACGATGGCGATGGCGCGCAACCATTAAACGAAGCGTCGCTCGCGGATGTCATGGCCAAGCTGAAACAAGCCGAGGCGGACAAGGCGAAATTACAAGCGGAACTCGCGGCGCGCGCGCAAGGGGGTGCGGTGGAGAGCGTGGATGCGCTGGCGAAGATGACGCCGGCGAAATCAAAGTCGCGCGTTGATGGCGTCGGGAAGCGCGAGCAGCTGTTTAGTTCGCGTACAGAGGGCGACGCTTGGTTACGCGATGGCATGGAGTTTTTGGTGCGTGATCAGCCGAGCGAGGCGGGGGTGAATGCCGCGAATGCTGGGTTGACGGAAGAGGAGCAAGGGACGGTGAACCGGCGATTGATCATCGGGTTGGCGTTGACGGCGGCGTTCGCGGCGTTTAGTCAAGTGTCTATCGAAGCTCCAGAGCCGACGAAACCGCTGTTCTTTTATCTAGTGCCGCTGGTTCGCTCGCGAGCGTTGCTCGTGCGCGCGACGACGCTTGCGGAAGAGGGTGAGTGGGAGGACTTGAGCTCGACGGTGTCGCGCGTCGTCGGAGCTCCAAACGACGTCAAGACGAATTTGTTCAAGGCGGCGGCGTATTTGAGCGGCAGTGAAGAGAACAAAGCGAAAGCGATCGCGTTCGACTTTTTAGAGTACATGGAAAAGGTGGATTACTCCAAGTATTATGAGAATTTGGGCGCGGTGAACGGAAGCAAGGCGGCGGAGTACGCTAAATTTTCAGCCAAGGCGAGCAAGAGCGCGATTGGCAAGCTCGATGAATTCCTAGCGCTCATGGATCGCGAGTCCGTTGCCGCGGCAACATCGCAGGTGATGGCGTTCGAGACGGAATTCGCCGCGCAGCAAGCACCGAGCGCGCCGGCGGTAGAGGTTGGCGCGACGGACGAATCGAGCGCCGAAGATGCAGCCTCGACAATGTAGTTCATATTTAAAAGCACGCATATTGATTCATCACGAACTAATCGTACACACTTGCATCGCTCGCTGTCGTTAAAAATCCTCCTCTTCCGTGTCTGAATCTTCATTGTCGCCGTATTTAATTTTCCATCCTTCGGCGACGAGTTGCTTGCGCACGACGATAATTTCGGTGCCATCCACGTTGGGTAGCCCGCAATCAGCCATGGTTTTATCATCATCCATCTCGCGACCTTTATACATACTATAGACACATACATATAACGATACGATACGCGGCGTCAGTCATCTCCCGTGCGAATGTCAACGTTGAACGTCGGCTCGTCGCTTTGACGCGTCCCATCGAGCGGCGGCGCACACCTACATCAACTCCCAAGGCTCCACAAACTCCTCCAACCGATGCAACGTCTCCACCGCTGGTAACCCAATTTTTGCCGCAACCGCCGCCTTGATCTCCTTCGCCGTCGTGCCGTCGTACGTCACGTCATCCAGCGTCAACGTATCCAACATGAATGTCCTCGTGCACATGGATGTCTTCCAATACAACGACCACTTACTCACCTCCAATCGAGGCTTGATCGTGACTTTGACCATGACGACACGATGGAGTGCGACACCGAACGCCGACGCGCGCGCTCGTGCGCTCGAGCGTGGAGAAATGGCGCGCGCGCGCGCGGTGGAAACGCTCGTGCCTCGAAAAAACGATGCGTTTGACAGGTGACACCAATCGTCACAACGTCACACCGCCGCGCGCGCGCCATGTCAGACGACGCCGATGCGTGGCGCGTGGTGTCGAGTAAAAGTCGCAGAGCCGTTCGCGGCAAGGCGAACAAGTCTGCGCTCGCGGCGCACGCGGCGGAGACGAATCTCAACGCGGATGTGCGCGCAGAGGAGGAATCGCTCGCGCCGGAAGTCATCGCCGAGCGCGCGCGAGAGGCGGTGCGTAAAGTGACACGCGCGATCGGAGATGTTGAAGACGCGACGTTTACGCGCGCGGCGATCGATTGCGTGGTGAATGCGGTTCGTGAGCGACGGCGAGAGAGGGTGGTGACTGCGCTGGTGTTGGGGTTGGGGTCGCCGGCGACGAGCGCGGTGGCGAGGATGCAGCTCGCGTTCGCGATACTTCTGACTCGGGCGCTCAAAGCCACGTTTGGGGATGATTTTGTGCGCGTGAAGGCGCGAGATCCGTGCTTTACGTTGGTTGACGAGGCGGTGTTACGAGAGACGTGCGGCGGGGAGGCGGTGGCTGAGAGCGCCAGCCGAGCGTTAGTATTAGCAAACAGCGGCGACGGCGATGGCGACGGCGACGTAGATGAATTCGTAATGTTCTATATGCCGCATTGCGAAGGGGATTTATACGAATCGGTCGTGCGCGCGCGGTGGAGCGCGACTCAGCTACGTGATTTAGTGTGCGTCGGGAATACGTTTACGACGTACGCCGACCGCTGGGCGGCAAAGAATGTAGATCCGTCGAAGAAACGCCCTTCGCACGTGATTGCGGCGTCGACTATTGTCAAGTCCACGCTCATCGACCCCGGGGATACGTTTACGGTGCAGGGCGCTTTTAATGATACGAGCGTGCACTCGTTTGACATTTTTGATGACGGCGCGGCGTTGCCAGACGTTGAATCATCGCTCGTAGAGGATGCTGTGCAATTATGCTCGTAACGTATTGTTGTACATTTATAGCGAGACTAGACTAACTACACGGCGAATTTGCTCACCATTTCCTGCGACGTCGTCCATAACTTTGAGGCATTGGCTTCATTACGCCATTTGAACAATTCGGCGGGGTAGTTGAGCTGTGGCGCTAAAAATTCTGTGCCACTTACTAAAAACCAATCCCCGGCTGCCACGAGCTGTTCGTGCGTCGCACCAGGGTATTCCAACGCCGGATCCACGAAAAACTTTCCATTCACCTCGCCAGCCTCCTTTGCCGTGGCGAGCCAGACGGTTGTTTTACATCCTTCATCCGGATTCCGAATACCCGCCTTGGCGGCGAGTTGCCCTGCGAAACTCTCGCGTTCTTTAGCCAAGTCACGTTTGGACTGAATTAAATCTGGAACGCTATATCGCACCAAATTTGTCGTAACGATACCGGGATGTAGACTATTCGCCACGATGCCGTTCGCGCCTTCGCGGCGGGCGAATTCATCCGCAAAGAGAACGTTTTGTGCCTTTGATGCGCCGTACGCGTACCATTTATCATACGACCGCGTATTCCAATCTAAATCGTCCAAATCTAGCGCTAATTCGCCAATCATGCACAGCAAGCTTGAGACGCTCACGACGCGACCGCGGGACGCGCGTAACGCCGGCGTCAACGCGTCGGCGAGCAAAAAGTGTCCCAAGTGATTAATTCCAAAATGTAATTCATGGCCCTGCGCCGTGCGCTCGAGCGGCGCAGCCATGATGCCTGCGTTGAGCACTAGTGCGTCGAGCTCGAGGTCGGAGCGGTCTAAGAACGCCAACGCATATTCGCGGACGCTTCGTAAATCCGTGAGCTCGAGGCCGACGTCCAACGCGCGCGCATCCGCCGACTCGCCGAGCTCAGCCTTGATCTCGCGCACCGCTTGCTTGCCCTTCTCCGCCGTGCGACACGCAACTAGTACCGTTTTACCCTGTGCGGCTATTTGCTTGGCTGCGGTGTAGCCTACGCCACTATTGGCGCCGGTGATGAGCGTCACGCGCGTCTTCGCCGCCGCCGCCGACTCCAACGCGAGCTCCGTCGTCTCCTCCGCCATCGCCGCGCTCGATGACGCGAGTGACGTACTGAGCGTAGACAGTAAAAGTGCGTCACGCAGGACGTCGCGGCGCGACCTGGATAACCCGCTGAGGGCTTCAGACGACAATGATGACGTCGTCGCGCGCGCGAGGATAGCGTGACGCACTTTTATAGCCCGCGTCGACGCGACTTTTACGGCGTGATGCGGGCGCGCATGCGCGCATGACACCGAGAACGACATCACGTGATATTTACGAGCGCGTTGATGCGCTCGAGACGAGGCGATGAGTGACGAGTCGCGGATAAAAGGTACACGTGTGAGTATTAAATAGAGCCAGTCGCGAGCGCTTTTACTTAGCCTTGTGGTCACCCGACGTCCCAGTGCGCGTGTACTGGCCAAGCGCGGCGGCGCCGGCGATTTCTAATTCCTTGGCGTACAATTCTTCCATTTCCTTGAGCGGAAGCTCGGACTTGCCGCGGCACAATTCAAAGAGCGGCATTTGGAGCGCGGCGGACCACGAAAAGGACAAGTTCCACGGATCCTTCGCCGTCTTGTGCTTGTTAATCGCATCAAGACGCGCGGCGGCGTCTTCGAGGGACTGTCCGCCGGACAAGAAGTTGGCGCTCACCATGGCGGTCGGGAAGCAGCGACGGAACACTTGAAGGTTGGCGATCGCGAGCTCGTCGACGGTGTAATTCGTCTTGCACGCCTTGCCCGGGTTGACCATGTTGGATTTCAACAACGAACCTTCCATGTACACTCCGTGGTCGAGCATCGCCTTGAACAACACGCTTTGAATCTTCAAGTTGATGCGCACGGCAGTTTCGAGGTCATGGTCACCCTTCAACGACACATCCGGCTCGACGATCGGCACCAAACCTTCGGCTTGGCAAATCAACGCATACCGCGCCAAATCCTGCATGTTCGTCTCGATGGTCAAATCACTCGGCTGCCCAGTGGTGAGATCGATCTCGATCGGCGAACGCCACTTGGCAAACTTACATCCAGCAGCCTTGTATTCTTTGCATCGCGCTGCGAGGGAATCCAAACCTTGCATGACCGTGGCGCCGTTTTGTCCCGGCAACGCGTACACCTTCAAGTGCGGCTTCACGCCCGGGCAAATACCGATATCATTCAACGCATGCGGGAATAACTTGCCGCTCGTCGAGCTCTTCTGGTACAACGTTTCCGGGTCAAGAATCGCAGCGCTCAAATACTTGTTCGCATTCGGGGTTTCGAATAACATCTGGCGGTACGCCCGTCGGTTCTCCTCCGTGTTTACGATGCCGACGTTTTCAAAGCGCGAGCCAATCGTCCCTGGACCTTCGTCGCATGCCGTGATGCCCTTACCCGCCTGACCGATGTGCGCGCACACGGCTTCGAGTTCAGCCTTTTGCGCCGCGCTCAAGTGCGCGCCGCCGTGCACGGAGCACGGGCCCCAAGACGGCGTCGCGGACGCCGCGACGGTCGCGCTCGAGCGGCGCGCCTTGGTGTGCGACGCCTGGCGACGGTGCGTCACCGCGCGAGGGGCGGCGAATTGCGAGCGAGCGAGAGCGGACATGTACGTCGTCGTCGTGGGCGTCGTGGGCGCGAGCGGTGCGGTGCGACGGCGGTATGCGTCGCAAAGTGACGCTCCTTATCCACAAAGCTTGGAAAAGCGCACAGCATCATCGCGCGCGGCGCATTGGGAGACGCGCGTCGAGCGGATGCGGCGATGCGGCGAACGCACGGTGCGTCGCGTGTCGTCATCGATTTGGGCGTCAACATCGGCGACGATGACGCGCGCGCGCGCACACGGTGGGGATGCGAAGAGCATACCGCTCTACGGTGAGCGGGACGCGTTTCTCGTCGGCGCGAGCGAGAAAGGTCGCGGAGCGTATGCGGCGAGAGATATTAAAAAAGGAGAGGTTATATTACAGAATCAGAAACCACTGGCGTGTCATCGAACGCTGGCGAACGCGACGACGCGGTGTGGCCGATGCTTGAAGGAGACGCGAGATGGCGCATTTTGCGACTCGTGCGCGTCAAACGCCAAACGTGAGTTTGCTGATTTTGAGCGTAAATATGTCGACATGACCGCGCTTAATCAGTACTGCGCATATAATGGTGGTTTGAAGTTCCCCTTGCTGTGTGCGCGTATCGCGGCGATGATTCTTTCGGGGTCGCTGAAAGAGCAAACGCTCGAGTGGTTGTGCCACGCGTCAAACGTAAACAATCAAGAGACGATGCCGCCGCAATGGATCGAAGAATCGCGCTTACTTTCCGCCGCATTCAACGGTGCCGATGGCGGTTTAATCACCCCTGAGTGGTACGCCGGCGTCACATCGCGTTTGCATTTGAACGCGTTTCGCGTCGAAATTCCACCGACGTCTTCGTCGACGACATCGTCTGATTGGAAATCCGCCATGGCGGCGTCGTTAGACGCCATCACCACCGGTCGCGGGTCGGGTTCAGCCATATACGTCCTACCCAGTCTACTGAATCACTCATGCGCGCCGAATATTGACGTCAAATGGGAATCCGGCGACGCGGCGGTGACGCTCAGAGCGTCCGACGACGTCGCCCCGGGTGAAGAGCTCACCATCACGTACATCGACGCCAACGCCTCCATCGACGCGAGGCAGCGCGCGTTAGAACCATACGGCTTCACGTGCGCCTGTGCGCGATGCGTCGAGGACCGCCAACGTAGCACATAGCGCATAGCGCGTCGCGCCGCACGCCGCACGCCGACGCCATAGATAGGTAACGCCCATCAATCCTTAGACGCCGAACGCATGATCGTCCGCACCGCCTCCGCGCCCGCCGCACCAATCTCCCTCGCCTCGCGCTCGTTCCCGCTCCCGATCCCGCGCCCGTGCGAGCGCAACGTGCGCTCGAGATCGCCCTTCCCCGGCGACGCCATGAGCACCGCCGCGGGCCCGAGCGTGAGCCACGTCGCCGCCGCCGCCGCCTTGAACGGCCCAGTGCGCCGAGCGCGCCACTGCGCGACCGCCACGCACAGCGACGCGCACCCGATCGCCGCGAGCGCTCGCGCGGGCGCGCGTTCGTCGTCCATCACCCGATGCGCGCGCGTCAACGTCTGCGGTCCGACGGTTGGTGCCGTCGTCACTTCGCGCCTCCTCCACCGCCGCTTCCGCCGACGACGCGCGCGCGACGCACGCACGAGCGCCATGTTTACCGCGATGCGCGCGACGGCGGTGCGCCGTTGGCGACGCCGCGGCGCGATCGCCGTCGCCGAGCGCGCGTTAAACATTCATGAGTACCAGGGCGCGACGCTGATGCAACGCTTCGGCGCGCGCGTGCCGCCGGGCGTGGCGTGCGCGACGCTCGAGGACGTGGCGCAGGCGGTGCAAACGATTGGCGGTGGCGACGAGGTCGTGGTGAAGTCGCAAATTTTGGCTGGTGGGCGCGGGCTGGGGACGTTTGCGAATGGATTTCAAGGCGGCGTGCACGTGGTGAAGCGCGCGGATGCGGTGAACGTGGCGAGTAAAATGTTGGGCCAGACGTTAATCACGAAGCAATCGGGTCCAGGGGGGAAGCCCGTGAATGTGATCTATGTTGCGGAGAAGATGTCGCTGAAGCGGGAGATGTATTTTGCGATTTTGCTCGATCGCGCGACGGCGGGACCGTTGGTGATCGCGAGCGCGGAGGGCGGAACGTCCATCGAGGATTTGGCCGTGAGTCATCCAGAGAAGATTATCAAGATGCGTTTGGATATTGAAAAGGGTATGACGCACGCGCAAGCGAAGGAGTTGGTGACGAAGCTCGGGATGACGAAGCATTTGGATGACGCGACGAAGCAGTTGCTGGCGTTGTACGAAACGTTTGTCAAGAGCGACTGTACGATGATTGAAGTGAACCCATTAGCGGAGGATCAAGATGGATACGTCATCGCCGCCGACGCCAAGCTGAACTTTGATGATAACGCCGAGTACAGGCAGAAGGAATTGTTCGCCATGCGCGATTCGTCGCAAGAAGATCAGCGCGAAGTGCAAGCGAGCAAGTTTGACTTGAACTACATCGGCCTCGACGGGAACATCGGGTGTATGGTGAATGGTGCCGGGTTGGCCATGGCGACGATGGATATCATTCAACTATACGGCGGATCGCCGGCGAACTTTCTGGACGTTGGCGGGAACGCGAGCGAAGAGCAAGTCGTCGAGGCGTTTAAAATCTTAACCGCCGATCCAAAGGTGAAGGCGATTTTGGTCAACATTTTTGGTGGCATCATGAAGTGTGACGTAATCGCCAGTGGCATCGTCGCCGCGGCCAAGCAGGTGGATTTACGCGTGCCTCTCATTGTGCGCTTGGAGGGCACCAACGTCGAGAAAGGTAACGAAATCTTAAAGGGAAGTGGCATGGCTATCATCACCGCCGAGGACTTGGACGACGCCGCTCAAAAAGCGTGCTCGAGTCTGAAACAAGCCGCCGCGTAAAGAGTTTTGTAATTGTATCTGAAAAAGCCGCCGCCGCTATATAATTATTAATTTACAACACACACGCAATCTATCAATCTATCGCACTTCGAGCAACTCAATTTGAAACATCAAATCGGCATCCGGAGGAATCGTACACTGTCCCGCTTTATCGCATCCGGCGCCGCGAGACCCGTACGCAAACTGCGCCGGGATTCGTATCGTCCGCACCCCACCCACGCGCATGGGCGTCACTTTATCACCTAAACTACCACACAACGCGATATCAAATCCTTTCACTACCTCGCCCGTGCCGACACCGAAGACGAAAAATTTGGCCGAGTCGACCGTCGTCGCGCCGTCGCCCAGCGAGAGCTTGTAATTCACCTTGACCACATCCACGCCCGCGATGGGGTCCGCGCCCTTGCCCACGACAACGTCGGTGTACTCGAACGACGCATTCTCGCCCTCGGCGCGCGCCGCGTTGCCGCCGCTTCGACCCGCGAGCGCGGCGGCGGCGGTCACAGCCATTAAAAGCGCACGCTTCGACAGCGCCGCCGCCGGCGCGCGCAGCGCCTCCTCGTCGCGCTCGAACGACGCCGCGCGCGCGCGACGCGCGACTCGACCGCGCACGTTGCGCGCGACGCGCGTGCCTCGCGCTGGCGCGACGCGAGCGATCGACGTCGTCGACATTGTTGCGCGCGAAATGGCGCCGCCACCTCGGGCGCACGACGCGCCATTCCGAGGCGCGCAAAGGTTCGCGTGTCGACGCGGAGCGCGACTCGCGCACGAACAGGTGATTGCGAACGCGTTCGACGCGTCGCGAGTGACGCATCGTCGGCGACACGCGAGGCGCGCGTCGAGAGCGCGTGTTTGTGATTGATTGATTTCGTCGACGGATTGCGTCATGGGCGGTACGAAAGGCGCGAAGAAGCGCGTGGCGAAGCCTGGGACGAAGGCTCGAGGGAAGGCGTCAGTAAAGTCACCGTCGACGAGCAAGGTTTCGTCGATTGAGCGCACGATTGAGGATGCGTATGCGGCGATTGAGGATCACCGCGTGGACGAGGGTCTCGACGCTTTACGACGCGAGGCAAAAAAGTTTCCAAATGATGCGATTATCGCCGAAACGTACGCGCTCGCGTGTGCCGAGTACGGTTCGCAAGAAGAGGCGATTTCGGCGTTGAAGCGCGCGGCAATGTTGTCGCCGAGTGAAGGTTATGAGAAGTTTATGTATCTCGGACAGTTGTTGGACGACGGCGAGGCGGCGACGACGTGCACGCGCCAAGGATTAGCGCTGCTCGAAATGCAGGCGTCCAAAGGCGACGAAGATGCGCAAGGTCAGCATGCGTCGGCATGCTGCGCGTTAGCCGAACAGATACTTGGAACGAGCGATGAATGCGACGAGGAGATGAGCGCACAGGTTGAGGAGCTGATAAATCGAGCGCGCGCATCCGATCCATCATCCGCCGAGCCTTTGCAGTTGCTCGCGAGTTTACGAAATGAGCAAGGCAAAGCAGACGACGCGCTGGTTATTTTGAAAGAGTCTATCGCAATGTGGCGTAAAGGTGGATCTATGCATCGGCGAGACGTGGATGACGAAAACGTCGCCGAAGAGTTTCAACACGAATTTGACGTCACGTTCGAGTTTAGATTCGAAACCGCCAAATTGCTGCTTGAACTTGACACCACGACAGATTTGGCTATTCAAATTTTAGACGAACTCTTGGTCGAACGCGACACGGTTGTGGATGTATGGTACATGCTCGCGTACGCGCATCACGGCGCGCTCGATTTTGACACGGCTCTCGAGCACTTAGACCAAGGTGAGGAGCTCATTAGAGCCCAGGGCGGCGACCAGTCGGCGTTGGAAAATTTTGCTGAGCTTCGTCAGGCGGTGAACGAGTGCAAGGCTACGGTAGGGAGCGAGGCGGCTCCGATGGAAGACTAAACAAGTTGTGTAAAAGTAAAATCAATCAATTGAAAACAGCGCACCATCGTGCTGCGTTCACAGCAACGACCCCGCTACTCGCCACGCTACCGAGTACAACATGTACGCTAATTAATATTCTAATCACCACCTGAGCCGCCACCGCCGCTCTTTTTGCGGCGCGCGCGTTTCTTTTTCTCCCCGGAAGCCGGCGCTGCCGGCGCGCTTGTCTTTGGTTTCTTCTTCAAGCAGCTCAAAGGATTCTTGCCGCCCTTCTTCTTTTTAAATTGTACATTTGTGCGCACTCTATATACATTACGCACATCGGCTTCATCAAGCCCCAGCGCCTCGAGCTCTTTTGCGCTCAAGCCTTCTACGTTTTCCTCTTGCGACGCCAAACCGACCGCCGTCGCGTCCTTTGGTGGCTCCATCTGCAACCCACTCGTGTGCGCGAAGACGATCGGCACCGCGCCATCGATCGCCATCAGCTTTTCCTTCAACTTCTCATCCTGCGTGCACACGACGAACCGTTCGGCGTTGTCGTTGCCGCACGCGTCTACGATTGACGCCGCAGCCGTCGCTTCGCCAGGCGCCGGCCCTCCTCCAACCAAGTGTAAATTCTTCGTCTGCGCCGACGCCGACTTATACTCGTGACCCATTTTGCGAAGCTCATCTTGCACGCACCGCGTGGTGAATACCTTGACGTCTTTCGGGGACGAACCGAGGTACTTGGCGACGACGTCTTTGGCGATGCCCAAGTGGAGCTTTTCACACGCGGCGATGAAGTTACCGTCGACGATGACCTTGTAAGGCTCGCGAAAGCCGTGCGCGGTGCGATAATACCGAAGGTACTTGCGCACTTTACGCGCGCGCTTTACGCGCATGATGTGCGTTCGTTACTTGCGCGCGCTGCAATGAAGTCGAACGAGCTCGGAGAGCGAGGGAAGTCTGCTGTGAGTTGGTCTTTTTTGTATTACAATGCTAAGGTGAGGCACGCGTCATCGATAGGTACGCTGCCATCGCGCTACTGTTTGTGTCATGTGCGTCGTACTCGACGGTTGTTCTATTTTTCCGAGGAGGAAATGGGTGCGTTGTATCGGTCGTCGTCCATGACGTCTCGCGTCGACATCGAGAGCTCAGATTTCAACGAGTTCAAGACTGCGGCACTGGTGTTACCGCTCAATCCATTCGCCGCGGTATACGTACGAGTAGTCATATTGCATACGGGAATACCGTTCATGGTAGAAATCAACGACGCGAGTTCAGGCATGAGCTTGAGCGTGCCGAAATACTCATTCATGAATGTGCGCACCGCATTCGCCTCGGTCGGCTCAATATCTTCAATTCCCGAGAACAAGTTTCTGTACGCAGGCGCGTTACATACGCTCCAAATTTGACGCGCCATATCATCCATTTGCGCCATGGAAGTTTTCGTCGGCGTAAATGGCGACGCAATACCACCGGGCGACTGGATGGGCGTGTTTGCAGTGGCTCCGACGCGCGTAAACATAAGTTTGCGAATGCGCGCCTTCAGCACCCCGGCACTGTCCATGGCTAATAAGACATTAAACAAACTGTTCCCAGTTCCGTCCGAGAATAAGCGGTTGAAGTCCATGTCGTTGTAGCTCAACGGAATCACGATGGAATCCGCGGCGGAAAACGCGAGCTTTGTCAACACGCACGCCGCCAAGTGATCGGTGTCAATCATGACTGCGCCAAATTCCTTGGGCAGGCGCTCGACGGCGTCGCGAAACACTTGTCCAGCGCCCACCCACTCATCGCCTTGACGCGCCCACAACGGCACTTCTTCCCCATCGACATCCATGAGATGCGCGCGCTCGTCGCCCCAAGAGTTCAATCCCGCGCCCGCGCACAAGTACAAATTTTCAGGAATTTCCGGATTATAATCGTGCGGACGAATGGTAAACGTCGTCAAATCAACGTCAATCTCGTCCACAACCCCACCCGGGGGTTCACGCTCGCCACCTCGCGCGAACCAAGACCCGAAAACGCTCGACCGCCTGGGCGCCTGCGCGCTCTCAGATCTCACACCTTCCCGAGCCATCGCCGCAGCCTCGAGCGCGCGAACGAGCCCTTCCGCCCGAATCGCATCCGTCGTTGCATCCACGCACGTCTGGAGCCCCTTCATCGCCGCACCAATCCCCGCGCGCGCGCTCCCGCCCAACAACAACGCAGAGATATCCGAGTATAGCGAAAAGTCAATCACGAGCACCTTCGACCCGCTCCGCGACCGCGCCGCCTCGCACGCGAGCTGAAACGCCATGAACGTCTTGCCACTCCCACCCTTGTTGTTCGCGAACGCGATCGCGCGCGCGCGATCCAGTTTCGGGGCCATCGTCGGCGCGATTGCACGAATCGTCGCGAGGCAATCAATGCGGTGCCCAGAACGCGCCTCGCACATGATTTGCTCGCCCCTACGCGCCGCGTGCGCGCCGCGTCGCGCGCGCCGCGTCGTACCGCGCGCGGTGGTGGGTGCCGACGATGCGTGCGCGCCGTCGACGTCGGCGGCGCCGCCTGCGGCGCAAACGACGAGGCGATTGATGTGCGCGAGTGCGATGGCGATGGCGTCGTATAGTTCAACGTCGCGCGACGCGCACGCGGCGACGGGCGGGGCGTTTGACCTAAACCCGCGCGTGACGCATCGCGCGTTTCTAGACGTCGGCGCGTGCGATACGATCGTGCGCGCGGACAAGGCGCTCGGCGACGGCGCGGTGTGCTCCGAGCCAGAGATGTTTGGGAGAATAGAGTTGGAGCTTTACGGCGACGCGGCGCCGGCAACGGTGAGGAATTTCATCGAGCTCTGTCGCGATGGGGGTGAGAGTACGTTGCGCGGGACGACGTTTCATAAGATTCAGGCGGGGGAGTACGTGGTGGCGGGGAAGAGCGGGTCCTCGAAATTGGCGATGGTGACGCCGTTGGCGAGCGAAAAGTGGCGAAACACCGATGTGCTGTCGTCGCGTGCGTTTGACTATGCGCGTCACTTTCGTCCCGGGACGCTGAGCCTGGCGCTGGAGAGCGCGCAGGCGGATGGTGATTACGGCGTGCCGACGCAGTTTTTAATCACCACGGGTCCCGCGCCAGTGCCCCGTTTAGATGGGAGTAACATAGTATTTGGTCGAGTCACGCGTGGTCTCGACGTCGTGTCGCGCGTCGCGTCCACGCCAACGTTTCAGCCCTCGGATACGGCGAGGGCGTATAACGCGCTGGCAAATTTCGTCGGCGACTCGCGCGCGTCCAAGGCGCGCGCCGCGTGGTCAAAGCCGACGCGCGCGCTCGTCATCACCGCCACTGGCGTCGAATCCGTCGCGAACACAGACGCCGACGCCGTCAATGCCAGCCCATGACCCTCACTATGCGCCTGTACTATAGTACCACACGGCACAGTATTCACGAGCAATGCAATCCATGTACTTTACGCCCCTGACTCAGCGGGTGCCCACAACAAAAGTCACTTTTTCGTCCCACATATCCACATTCCTCGCCGCGCATGCCGCGCCTCGACGACCGACGCGCGCGCGCGCTCATCGGTATCACGTACCTCGCGCTCGCCGCCCTGTCCTGGGGCCTCGCCGGTCCCGCCTTCAAGCTCGTTGACGTCGATTTCCTCATCCGCTTGGTGTGGCGCGGACAGTGCTCATTGGTCTTCATCGCCCCGCTGTTCGCGGTGACGTGCGTCGCGCGCGCGGACACACGCACGCCCTGGTCGGGAGAAACCGTCAAGGGCATCGTCGCCGTCGGCACGTCCATGTTTGCCATGTTCGCGGGGTGGAATTACGGCGTCAGCAACACGGCTTTCTCGCACGCGTCGGTGTTCTCACAAACGCACCCCGTGTTTTTGTTGTGCATCGCGAGCGCGAACGTCGCGTGGAAACGACGACGAGGCGCCATGGTGGATAGAGAGGTGGAGGTGAAAGAGAATGATAGGTATCCGGGTGTGGTGGAGTGGATGTGCGTGGCGTGGACGGTGTGTGGGGTTGTTGTGACGGCGACGTCGCCAAAGTCGTCGTCGATGAAGACGCAGCCGACGGCGCTGGGGGACGCGCTCTCGCTCGGATGCGGGTTGGCGAGCGCGTTTTACGCGTTATCGATGAATAAGTGGTTTGGTGCGAATGGTATAGGCATACAGAATGCGCCGGGTATTTTCGTGCAGGCGACGGGGGCGTTCGTTATGACGGTGTATGGGATACTCACGCTGGCGATGGTGCCGGGGACGGTGTGGATGTCGTCTTCGTCACCGTACGACGACGGCGTGTTTGATTGGCCGAAGAGCGATTATTTGTGGCCTGGCATCATCGGCATGGGGACATTGGCGATTATTGGACACGTGTTCATCACCGAGGCTCTGAAGAGGTTGCCACTACTCGTCGTTTCGCTCAGTTTGACGTTGACGCCAGTCTTGCAAACGACATTTGCGTACTTTTTGATTGGCGACGACGCGCCGAGCGCGCAAACGATTATTGGTGGTGCGATTATAATCTCAGGCATTGGGTTGACGATGGTCTTTGAAGAACGTCGGCGGCAGCGCGATAGTATAGTGGTAGACAATTAGACGATTTCTTTTTCAATTCATTTCATAGGCGAGCACGCAGCTACTAATCAGAGACGACGATTCACACATCGTTGCGCTTGAAAAAATACAAGTACCCGAGATCCGTTGGCGGCTTTTGAGATAAAGCAACCTTGCGGTCGTTAAAAATGTACCACTTGCCGTCGATCTTCACGTGCGCGACGTAGTGCCCACAGTTTGTATTCCCGCCCATGTGGCTGACGATGCCAAATAATTCGTATTCGCCGGGACCATCGAATGTGGCGCTTACCGCCGCGGCTGTGTCGGTATCCACATTCGAGCTCTGTGCGTTATTAACAGCGGCAATGGCGGATTGTAAATCATCAGAATGCGAGAATAACCAGTCAGCCGCTCGCTCTAAGTTCCCTGAGCACGACTTCAACGCGGCGTTAGCCGCGGCGGCGTCAAATCCCATGGACGTGAGCATCATGACTGATTCTGGATTAGCTTCATCTTGCGCTGGCGCCATCGCCGTGCTCGGATCTGGAAGTGGGTCGTTAAAGTCCGCGTCTTCCATGTGCGCAAAAACCCATTCCATTGAAACCTCGGTGGAAGCGTTGTTTGTCGCGAGCGCCGCGCGCTTGCTGCCATTTTCGCTAAATCCCATGCCCATGAGCGCGCTGACGATGGTCATGTCAGGTTCAACAGCAGCGGGTCCCGGCGCCGGCGGAGCATTATTTCCATCTACGTTTGCGGGAAGCTCCACCTCACCAGGTTGCAAGCCAGTGGCGCGTAAATGCTCGAGTGAAACGCTTTGCGGCACGTCGACGAGCACGTCGAGCTTTTTCGGCGTCCAATCTTCGCCAACGTAGAATCGTCTGAGCTGAACGGCGAGAAAGTTGGGCATTGATTTTATGCGAGAACTCTTCGACGCAATGGATTTGCGTTCAAGAGCACTGCTGTAGAAGTCATCAATCATTTCAGCCTCGCCGAAGGCGTCCAAGCACGCCGAAAATGGTACTTCGGGTCGCACGGGCTCTTCATCTTCGCCAGCCTGTTCCATTTTTTGTCGTTTGAGCTGACGATCATTGTACGCGTCTAAAGATGCCTTATTTGTTGCCTTTCCCACAGGCACCTCGAGCGACAACACATTCTCTTTGCGTGACGAGTACCGAACGTTTCCGCTCTCAACGCACGTGATTTTGTCCTCAACGGCGAAGCCGAACTGCTCTGCTATGGGTGGGCCTTCGGAAAGTCGAGCGCTATTCGCGCGTTCAGCGCGCGTCATGACATCCAACAAGTGCTGGAAATACTCGACCGCGTCTTGTTGGCGACCAGTGCTGAACTCGGCGTGGCCTTTACCGATGAGTTGCTTGAACATTCGTGGACACACGGCGACGGCGGCGTTCTCCGCCTCTGGGCTCGCGTACTCATCCGTCACGAGTGCGTTCATCACCTTGGCCATTTGCGTGGGGAAATCGGCCACTGCGTCCGCTGGCGACGATGAAAACAACGAGGCCGCGTTCGCACAGTATCGTTCGGTGAGCGCTGGAACTTGCTTTAAAACTTGAAGAATCGAATTCAAGTAACACGTGTTGCCCATATTTTTTAAACCCACAAGCCGCGCGCCGTACGCTGATTCAAGCTGCGACCCAGCCTCGGTGATTTTGTCAAATTCAAATCCTTTGTTCAGTTCGATTTGCAACTCTGCCATGTTCTTCTCCGTCTTCTCCATAGACATCATGTTAATCCCCCAATGTCGCAAGTGCTGCGCCACAAATGGATCCTCCACCATGTCGTCTTCGTCTGGGGCGTACGAATACACATCAGCACCGTGTGCACTAATCGTTCCGAGCTTCACAACGAGCGGATATTCCTTTCCTTGCGCCTTCATCGCCTCGTAATGTCTTAACGCACTCCCGTTACCACCTGACCCGTCGAAATGTTTCCGACCGCTCCCAATGTGACCGTCGCTCAAGTTTACCCACAAATTCCCCGTCTCCCCGGTTTCTTCGCACCGCCACTTCGACGGATCGCTCGGGATCGTCTTCCCGTTATCTTCCTGCACCAAATCCAACGAATACTTGGACACTTCACGGATCTCCTGCCACGCCTTGGTTTCTTCCGCGTCGTGAAAACCACTCGTAGCCGACACCGCCTCGCACAACGCGCGAAGGTTCTCTGGAACGCCTTCAATCGGCAACACCCGCGACGTGTCATCGAATGCCGGCGCGAGAACGAGCGAGTACACCGTCGTGCTTTCGTACTGGTCGTCTTCGCTCGCGAAGCCGCCGTCGACACCGAATCCAAGCGTCGAAGGCGTCGCGTCCGCGTTCTCCGCCTCAGCAGCGCTCGCCTTCTTCACGCGCGTCGTCTTCACGTGTACGTACAACGCGCATCGCGTCCGAGAATAATCGAGCTCGACGTGTTTACGACTGTATCCAAATAACGTTTGCGCGTTGACGTAGACGCCACCAGCGCTGTAAGCGCTATCGAAGCAGTACGCGCACTCATCCTTGTACACCACACTCGAGGCGTCAGCGCGCGCGAGCGCGCCCGACGCGCACGCTGATGCGATCGCAACGCGGTCAGTGTCACTGAGCGTCGTCATCGCGCGCGCGGCGTGCGAAAGGCGCGGTCGGTGCAGCGCGCTATGACGTCGCGCCAGAGCAACCGACGCGGTGGATTACGAACACGAATTATATTGTTTCATTCGCTACGACGACTAGTATACACGACGCACGCGCGCACGTGCACCGCACCGCACGACGCGCGTATACGCCTCTTCTATGTGACAACCAGCACGCGCTACGCCGCATCGTCGCTATGCTTTGCGTCTCGAGACGCGAGCGCGCGCAACGCCGCGCGCGTTTCCCGCACGCTCAACGACGCCTCTCTCGCGCACGTATTCACACACGTCATCGACGCGGACGTCTGCGACAATATCGCTAAATCTCGCTCTCGTGCGCGCGCCACGGCGTCGGCACGCGCGATCGGGGCGGCGTTGAGCGCTTTCACGACGCGCGCGACGAGTTTGGTGTTCGGCGTGTCTCGACGACCACTCCCACCGCGTGCAGCGCCGCGCGCGCCCGACGCATCGCGATGGCCTATGATTGATAACGCGATGCCGCGATCGGCGCGCGGCGTTGACGCCCCATCGGCGCTACGCATCGGAGAATCGCCGTCGTCAGCGTCATCGTCTGTATCGACCGCGGCGTCACCGGAATCGTCATTCCTCGGCGCCGCATCGTTCGCGCGCGCATCTTCGCGAGCCGCGACGTCGCGAGCGTTGTCGTCACCGTCGCTCTCCGAGCTCGATTCTTCCCCTCGTCGCACGACGCGCGGCGGCATTGCGTGCGATACACTGACGTCGGTTGAGAGATTTCAAGCCAGATGGATGACACGTCGTACCCAGCGTTTATGGCGACGACGAAGCGCGCGCGACGGTCGTCGGACGCGCAAACACACGCGATGCATGGTCAGCACTTTGTGGACGAATTAGACGAAACCACCGCGCGAGGATGGAGCGACGGAGGGAGCGCGTCGAGCGGCTCGCGTGCAACCAAATGCGCGGCGATTGCGAACGCGACGTTTGAGCGTCTCGCCGCGCGCGCGATCGAAGCTCGAGCGGTCGGACGCGTGATTGATATTCCGGACGACGCGTTGGATGTATTGGCGTGGTTGTATGGTGCGAAACATTTGCACAAGGCGTTGGAGGTGATTCAGGCGGGCCGCGTGAAGCGCGTCGTGGGCGAAAAGAGCGGACGAGTCATGTACGCCGTGACGGGCAGTGGCTCGCACGAAGCGCCGTATTTGTGTTTTCCATCGCACTTCTGCACGTGTCGTAGTTTTTTCTGGGAATGCGTCAGTCGTGGTGAGGCGTTGGCATGTAAACATCAACTCGCGGCGCGTTTGGCGAGCGTATTGGGCGCGTGCGCGTCATCCACGGTGGATGATTTATTACTCGGGAACATGATGATAAAGTACATGAGCACGAGCACGTGATATGATGATGATTGCTACAAATGCGCGAGTGAACAATCGAAACATAGGTTAGACATGTAGAAATTTTTATTTAGGAGCGAAAACGGCGCTCGCCTCGCGACGGTGCTCCCGCTCAGACTCTAGTACGCGACGCCCAAGGGTGACAGCATCGATCACGCACGCACGGCACACCACACACACACCGACGTAATCCATGGCTGGCTCGTTGCGACGCAAAAAGCGCGCGCGCGCCTCATCGGGCGCCAAGACGCACAAAGTCGGCGTCACCACGAACAAGTTTAAAGGTAAGCCGCGCGTCGACGTCGCCGCCGTGGACCTCCCCGGTGCGCTCGCCTCGACGTCATGGGACGTCGAACAGACTATGGCGGGTAATTACCACGCCAGTGGGTTGGTGTCCGACCCAAATCGCGCGTTTGGGCGCAACGAAACCGCAGAAAAGGCGGTGCGCGCGCACGCAGTGGCGGCGGCAGCCACGACTGGGGGCGATGCGCTCGCGAGCGTTTTGGGACGCTGTAAGTCCACGGGCGCGGCGCCGCCGAAGCGCTTGACGCCGAAACAAGTGCGAATTGTCGAACGGTGGATTGAGACGCACGGTGAGAACGTGGAGGCGATGGCAAAGGATAGAAAGTTGAACGCGATGCAGCACACGCCGGGCGTGGTGCAACGAATGTTGGAGTCGTTTGAGTTTTACAAGAGCGAGCGCGTGGCGGGTCACGTGAAGGTTGATTTTAGGGCACCGATAAAAGGGAAACTGTGAGTGTACGCGTGTTTGAATAGTGTCCAGTAGACGATGCGAGCGACACAATGATAGGGACGTCGCGTCGCGTGTGTAATATATAAACTCTAAGGCGTCGACATTTGACATCGACGCGTTCGCTATGTTCTACCAAACTCTACTACGCTTTATCGGTGACGTTATCGGCCTTATCCTGCGCATTGGCCTTCGCCGCGCGCTCGCGTTCAGCCTTAATGACGCGCGCTTCTAACTCTGCTACGCGTGCCTCCAACGCGTCCCGCTCGACGTCGCGCCTCGTCTCCTCTCTCGCCGCGCTCGTCTTCAACTCCTCCACCGCGCTATTCGCTGCCAACTCTTTCGCCTTCATCCTCGCCTCGTACTCTGGAAAGTATGTCGCATTTATGTACTGCACGGCGCAGTACGACGCGAACGCTGGGATGCACGCCAACGTCGCGTGCCACGCGTGCCAGTCCCACCCAAACGTTTGCTTCGCGCGCGTCTGCGTGAGCACGTGCGCCGCAATGTCCGCGAAAGGCGGGCGTTTGCCGCTTCGCACATCAGAACGAACGGATTCGCTACGCGACACCGACGACGCAGACGGCGATGGCGACGACGAAGACGACGAAGACGCGCGACGAATGCGTCGCAACGTTTGGGACATGATTGTCAAGCTGGGTGACGACGTGCTCGGCGTCAGTACGGCGCGCGCCGCGTCGAGCGCGCACCGCCGGGGCATGCCTGCAAGCGCGAGGCGTGTCGCGCGCGCGAGTATGGCGGATGCGTCGCACGCGCGTGGACGAGTGCGGTGCGGCGGGTGCGGCTAACAATTGTGAGCGATGTTCTTTGCTAATAATAGTCATGGAACGCGTTGATGTGACGCGTCGTGGTGGCGCTGGGCGCGTGTCAATGCGCGACGTACGTGGTGTCGGCAGTGTACGTGCGCATACGTCTGCCGACGGTGTCTAGTGCGTCCAAACGGGCGTGCGTGCGGCGTATATCGGTCGCATTTGACGTTCGCGGTGCATCGAGCGACGCGCGGGACATCGAGCGGGCATGTTCACGCCACTCGAATTGGTGGAATTCACGCACGCAGCGTCAGATTGGGACTCACTCGAGTATTCGAATGATGATATTGGTGCGTCAGCGCCCATCTTTCGCGCGCTGCCGTGGTTTGCATGTGCATTGAAAAATCGACTGACGTGCGTTTGTGCTCGGAGTCCAGTGCCAGAGCTCTTGCCGTTTGGGGATGAAATGGACGCGTTTATTGGCATGAAGGCTCGCGAGGCGTGTTCGACGTACTCGACCGACTCGGAAGAAATGACAATTGCCATTCGAGCGCATCCAATGTACGCCAGGCTTGTCGATGCGTATTACGAGTGCAGGAAAATTGGCGCGGAGCGACACGTCACCGAGGCGCTCGAATGCGAAAAGAACTCCATGCTGTACTCAATTCAGGCGATAGAGGCCGAGAGGAGCCCAGAGTCTGCGTTCTGCGGCGTGGCACCGTATGATCTGGATGAATTCATGCGTGAGTGTACGCATGAGATTGAGTCGTATGCGAAAGAATTACATGCTCTCTTCGTAGAAGCTGAATCGTGTTGTGAAAATTTGGAAACGCGCGTACAGAAGGTCTCGTCAGAGCTTATGCTAAACACGAATGACACAAAACCATCGAGTACGGCGCAGTCATTAGATATTAATCGTCGACGCGCACCGGCATCATTCGACGAGCAGGATATGGATTGTGACGCCGCGTCGAATGTCAACCGTGAAACACACGCGTCGCGAATACGTCGCGAACGCGAAGAAGCCTTGAGGCAAGACCTGAAGAGAAAGTACGCGAGAAGTATCCTGACTTTAAAATCAGAGTTTCTGAAAAAGCGCAAGAAAGGCAAGTTACCAACGGACTCGACGGCATTGTTAAAAAAGTGGTGGTCGGACAATATCAGTTGGCCGTACCCGAGCGACGCCGACAAAAAATCGCTTCTCGAACAAACGAACTTGGATGCAACTCAAGTGAATAATTGGTTCATCAATCAACGCAAACGTCACTGGCACAAATTATTCATCGATACACAGCCCACGTGCAAAGAGGAGGCAGAAAAACTACTCGCATTGTCCTTTAATGGTTCGCTTGCTGACGCGTTGCGATTCGCTAGAAGCTTGTGACGATTTGTTGCGCAACAACGTTTTACATTACAACTAATCTATGGGCCTAACCACGGCGTTTTAAATATGCAGTGCGTGCACGTTAGTGCGTAAACAACACTAAACATTGCATAGAATGTAATCATACAAATAGCCGGTTTACGGGTAATCTTCCATCTGTGCACGAATGGAATTGCCACACACGCGTACGCCAAAGTGAACATGAGCGCGCCTCCAAGAAGAATGAGCTCGTTTGGCATGACATAGCCAGACACCGGACCGTGTTCGGCGATGTGGAGCATCAATCCAAATGACGTTCCGACGAGAAGATTCATCATCGGTCCCGCAAAGCACGCCGCAATAGCCATGTTTGGATTTCCCTCGCGAGCGACCACGGTGTTTGACACGAAATCGCCGACGCTGTTGCCCCAAGCGAGCACAGTAGCACCTAGTAACGCTTCGCTGATGCCACTCACTTTACCAATGGCGCTAAGTAAGGACACTAACTCACTTGCGGCGGTGTTCATCCATAGAATGGATTGGAAAAACGCACACGCCGTGAGCAGCGTGCGAATAGACGAGCGCTCTGACAGTTCGGACCAGCACAATGCGACAATAAACGCCGTCAAGCACGATGCAAACAACCCATACGCGATGCCAACCCAACGAATATGACCTGGTAAGAAACCATTAGCAGCTAACATGAACAAAGGAGCGGTGATTGGCAATATACGAGCTTGCCATTTCGTCACACGTGCGCTCGGCCCAAGTTCAGGCATGGTCAACCGCAAGACGGCGACAAGCGCCTTTTCAATGTTCTTCATCATCAACTTTGCGTTATGAAAGACCGCGCGAACGATTGGAACGTTTTCGATGTCATCGATATCTGATTCCGTGGCGCTATCTTCATCATCAGCACCCGCCTCTTCGTCTTCTCCTTCTGCGCGTTCGCCCTCCAACATCGGCTCGAGCGCGTCTTCTTCGTCGTCGTCAGACCATTCATCTTCCGATTCATCAGAATCGCTCAGTACTAATTGATCTCGTGTGCGCCTCAGTACCGTTCTGATCCTTCCTGGGGCTAAAAGCACGATTAAATATACAATGTAAAACGCAAACAATACCGTGGCTTCCCACGCTTCGACGGTGCCGTCGATGAAAAAACACAACGCGGCGGCGCTTGAAATCGCATAGAACCAAGAATCCCGCGCAAAGCTCCACTTATCCACCTTGATGAACCCAACGCCACTCGAACTCAAATCCGTGCGCGCCAGTGCGAATAAAACCACGCATGGAAACACGAAGGACGTAATAAACGTCCCCGCGCCCGTCACGGCGCCCACCGCCAATGCAACACTTTCCCCAACATCTCTGTGACTCAGCGCCGCAATCTGCGCGAAAATATCCGGCGCGCCGTTACCGAAAGACAATAACGTCGCTCCCGCAACGTCTGCCGGAAGACGAAGCGCGCGCGAGATGTTGTTCAGCGCCGGAACGAAGAATCGTTCCGCCACCGTGGCCAACGTGAAAAAGAACGCCCCGACGCACACCGCGGCGAAGACGCCGCTCGTCAACGCGTCTTGGCCCATGCCGCAGTAGAATGTTTCCAGGTATGGCACAAACGCCTCGTCGCGCCCGCACATGGGGTTCTCGCGCACGTATGTACATCTTTCGAGCTCTGGAGCCTCGCGCGGGGCGCATTTCGTATACGCGCGCGGATCCACGCTCGGTAGCGCGTCGGATTGCGCGCTCGCGAGCGACGCAAGCGATGCAAAGACGACGAGCGCACACAATGCGCCCGCACTGAGCGAGTGCATGTCTTATGCCGCGAGCGTGCGCAGGTGTGATGTCGCGAGCGTGCGCAGGTGTGATGTCGCGTCTCCGACAGTTAGCGAGGATAAACCGAGCGCAGAAGTTCTTTTTGATTTTTGAGATTTTTGACGTGTAGGCGTATGCTGGCGTGATAATTATAAAAGTACAGCAGCAAAAACTAGATGGTCATGTAATGACGAAACGAACGAGCTGCGTTGTGCTTGGATTTAAGCGATACACTCGTCGTCGTCGATGGACATGCGGCGACAGTCACCTTGTTCATACACAGGCTTGTAATTGGCATACGCTACGACGGCGTAAAACGGATCGCTCGAGCTGCGCTGGAAGAATCGACGAATCTTACCAAGTATACTGTCGTCCTGCGCGCCCATGTCGGTGATCACCTCTGGCGCGGTGAAGCCGGCGATGGCCGAGAAATAAGACTTGACCAACTGCACGCGAGCGTACCCGGTCGCGTCTCTCCACGCTTGGATCGCCTTGGAATAAAACAATCGATTGCTAAACGTGATGATCACCACACCACCCGGTTTGAGCACTCTGAAAATCTCCGCGAACACCTCTTCTGCGCGTTGCAAATATTGAACGCTGACGCAGCACACGACGGCATCTACCGAGTTGCTTTCCAGCGCGATTCGTGGATCCTTGTTGAAGTCGCGCACGAAAAAATTGTCGAGTCTATCGTTACGCCCGAGTTCCGTGGCATTCATGCCGTGGCCGTACACCTTGGCGTACTCGACCTCGCGCGGGAGGTGCGACACCCAGGACGAGCACAGATCAAGCACTTTGCTGTTCGCCGGAATGCGCTGACGGTAGAGCTCGGTGACTTGCGCTAAGAAGTCGTTATCGACGTGCGTCACGAACCGAGGTTGGGCGTAAAAGTCTAAATCCGACGAAGGATCGAGTTTCGTGCGCTCTTCACGCTTGAGCACTTCGCGTCGAACGCTGCCAGCTGTTTCGCAGCGCGTGACACCCGTGCGTCGCACGCGGCGTGAGGACGACGAGCAGGACGTTAGCGACACATGCGTCGCGCGCGTGAACATTGGGGACGGTGCCCGCGTGGACGCAAACATGGTGACGCGCGAAAGAGTGGCGATTAATCCGCCAACCGACTTCTACGTTCTATTAGACTACAGTTGCTAGCTACCGGTACTCTCGTTCACGCGTGACCCGCATCGCGCCAAGTCCGTCCAAATACTATTATTTCGGGAGGTTTCTATACAACCCCAAGGCGTTTCCGCGCCGCCGCGCGCACGGCGCGCTGGAAAACTTCACTCGTATCTAACGGCGCGTCCTCGTCCCGCATTGGATTCATCATCGCCACGCAATACCCCTCGTGTACATCCGCAAAAAACGCACGCATGGGTTCGTCCGCGCGTATTTCCGCGCACAATACAAACTTGACCCTCGTAGACGTGACGTAGGCGTAGACATTCACGTCATTAAAGCGGTCTACGACTTTCAAGTACGCGGCGTTGGAGTCCCACGCGCGTTCATCCACAAAATCTAAAGCTCCGCGAGCGATGAGCTCGAACACGTAGTCGTCGCGCTCCGTGGTCGCGCACGATGCGTCATCAATCGAAAGTTCGCGCACGACCTGCGATGCGAACGAAAACCGCGCCGTCGTCAGTCACCGAGACGCATCAGGGTCGACGTCGAGACGCACCGCTTCGATGCCACGAGCCTCGCTCCACGTGTTCGCCAAGTCAACGGCGTACACCGGCACGTCGTCGGCGTTAATCACGGTGAAGAGGAGCTTCGTGCGCGTGCCTGCACTTGGCGCCGCGCTCGGTGGCGGCGTGGACGGCGCAGGCGTCGACATGGCGCGAGCGAAAGTGAGGTTTGGATTAACGTTCTATGGCGCTCACTTTCAGGCGTCAGAACGCGCTCCGCGCACATCTCACGCGCGCGTCGGCGTCAGCGTCGAGCTCGGAAGCACGAAACACGCGCTCGCGGCTTCATCCTCGCCATCCTTGTCGTCGGTCGATCGCGTTCGTGCGCACGCGGCGTGTGCGATGGCGTCGGGCGCGTATGAAACGTTAGAGTTTACGCTGGATAGAATCTGCACCGCGTGCGCGACGAAACCGAAACGCCACGTCGAGCTCGTGGATGCCATCGCGCAACTGAAGGCATCGATCGCGGATGGCACGTTCGATACGCTCGGGACCGCACCCGGGGCGTCATCGACGGCGATGGAGGGTGGGCGCGCGACGGCGGCGTTGCGCGAAGCGCAAGTAGACGCGGTGCTTCCGCCGCTGCGCGCGGCAGCAGAGAGCGGTTCGGCGGTCGTGATTGCGTCGACGATGAGTGCGTTTCAGCATTTGATTGCGCGCGGGCTCATAGTTGGGAGTGCTGGAGGTGAGAGCGAGCCAATCGAAGACGCGCGTTCGCCTGCGGTAAAACAACCGCGAGCTTCTGAATCTGAAACGAGCGCGTCTGAAGTCGCCGCAGACAATGATGGGGCTCTCGCGCGAACGTTGAGTGCGAATGAGTTAGAGAGTGATGACGGACGTGTTGACTCGCCTTCGACGTCGGCGAAGAATCATGCGAGAGAAATTATTGACACGATCTGCGCGGCGGCGGAGACTCGCGATGAAAGCGTCGAGCTCCAAGTCTTGCAAACCTTGCTCACAGCCGTAAGTAGCCGGACGTTTGAAGTGCACGATCGCGCATTGCTGCGAGCGGTGCGCACGTGCTACAACGTGTACTTGTCAAGCAAATCAGAGGTGAATCAGAACACCGCGAAGGCGACGTTGACGCAAATGTTGACAAATGTGTTTCATCGCCTGGAAGCTGATGACCCGCACGCTTCGGCTCCGACAATCGTCGTTGCGGATTTGCTCCGACCGATTGGAACCGACGAAGATTTCGACGGTACTTCGACGATGTCAAACTTTGTGCAATCCTTTGTGAACAAAGTTTCGGTGGATATCAACTCTGTCGGCTCGTTCAACTACTTCGCTGACCCGGATGCTGTCGTCAAAACCGACGCAGTAGAAGATGAAATCACGCAAAGTGAGTTTGACAACGACACTGCGCCGATGACGCCGACGCGTGGACTCGCGGGTGCACTCGACACTTTTTCGCCAGGTGTCGATAAAGATTCGGATGCGACGTCTTCGCAGCTCGAAACGGATGCTTACTTGGTATTTAGATCGCTGTGCAAGCTCGCGAAAAAGCCAAACACTGAAATAAATGGCACTGCGTTAGTGCGCAGCAAGATTTTGTCGCTTCAATTGCTGAAAATTATCATAGAAAATGCTGGTGATGCGTTTTCATCTAGCGCGCGATTCACAAACGTCGTCCGTGAGTACCTGTGCGACGCCATCGTGAGTAACGCGACACCAAACGTCGCAGAAGCGTACCAACTATCGTGTTCAATCTTTTTGACACTGTTGACGAGATATCGCTCGTACTTGAAGGCAGAAATAGGTTTCTTCTTTCCAATGTTGTTGCTCAAACCGCTCGAGCTGCAAGATGGCGAGCCTTTGATTGCATATAACCAACGCGCCACACTCGTCAAAGGCTTCCAAGTCTTGTGCACCGATGCGCAGCTATTGGTTGACTTGTTTGTCAATTTTGACTGCGATTTAGACGGGCAAAACGTCTTTGAACGTTACGTTTCATCGTTAGTGCGCATCGCTCAAGGCGTGGATATCGGCCATGTGAGTGGACCTGAGGCGGCTCGGGAATCTATGCTTAAAATTGAGGCGCTCGAATGTTTGACAGCGATGCTTGCGTCCATGAACGCTTGGGTAGAAACAAACTTGGACCAAGGCCCTAGTACTAGTGGTACCAACGATAACGCCGAGGATGAAGCAGATACTGGCTTTGCTACGCCGTTGAAGACGAGCGCTTCGGCGGAATCAAATTTGGGTGACAGCATTGCCAAGCTCAAGGCTGATAAACAAGAGTTTCAGGAAGGCATTGCATTGTTTAACAAGAAAGCGAAGAAAGGCTTGGAGTTTTTGCAGTCGATAGGACGTCTCGGCAAATCTCACGAGGAGATTGCTGAATTCTTGCGAACTACTCCTGGTTTAGACAAGACAGTCGTGGGCGATTATTTGGGTGAGCGTGACGAGCCGATGTTGGCCGTGATGCATGCTTACGTCGACGCGCTCGACTTTACGTCGCTTACACTTGATGACGCGATTCGCAAATTTTTAGAAGGCTTCAGATTGCCAGGCGAGTCGCAGAAAATCGACCGCTTGATGGAAAAGTTTGCGGAGCGCTACCACAAGTTGAATCCGACTGTGTACAAAAGCGCCGATACCGCGTACGTGCTTGCGTTTTCGGTGATCATGTTAAACACCGATGCTCATAACCCACAGGTAAAGAATAAAATGACCAAGGAGGGCTTCATTCGTAATAATCGTGGCATTGATGATGGTCAGGATCTTCCCAAGGAGATCTTGGAAGACTTGTACGACAGAATTGTCAACAATGAAATTAAGATGAAGGCGCCCGTAGACGCGGCGCTAAGTACCATGGAAAAGAAAGACAAGAGTAATTTGTCGCACCGACTTGGCATGGATGTGCTGTTTTCTTTGATGTCTGGTAAACGTGAAGAGGAGTTACTTCAGATTGACACCTCTGAACTTATTGATCAAGTTCGAGCCAGAGCGGCAACGACAAAGGGTTTCCTAGTCGTCAGTGAAGCTGGTTGCGCGAAGCCAATGCTAGAAGTGATATCGAATCCGATTTTGTCCGTACTTTGCAAGGCTTTCGAAGACAGCGAAAGCGTCGCGGTTGTGTCCAACTGCTTGGAAGGCTTTCGCCGAGCGATCAATCTCACGACTTTACTCGGCATGCATGAAACGCGAAGCACTTTCATCACCCCGCTTTCGCGCTTGACATTCTTGCACAACCCGCAAATGATGCGCTCAAAGAATGTTATGGCGATGAAAACGCTCATCAGAGTATCAGTCGATAACGGTAATGACTTCGGTCGAGTGTGGACGTTGATATTATCGTGCGTCAGTCGTTACGAGCACGTGTACTCGTTGGCCAACGGATTCGACGACAGTTCATTGTTTATCGATGCGAGCTACGCTACTGAAGAGCAAACACACAACTCTCGACCTAGATTGTTTAGACGTTCAAGCTCTGGCGGAGCTCGGTCGATGAAGAGCTCACTGGCCGCGCGCGGTGACGACGCGAGTGGGGTCATTGAGGCGGCAAACGAAGCGGCAAACGATCAATCTGAGGTTTATGAAGAGTTGATACCCCCGGACCGCGCACTTTTACAACAGCTTACTCCAGATGAGATTGGCCACATCTTTCACGCGAGTGTGAACTTGAATGGCGATGCGATTGTTGATTTTGTACGAAGCTTGTGCGAACTCGCCATCGACGAAACCTCGTCAAAGCATCCGCGTGTATACGCTCTCGGCAAGATTGTCGAAGTAGCGTCGTTCAACATGGACCGCATTCGTTTCATATGGGCGCGTGTATGGCAGGTGTTGAGTGATTTCTTCGTCACCGTTGGTTGCTCACCAAACTTGCACATTTCCATGACAGTGGTAGACTCTCTTCGCCAATTGGCGATGAAGTTTTTGAGCCGAACGGAATTGTCAAATTATTCATTTCAGAATGAGTTCTTGCGACCATTTGTAGTGGTCATGCGCCAGTCTCCTGACGTTGAAATTCGCGAACTCATTATACGGTGCGTGTCTCAAATGGTCCAAGCTCGAGTCGAGCACATCAAGTCTGGATGGAAGTCAATGTTTATGGTGTTCACCACGGCGGCGGCGGATGAAAAGAGTCAAATAGTTGTGCTCGCATTTCAGACTATAGAGAGAATCATTCGTGAGCACTTCCATTACATCATCGAGACCGATACCGTGGCCTTTACGGATTGCGTGAACTGCCTAGTGGCATTTACAAACTCCGAAGCTGGATCCGAGGTGTGTCTCAATGCGTTGGCGTTTTTGCGTTTTTGCGCGCTCAAACTCGCGGAAGGCGCGCTCGGGGATTTGGAGGAAACCGCAGCGACAGAAAAGCAACTCGCCACGGATGGCGTCGTAGAGTCCACACCGACAAAAACTACGGTAGCGACGACGTGTTTCACCGATGCTGACGCGCATACGTACTTCTGGTTTCCATTACTTGCGGGGTTATCTGAACTCACATTTGATCCGAGGTCGGAAATTCGTACGTCAGCGCTTGAAGTGCTCTTCGATACCTTGAAGTTCCATGGTGGCTCATTTGCGTCCGGGTTCTGGAAGCGAGTGTATGACCGAATTTTGTTCCCGATCTTCGATCACGTCCGCGCGGACATAGCGCCAGAGCGTCGTACGGGTGGCGACGAGAACGACGCGCCCGCTGTGGCGGACATCGACGACTGGCTCTACGGCACGTGCACACGCTGTCTTGAGCTTGTCGTCGATCTTGCCGTTCAATTCCACGAGCCAATCGTCGAAGCGGGCGTAATGCCTGAGCTGTTGGGTTTGCTTCGCGGTTTGACGTCTCGAGCGCATGAACAACTCGCGGCATGTGGAGTTATCGCGTTTAAGCGCTTGCTCGTGCACGGAGCCGTGGCGATGCGAGCGAAAGAATGGGCGTTGTGCATGGATGCCCTGAAGGGTGCATTTGAGGCCACATCGCCAGATTTTAGCGTATTCGATGGGAACATCGGCGAAGACCAAACTGCGGCGAATGCGTGTTTGATACGCATAAAGACACAACTTTTGCTGGTGTCCGCGGCGAGAGATTTATCCACCGAGCATGCTTCAGCGAGAGAGCACTTCAACGCCGACACGCTGTACATCTTACTCGACACACTCGAGAGCGTGTACGCGCGCGTTGCCGAGTCGCCATTTACGATGCGCGATATCAGTACGAGCGATATCCCGCAAATCGTGCGAGAAGCCAAGCCGTTTGCGTTGGCGCTTGAAGTAGGCTCGGCGTCCATCGCGTTGCGCGCGCTCGCGCGTCTACAAGAAGATACGTCCGAACGCACGCCTCAGCTCATTCGCGTGTCCCAAGCGGCGATGAACAATTACTTGACATTGTTCAAAATACAAACAGGCGCGGATCTTCGCGAAGATGCTCGCGTGCGCGCGCAGGTTTGCGTCGACGCGCTCGACGCCGTGCGCGCGCTTTCGCAAGATGACTTCAAAACGCACTTACCCGCTGTGTACTCACTATTCACCGAACTCATACGCTGTGAAGGCTCGTCGTGCGAGCTCTCCAATTCATTGTGCGATTTATTCACCGAACGCGTAGGACCGATACTCCTCGCTATACCAACGCCTTAGATGTCCGACAACAGCGATGACGAACTAGAGTGCGCACCGCGCTTTGTTTGTAAATTTAACCAGAGAAAAGGAATGGAAATTACACATGGAACAAGCAATGTCTGGAGGTGATACAACACAGACGCGCGTGAAAGAATGAATAAGAGGCATTGTGTACATTGAGACGCCACGTCGTCAGCCGTCGCGAAACGCGTTGAATAATTGGGTACAACACGCGCGCTTCGCGTAAGAAACAGCCGAACGTCGCTCGTCTCGTGGTTAATACGGTTGTTCAATGTTCAAAATATACATCATCCGCGGGTGCCACTGTCGGTGGGTAAAATTGATGGTGTCCGCGCGTTCGTGATCGTGTGTACGTTATTATACGTACACAAACCACCACGCGCACCTACCGACGGCATCCCGCGAACATACAAAAACATCAGATATTTAGCTCAACGTCGAGCGTGGACGCGGTGCGTCGGCGTCCTGGAGGAGAAAGAACAAACACAGCGTCAGTCAACATATACTGTTTACTCATACGACCGACCGACCGATCGCAACACACCCCGGGTGTCTCTCGTCCACGTAAAGTACGTGATCACTCCCAATGGATCAAACACGGACCACTCGCGACGATAAACACACGCACATGGCGCACATTCGCGCACACTACGGGGCAACACGCGCTCGACGACGACGACGACGTACGTTTTCCAATGCGCGCGCTTGGCGCATGGAATGTCGATCGGGCACGACCGCGCCTCGAGCAACGCATCGCCGTGAAACAACTCATCCACGCGCTGATCAAAATCTCTTTCCTCGCGTTCGATCGTCCACCGCGCATCGTTCACGTCGCGCGCCGTCATCACCGACGCGCGATTGGCGCGCACCATGACTGGGGGTTCGAACGCGCCATGCACCGCGCTTTTCGCGCGCGCGTGATCGCCGGTGCCGAACGCGTCCTGGTCGCTATCGCTCGAATGCTGCGACGACAACCTCCCGTCGCGTGCGTTGCCTTCCATGAGCGCGGCGGTGAGCCCGCGTTGACGTCGCTCGGCGCTCGCGCCGAGCACCGACCCGAGCGACCCTGCGCTCGCGATGGTGCCGCCGCGCGGCTGGTCCACTGAAACCGCGTCGTCGGGGCGATCGACGACGCGTACATCATCGCACGCGAAGCTCGATTGCGAGCTATCGGACGATTGTCGCGTGAGGCGTTTATCCATGCCCGCGTTCGCGCCGCGCGCGTCGTCGTCGTGCGTCGCGGTCGCGCGGCGCGGCGCTGACGCGTCGTCGGCACCCGCGGTCGTGCGGAATCCCACGAGGACGTCGTGCGCCGGGGGCGGCGTGAGCTCGTGCATGGTTCGATCGGGCGGCGGCGGCGAAGGACGGCAAAAGACGACGCACGAAAGGACACGCGACGCGTCGATCGGCGGCACGGTCGTCAGCCGAGGCGCGTCGCGCCGTGGACTGCGTCGTCGTCGTCGTCGTCCCGTAGGGAAAAGGTCTTTCGCGGAAAAAGCGCTTTTCGCCGAGATCCGTGCGCGAAAAGCGCTGTTCCAGTATTCAGTGGTATTTATCGCCTAGAAAAGCGCTGTTCCAGTATTCAGTGGTATTTATCGCGTAGATATTCGGACCGTATTATCGTATGAACCTATGTGTGTGCGGTATGTGTGGGTCGTGTGAATGTGTGGAGTGGGATATGACGCGCGTGTGTGGCGTGGTGGGCCGTAGTGTGGGTATGCGATGTCTATATGTATTGTTTTGTGTGTGTGTGTTTTTTCGCATCGATGCGCGTCCCACGCGCGCGCGCGCGCGCGCGTCGTCGTCTGTCGTCGACGACGACGACGATCGACGACGACGACGACGCGCACAAACGATCGCGTTCGACGCGAACTTCGACGAAGGGTGATCGTCGCGCGCCGCGATGCCGTATGAGAGCGATGATGACGACGATGTGGTGGTCAACGCAGATGCCGACGCGAATGCGCCTGGGAACACGGCGACGGTGGCTGTGGTGAACGACGCCGGCGCGGGTGAAGATAAACCCGTCGCCGTTGACACTGCGAACTTTTCATATCTACTCGCGCGCGGGCTGCAGCATGATGAGGGCGCGGCAGCGATGCGAGAACATCAGGCGCGCCGCGTCGGCGACGGAGAGTCGCAGCATCGGTTGCAATCGTTGCTCGATTGTGTCGTTCGCGCGTTTCGAGAATGTGGGCAAGCGAATCGTGATGAAGAGCGATTGCAGGCGGCGGTAGATAGTGTGGATTCCGCGCACGAGCTTTGTCCCTCGTGGCTGAGGATGCCCGAAGAAACACTGTATGGTAAGCTCACGGCGCACGCGAGAAACTTGGCTCGGAGGTTGGATGAGCGATCGGAAATGGCAAAGAATATTCCTCAAAGCTTGGTTCGCGATATTGATGCAATAACTGTTGCTATTTCTGCAAAGATACCGGATGCTATGCGAGACTTTGATGGGTTAAATGCCATTACTTCGTTGAGAGCGCTCACGCAGACGCTCGACCGCGCGCGAGGCACGGCGGCGTCCGCGGGTGGTAGCGATAGCACTTTGGAGGATAAGGCGTTCAAGTGTCGACGACTTGTCGAAGCGTTTATCAAGCTTCAGGAAAATGATACAAAGGTTATGATGCATAGTAAACATATTGTTGGTCCCATGAGTGATTTGCGTCGTCACGTCGCGAACGAGCTGACAACCATGTCGCACGATAACACAACATCTGATGCGCAATATCTATGGTCAGCGATTCAAGGATTTGCGAATATTTTAGCAGAATACTGTTCTATTGATTCGCTGTTCCGGCGATGTATACCGACAGCTCTTCAAAAGAAGTCGCGCACAGTTTATGACAATCGAATGTCTCACTTCCCGAGCGGACCAGATACGACGCTGAGACGCGTACAATTTATGCCGTTTGTCGTGATTGAGGCATACGCAGCACGTGACGAAAACACTATTCGGCTCGTTCGTAACACACTTGAAAGGGAGATGTCAAGCGTGATGAGTGACAACACGCATTTACTCAAATTGGTGGGAGCGACGTTGATCAAGGCTGGAGAGGAGGCGTACGCGATCGATCCTCTGCAACGCGCGACCGGTGAACAAGTGTCCGCATTAGTCCGTCTCAACTTACCTTTCCACCGCGATATATCTCAGCGTGAAGCCCATGCAATGTTGCAAGGCGCTGCAATGGTTAATAGAGTCGGGACACAAAAGCCGGCTGCAAGGGGAAAAGAGAGCATTGAGACTCGTCTAGAACGCGAGCCTCGGCAGTTCAGCGCCGTGCCACCAGCACCAGCGGCTCCAGCGAGCAAAGCGGGCCGCCCTATGGACTCAATGAAGTGCAAAAAGTGTGGCGGCGAGATCCGCTGGGTAGTTGGGGGTAGTGGGGATAAGGCGAACAAAGCGAACGCTCAGAAAATGCATTTGCAATCCACCGTACACATGAAAGCGCTGGAAGAAATGAAGACAAAGCAGAGCACATCGAAGGCGACGGAGAAAGTGAAAGTTGAAAAGAAAGAACCGGTTCGTCAATTAGAGGAAGGTGAGTTCTTCATGTCAGAGGTCCCGCCGCCACCTATGTCCTCATCTATGGGGACTAAATCGAACGGATCGATCCATTTGCAAAGCGTTCCGCCTCCTCCAGTGTACGGTGAAAGCAGTTCATCCACCTCGCTCTTTCCAACAGTCGATCTCAAGATTCCAGGCGTGACGTCTCCGCAATTTGCGCCTCGTCTGGGTAAGCATACTACGGCGTCTACTCCGTCGCCGAGCGCTCAAAGTAACGTGCTGGCTCGGTTGGAACTCCCCGCGGCAGCAAACGTTACGCCGCCGCGCGCCAAAAAAACCACCTCGCGTTCGACTTCGAAGCGTGAAAAGATCAAATCATCGCAAGCTGTCTGCGTTTTCTTCCAGTCGGGTAAATGCAAAAGTGGACCAAAATGTCAATTTAGACACGATGTATCTGCGTCGCTCGCGGCGGCGAAAGCGAACCACCCATGTACCTTCTTTCAGTCCGGTAAATGCAAGAACTGGCCGCTGTGCCCATACAGACACGATTCATCAGCTCGTAGAATGAGCGATGTACGCAGTGCGCTGCCGCCGCCGCTTTCGACAAACAAACGTCCACGACCGCCGGATGCGCATGGCTCGTTGCAGGGAACGGCGCGAACAAGTCCACGACCTGTTAAGAAATCTTCAGCAATATGCGTCGATTTCAACACCGGCTATTGCAGCGCCGGCCTCCAGTGCCCATTTCGCCACGAGATGTCGGACGTGCATTCAGAATAGACTGAAAGCATCATATCGACCACGTAGTGTTCATAGTCCCGTAGTACACACGCGCACGCACACACACGCGTGCCATTCATTGACGAATGTAAATTTGTAAGGCTCGCAAGCAAAAACCCATTCCCCCGCTCGCGTGCTAGGCCTCACTGCTAGACGCTCAACGCCGACGCACGCACTCGACGAGCGTCGCGCCAAAACGTCATGTCGATCCCATACACACCCGCCGTATCGCGTGCGCTGCGCAAAGTTGTCCAAGGCAAGGCTAGACGCGGTCTTTTCGCTGGGAAACACATCAAGTTTGGAAACAACGTGAGCGAAGACGGTGGAAACAAGTACGTTCATCTCATCGTCTCATCGAAGCCGTCGAACATCGCGCACCCGAAATCGATATATCACAGTGTGCGCGCACTGACCATGTGTCTCGTTTATCTTTGAATCGCGTAGGACGCGCCGTAAATGGTTACCCAACGCACAAAAGAAGCGCGTGTATAGCGAGTTGTTGGACGAGATGATCCCGATGCGCGTGACGACGCACGCGTTACGATGCATAGATAAGGCGGGAGGTTTGGACGAATACATCTTAAATACACGCGATCAGGATCTCAAAAGCGTATTCGCTCTTGAATTGAAGAGTCGGTTGAGGATGGCGCGAGCGGAGGCTCGCGCGGATACGCGCTCCGTCGTCGACTACGGCGTCGGCTCGGATGCGACGTCGTAGAACTCCCCACGTAGCTCGGGATAGAATCATTCATTAGCGTTTATTACATATACACTAGTTTAGCACATTATAGACGCGTCACTTGAGCTCTCGCGTTCGCGGCTCGAGAACGTCGCTCCAAGAGAACGCGGCGCGAGCAAGCTCCTCACACAATGGCGCCCAAAACATTCCCGCCCGTACCCAAAACATGCGTTGTCACCGGTGGCATGGGCTTCGTCGGCCGTAGACTCGTCGAGATGCTCGTCGAGCGCGGTGCCGAGCGCGTGGTGGCGTTCGACATCGCTCCGAAGCCAGAAGACGCGACAGATGACTCGCGCATCGTGTGGTTCCAAGGCGATTTGACCTCCCAAGACGACGTCAACGAGGCGTGTAAGGGTGCGGACTGCGTGTGGCACATTGCTGCGCTCGTCGGACCGTATCACAAGCGCGAAATGTACGACGCGGTGAACCACATCGGGACGTTGAACGTGATCAACGCGTGCAAGATGCACGGCATCGCCAAGTGCGTCATGTCGAGCTCGCCGTCGACGAGATTCGACGGGAATGACATCAACGGTAAACGTGAGAGCGAACTTGATTTCCCCAAGGTGTTCTTGCAAGAGTATGCGGAGAGTAAGGCGAAAGGGGAGAAGGCGATGATGGCGGCGTGCGACAACGAGACGTTTTTCACCGTCGCCGTCGCTCCGCATCAAGTGTACGGACCTAGAGATATGTTATTCTTGCATAACTTCTTAATGGCGCGTAAGAAATTGCGCATTTTTGGCGACGGGCAAAACAAATGTAGCATTTGTTACGTGGATAACTATTGCCACGGGTTGATTTTGGGCGAGCGCGCGTTGTACAAGGATTCGCCGGCGCTCGGAAACTTTTACATCTGCACCGATGGCGAGCCGGTGAAGTTATGGGACATGATCGATCGCGCATTCGTCGATCTCGGGTATCCGTCGCTGAAGAAAAAGTTCAGTTTGCCCGGATGGTCGTTTATGATGCCTTTGGCGTACGTCTGCGACGGCGTCGGCTACGTGCTCGGGAAAAAGTTCAAGCTCACGCCATTCAGCGTTCGCATGCTCTTGATCAATCGCTACTTCAACATCGAAGCAGCGCGTAAAGATCTCGGCTACGAGCCAGTGTACACTCAAGACGAAGCCTGGGTGAAAACCATGGATTGGTTTAAGAATGTTTGGCAGCCGAAATTCGATCCCAAATGAGCCGCGCCCGCCTCGCATTCGCGCTTGTAATTCTAGCCATTCTACGCACACATCGTCCCGGAACGCGCGCGCGACGCGTGACACATCATCGCCACCATCGCACGCGCCGTGCGCTTCCACTACCGACCGCCATCGCCATCGCGTGCGAATCGTCTCGCCCCTTTCGGTCGCGCGGCGCCGCGTCGCCTGTCCTCCAGTGACGTCACGACTCCTATCCACTTCGCGCGGTATTCGTCGACGCCTCGCCCGCGTCGCACCGAACGCATGTCCTCCGCCGCCGCGCACGCGAACGCGTTCGCATTCACGTCGTCCTCGCCGTCATCTCGCGCGCGCATCGCGCCCGCGCGCGCGGCGTCGCCCGCGATGCGCCGCAGCGCCGCGGTGGTCCCTCGCGCGAGCGCCACGGGCGAGAGCGCGCAAACGAAAGCGCCGCCCGCGGCGCTGCGCCAATTCCCCGACGCGCCGGCGCCGATCATCGAACACGATGACGTGCAGGGCTGGACTGCGTTGGAGACGAAGTTGATCGCGGCGTGTGCGTCGAACATCGGGGATGAGTCGGTGAACGCGCGCTTCAAAGCCGTCGCGCTCTTGGGCGCGTCGACGACGTACGAAGCGGTGAACGAATTAAGCGTAGTGGAGGTGTACACGCAAGTGTACGAAGGAGATTTGACGACGTGCAGTACTATTATTGATGTGCACTTGAGAATGCTCGCGGAGTGTATGATTGATGGGGACTGGAGCCGAGTGGCGAACGCGTACAATAAGTTTCACAACTTGCCGCCGGCGTTGAAGCGACAAAGCTTATTGGCCACCGCCGCGGTCGCCGAGGCGGCGATTTTGTTTACTATGGAAGAGTATGAGTACATGGTTTCCATCTTGAAGGAGGAGTATGAAAAGCCCGACGCATCGGATGAGTTAAAGGAGGAGTATCAAATCAACCTCGAGATGGTTGCGGCGATGACGAAGATGATCGAAGAGATGACGAAGAACAAGGATGAGCGCGATCGAGCTTAAGTCGAACACACACGCACAGAAAACCCCCACACGCCCGCAATATTATGTTGAGTTAATTTTAGCGAATTGATAATATTCTATCCACAACAGTCTTCATTAGAGCTACCTTACTCACAACGCATCCGTGCCGTACGCCCCGTAAAACAAGGCGTGCAAAGCAAAGCAAAAGAACAAAATCCCACCGACAAAAGACACCCACTTTGGTGAAATCTTCAACGCCAAAATTCTACCACCGAGTACCGCGAGCGACGTGCAAAAGGTATGGCCCAAGATACCTCCGATGGCGACGCCGTATGGGTTCTTGTGCGTCGCCAACGCAATCGTCGTGATTTGACTTCTGTCACCCCACTCCGCCAAAAAGATCAAAACAAAAGCCTCAATAAACACAGGCGATGATACGCGCGCCAATATGCGCGTCAAACGAGTGCGAGACGCCACGGACGCGCCCTTATCTTTTAATTTCTCCTCAACCTCCTCCAACTCGCTCGTCATTTCGCTCGAACCCTCGCTCTTGTACGCCAAGTACATCAATCGACAGCCGAAAAACGTGTAAAGAACGAACGCCGCCTTGCTCACAGTTTCTTTACTGATCAACTGCGGCACCACTAAGCCGAGCATGACGGATAAAACCGTCATGATGGTCAACGCGCTTAAACCGCCGGCGAGCACCGTGGTGCGCGAGTTGCGCATCGCCATGATAGCCGCAATAATGAACGTTTCATCCCCGAGTTCGGACACGAGCACCATTCCAAGAGATGCCATGAACCCATCGTTGAAGCCACCATCGCCATCGGGCACGCCATCGACGCCCACGCCGCCGTGCGCCGAACCAGGGCGATCGAGCATGCCGCCCGAACGCGCCGCGCTCACGCCCGTCGCGCACGCCACAATCAACGCCAACGCGGCGAACGCACCCAAAGGCCCGTTCGCGAGCTTCATAACGCGCGAACGCGCGTACGACATCGCGCGCGCGTGAGTGTGGGGATCGGAATCGCGCGGGGAGCAGTCTATCCTCTTTTCGTTGACGCCTCGGCTACGGCACATTTACAACAATTCTACATCCTAATCAATCACCTACGCGCGCGCCGCTTCGACGAACGACATCGCTAAATTCATCCCGAGTTAACTTGAACATTGTGGGATCGTCAGCGCTCATGGCGTCGCGCACGCGCTTCGGCTTGAACGCCGCCGACATCCGCCTCACGTCGTCGTCGGTCCAATCTGCGAACCCATTCGCATCCGCGACGCGACGGATATCCCGCGCGCTAAAGAATCCACGCGTTTTCACATCAAAACTCGCATAGGCGAACGCGATGTCGTCGGCGTCAGGGAGACGCGTGGCGCGTTTCCCGCCGAATGGCTTATGCTTTGAAGTCTCCGCTCTCTCGCGCCGGCCGCGCGCAGGCGTCGACGATGACGGCGCCGCGCCCGAATCCGTCGCCGCATCATCGTCGACGATGTCATCATCGTCGTCGCTCTGTGTACTATTCGACGGGTTCTCATCGTCGTCATCGTCGTCATCTTCACGCCTCATCGTCGCAACAGTTTCGCTCTCAACGCCGACGCCACCGCGCCTGCGCTTCGCCGTCGCGCGCACCGCCGCCGCCGCCGTCGCCGCCGCCACCGTACCACGCGTCACGCGCGTCGTTCCCATCCCGCGCGCACTCGCGCGCGACGCACACCTCGCGCCGACGACGACGCTCGAGCGTCGCGCACTGCTGCGCCACAACGCCCCACGCATGCCCTCGTCGCCGTCGCCCCGTCGTCGATCGCTCGACGACGTGCTCGTGCTCGATGACGACGAACGCGACGACATCGCGGTGTCGACGCCGACGCCGACGCCGTCGTCCGCCGCCGCGTCGAGGCTGCGCGACTGCTTCAAGACGCCCGAAGGTCGGTATAATTTGGGCAAGACGTGGCGCACCGCGTCGACGTCGTACATGAGCACGTCTGGGTCGATCGGCGTCACTCGACGCGCAGAGTACGACGCGCGTCATCGCCGTCGACTGGCGCTCGCGGTTGTGGATAGGGTGCCGTATGTGTTGGTGAACGTGGGCGATTGCGTGGTGTGCGTGAGCTACAAGGCGAGCGCGAAGGACAAGGCGGTGAAGAAGATTTCATTCAATGGCATCGCGGTGACGACGTTCGCGTGGCGAGCGAAGAGACTTGGGGATAGATATGATTTACTCGTTGGGTTGGCGAATGGTGAGGTGCATGCGATTGATTTGGGGACGAATTTGAGTGATAAGAATAAGAAGGCGACGAGCGTCGAGCGTTGGAACGCGAAGGGCGAGTTCACGAAGTCGCGCGTGACTGCGGTCGTGTGGCGCGATCGAGCGAATGTGAGGAATGTGTACGATCGCGCGGGGGATGATGATTTGGCGGCGATGACCGCGCGCGAGGATGATTTCTCGTTTGATTGGATTGCCCTTCACGCGGATGGAAGTTTGTTTACATACGATTCGCGACGGGACGGAGCGCCAGAGGGCGCGTTTCCCCCGCTTGCCGATCCTTCTGCGTTGAGCGTGGTACAGGCGACGAATGCAAACTCAAATCCAATCGAGCGTTGGCACTTTGGACGTTCGCAGCTCACCGCTGCGGCGTTTGCTCCGGATTGTGATCTATTAGCCATCGTGAACGGCGACGGAATGTGTCGAATCATAGACGTTGCCGGCTGTCGACCAACCGTCGTGGCGGGATTCAAATCTTATTACGCCGGATTCAACGCCGTAAAGTGGAGTTTGTGTGGACGGTACGTCATTGCTGGTGGCGAAAGCGACATGATTGAAATATGGGGATGGTACGAACGTGAAGTCATCGCGTGGGCGTGCGGCGGACATCGAAGTTGGATTTGCGACATCGGCGTCGACGACGTCCAGAACGCACAAGGTGACGGTCGAGCGTTGCGTTTTGTCTCTGTCGGTGAAGATTGCAGAATTGCAATATGGGATGTCGTCATTCCAGGCGACGACGACATCGCACACCCGGAACACGACGACTTGATGCACAATTTCGTGGCGCCCGCCGAATCGACGACGACGACGACGACGAC
>Ga0181563_10000321_pt1 | contig 44937 bp, 61 predicted proteins | sample 011ome_25_FD_133759 | JGI IMG/M metagenome (GOLD analysis project Ga0181563, IMG submission 133759) | Coastal salt marsh microbial communities from the Groves Creek Marsh, Skidaway Island, Georgia - 011512CT metaG (megahit assembly) | ecosystem: Environmental > Aquatic > Marine > Intertidal...
CATTAAGTTGGTTAATAGTTATCTGGATGCCGGTTTCAGTCCAAAGAGTGGTTTCCCTTTGCACTATGCCGTGAGAGGTAAAAATACTAAGATTGTTGATAAGTTGCTCGAGCAAGGTGTTCGTCTCAACACGAAGACAAAAAAAAATGAAACGCCCCTTCACGTCGCCGTATCTGTTAGAGACGCTAACATGGTATCTCACCTAATTAAGAAGGGTGCGCCTCTGAAATCTCGCAATGCCAAGGGTCTAACTCCCAAGCAGTTGGCAAAGAAATTGGGAGAATACAAGCTGGCCGATATCCTTAGGGGCGGTCCTAGTCGCTGGTCTCTCTTGCGTTGATCCACTTTTTGGGTGGCATTGGAATATCCTTGGGATCTGGCGACTTCGGTTTGGGAACGGGAATCGGTTCCATATTCCTTTATAGAGGTCTCATTCCTTTAATCTTCATCGAAGGTTAGCATCCTTACCGCCCTTCCGCTATTATAGTTTGGGCAGTTCCTATTTGAAGCGATGTGTCCTTGTTCTCCGCATCGACTGCACCTTCTGCTGGTCCCGTAGTCTATAAATTCTATGGTAGATTCTGCGACCGATTCCGCGTCGTCGTCCGAATCAAACCATGCCACTTCTGCGTTATCTAGATCCATAAATTTCGGTGAATCCAGATGACTGCAACCATATTTTTCGTCATTGTGTTTTATATAATCTTTAAGTCTTAGAAGTGCCGTAAACATTTCGTGTCCCGTTCCTATCATGGTCTCCCTTTCATCTTTCCATTTGTCTTCTTCCAGCTTTTCCCTACACATCGGACAGCTTTTCAATTTTGGGTGGCATTCCATGCAAACCACGTGTGCACACGTCAAAACCTTTTTATCTTCTTTATTTTCTAGACAACACGGACATTCCCAATTTTTTGGTAGTGTTGCCATCACAATCCTAACCACGTTTGCATGCATTGCTAGATTCATTTATATCTATTTTTTTAAGAGCCGTGTCTTCCGCAGAAGTTCTTTCCGCTCTTGGGTTTGAAGGAGCACTGATTTCCATTTTTGCAGAAGGCCTTGCAGTGTAGGCTATTCTTTTTGGCCTTGACGAGGTCGATGACTTTGATGGATCTCATACGTTCGGATTCCTTGATATGGTGAATGACCTTCGGAACCGAGGGACGTTCCTTTTCTACCTTTCCCGTAGTCTTGCTGATGGTGTGTTTGGGGATCCAAATCGTTTCTTCTTCGGGAAGATAGAAGCGATTGAAAGTCCTGTGCGTGCGTTCTCGAACTTCTTTGGACCACATTTTTCTGGAATGGACGGTGAGGGGTGATGGGTATCCTGAATGAAAAAATCGACTTTTAAAGCATAGGTTCCTTGATTATGGAAATGAGTTCTCTTAATATATCCGCCGATCACGTGATGTCGCACCGTTGTAGAATTCTGTGGCCCCGTAGAAATTCCGTGTGGAGGATGGGTTCCTACCCCATTCGCGAGTCCGTATTGACCTTAAAGAGCGCCATAGAGTCTGTCGGCACCAGCGTGAATATCATGAGATGTCCCGAAGAATATAGAGGAAATCTATCAGTATCGGTTATAGAGCACGACACTCCCTGGATGCGCGACGTGTCTCCTATGTTTGCGTGGAAGACCGAGGAGGACCTTCCCTACTCTGGCATTCACTGGACCCACCAGGGGTCCGGCAGTTCCAAGGACGCTCTGATTCCTTCCACCCTATTGATGAACGAGCACATTCAGGTGATCAGTTGTATTGGTTACGAATTGGATCCGAACATGATGATAACCAACGGGAAGGGTATTTTCATCATATCCAAAAATCTATTCGCGGCCAAGAATCCCAATCTCGATGAGAAGGGTCTGGAGGTTCTCCTTCGAAGGGTGACCTATATCGATAAGGTCATCTGGGTCCGCGGTGACTTCGGCGGTATCGACAACGTGGTGAATTTCATAGACGAGAATAATGTCATTCTGAACTGGACGGAGAACAAGGGAGACGTACTCTACGATATATTCTCCAACACTGCCTCCCAGCTCGAAAAAAAGGGTATAAACGTCTGGCGCGTCTCCATCCCCTCCGAGAGGCGTCGTTCTCCCGAGGAGGCCATGGGGACGGACGTCACCGGTGGCGAGCGTTTGATGCTCGGCTACGCGAGTTTCTTTCACGGGAGGGACGGGATTGTAATTCCTCAGTACGGCGACCACTACATTGACGAGTACGCCAGGAATCTATTTGAGAACGTGCTTGCCATGAAGAAGGTTGTCCCCGTGGACGGCATGGAATTTGCACTGGGCGGTGGATCAATTAGAAGAATAACTGGATGCTATTATAAATGAGTATCGAGGGATTTCTCAGAAAGCACATTCCCGAACCTCAGGATAAAAGTATATTCATTCCCTTTTCCGGAAAGGGTGAAATTATTAATACATGCAGGTCCCTTAATTTAGCGGTTATATCCAATGACATAGATTCTATCAGGAACGTTATTGCCGAGGGATACACGTTAGGAGTAGCGACCGACACTGCCCTTTCCTTCATCGACGAACTAAATAAAAGCCTAACCGGTCTGATGCACTTCGACGTGGTCATTCCGGAAGGTCTCGACTTCACCGACGAAAATTCCAGGCGCATTATATATTGTCGTGATCGAATACTCGAAGAGTCTCTTGAATCCGATCGTTCCTTCTTGATGGGTTCCTTATTGATCCACGCAGATATGTATTTGAACTCCATCAAGCGATTATTTTTCATCAGGGCTCTTCATTCAATAAAGGATGATCCCAGGGAGGGTTCTGAAGTACTTAAGGGTGACGTGGTGGAAGAGACCTTCATATCTGGTGTGGATTCCTACGCGACCATCATTCGCCAGCCCCAGGGTGTTTCATTCATCTCTCCCTCCCTCCGGGTCGTCCTCGGCAAATATGAGGAGTCCATTGGATACCCCGCATTCACGCCCAAGGTCCTTCATTCAATGCTTAAATCGGTTAATTCTCCTAACATATTCCTTATAGCCAAGAACGGTGTATCCAACACGACCCTCGACGTAATGCGATCCATTGGCATCTTGGATATGTCTCAGCTTCAAAATGGCGAATTAATATTCTATTTAAATCGTAGTTAAGGGATGTCTTATCTTCATCCTTCAGTGGGAAATCCAAGGTTTCCATACAAGTCTTATTTCTCGCCGATCGCAAATCAGGTGACCCCCGAGGAATATGAGTACACAATAAAGACAGACAATTTATGGTCAGTGCGTAGTTTCAAGGACAGTGATAAATTAAATTATGTGGACATGGTTGCGATGGGAACGACAAACAAGTCATTTTATCGTTATTTCATCAATTACGAAGGTGGAAATGCCGAGTTATCCTTGCTCCTGACCAAGATCGGCGAGGGGAGAGACGCCGTGGAGCTCTGGGTGGGTGGAGACGGTGGTGGAACGTGGTACGCTGGAAATGGTGTAATGGGCGATAGGATATCCAGTCGAACGAGTCCCACCACGTCGTTCGGTTTCGTCGAGGAGCCTGGTGTCTTCACCATAGATAATTCCGCACAGGAGACCCTTAGGACCACTTCTGACAACAGGGTCGGTATATTGACTACCGAACCCGAGTTCGACCTTCACGTCGCCGGAGACGTCGGCGTCACAAATGGGAATCTTTACACGAGTAAGGTTCTTCCCATCCCCAGGATTGAGAGTACCTTCATGTATTTCGGACCAGATAGCAATGAGATCAGTTTCTCGACTAACAACCTTACGCGTCTCATCATAAAGTCCACCGGGAACGTTGGCATCGGGTTGGACGACCCCCTGGTTAGGCTGGACGTCAAGGGCGACATCGCCAACGAGACTCTATTGATTGGCGATAACGTCATCAAGGACCGGGATACTCCTGGTACATTTACAGCCTATTACGATGGTAAATATGAGATATATACTAATAGTAGTCCTAGGATAACTGTGTTGGAGAACGGAAATGTTGGCGTAAACACGATTTCCCCTTCTTACAAGCTTCACGTGGTCGGCGACATAAGCAACGACACCCTTATATTGAAAAGGGAGACCATTTACAACAAGGACTATCCCACCAGTTACCTATCCTTTCTGAATGGTGACTATCGTTTTTTTGGTGAAAGTATTCCCAGAATGATCATATTGAAGACCGGAAACGTCGGGGTGGGAACCGGTGCTCCCCTTAGGTTATTTCACGTCAATGGCGACATTCGAACCGACAAGATCCTACTTGAAGACAACACCATAACATCCCTGAACCAGACCGGTCTAACGCTATCCAACGTGGACAGGGATACTCGCATGGTTATATCGGCCACCAAGATAGAGGGATTCAATAATAATAATAGTCGCTTTACTCTTGCGTCTTCCTCTTCCACCCTGAATTACAGCGACAACAAGTTCGTGGCAAATTCCAATGGCGTGGAGGGTTTATACAATAATAACACCCGCCTTTCTCTGGAGTCTTCCTCGTCCACCCTGAATTACGGCAATAACAAGATTGTGGCGACTTCCGACGGTATAGAGGGTTTATACAATAATAACACCCGCCTTTCTCTGGAATCTTCCTCTTCCACTCTGAATTATCTCAACAACAAGTTCGTTGCCGATTCCAGTGGTGTAGATGGTTACTACAACAATAGCGTTCGTCTTTCTCTGGCATCTTCCTCATCCACGCTGAATTATCTCAACAACAAGTTCGTTGCCGATTCCGGTGGCGTGAATGGTTACCACAATAATCAGAGTCGTCTTGCATTGATTTCTTCGTCTTCTACATTAAATTACGAAACCAACAAGATCGTGGCGGATTCCGACGGGTTAGAGTTGTTCTACAATAACCAGAGTCGTATTTTATTGGATTCTTCATCTTCGAGTATAAAATATAGTACTCATATGTTTGTTGTCGATTCTGGCGGTATCGAACTTTTATGGGACAGTTTATCGCGATTTTCCCTTACCTCCGCGAGTTCTACATTAAATTACAAAAGCAATCGTATCGTATTTAACGACGACGATATCGAGATATTTTACAAGAACTTTACGCGTTTTTTATTGGAATCTTCGTCTACCACTATAAATTTCAGTTCCAACAAGGTTGTCATGGATGCCTATGGCGTAAATGCATATTACAATAATGTTCCTCGTCTTTCTTTGGGTTCAACTTCTTCTGTGTTAAGATATAACAACAATAGTTTGGTTGCCGATTCCGGCGGTATAGACGGTTTCTACAACAATAGCGTTCGTCTTTCGCTTGAATCATCTTCTTCCACCATAAATTATTTGACCAACAAGTTCGTCGCAAATTCTTCCGGTTCCACCATATATTACGACAATTTCCCTCGCGTTTCCCTTACCGCTCCCAACACCACCATTAATTACAATACGAATAAGATTGTCATAAATTCCGGTAGCGTCGAGATATTTCAGTCCGCCGAGGTCCGCGCATCATTCGACGCCTACACCTCGGTTTTTAAGTACAAAGACAATGGTTTCATCGCCTCTTCCAGTGCCATATACACCATCATGGATGGAGACAATGTAATGGTAGTAAATTCGAACGGTCGTGTCGGCATCGGCACCAACACTCCTCAATACAATCTCCACGTGATTGGAAGTTTCAAATGCGACACTATAACTACGGAAAACATGTCTTCCAGCGAGGAGGGTGCGGTAATAAAATACTACACCAACAATATTGTCGTCGATTCCACCGGAACCGAGATATTTTACAATAACGAAACTCGTTTTTCCGCGATATCTAACAGTTCCATCTTCAATTATGATGATAATAAGATTGTCATAGATTCCGATGGAATTGAGGGTTTCTACGACAATAATAGTCGTTTCTTATTAGGTTCGTCTTCTTCTACGCTTAATTATCTTTCCAATAAGATTGTACTGGATTCCAGTGGCACCGATCTTTTCTACAACAATGTATCGCGCGTTTCTTTGAAGAATACGAGTTCCACTTTAAATTACAATAGGAACAATATCATTTTGACATCCTCCGGCATCGAGGGTCAATATAACAATAGGATTCGTTTCTCTCTATATTTCGCGAGTTCCACGTTAAATTACAATGACCACAAGTTCATGGCAGACGAATATGGAACTGAAATCTTATACAATAATATATCGCGTTTCGCTGCGTCTTCCTCTTCTACAATATTAAATTACGGAAACAATAGGATAAGGGCGGACGTGAGTGGCGTCGAGTTATTCTATAACAGTCTATCTCGGCTTTCCATCGAGTCTTCATCGTCCGTATTTAATTACAACACCAACAAGATAGTTGCCAATTCCAGTGGCATTGAATTATTTTACGATAACGATGTACAAATATCCTTGAATGAAGATACGAGTGTTTTCAAGTACTACGATAACGGCTTATTGGTGAGTGAGAACAGTATTTTTATGGTAATGGATAACGTCGATGCGCTTTTCATTAATTCCGATAGGAATATTGGGATAGGTACGACCAATCCTGAATACAAACTGGACGTGAATGGCAGTTTGCGTTGTACGTCATTCACCGTGTCAAATGAATCGGGAGCTCTCGGCGATAGTTTTTCGGTGGAGGACGACGGAACGGTTGTAATCCCTTCATTAAAGTCATCGACGATTTATACAGGTTTTATAAGAAGTTCCGGAGGAAATCCCGCCATAATCATAAGCGACGGTTTAACGGAAAATGATTTCGCCAGGGTTAATATCGGATTATTAAACACCGCGAACACCGAAACCGGAACGATAAGTAGCAAGAACGGAACCCTTGCACTGACATTTGATTCCAATGGCAATATTACCGTAAATAATCAATTTAAAGTTAGTGCTATAAAGGGATTGTCCGGCATTGCCGAGATCGTCATGAACTCCGATAACGTTGAAATTGATGTATTAAAATGTCCTATCATAAAGTCTTCCTCCGGAATAGATTCCATAAATATATCTTCCGGCGGCGAAGTCGATATCGAAAATCTGACGACTTCCACGGTAAAATCATCGGACGGAAGTGTCGCCATGTCGCTGGGAAATAACGGGCTGGTCACCGTCAATAATCTGTCCACTTCCCTCGTAAAATCATCGGACGGTACCACGGCCATGACTCTTGGAGATGAAGGGCTGGTCACCATCAACAACCTGTCCACATCCCTCGTAAAATCATCGGACGGTACCACGGCCATGACTCTTGGAGATGAAGGGTTGGTCACCATCAATAACATGTCAACTTCCCTCGTAAAATCATCGGACGGGACCATCGCCTTTGCGGTGGGAGATGAAGGTCTCGTCGCCATACAGAATCTGACAACTTCCACGGTAAAATCACCGGACGAAACCGTCGCCATGACTTTTTTAGATGAAGGGGTCGTTGAAATAACTAATATAAACACTTCATTAATAAATGCCGTAGACGGTATCACGGCCATAACTGTTGGCTATTTTGGAATCACTACCATAGAGAACCTAGTATGCAACCTGGTAAGACTTAACCTAGTTATTATAGGAACATCTAGCAATGCCATGCATTTTAAAGATACGGGTCGCGTGGGTGTAGACGCCCCTGATCCCAGGGGTCTTTTTGACGTGAATGGTGATTTGTACGCAAATGAAATATTTACCGACGAAATTTCTGTGGAGGGAAATGGAAAATTCGACACGGTAATTGCTTCGACGTTGACCGACGTGAATGAAGTCGGTTCCATGAGATTTCTGCCCACCGGAGAAATCATTATGAACTCTTCATCACCATCTCAGACTACTTCCTCCGACGTTGAAGTAATTGGGACTTTTAAGGCCGGTACAGGAACTATAGCTTCGGGAACCTTCACGTCGTTATCGACTTCTTCTGCCACCATTGCCAACCTGAGTTCGGGTCGTATATCGAGTGTCGATAATATATTATTTTTGGCCGGAAGCAGCGTTGGAATTTTCGCGGGATCGGACGGATCATTTTACGCTAACGGATTTATCAAACTGTCGGATTATCGTTTAAAGGAAGATGTAATGGATTTGGACGAAACTGAATGCCTTCGTGTCATCAGGGGCATGAAGCCCAGGACATACTACATGAAGGATGATGAAAGCAAAAGGAAAAATTGGGGTCTCATCGCACAGGAATTGGAGGAGTACATTCCCGAAGCCGTAAAAAGGACAAAGGGTAAAATTAAGACGGTTAGGTCTCTTGCCATAAGGAGGCAAACCGCTTCTTTCCTCTACGTCGAGAAGGGACACGACATCGACATCGAGGTTGGCGACACGGCAGTGACACAGTTTGGCAATTTGGTAGTTCACGACGTGGACGATTCCGACGGCATATATATATTTGATCGCAAGGGAATACCATGCGAGGACGACACTCTCGAACTCGAGTACGTGGAGAAGAACAACATTTGTTCTATCGATTTTCAGTACGCGACGATCGCCATGTTGGGTGCCCTAAAAAATCTAATTAAGCGTGTGGAGGCACTGGAAAAATAAAGAGAACATTAATTAAGACATGAAGGACGATTACGAGTTGGTCATCGATAGTTCCACCAGAAAGAATCGATCGACCGTAGATTCCAACGCCTTCACCACGTATCTAAGTAATCCCTTATACAACGCCGATTCTATATCGCTGGTATCGTGTTCCATACCTTACATCAATGGATCCAACCCAATCGTCGGCATAGACGTGCACGCCTACTACCTGGTGGTGGAGATTCCCGGGTACGGTCTCCTAACCAACGACATCTACTCGGTCCAGAATAGTTTCAAAAAAAGTGGGAACCTAAGTTTCGCCTACACGGGTTCCTTCATCGTACCACAGCTGGACGGATCGACCACCACCAATTACATTCTCAGTGGCAATGATCAGAACCTTACCATAAACAAGTTCATTCCCGTTATAGAATCTATAACCCTAAAAATGTACTACTACGACACGGTATCTGAAAATTACGAACTTTATCCCTTCGACACGACGCCCGGTGCCGTGGAGGAGTACGTCATAAAATTCAAGATTCACGCGACCAGGGACAAAAGAGAGCGCGAGGATACTCGAAGGAAAACAGAAATCGCCCCTCCACCCGAGGATCCCCTTCCTAGGATAGAGGCCCTGATGGAGAAATACATGGCCAATAAGCCATCGGTTGACGCGAGCACGAAGACTCAGCGCCGATGGATTGTTGGTATAGCTATACTATTTATGATTCTTGGATTTTTGCGTTTCACTGCTTCCCAAACACAAGGGTGATCATCGCGTTGACGAAAAGGGCCGAGGCGGCCACCCACGCCAGGATTTCACACTGTCCCTTGGAGTAGCAGTCGACGGCGTACACGCTGATAACTGCCGAAAGCAATACAATAAAAATGCCCATGATCGCGGTGAGATTAACCCTCTTCGCGCTCATGACTGCTGAAATGAAGAAGAGCATACCCGCCCCCAGCGCGACCTTGGCCTGGACGGAGAGATTATCGTAGATGTTCTGAATTCGCGCCATTTCCCTTTTTATAATTTAATTATATTTTTTTTATGAACTGAAGGCCGGAGGCTTTGTGCTGGCGGTGGACGAAAGGACCACGTATCTGAACACCGGATTGTCGGGGCTATCGGGGAAGATATCATTGGTGTTATACGCAATACCCGTTAAAGTCGCAGTCATAGTACCGAACACGTAGGTATCAAAATTGTTGTATGTGGGAAGATCTTTGTCGAATATGACCCACTCATTAGTATACTCAGAAGGGATCATGCACCTACTAGAGCCTCGTGCTTGCAGGGGTATGCCGGTAAGTACATCTTCATTTCCAACATAGTTAAAACCCGAAAGCCTCACCGACCTTTTAGCTTCCGTATATCCATCTGGCTGGTACCACAGTTCCCCATCATACCACATGAATACCTTGGTATTCTGTTCTGTCGTGGGATCGGTATCTGCGGGGTCAAGTGCAGTCGACGAGAGCCAGAAGGGTGCAAAGTAAGTCAAGCTCAATAGTGCCTCGAGCTGAGCCACAGACGGTCCTCCGTGATACCTTCTCTGATCGCTGTTATAAGAGGCATAGCTCGTTCCGTAGATTCGGAACCATTTATCGACCCTATCGGAAAACGCCACGATATCTCCCGTCTCCTTCAAGAAATACGCGGCCCTCGTTCCACCTGAAGTCAGCTTGTAATGCGTGCCCGACGTACTCTGTTCAGCTAGGCTAGGGTAGATGGTCAGGACGGAATCCTCGTAGGGCTCTCCTACCTGGGTATTTGCCGAAACGATAGACTGTTCGGCGATGGTGGACGCGTCCGCGCGATCGAAGATAAGATTGAGGAGAATCTTCACGTGGGTGTCGCCGGCGGGGCTGACGGAGGTGGTAATGGTCGTTGAATCCCTCATTACCATGGTCAAGGCGGTCTTAATGACGAATTGCAGATTCACGTCAATGGGCGCGGAAGTCGCGGGGTTGACCAGGTTGTCCATGTAGGCAAGCTTGAACATGGCATCGCCGGGGGTGGTGGAGATCTCCCAGGGGCGCTTGTCGCTGGTATTGTCGGTACCCACGGCGGCCAGGGTCTGGTTGGGGATTGGAGGCGCCTTATCGAACAGCGCCAGAAGGATCTCGTGACCCAGGGGACGGCTGGACGGCAGTTGCGTATCGAAGACCTTGTCGAGGAGGTCCTGCATGGTCATTCCGTAGCCGGTCGAGACCTCATTGGAGTGCAAAAGGCCATTGACCGACTTGGTGCTTCCGCCCGACGTCTCCGCGCCCTTAATGGCCGGTTGGAGGGTATTGATGTAGTCATCGTTCTCGATGAGCACCCTCAGGATATTCTCGTCGTCGCCAGTCCCGGGCATCTGTGCCGAAAGTGCTCGCGAGATCGCGCCCGCGAAGAGGTTGAGCTTATTGTAGCCCGACGACCCAAACAGGTCGGTTGAGACCTCGGCAACGGAGTTGAAGGTGACCTTGGTGCTTCCGTAGACGGTCGGCACCCCTGCATTATCCACGAGGAGGGGTGTGTTGCTGGTCAGGGCGGCCGACGCATAGCTCCCCTCCAGGAAGGTTCCCAATTCGGTCTTATCGGCAGCGCTCAGCACGCTGTCGTACACGAGAATCTCGGCGACGACGACATCCGAAGCAATTTCCTGGTAGATCCTCTCCGAATTCTTGCGGTAGTTGAAGGCCAGCGAGGCGGGCTTGAAGGTTCCCGTAGCCGTACCAGTTCCAGTGACCTCGTCGATGGCGCCGGAGCTGCTGAACGCGTAGCTCTGGTCGGACGACACGATGCAAACCTGCACGCTGTCATTGCTTCCGTGGTCGGTGTTCTCGTCGTCGGTGACAAATTGGTAGTTGTAGTACTTATAGCGCAGTCCCTCGTAACCGATGAAGAATTCCTTGGATCCGTAGGACTCCTTGAGGGCCATCCCCATGTGCTGATCGGTGGTGGACATGTACTTGAACACGACGGCGATGGTCCAGTTGGTGGTCAGGGTGGGCTCGAATAACATATCGGCGCTCTTGGCGATCTGAACGCCCGTGGCGCCATTGGGGAGGTTGGTGACGAAGCAGTTGCTTCCCGCCCCGTGGGCCGTCCCCACGGTGTCCAACCACGTCTGATTGACCTGATCGAAGGAATCGGGTGTGTACCTATGACTCGGCGACACGTTGGAGACGTTGAGACCGGCCGAGGCGCTCCCGAAGGTGATCGAGTCCGCACCGGTGTCCAGGTTGGTAACGTACTTGCCCTTGAGCTGAGCAGGCATCCTCCCCAGAACCTCGTTGGTGTAGTTAATATCGAACGAGCGGATGCTGGTGGTGGCGCCAGGGGTGCCCTGTACGTCATCGTGCTGATAGGTCTTAACGGACTCGGTGTGGGTATTTCCGCTGGCGAGCGTGTCCACGAGGTCGTCGGCGGTCGAACCGGTCGCGTAGCGGATGTACACCGAGTTCAGTGCCTTGATCAGGTCATTTCGCTTGGCGTGAACGTCCACAATGTACTCGATATTTGCGAGGTCGGCATCGAAGTTACCGAGATCCGCGCCGCGCTGGTCGACATTCTGGGGCGTTATATCTATGGTTCCAGAATAGAAATTGAGTTGTTCTGACATTTGTTATTAATTATCATTATAAAAATATCATTAACGAAAGGAACACTTCCTAAAATGATATATTATTCATTTACTGGTTGACGGTGGCATCATCCGAGCGATCGAAGATGAGGTTGACCAGGATCTTGACGTGGGTATCGCCGGAGGGGCTGACGGTGGTGGTCAGGGTGGTGGCATCGCGCATGACCATGGTCAGGGCGGTCTTCACCACGAACTGGAGGTTCACATCAATGGGCGCGGCAGTCGCGGGGTTGACAAGGTTGTCCATGTAGGCAAGCTTGAACATGGCATCCCCGGGGGTGGTGGAGATCTCCCACGGGCGCTTGTCGGTGGTGTTGTCCGTACCCACGGCGGCCAGGGTGACATTGGGCTGCGGGGGAGCCTTGTCGAACAGCGCCAAGAGGATCTCGTGACCCAGGGGACGGCTGGACGGAAGCTGAGAGTCGAAGACCTTGTCGAGGAGGTCCTGCATGGACATCCCGTAGCCGGTGGACACCTCGTTGGAGTGGAGGAGGCCATTGACCGACTTGGTGGTGCCACCCGAGGTGACCGCACCCTGAACGGCGGCGCCGAGGATGTTGAAGTAGTCGTCGTTCTCGATGAGCACCCGGAGGATGTTCTCGTCATCGCCTGTCCCGGGCATCTGCGCGGACACGGCGCGGGCAATCGCACCGGCGAACAGGTTGAGGTTGTCGTACCCGGTCGCGCCCACGAGATCGCCGGCGGCCTCGGCAACCGAGTTGAAGGTCACGCTGAGGTCGCTGGTCACGTTGGCGGTACCGTCGTTGACCACGGAGAAGTCCAGGTGGCTGTTGTCCTTGATCAGGATGGAATCCGCGCCGGTGTCCAGGTTGGTCACGTACTTGCCCTTGAGCTGGGCAGGCATGCGGCCCACGACCTCGTTGGTGAAGTTGATGTCGAACGAGCGGATGCTGGTGGTGGCGCCCGGGGTGCCCTTGACGTCATCGTGCTGGTAGGTCTTCACCGACTCGGTGTGGGTGTTCCCGCTGGCGAGGGTGTCCACCAGGTCGTCGGCCGTTGAGCCAGTCGCATAACGGATGTACACCGAGTTCAAGGCGGTGATCAGGTCATTGCGCTTGGCGTGCACATCCACGATGTACTCAATGGACGCGAGGTCGGCGTCGAAGTTGCCGAGGTCCGCGCCGCGCTGGTCGACATTACGGGGAGTGATATCAATAGTACCGGAATAGAAGTTAAGAATTTCTGACATAGCTGGTACAATCTAACTAGAAAAAAAATAGACTAGGGAGGGCAGAAATGTTCCGATGAAGTTGTCGAAGAAGTATCGGATTGTGAAGTTCCTGAGGTAAGATAATCCAACTTGTGCGAAAGAATTGTAGGAGGTATGACCTCGAATAGGGGTTTTCCAGTTTCGATGGCGATCTTAATGTACTGTTCCATCTCCGGAACGACCCTAGATTCTGCCAGTTCCAAAGTAATTTCTGCATAGGACGCCCCTCCTCTGAGATTCTGCTTGACCTGTTCTATCTCCATCTGGTGGACGCGGTTTATTTCCACCAGCGTGTCCCTATGTGAAATTTTCTGCTGAATTCGGACAGCCTCCGACGCCCTGAACAATTTATCGAATAGGTAATGGTGGGTTTCATAGTCGGTTTCTATCTTGGAGAGTTCTAACTTGATTTGTCTTACGTATTTTGTGAGACCTGGATCCGGTGTCGCCAGCACGTTCATGAACGGCGTTGTCTTGATTCCATCGAAAAATCCCCTTCTTGTCGCTACCGTCGAAAATGGATCGAATCCCATTGTTCTCTATTATACCACGATAATTGATTTATACTCATTATCCAGCGTCACTATTTCCAGGGTCACCGAGAAGAATAGGCCATTGAGGTTGTAGGCCCTGGACACTGTTTCCGAAACCACCTGAGATAGGTTTATGGTCAGGGTGGAAATGTCCATCAGCTGAGGTTTTAGGCGTCTTTTCAGTGTGAAATCTGTTTTATAATAGGCAACCTCGTCTTCCTCACTTACATAGACCTGTCCCAGCCTTCTGGTTCCGTCCTCGTATTCGATCTCGTCCAGCGAAATGTCCACGTAGATCTGTCGCGTGATATTGATTCTATTGACTCCGAAGACGAAGAAGTAGTCGCTGGAAAAGAAGGTCAAGGGAAAGATAAGGAGAGAATCGTAATAGGACACCAGAAGATTATTGATGTAGTCGTTATTTGCAAGGCGGTCTTGTATGTAGCGGAGGGACGTCTCGTAGAATGCGGGGATTCTATCGCTCCGGGTGGTGGTAATGTCGACGACTACCCTATCCTGACCGAAACCGAGGACGTCTCCGCAGTTATTGGGGGTGGTGTCGAAGGGAAGTTCCACCCTATTAAGGTTCCTGCTCACCATCATGATGGCCTTTCGGGACATGGAGTCGACGATGACGTTGATGAAGGATTCGTCCACCACCGGAGCGTTAACGGAATCGTAGAGGTCGAATTTGGTTTCGGGGCTATTCATGAATTCTCTGATGTGTCTATTGATCTCTATCATCATGTCGATGATATTTGCGTACTCGCCGGTGGTAAGGGTGACGACGGCGTCGGATCGCCCCAGGTCCGATACGATGGAAAAGGGGAACTTGTTATTGGATTCGTCAATTCTGTAATGCGATAGGGGGATGACGGCGGCCGATAATTCCACCGACTCCACATTCTTTAGTTCCTTGGCCAGCACGTGGGGTGTAGAATTGGTAGAACCATTGATTATAACAGAGTGGTAGTTTCTGACAAGGTTGTTTTTGGTGAGGTAGTGATCTGACATTCCGGACGCTCTAAACATTTTTGTCTATAGTTAATAGAGATATATAAATGTCCGTTCCCAGTGCAAACATTTCTGATGCCAACATAAGAGATCTAAATGAGCTCTACAAGAATGTCATCCTCTACCGGGAGAGTGTCAGAATGAGCGACTCCGACTCCATGAGTCTGTTTTCCGGTGCCAGTGGAACCACCATGGACAGTTCCATAGGGGAGATCGTCAATAACGCCGTGACCTACGAGGACGTTATCTCCGCAAAACTTAGAATTCAAAACGACATGACCGAGGCAAAGCGACTCGTCGAACTCGTCGAGAGGAGACTGAATAACGTTGCCCCTGAAATAGAATAAATAGTATCTTATATTAACTATGAATGGAATTGGCCCCCTAAAAAAGGGCGACCTCGCCGTGCACGGCTATAAGGGAGTCGCCAAGATGACCGAGCTCGCTCGCCACCGGGCCCTGATGCGGGTGATCCGTTCGGGAGAACCACCACTCTCCCTTTTCAGGAAGCTCACCGCTGTCATGGTCTACACCAGGAAGACGTCCCCAAAGTCATCGAAGGCCTTTGACCAGGATAGGAAGTGGCTCTCCAAGAAGTTTAAACTTCAATGAACTTGTTGTTGACGTATTCCCTAAGGTAGTCGTCGTCGTAGATATCACTCAGGGCCTGCGTGAGGTTCTTGAGTGTGTTGAAGTTGTAGGACTCATTTGGGTAGAAACCAGTGGGTTCCAATAACATTTCGTGAAGTTTCGGACTATCACCAATCTTCACGAAAAATGTAGGGATAATCTCATTCTCGTAAATATCCATATAGTCGTCAAATAGTTCCTGATCGAGTCCTGGATACCATTCCCATACCTCTATGTCCTCTTCCACCATCTTGGAGACTTTGTCGGTGAGTCTGTTGTAGGAACGCTCGTAGTGATAATTTATAAGGTCCAGGAATTCCTTTTTCAGGTCTATTACCAATTCCCTGGTCCATTCGAACTCTACGTCATCAAACTTAAAACCCAGAGTGCAGTCCCTCGGTTTTAAATCCATTAAGCAGGCCTTCTTGAAGATGTGCTGTGCGATATCAATGGGAAGCGTGTTCATGGCTAAAGACGATACTTAACTTCTGGAGCCACAATGGACTTCTTCTTAGTCCTGAATGTCTTTTTCAGTTTTGAGTAATTTCGTCCGTGCATGATATATGTAATGGGCTTTCCAGGTAATTTTTTATCGTAGTCCAGCTCCACCTTCATTCTGTGATAGGACGTATCTCCGGCACCCCTTTTCAATGTGGAATCTTCAAAACTAAATCCAGAATTGACGTAGGCCAGCGCAATACCCCTCGAAACGTTCCTCCTCGTCTTAATTGGAAACGATATAGCATATCCAAAATCTATGAGATAAATTTTATATCCCTTATTTTTATTTAGCATCTTATAGCCAATATTATCCATTTTTAGATCGCTATGGACAACATTAAGTTCGTGCATTTTCACGACCTTGGCTCTTATCTGTTTTTCTATGCTCCTTTCATCTTCCTTTGATAATTCCTTTGTCGCGAATAGTTCGTAAAGGTCTCCGTCTAGGCGTTCCATTATCATGTAACTTAATTCACTTCCCTGGAGAAATCCCATCTTGTACACTTTGGGTCCCACGCCATTTTTCCCCAGGTACATGGCGATGGTCATTTCCCTAGTCCCCTTTTCAGCTCCTCCGGCCGACCTAAAAATCTTGACAACCTTTTCCGGACTCAGTCTGAATACTAGGCCGAAAACGCTCGGCGAGCCTATGGGTCTGGAGGGAAGTCTACTTTTAAATTGTTTTTTCCAGAGTGCCCTAATCTCTGGAATTCGCTGTTCCATAACCTTATAATTAACGTAGGAAAAAAACAGCAATCATCGCAATGGAAATGACCGGTCGGATAATGCTGGACAGGTCTGCCTCTGCGAAGGGAATGTCATCGACCAGATCGCTCGCGTTGAAGTCGTCCGACAACATACTGGCGTTGGTGAAGAAGTCGGTGGCGTTTGTGACGTTCTCCAGGAGAAGTCTATAAATCATTTTATATATAAGAATGATTTTAATTCTTTAATATTTGAACAAATCTAGGTCTGCTATTGGTCTATTTCTATTTTCTATGGGTTTTAGAACCGTATCTATGTAGAACTTTGCCATGAGATATGCGTCTGCCATATCGTGAAGTCTCCCCTTTCCGGACATCCCCGCCAGTTTGACCACCTCCAATTTTCTATTATCGTAGTCGAGGTGATTGATCTGAAGGAACACGTGCATGGAGTTTGGCGAGATTAGGACGGACTTCTTCCTAAATTTTGAATAGAGAAGTGATTCCACGGCGACCAGTCCACCGGGAGGCTGTCTCTCGATGAGGATCGTGTCCGCCCGGTCGAATACGTCTCTGTGTCTCTGAACCACGTGATCTATATAATCTACTATGTGCGATGTATGTTCGAGTTCGCACGCGTGATCGCAGCAGTATTCTGTTATATCTATCCTCTCGCAAAATTCGCGTGTAATTTCTCCCTGTGAGTAGTCCACGAGAACCAGCGCCAAATTTCTGTATCCCACATCAATTCCTAGTAGTTTCATTGTTCTAACGTTCGCAATCATAATTTTGAATTATAGATTATCGCATCCCTTCCTTCTCCCAGCGGTAGCCTCAATTCCCTGGTGCTACCGGTGACCATTCTATCGCAATATTCCATGTAATAGGCGAATGGATTCATAAATAGAAATGCCCTCATGATGGGTGGAATCTTTTGCTTGTAGGCATCCCATTCCCTGTGATAGGCCTCTGCATTTTCCACCCACTGATCTGGATTAACCGTGTTCGTATAGACATCCCTCCTCGTATTAATCTTGTGGAAGAGTTCCCAAGCTCTATCCATTTCCTAAAAATAACTATGTTTATATGTTTAAAAAGGAAATTATAGATAATGATAAATGAATCCTACTATCAACCTATGCATTCCTGGAAATACCTTTGCCCGCGAGATCATGATGGACATCATTCGCTTTCTCTTCGAGGCCAAGCAGGAGGGATGGGAGATTATTCTATCAACGGACTATGATCCTAATGTCTATTACGTCCGCAATAAGCTCCTCGGCGGTGATGTAACCAGGGGACCTAATCAGAAACCCTACGACGGTAAATTGGAATTTGATTTCACCCTCTGGATCGATTCGGACGTCCGCTTCAACTTCGAGATGGTCAAGCGTCTGGTAAGTCACGACAAGGACATGGTATGCGGTCTCTACCGAATGAAGGACCTAAAGAATTTCACGGTCGTTCCCAAGATGGACGACGAATATTTCATCCGAAACGGAACTTACCAGTTTTTAACGGTAGACGATTTGAAGACTATTCACGACGAATCCAATGGCCTTCCTCCTGATCCCTTCAAGATTGACTACACTGGCTTGGGACTCTGTCTGATCAGGAAGACTGTATTGGATTCCCTCGAGTATCCCTGGTTCCGCCCCATCTGGAAGACCATTGGAAATATGAAGGAATTTACCAGCGAGGACGTCGGTTTCTGCATGCAGGTTAGGAAGGCAGGTTTCGATATTTACTGCGACCCCTCCGTTGTCGGTCAGCACATGAAGCTCATTGGTATTTAAAGATTTGAATGGATAGTTAATGAGTAAAAGAATGGACATCAATAAGGAGATAGTTAATTTACAGACTAAAGCCACCGACAACATGAAGCGCTACGCGGACGACCGGATTCAACTCGCGCTACGCGCCCTACGCGACGATAACCCGAGTCTTCTGATGGATGACATGATACAGTCTCTTTCTCGTCGAGACATACTCTATGGCTGTATTCACGAGCGGTGTTCCAGGCCCGCGACGCTGAGAGGATACTGTGAAAATCATTCCAAGAAGACACCCTACGAAATGGTATCTGGTGATGGTGTTCGCAAAAACATGTTTTCATTTTAAAGATAATATTACAAATTAGTTTAATATGGAAACAAAGAAGAAGTTATTACTGAAAAGTTTGGATCGTTTTTACGAGGATCCCAAAAATTGTCAGAAATTGCTTGATATAACTGGTCGTAGGGTTGAGGGTTTATCTCTTAGAACCATAGAGTGGTACGTGACCAACTTCTCAAAAAAGCATAACGTGAATTATACCAGGGAAGTATCTGGAAAGGTATTTGCCGTTCATATTGAGTATAAATCCACGTTGGAGGGGTACAGTAAGAAGCTATTCGATCCCTTTTGTAGGACGGATAGAATTGATTACACTGTGGGAAATGTTTCCATTAAGACCACCATAGGTCAGCTCAACTTCATCCGCTGGTGTATCCAGAATAATATAGTGGAGCACATGCTAGATGAGGTGGACAACTATACGCTACGAAAGAAAAATCCCGTCAAGTAATAAATGAAGGGAGAGAGTGGTATTATAATAGATAAGTGTGCAACGTTGTGTAAGGAGTCTTACAGGACCGAAACCATGCAGGGAAATGATTTCCAATATGTTTTCAGCAGGGAGACCGGCCTGGACTGTTTCATTGGGTCTTCTGACGACACAACCTGGGTCGTGTTTAGGGGAACCGAGACGGATAAGCTCAACGACGTATGCACCGACGCCATAACATTCAGGGTGAAGACTCCATTCCTTCCTGAGGAGTGCAAGGTTCACGCAGGATTTCTAACTCAATACATGAGCGGAAGGTCCATCATCATCGACACCATCAGGTTCATGAAAAACCCCAAGGTGGTATGCACCGGACATTCCCTCGGCGGAGCCCTGGCCACCCTGTGTGCCATCGACGTCGAGCAGACCTTGGAGGGTGACATCGAGACCTTCTGTGTAACCTTCGGTTCCCCCAGGGTGGGTGGGAAGCACTTTTGTAGACTCTTCGACGCCGTTATCGATAATAGCTTCCGCTTCGTCGACGTCAATGATCCTATTCCTCGGGTTCCTTTTCGTGCATGGGGTTTCAAACACGTAAAGGGTTGTTTTGTATGCGATGAAGATGGTTTTCACCCAGATATTAATCGGGTAGAATCATCCTCGTGCGCCTGCATTTCCGTAAGAGATCACGGTATTGAACTATATGAGAAATCAGTTTCATTTACTCCTCTTCCTCATCATATTCCTCCTCCTCGTACTCCTCATCCTCGTACTCCTCATCCTCATACTCCTCAAGATCCATGAACTTCTCTGAGGGAGTCATAACCTGAAGGACGGTCATAATGAAGAAGGAGATGGCAACAATGGACGCCCACATGTTGCAGTTACCCGCCGTCAAGCAGTTGACGTTGTACACTGAGAGGGCACCGGAAAGGACGAGAATGAGGGCATCAATCCACCTCATCTTGTAAGCAGCCACCAGAGTGGGCATAGCAGCCGCCGCGGCCACAATCATTGCCTGAACAGAAAGACGAGTATTCATATTTACTAATGTATTATATTATTTTTTCATCTTCTTGACTATCCCCCATTCAATACATTCCTCTGCTGAAAAATAAATATCCCTTTTGAATAATTTTTTGAGAATTTCGTCGGTAAGCTTGGTGTCTTCCTTGTAGATTCGTTTCATGGTTCCCATAAGGGCATCACAATTTTTCAACTCGTCCTTCATATCATGATATTTACCTATGGTTCCTGAACTAAGTTGATGAATTAGGATATGGGCATTTTTCATGATCTTCCTTTTCTTTGAACCCAGTAGTACCAGTGTCGCTGCACTTGCACAGAATCCGTCTGCTACCGTGACGATCTTTGACTTGGAGTTCCTGATGTGGTCCATTGCACTCACACCTGCAAATAGATCGCCACCTCCACTCCTGATATAAATGGTTATAGTGTTTTTGGTTTTGAGTTCTAGCTTTTTCAACATGATGATCATCTTGTGCATCCCCTCTGGGGTAATGTCTCCGGAATAGAATATATCATTGCCAACCATGTCGAGGTTGAATCCATCTCCCTCATCCTCGTCATCGTCTTCCTCTTCCTCCTGATTCCTGTGCTTGTAAAGGAGCTTCATTCTACAAATATTTGTTCCCTTTCCTTTAATAATTTTTTGATTTCCTTCAAGTTAATGGTCTTTCCTAGACTCACCTGGTTTATAAAGTGGATTCCCTTGGAGTGGGTGCAATACTCCTGAATGAGTTTTGGTTGTTCCCGAAGGGCCTGTAAGGTATCGGGGTCCGAATATTTCCAGTGAAAGGATAGGGACTTTTTGAGGCGGGTATTGAAGTCCTTGGTCCACGCGGTGGCCGATTTCATCTTCTTGTGTGGAATGCGATTCCTTATGATGAAGGAGGGGTATATGATCGCGACTATATTGAAAATATCATAGACACTCTGTTTATTCTGACTGGCGTAGACGGCGTTGTCTAGGATGTCCCCCTGTGATATCAATTCGCATATGGAGTGCATTTCATCCATAGTTATTCCCTTGGTGCTGGGGTAATTCTCCTGTATGATTCCCATCCTATTCCCCGGCTCGTCAATGTTCATCCGGATGAAGGTATCGAAATCGTACTGCCCCTTATCGGTCACGAGCTTCTCCATGAAGGTCCTCGTGTTCTCGAAAAACGAATCTCTCTCGTGCACCGTGTCGGAGACGGTCTCCTTAATACCGGTGTTTATCCTGACCCCCTTCAAGGCACATTCCAAGTGCGAACAAGGGACGAATATCCTTATTCCATTCATGGATACGTGATTTTCCTTGATCCACTTCCATCCCGGGAGTTCATTTTTGAGCATGGCGCATTCGTCCAGGACGACGTCTATCTTTCCGTGCCTTATGAAATCGAAGAAGGACGAGGTGGAATTCATGGAGCGAAGGGTATCCGTCCCTATGTAGATGGCACTGGAACCCAACTCCTTGGAAATCATCGAGGAGGACCACCCGCTGACGACATTGATCTGACAGGGCGCCGCCTTGCCCAATAAATTCTCTTTCCTTGATTTAATAAACTTGTGCATGGCCAAGGATAACGTGGAAGATGATTTGACTAATCAAGTGGTCGATATGTTCTTAAATAATCCAAGCGTCAATATGAAACTGTGGAGACCACTAAGATTACATTTAGTTTATTATTTAACCTGCACCGCAATCATCCATCTCATAACGATAGCAATCCTTATAGTTATCCTCATGAAACTTGTCAGGGGAGTGAAATATACGGGGGCGTGAAATCCTTATAAAAGGTTTGTTATATTACTATAAAATGGACGTTTACGATTTCAATAATGATGGTGGCGGTGGAACTCCCCTTAAATATAATCCAGCCGTGGAGGAGCCCAAGGTTCCTCGCCAGGAAAGGAATTCAGACCGAGACTCTGGGTATAATGGTCAGAGGAACATTATCGAGCAGAAAAATAATGAAATCAAAGAACAAGGAACAGGACCAATGATGTCGAGCATGAGCTTCTCGACACCCATCGAAGAACTGGATTACTCGGGAGGGATGGAGAACGAACACATGGCACCGGTGGATAGTGGCGCCGGGGTCTATCAGTCTCAGCAGCAGGTCGTCAAGAAGAAGCGACGCGACGTAGACTCGGACTCCGAAACGGACTCGGACGACGAATCTATTCCGGATCGCCGTCGTCGTCGCCATAGGCGCGGTGGCAACCCCTTGGGGATAACCAACGAGCAGTACGAGGCGGTCCTTCTGGTCCTTATCGTATCGGTTATCTTCTACCCCGACGTTCAGGCCAAGCTGGCCAGTCAGATCCCCCAGTTTATGAATAGCGATGGGTCGCGGTCAATGGTGGGCCTCTTCGTCAGCGGTCTTCTGGTCGCCATGTTCGTGTGGATCGCCAGGCACTTCCTCATCAAGGCGCGTTAGAAATTTAAAAATTTACTGTACGTCATAATTGTAAGCGTTTGCTTACATATTCCCCTGGAACATGAGTGGTTTATGTGATCGGCTGTTAACCGATAAATCTGAGTTCGAGTCTCAGCGGGGGAGATGCTCTTCATCGTCTAAAGGTAGGGCCCTTGATTGTAGTCCAAGTGATGGCTGTTCAATTCAGCCTGAAGAGATGGCTCTCGTGGTATAATGGCTATTATTCATCTCTAGTAAAGATGCGATCCGCGTTCGATTCGCGGCGAGAGCAGTGGGAATCCCATTTCCTTAGAATGATATAATTTATATTGTTTTAACGAAATTTTTGTGCCATTCGTATAATTCTGTTTTTTTCCACGGTCTTGACCCTCTTAATTATCCTAGCACGTTTTCTGCTAATATTTTTTATTAGTGTAGTCTTTTTATTGATTTCCTTCAGGAGTGGCATGATTCTCCTTTTCCCCTCGGCTTCGGATATGACTCCACTATTACTATATTTTGCTAACTGACGTATATCTTTACGAATCGTGGAAATTCTTGATGTTAGAGTACTGCACGCATTCATCAGCGAAGAAATTTGATTTTTTTCGGTATTTCTTAGATTTTTAAAACTATTTGCATAGTCTTTCATTATAATATTAGAGAAATATTTTTACATTGCGTTAATAAGATGAGTGGCTATGGCTACTCAGTCTGGCTAGTTCCCTTAAGTTACAGAGTATTTCAAAGGGGGTGGGGTATCAGGCACGTACCGCACGTGACTCTGAGCACGAATCACGTCAAAATCCCTTCATTGACCAATAGGGGACAGTGTTATGACGTAAAGAATTTTGGACCTTTGACAATGATTCCAAGTCAGTACCAAAGAGATCCCCTTAACGCATGCGGATGGTTCTGCGACATCGTTGGCTACGAGATGAAACTGGACCACCTCCCTCACATGACCTTCATGTATTCGAAGACGCCCTTCACCGTGCTCCCCATGGTCAATAAGGAACCCCTCCACGACACCATCGCGCAGATCCTAATTGCCGACACGCGTTCGATCGATCCCCACGATTGGTACATAATGAATTAAAGAAAACGGTCTTATAACATACTAAATGAACTTTATTCCCCTCCTCCGACACGGCGACTTCCACGACTTCATCGAGAACACCAACCGGGTTCTCAACGAGATCCCCCTGGTAGAGAAGAACTTCATTGAGAAGCTGACGGACCGTTTCATCTACAAGCATGCCAAGGTAATAGACGACGGGCGTTTCGAGATCGTCGTGCACCTTCCGGGAGTGGGAAAGGACAATATCAGAATCGAGATCGACGACGGGAAGCGGGAGGTGGTCGTGGTGGATAGGGCCACCTTCGTGGTTCCGGATGCCTATTCGCTGGAAGTTGAGGATATCGAGAAGACCTACATCGATGGCGTTCTCCGCATCCTGATTTCCCGGAAGAAGCGCGAGGCTGCCGTCCGGAGGAAGATTATTGGCTTTTAAATGAACATGAGTCCTCCCAGTCCTCCCATGCATCGGAACACATTGAGGGTGGTCGCGTAGAGCCTCGCCTTCCTGGTGAAGTTTGCCGGGGTCAATTTTAGTTCGAATACCTGACTGGCCACCCTGCTCATGTTGATGGTTCCAGAGGGATAGGGTCCATCCCCTTGGCCGATATTATACACATTCGTCTTATAGGAAGGTGTCTGTGTATAGTGTTTATAAGGTTCAATTGTCCTCATATTGATTTTATTCAGATCAAATAGCATTTGTCCATTTAGAAACATCTTCCATTGTTCCACCTGGTCGTTGGAGAAGCTAGAGTAGAGATCGGAATTCCTTGACGAGTAATCAAAGGGTCCAAAGGTTCCCGTGTCGTTCTGGACCACTAGTAGAAATTCCTTGATGGGGTTATCAAATTTAGTGGCGAAGCGAAGTTGATTGAGGTTACCCAGTACCAGAGGAGCAACCTGTACCTGGTGGACGATGTAGTTGAGGGGTCTATCGGTGAACATCTTCTTATGGTTTCCATCGAGGTAGATGGCCTGCACGATAAGGTCCAGCTGTGGCGTGACCGGCGGGGTGACGAATTCCGACGAATTTCTCATGGTTAGTTTTATCTGCACTGGATGTCGTTTGAGGGCGACGAGGGGGAAGGAATCCCTGTATCCCTTCCCGAAGAATGGAATCTCCACGTAGGCCGTGGTAGCCGTCACTGCCGTTCCGTAGCTCCTCGGCGTGGCATTCCTCCTAAGAATGTTCTCGTAGTTCTTCCTGGTTCTTTGTGAATCTTTGAGGTCCGACGTGATCGCCAGGTACTCTCCACTCAGACTAATGATGGTCTGTCCTCCCACCAGCAGGCTAACGTTATCGATATAGGCGTGTCCGGTATCCTGCGGGAGTTCGACTTCATCGGTGTAGCTGAATTTTATATAGAAACCCGTTATGATGTCACAGGTGTCTCCTCCCAGCGTGCACAGGGTCGTCTGTCCAAAATCACATCCGGTATCGAAGGCCAGACGGAGAACTTCCGATTTATAGATGGCCCTTGACGTAAAAACCTTTTGATAATAAGATATATCTGGGTTCCCGGTAAGAATTGTATCTTGAAATCCAGTTGTGGCTAATTGCATCCTACTAAGATGTGTTAAAAAAAGAATGAAGAAAATCCGTGGAAGTAATAGGAACAATGAATGTTCAGTTGAAAAAATTTAACCCCGCATCAATGGCGGACGACAAGGTATGCGTCTTCATAGGAAAGAGAGGAACCGGGAAATCCACCCTGGTGACGGACATCCTATACCACAAGCGCCAGCTCCCAGCCGGCGTGGTTATGTCTGCCACCGAGGAGGGAAATCACTGGTATCAGCAATTCATCCCGGATCTATTCATCTATGGAGAATATGACAAGGACATCATCGAGAGGGTCATAGAACGACAGAGGAAGATGGTCAATATGAAGCCTCCTCCGGGGAAGAAGGAATTTACGTCCAGGGAAGTGGGTGCATTCATTCTCATGGACGACTGCATGTACGATAAGAAATTTCTCAAAGACACGTGCATCCGACAGTGCTTCATGAACGGACGGCACTGGAAGATATTCTTCATGCTCACGATGCAGTACTGCATGGATCTCAGTCCCGACCTAAGGGCCAACGTGGACTACGTATTCGTCGCCAGGGAGAATGTCATCCAGAATAGGGAAAAGCTATACAAATCATTCTTCGGCATCTTCCCCAACTTCGACATGTTCAATCAGGTCATGAATGCGTGCACGGAAAATTACGAGGTGCTGGTCCTGGACAACACCAGCAAGTCCAATCGGATAGAAGACTGCGTATTCTGGTACAAGGCCAAGATACACAAGAATTTCAGAGTGGGTTCACAGCAGTTCTGGAATCTTCACCAGAAGACCTATTCCAGTGGAGGGAAGAAAACATTGAAGAACGACCCCAACGAAGTAAAAAGGAATAAACAGTCCCAGAGCCTCAAAGTCAAAAAGTTGAAATAATCATTCAGGACCGATTATTGCACTGCACTGGGATACAAAAATGAGCGACATAGAGACTAAGGCCGTTTCCCTTTTAGTAGATGCCCTGAATTCCGTGGCTGTTTCCAAGAACGATAATGTGAATAACGCTCTCGCAGACCGCCTTTCCAAGGGAGCCAAGAACTGGGCGATCAGGAAGATGAACATCAACAATTACTGTTCCAACACTTACCATCTTAAATCCATAATCAAGCCTTCGTCAAAGCAGTGGAAGGAATACGTGGCCAAGCTTCCCTACCAGTTCGACAAAAACCTGGTCAAGAAATCTACACCCCTCCTCAATCTCCAAGAGGGGTTTCTGGACATTCGCAATAGAATGAAGTATCGCCAGGGGGAGAGTGCATCAAGGGCTGAGGAGGTATTCACCCGCCACTCGCCCCTCGTCCTGGCGAGGAAGAGGAATCTGCTCGATAAACTCAAGGAAGACTATTCGCGGGTTCGCAACGACATCGATGACATGTACAAGGAGTACAATGCCTACAACGCGATGTTGAACCCTCCAAGGATTCACGAGGTCAATATCTACCTCAGTCCGGGAAAGCCCCTCCCTCCCCAAGGACCGCCCTCGGAGGACGCCATCCTCTTGAAGATGCGAGAGAGGATTCGCAAGGGAGAGCGCCTCTTGGAGCGAATCGCCGGCGTAAAGACCGAGGTGCTGGCGTCGCTGGTGAATATGGAGAGGGAGAACTACCTCAGCAAGGTCGATCCCACCAGGAGGGACATTTTCAAGAAGGAGTTTGCCTCGGGGGACGACGCCATCAGGGCCAACGCCATAACCTCTTCCATCTCCGAGAAGTTTTCCGACTTCACCATCAAGATTCCCTCGGCGGTCAAGACGAATCCATCACCCTTGGAGTATTCTTCCAGGGCCAATTGGAAGAATCCTTCCTTTTCCAAGTATTACACGGCGAGGATAAGGAATCTCATCTACGCTATCAAGAACAACGATCGTTCCCTCTTTCTTGATAGACTGAAAAAGGGCGAATTGAAAATATCCAAAATTCCTGATTATGAGATTTGGGATATTTGGTACAAGGAACCCAAGCCAGAAGATCCTCTGCCTCCCAGGGCCGAGGACATGCCAGATGGGATGTTCAAGTGCAAGAAGTGCAAATCATACAAGACCACCTACGTGGAGAAACAGACCCGTTCGGCCGACGAGCCCATGACCATCTTCATCACGTGTATGTTGTGTGGAAATGTCACAAAGATCTAAGACCGATGATGTCCATCTTTTTGAGAAGGTCATTCTCCTCGGACTTAGAAGGGTAGGGTTCGTGGGTTCCATATTTCATTTGATTTCCTATCTTCTCCACGTCCATCCTGCTCAGGGTCACTGACCCCAAAATATAGTCCTCGAAGGCTTCCACGACCGCGGGAACCAGTGGCTTTATCAGATCGTACATTGCATTGGCATACAACTGAATCTCCGGCTGGGCGTGACTGTCCATCCTGAGACGCAGGTAGTGAAGGAGGTTGTGAAGATTTATCTTCCAATAGAATTCCGTATAGGTAGACAAGGGAAGATGCTCCCTGGCTGTCTCCCTGGCGACTCCCTCATCGAGAAGTTTATTATAGATGTCAAAGGCATATTCGCACGAAGACTTTTGATCCCTCATGAGCACCATGGCTTCCCGACTGGTCAGTATCCCCTCGGACCCCTGGCGATTCACGCTGGACTGACTCCTAAATTCCGAGGGAGTGTGAAATTCGTCCGGAAGCTGTGAATAACGTCCGGAAATCTCGTTGATGCTGGCTGTACGGTGACGCATGTGCTGTCTCGCCAGGAATATGGGCATCTTAATGTGAAATTTAAACTCCACCATCTCGAAGGGAGTCGTGTGGGCGTGTCGCAATAGGTAGCGTATCAGTCCTCGATCGCTATTGACGCTGGTGGTGCCTTCTCCATACGAAACTCGGGCAGCTTGAACGATCGACCTATCAAGATCTTCCCTGGGCATTGTATCGACAAGACGTACGAAACCATATTTTTCAATACGGACTTCTGACATATTTATCTAATCTAATCGGCATTTCTCTAATTATTCATAATTCCTTATTGTCAGTCCCACCGGAAATCGCGGAACTCCTTCCTTGGTGTATTCCTGGAACTGCACAGTCAGCATCTCTCCGATGACCTTCCCTCTATTCTTCCACATGGTCTTCCGAGACTCCATGGACCCCTTGGGACGTGCCTTGAATGTATCGCCCTTCTCGGTCTCGCATATCCAAATGGGCGTACCTCGGTCCCTCCCCTCGGCCTCCTCGACCCCCACGATCTCGAATTCCTCCTTCCTCATTTTCTTATATTTTAGACACTGCGACGACCTTCTATCCAAAAGATAGGGACTGTCCGGGATCCTTATGACCACCCCCTCGTGGCCCTCTTTGACCGCATCGTCGTGAAAGGCATCTATGTCCTTGGGGTCTATCATCTTATTGGGAACCAGCTTGATGGACTCACCAAATCCCTTCATGTTGCTTAGGTAATGATATCGTTCCGTAAAGGGCATTGAAAGTTTATGTAGGATAAAGTAATCGAAGCAGTGGAATTCCAGTTTGGTAGCGTCTGGATTGGAGACGCCCGAGACCGCTCCCGCAATCTGATCAAAGTTCAATTTGTCGGTGAACAATTCGCCATCGAGGAATTCTCCCTCCTTGAGTTTTCCATCCAGGATCTTCTCTATATGAGTTAGGTGAGTGATTTCCTTCCCGGTTCTGGTCATCATGACGAGGCGTCCTCCCGAAAATCCCGCCAGCATCCTAATTCCGTCCAATTTGGGTTGTACGCAGACATCTCCTTTAATTTTTTTATTTTCATAGGTGTGAAGTAGCATGGGTTTCAGACTGATCTTGCCATCTAATTCATTTTCTTCTTGATAGCCAAGCTTCACCTGCTTCCTCCAAAGCTGGGCCACCTGCTCCTCAATGGGAGTCTTGCGTTTGGCATCCGGAGGGCGTTCGGTAATGGTCAACTTCCCATCGACTAATCCGGTGGTCCGTTTGATCATACCTTCAACGATCTCTATTTGCCAAATGCGAAGTTTTCCCCTCGCGTCCTTAGCGTAAAGTATGGGAAATTCTGTCATTTGTCTAATATGTTGTTATTTCTTTAAACTCAAGCCTGAATGGGAATCTGGGGATAGAGTTCGGGATCTTCCTGGATCTGGACATCTTCATACTTTTCCATGATAATCTGGGCTACCCGATATCCCTGTCTTATGTGGAAGGGTCTGTTCCCGTGATTGAATAGCACGACCCTGATCTCTCCCTCGTAGTCGCGGTCGATTACTCCGGCTCCCACCTCCACGCCATGCTTGACCGTATTTCCCGAGCGACTGGCGATCCTCCCGTAGCATCCCTCGGGAATCTTGATGCGAATCCCCGTGGGGACGACGAATCGCTTCCCCTCGTGAACCACGCAGTCTATGCACGAAAAGAGATCATATCCAGTAGATAAAGTCGTTCCCTTGGTGGGAATAATAGCATCTGCATGCATCTTTTGAACTACTAATGTATTCATTGTATTGGTGATTATATATAAATTGAATTCTTTAAAATACTTTATTGCACCATTTTTCATTGAGATTTCCGAAGGGGCTATATTCAAAGAGGAAATGTGTTAGGGCCCCAGAAAGGAAAAATGCGATCATAGAATTTTCCATGAACATCATAAAGATAGAATGAATTGCGAGAAGGACCAGTGAAATCACGATCGCCTCGGTCATAACCACCAAGAACGATCTCATTTTTTTATATACTAGTATTATATAAAATGATCCAGCGCCTCCTCCTCGAATTCGCGGGATGTCTCTTGTTCTTCATGACGATTCTCCACACCGCCGGCAAGCCCATTGCCCCCCTGACAATTGGGAGTGCCCTGGCCGTCGCCATCTTCGCCACCGGCGGACACATGAACCCCGCCGTGAGCGCGATGTTCTTCCTCAAGGATGGCTTCCCCGCCGCCGAGCTTCTCGCCCTAGTCGCCACCCAGATGGCTGCGGGCTACGTGTCCCTCAAGGTCATGGGCTAAGCGGTTCTTCCTGAATATCTTCCACGATCTCCGATAAATTTGAACCGGAGCCCACAATATTTGAAATAGAATCGAATATCGTGACCCTCCTAATGTCTGTCGTATTGAGCGTGATGGGCGTCATTTTGATAATCTCCGGAAGGGTCAGCGTGAAGGGTGTGTTCTTGATCTGATTCTCGAATTGCGTGAGGATCCTCTTTGAAATATTAGGACCCTGTTCGAGGAGGCGCGTCAATGTCAGGTCGGTTATCTTGACCATCTCGCCCCCGGTCTGAGATCGCTCATTTCTGTCCAGGCTCAGTTCCAGACGTATCTGCCTAGACAATTTCCCGTAGGATATGGATGCCGACTTGTGTCCCTCCGAAAGTTCCGACAGCTTCAAAAACTGAGAGATCGTGGTCAGGATTGCCGAAAAAAGATTGAAGGAACCTATCACGACGGGTACGATGGTCATTGCGGTGGCATTCTCTCTAAATGACCCCATCGCCATGTTTGCCGTACCGCTCAGCGTCCCTAGGATGATGACGGGGAGGGTGAAACTCATGTGTCTCGCCTTGTAGTACCTATGGCACCTGCTATGGAGATGATTATAGACAGAACATATTTCTCCGTAGCGCTTTAAGATGACCTCGTGTGTCGTGGACCAAGTTTCGTGCCTTTCCATCTTCTACAAGGAACATAGATATAAAATCCATAATATAGTAAATGGCAGAGGAAGAATGCGATAATACACAGCCCGTGGCAAACTGGAAGTGCATCTGGATAACGCTTATATTGGCGGGAGGGTACTGGGTCCTACCGCCGAAAAATAAGTGGGTCCTTTTGGGTATTCTATATTTCACCTACATCGCGATCGCGTGGTACGATCACTGGTACCAGTGCAAAAGAAATCTCGGTCCGACCTACCTGGCCGTATTCTACTGGTGGGCTAAGCCCAAGGATAGCGAGCAGATCGTCAAGTACAAGAACTGGTGTCCCGAAATCAAGAACAAGGTCTATACGATCGACCTGATGATCTTGGCTTTGGGTGTATTGGCACTGCCAAAGTTTCTGGCATGGAACCCCTAATTAATCAAATAAATCAAATTTTAATCTGGAACCCTTTTTTTTCGGAGTTGGTAATTTAAATTGTAAATTATTAGAGTTTCCGGAATTATTTTTTTGTTCGGCCCTCCTTTTTTCCTCGGCCTTCCTTTTTTCTTCGGCCTTCTTTTTTTCCTCGGCCTTCTTTTTGGCTTCGGCCTTCTTTTTGGCTTCGGCCTTCTTTTTGGCTTCGGCCTTCTTTTTGGCTTCGGCCTTCTTTTTGTCGGCGGCCTTCTTCTTTCTGCTATTTCCCCATCCAATTAATTTTTTGAAAGTATTGAGCGCCTCATCGGCCTTCTTCTTGGCGAACTTATCCAGGTCCTTTTTCATGGAGGATGGTGGTTTGGACTTTGTCTTTCCTTTAATCTTGAACATTCCGTTAATTAGATTCTTTATTGCATTTTTTAATCGAGATACCCCAGGAATCCACGATGGAATGACCGAGAATATACCGTTGACGATTGTGTTGGGAATGGCCTTGAGAACCAGATTGAGGAAGTCGTACGCCATGTCCGCCACGTATAAAGTAGCCAGGGATAGAAGGCCGAATACCCACTGCAATATATAGAGAACCGATTTCAGCATGATCCATTTTACGAGTTCAATCGGATAGGACGCCACTTTTTGTAATAGTGTTAATGCCTTAGTGAAGATGTTATTTATTACGGAAAATACCATCTGCGCGGCCTTTGTGAAAGACGCCCCAAGGGTGGACGCCAGCCAGTTCATGAATTCATCGACGACATCGAGAGAATTACTTGCCATTTCTTTGAAATTATCGACGGTGTCCATAAAGTATATTTTTAATGCTTCAAAGGGAGTGGTTTTTAAATTTATGATAAATCTGAAAAAATTTGTAAACATATTTATAATGAAAATGAAAAACGATACTACAAAGGTCACCACTCCCATGGAGCCTTATTACATATTCATAACAAAATAATTCATTGGAAATTTGATTGTTTTAAGTTGAGGGAAGCCAAAGTGACCCAAAGACCCTTTGATGAATAAATTCAATAATTCTTGATATTGAAATAATATAATTTTCATAGTAAATTCTATTATTTTTTTGATATAATCGATGGCGGTATCCTTGACCCAGAATACCATGTCTACCAACCACGTGGCAGTGCGTGCAACTGGTGCCACCACCAGATTTTTTACCGGCCATAAAAGGATTTCTATTATTTTTCTAACGATATCCTGAATTTTCACGAAGATGCTGGCTATCCAATCCCATGCGATAACAAGGTAGGGTTTTGTCCTTTTCTGTTTGGTTAGATCGAACCATATAGAATACAGTAGGAACGAAAACGTCAAGAGGACCAATGGAAATTTTAGTGCCCCTTGTAGGGGAATTAATACGATGCCAACGGCAGTAGCCAACGCTAGTGGAATCAACAATAAGTAAGTGTATATTACCATTTTTATTAGAAGTCATTATATTTTTGATATTAAGATTGGAGGAGCAATATCTTCGGATATTGACCCGTTAAGTGTCACCACAGAATATATGAGATCATACATACCATTCCATCCCTTCTGAATTGCCCCGAAGAACATCATGAACATTTCGACGATCTGTTCCCACGTCTCGATAATCACGGAAAGTGCTATGGAATAAAACTCTATAAATGCATTTGCCATGGACAAGTAGATACTCTTGAAATAATTGAAAATATCAATCCAGAATTGAATGGCTACATAGTAGACTACCCTATCTACTCCTTCGGCGAGGGGTTTATTTCTAGATGTTATGCTAATCAGTCGCAAATATCCAATAGATAAGATCAACATTGTCACGGGAATCATAAGAAATACCACTTCAAATCTATTAGCAGATATTAATACTATCACCATATTAAGCATTATTAGATTCAATGTCAAAGCGATTTGATCCATGTAAAGGATGGTCTTGGGATGTGTTATCAGCAATCTTAGAAATGAATAAATCAATGATGATAAAATAATACCAAGAGATATTCTTGCCTCTAACATCTTGTAATTAATAAATATTTTTTCGCGAGGAATATCAGAGTGAGGCCATGACCGAATACAATTTAATAACTGGATATTTTCCGATCGGGATGCTTATGTTACTTATTGCGCCCATGTTGAGTTCGAAATACTGGCTAGTCTACGTCCTATTTTCCTTTGTACTATTTTTTATAACATTCATTGGATTAAAAGCGGATGGAAAATTGGAAGAAGTGGATGGAAAATGGTCCAGTTATAAGACGTTTCCCGTGGTGGTCGGCCTACTTGGAACCGCGATATTAATTCTTTCCATCCTCGTGCTATGGCCCGATTCCGGAATACTGGTCCCCCAAATGGATTTGAACTTTCCGGTCATCCTGGGTGGACTGGGATGCATCTACTATTTATTCGAGATTCTTGAGTTTTACGGCGTAAAAGATATTCCCAATGGACATGCATGGATTTCTCTTTTCGTTATACTCATTGCTTCATTCACGACCAAAATCAATAAGTTTATATTTACAGTTATTGGGATTTTGTTTACTTTTCTTTTACCCTTTATTAAACTATTTAGTAGGAAGATATCCACGATCCCCGTGAAGAAGGAAGAAAAATGTTCAAACTTTTACAAAATGCTTAATACAATTAAATGGCTTTCATTAGAGACTTCACTCACTATCATTATATTGCTGACCTTGCTCTATTATGGCATGAGTCAGTTTCCTCAGTTGGCATCGAGTGAAGAATCTGACTTATTTTTCGGGGGATTATCCAGGGACGTAATTATTTCATTGGTTGGTTTAATACTATATTCATATTCCAACATCGATGGACCCACGGTAAATGCCTTTGTTAAATTATAATTACTATATTAAGTAAAGATGGAAACACACTATGTCGTGATGAATTCTAATCTCAGAGATACTACACTATATCCATCAGGAAATAGTTACACCCTTCATCTGGCCAATCCTCTGCATTACGTAACCAGGGTGGAGCTCGTCCAGGCGACCATTCCCAATGTTCTTCAAAACATACCCGACGGAGAGGATATCATAAATGTGGAGGGTAGCACCTTTTCCATCTCTCCGGGTTTTTACAGCGCAGGTCAGCTCAGGTCCGAACTTCAGCAGACCATTCAGGTTCCTATTGGGATAAATGTATCCTATCTCACTGGAGAAGGTAAATACCTATTCTATCGTGATAAGACGGACTCCCGCGGTTCCTTCACTCTAAAACCTTCGGATAGGATCCATAGGCTTCTCGGTTTCAACGACACCACCACGAAGGTATCGTCCACTTCGGTGAGTACCACGGCTCCGGCGACCTTCCCCTTATACTCTGAACACCAGCGCTACGCAAGTTACGAGTATATCAAGTCCGACTCTATCGTGGATATAACCACCGACAATTTTCTGTATCTCGACGTCGAGGAATTTAAGACCACCTTCCTCCATCAGGGACAGAAGGTCGTATCAAATAACTTTAATTCAAGTGGGTCCACTAATTCCTTCGGACCCATTAATCTAGATACAAATCCTGGTGAGACCAAGGTCTTCAAGGAGACCGTAGATTTTTCCTACGGGATCGATTTCGATCCTCCAATGTCTCAGATTTCCAGGATGACAATTAAATGGAGAAATTCAAATGGGGATATATTAAATTTCAACGGTCTAAATGAGAACTCCTTTATCCTCAGGGTAAAGTGCAGGTCCATGCGAATTCCCGACGCCATTTTGCCTCTTCCCGAGCCCGAGAATAAGGATATGGAAGACTATGAAGAGGATACTCCCAAGTTCATCGGAATGTTCGGTTCATCTCTGGGTGATTAATTTTGAACCAGGTAGATGGGCCTCTGTCGCTGGGTCTGCTGACGGGTGGGTGGCTGGCGGAACACCGGAGTGGGAGGGACTTCCCTCTCTATCACACTTGTAATGCGTAAAACCAAAACATGCCTCGCTTCGGTGGTTGGTTTTCCGTTTATATCTAGAATCCTCGTGGTCAGTCGATTGAAGCTGATGGGAGGCGAGTAGTTTATTCCGTAGGCGTAGTCCGTATTCTCCTTGAAAATTCTTAGAGACTCCCTTCCGGGAAGGGTGAAGAAGGAACCCTGAGATACTGGGATGGTCCGCTCCTCATTGATGTCCCTCCCGTCTTCGCAAAAGGGCGTCCTCAATTCCTGAATGTCCACCACGATGGGCTTATTTTCCTCTCCGCTGAGCTCGGCGTAGCAAACGTCCACCCTGGCGACATTGGCATAGGTCCTATTGAATAACATGGTGGAGAAGTTGGTCTTTCCCTCGATTTGAATGTAATGGACACTCATTTTTAGTAATTAGCGTTTTTTAAATGATAAAAGTCGCGCACATAGGGCATTTAAAACAATAATTACTGTCCATTATGCATATCTTGTGGATGCAGTTGATGCACACCCTGTGCCCGCATGCCATGCTTATGGTGCTGACATCTTCCAGACACACTGGACACTCAGCTATCATGCGTCTATCGTTCCTCACCTTTTCGAAAATATCCTTTATCTTTTTCGCCCAGCCATCGTATCCGTGTTCGAGCATCTTGGGGAAGGTCACTGCGAATAGATATATCCTCGACATGAGCCATAGGTCCCTGGGATGAATGCAGAAGTCGTTGAACCTGAATGCCCAGGGATAATAGTAAGTGTGTGGCTTTATCTTTGCGTGGGTCTTACAGAATGTGACGGCAAATCCTAAAATATTCGAGTTCAACGAACCCTTCCTCGAACATCTAACACCCCTCCGGGTGGCGCCGTAGCATCTCAGGCCTATTAGTTTAAAGAGTCGTCCGAGCACAGGGATTCCGATACGGAGCTCTCTTCGACGAGCGGTGGCGAATAGGTCCTATCCTCGATAGTATCTTCCTCAAAGATATAGAGATTATCTGCACATTTCTTGTATCCCAGCATGTCTAGGGTCGTTTTGGAGTCATAGCTGTTGATGATATTTTCCATGGAAATCCATACGGGGTTCCTCAGGGTGAAGTGTTCTTTCCCCGACTCCTCCATGCACATGACCAGTGCGCCCCTGGGACCCTCTTCGGTCATTATACCCAACATGACTTCATTATCAAACTGAACATCCACGAGTATCCTCATTATCTACTTTAGTAAGATCATAAATCTTTAAATGACGTTTGCAGTAAATTTCATTTTGAATGGGATTATACCTACATTGTCTATTTGATTTACATATCGCCCTACATACTTTTCTATTGTTATTCACGTTGGGCTTGATAGGATTAAACGAATTGGAAGAGATCCGAATGATGCCTCCACTTCTTTCAATTCGTCTACTTTCTATGTAATTTCTCCACGCGGTGGACATATAACTAATAATAGGGGCAGTCCTTTAAAATCCCACATTGTTTTCTCTCGTACACTTGCCCTTATTGGTCATGCTCTCGGGGAGATCGTTGGGCTGAGAAAGGGTGGCAGCGTCGCGAAGGTATAACAGGTAGGCCGACACGCCTTCCCTTACCTGCGGAAGCATCTTCTGAACCACCTTGGCGTTCATGGAGTCGATCTGAGACTCCACGTTCCCGTAAGGATTCGTGGAGTTATTGATGAAGATGTATCGCATGAAGGCGAGGACGTCGGTATTGTCCTGTTTGTCGATGGAAATGCCAGTCTCCGCCTTGAAGGTCCTTTGGAGCTTGCGCTGAACTGCATTGATATTTCCCTGCGAGAAGAATCGCGTATTCAGGGGTGTCTTAGTCGTCTTCAACGAAGATAGAATACCCGTCCTGATTGCGCGACTTGATAGATCGTCGGTCCTTTCTCCATTCAAAGGATACATTAATACTAATAGTGATTTTTTTACATCTTGGGATTTCGGAGGGCATTCCTTCCCGGAGAGTTAAAGTTTCCGGTGCTCCTGATGGCCTTTGTGTTCTTGATGCAGAAGAAGGAACATGGGATATTGTAATTCACCCCGCCCTTGAAACCATAATTTCGGTTGGACTTTTTGGGATTTAGGATCTTCTTTCCCGAGGCATCCACCTTTGTTGGCTCCGTGGAACCGGGTTTGTGGGACCAGGTGCCGTCATCGTCCTGTCTGTAAAAATGATAGTCCTCACCATTTGAATTCACGCAGAGGAATCCCTTATAGTATTCCTTGGGACATTTCTTGAATTCGAGACTGGATGCCCACGTTATTACGCATCTGGGATTGTCCGCTATGACCCTCTTCCTAACTTCTGCACACGTTATCTTGGATGCGTATCCCTCATTGCTCATAAGTCCCGGCTGCGGTTTTCCGGCCATGGGGTACTTATGGAGGTCGTCGAGGAGGTAGGAGTAGCAGTTGTGCGTGGCCATTACATTATAATCATTTGTCCATTTCTCGTGATCGTAGGTGGGTTCGTATCCACTGGTGGGCATGGAAGTCTTCTTGGCGACCTTTTTGACCGGTGCCTTCTTGGCGACCTTCTTGGTCGGTGCCTTTTTGACAACCTTCTTGGCGACCTTCATATTACTATAATTAAAGTGGAATATTTATATCGGTTGGATCTAATCCAAGATCGACTTCGATAATTTCTAAGAGGTCATCCCTATCCATGGCGACAATTTCAATTTCCGATATGTAGTCGATGTTATTCTCCGGAAGGTCGAAGCGTTCCACCGCCTGCATTCCCACGCTCTGTTCATTTCGCATGCTGGCACTGACCGCCCTCTCCCTGGTTTGTCTCGACTCTATGATGAGCGTGACCTTATATTGAGGTACGTCGAATTCCTTCCTGCACACCGGACAGGTGCTATTCCCCGTACTCTTCCAGCGATTTATGCATTTGATATGAAAGTTATGTCCGCAAGGGAGGGTCCTGCTATTTCTGGACGTCCTCGATAGTATGGACGTCAGACATATGCTACACTCCTTAGGATCCAGGTGGACATGACAGAAATTCTTGCCATCGACGGCATTCTTCCTACAAGGTGTTCCTTTAATGGTAGTAGCTGTGCACCCCATCTAAGGATTAAAAGGAAAATGAATTAATAATTAAAATCGCATTACTTCTTGAATAAATTTTTAATCCTGTTAATCATCGTCTTCTTTTTCGCTTGGGTCGTCTTCGCCTTGGCCATATTCACGATGGCCTTGGTTTTCAAGAGTCTAATCCTCTTTTCCGCCTTCTTAATCGTTTCTGCCTTGGATACTATATTCTTTTGAATTTTTCGCATTTCCTTTTCCGCGATCCTCAGAATCTCCACGAGTCTATCGGATTCGTTATTGCTGAGATTCACCTCGGTATCCAGACGCTTAAATGTCCTTGCCCTAAGGGATTCCATGCGCTTAAATTTTCCGATATTATTCATCAAGGAATACCTCATATTCTTTACCCTTGTATTTTTCCTATTGAGATCCATCAGCGACGCCATGGCCTTTTCCATACTTTATAATTGCATTGGATTTTATTTGGGAAGAATCATATCGTGATAAACCTGTTTGGTTCCTACCCTTTTTTCATAGAATATTACATTGAAATTCTTCGACCTTGCGATGACCCCCTCGGCCTCGGCAATGGCCTCGTCCCAGTCGAAGTCTTCGTCGTCGAAGTACTTGACCCATCCATCTAGGGATCTGAATATGTGCTGGATAGGTTCCATCCCTTCCATTAATATGTTATTTATATTTAATAGACATGAAGGAGCGCCAAGGTTTCCAGACGGCCGTCTGGGGCCCCACCGCATGGGTATTTCTTCACTCGATCACATTTTCCTACCCCGACAAACCCGACGCGGAGACCCGAGCCCAATTCTTCAATTTCTTCAAGAGCATGATGTACGTGCTTCCTTGCAAGTATTGCAGGGATAGTTACGCATCCTACTGCAAGTCCTCCGGTCCCCTCGGTCTCAAGATGAAGCGCTTCGAGTCCAGGGCGACGCTCACCAAGTGGCTTTACGACATCCACGACGCCGTCAATCTTAAACTCGATAAGAAGGACCGTCCTACCTTTCCGGAGGTCAAGGCCATCTACAAGGAGTTCAAGGCCAGTTGCACGACCAAGGAAAATGAAAGGAGCAAGGGATGTGTCGCCCCCAATGGCAAAAATGGTATAAGGCTTAAGTCTGCTATCAGGATTATTCCTAGGGAATGTGTATTGAAGGGAAAGACTCTTAAAATTTATCGCAAGTGTTTGGAGAGGTATGATATCTAGTCCCCACGCTGGAATCATAACGAGATCTTTATATGAATCGGATTCAGGAAGATATTACATAAAGGTCGATGGTCATCAGTTCAAGGTTCCGTGGCGATACGGGAGACCCTATCAGGTCGAGTGTGACGACCTCAAGCCAATCATGGAATATGGTGTGAGTGAGGAGGTCCAAGTGTGGTTCAAGAATTCCCAGGGAAGGTATATTTTACAGCGTATTCAAAACAATAAAATATTGTATCATATTAATAACTGAAATGTCTGGTGGAATTACGCAATTGGTGGCAATTGGCGCTCAAGATTCTCATATCGTTGGGAACCCCGAGATTAGTTTTTTCCGTTCCTCGTTCAAGAGGCACACAAATTTTTCCAGTGTCATCGAGCGGCAGGTTATTCAGAACTCTCCTGCCAATAACAGTCTCTCGTCCGTTCGCTTCGAGCGCAAGGGCGATCTCCTATCCTACACCTATTTCGTGATGACCAACGGCGAGGGAACCCCCCTCCCCATGGACTGGTCCACCGTCGTGGACAAGGTCGAGCTCTACATCGGCGGTCAGTTGATCGATTCCCAGGACTATGATTTTTCCACCAAGGTCTATTCGGACGTCATGGCGCCCAGCCTTTCGCGGAGCACCCTCGGTCCTCAGCCCAGTGGCAATCTCGCGTCTTCCTATTTCTACCCCCTCAAGTTCTGGTTCTGTGAGAATTACCAGTCGGCCCTTCCTCTGGTCGCCCTCCAGTATCACGACGTGGAGATGCGGATCTACTGGGGATCCAACATTTCTCCCTACGCTGCCGACGTGGCCGCCAAGCTTGCTATCTACACCGCAGCCGTCAATACCGTAATCGCCAACGTCAATGGAGGCGCCCCTCCGGCTAATCCCGCTGCGGCCCACGCTGCCTACCTCGCAGACGGTTCCTTCGCCGCGGCGCAGTTGGCGGCCGACGATCTTATTACTTCCCTCGCCCTCGCCGGAGTTACCGTCACCAAGCAGGGGACTGTATTCCCCAACGCGGACCAGATCACCGGCGACCTATTCAGTTTCCAGGGCGGTACTTCATCCAGCGTCTCCTTCGGGAACAATGCCGTATCCAAGGCAACCACTAAGCCGTCCTCGTGGTCTCGCTTCGTATACCTCGACTCGGACGAGCGTGGCATGTTGGCGAGCAGCACCTCGGAGTATCTGATCCATCAGGTTCAGCGCATCCCCGCTTCCAACGATAAGCGCATGGATCTGACCTTCAATCATCCCGTGAAGTTCATTGCGACCACTTCGGTCGATGCAGGTACCAACAACACCGTCCTCCTCCAGATGAATGGCGTGGATGTCGGTGAGGCCAAGAATCCGGTGCCTCACTACCGACAGGTCTCTTCCTATTACCATACCGTTTCGGGTGTGGATAGCAGCGGAAACAAGTCCGACGGTTTCGAGAGCGTCACCATGATGATTCCCTTCTGTCTGGATGCCTCCAAGCTCCAGCCCACGGGTTCGTGCAATTTCTCGCGTCTGGACAGTTCGCGTCTTATCCTCAGTGGCGGAACCTTCGCCTCTCCGGTTTGGGCCGTGAATTATAACATTCTCAAGATCCAAAACGGAATGGGTGGACTTCTTTATGCCAACTAAAAAAATTAATAGCCAATACTAAATGCCAAAGCCTTATTGGTCATGGGAGATTGAAGAACGGGCTAGGAAGGCCATCGCCAGACTGGCAAGGAAGGTACTGGCTCAGAAGAAGTCCATGAATAAACCCGTTAAGATAACCACCGATTCAATGGGTCCCAATCCATCCAAAATTCCATTGCCTTCAAAGCGCCTTCTTGCCACGAGGTCAAAGTCAAAGATCAAAAAGGGCAATACCAAGGGTCGTTTCACCTTCCTCAATTAGGTTTCTTCTTCTTCCTGGCCATTTCCAACGCCCTTTCTGCCTGTTCCTTGGGAAGAAACATTAATAGGGCCAGTAGCATGCGTTCATTGGTGAGGGTTCCCTCCCTCTGCATTGCCTTACAAGCTTCCATAAAATGTTGATTATTATTCATTTTATAGATGTTTATATTCAAATCTTTAAACTAATTTGTTTTAGGGACCTTCATCAGCGGTACGTCGGCACTGAAGCATCGATTAATGCTGTTAGCCGGGACGGGTCCGACCCTCTGCTTGGACAAAAGGGGGTTGAGGAGTGTCGGCCCCTTCTTGGCGATGAGCCGGCGGTAATCGTAATTGAGGGGGTAGGCGATTCCATTCTGCTTCATGATCTCGTCATTGAGGAGTCCGCTGGATGTGTGGATGGTGAATGCCCTTCCGTCGGCCATGCCCAAACGTTGCGACATTATTTATTATTAATTAAGGAGATAATATTCTCTAATGACTTTTATCAGTGCATCCTCTTGTGGTGAATATTTTTTGATATTTTTGGTCGGGGCTTCCCTTTTCAATTCCGGAGTGTAAAGCACCTTGCATAGGAGATTGTAGGTCTTGACTATGTCCCTCAAACTTTTGGCACCCTTGATCACCACGCTCCCAGTCTTGAATATGCTGACGGTAGTGTTGAACATATAACAGAGAAGTCCGGAATATTTCTTTCGCTGAGGAACCACGGAGATAGAACCCGCATAATTTTCTTTGAAAAGCGTCCTAAGATCGGGATTGTAGATACCGTGGGGAACGTAGAAGCTCGCGTTGATGAGTTGTATTTCCGTGGGAATTAGCGGAAGTGTCGCGTGCTCCGGAAATACATGATCTACTAGCTCGATCACTTCCTTCATGAGCCTTTCGCCCTCCATAGGCGTCGACGTTCCAGTAAGGTGAAGTTTTCCATTGACGAAAACCTTGAGGGAACGATTATTCCCCTCCTGAGTTACCTTGCTCAGGGTGACGGCATTCCTGAAACCATTCAGCTTCAAATACCAACCATTCATCCCGTCTTCGAAGCGCTCCACAAAGGTCTCCCTGGCAATCCTGGCACCCTCCCTCCCGGACATGATGGTCATCGTGATTACCCTAGGGATAGAGGGCTTTGGTTCATTTATTCGGTCATGTATTCGTATTAGGTTTCCCACGAAAGACCGATACTCTTTAACATCCATTTAAAAAAGAATATCTTTATTTCTTTAAATGAAGTGCGAGCAGTGTTTAAAACGAAACAAGGTATGTATTCCTTGCAGTTCGTGCTATAGGAAATCCTTGTGCACGGGGTGTATTCAGCTGGAGTCTCACAACTGTTTTGGACTCCTGAATAAAGTTTTCAATGAAATCGAAAAAATAAGGGAAACTAACCCTGTTATCAAAAAAGATAAGGTTCAGCGCCTGTAAAAGAACAGACCGGTCAGGAGGGCTGCCGTCATGGCGCCGGCGATGGCGAAGGTGTCTCCGTAGGGAGGTCCCATGGGAACGATGGTCTTCGAGACGTCAGTCTCCCAAGGTGCATTGTGGTAGATCCGCTGGGGGTAGTTGGGCTTCACCCTGGGATCGTCCCTGTTAAGGCAAAAGTGGGGAGAGCCCCATCCCACGGCCACGATCTCGTTGCAGACAGGACATGTTTTCTCCATGGGGGGTGTGTAGATTCCACCGAGAGCGTCGTTGACAGGTCGGACCTCATTTACCAGTGGAGAGTGTGGCACCGGCTTGGGAATGTCCCTAAAACCTCCTCCGTTAATAGACATCCTTATACTTGTTATACTTGGTGAAAATTAATCATGAACTGCTTATGAACTCCCATTTTAGTATAGTGCACATCCTCTTCCATATGTCGTCCTGTTGTTTTATCTTATCCTTGGACTTCAATAGTGGAAAATAGGGAAGGTAATCGTCCTCGCCGAGGAGTTCACAGAATTTATAGAGAACGTAGGGGTAGGATAGAAAGTTCTTCCTCTCCGGTGGACAAACCACGTCGAAGGGCTCCTGAATTTTCACAAACATGAGCCTAAGTTTCTCCTCCAAAGCCGGTGGCATGTTGGGAGGCTTCAATCCCGAAAGGATATTGCATATGTAGGGAATGTGCTCGTAATATTTATTGTGTCTAAGGTCCCTGAGGATCTTCCTCACCCTGGCGTTGGTGATCTCCTTGGTGTCCTTGACCCTCTGCTTTTTAAGCTCGTAACGGAGACTCGTGATCAGCTCGTCGGGAATGGTGGCGGTCTCCTTCCCCTGAAACTGGTTTATCCACTCGTTGAAGTGATTCTGGCGCTTATAACTGTACTGGACCTTCTTATTGGTGTCCTGCTCGTCCTGGAAGGATAGGGTGGTCGCCATGTAGTACTTGGTGAATCCACACTCGGTGCACACGATGTCGCTCTCCTTTTGATTTTCGAATACCTTATCCGAGCCACACTCGTCGCAAATATCTATCTCGAACTTTATGTCGTCGATGTCATCCATGTGAGAGACGTCTATGTTCTCTTCCACGACCCTCATGTATTCTATATAGATGTCCCTACGGCACGTTTCCTCTTCGTAGCGTTTTATATAGGGTGCAGCTTTATTTATGTAGTTAACTAATTCATCCTGCGAATTCTCGTATTCCTTTATTTTTAGATTGTAACGCTCGAGCAGGCTCATGGTATTAAAAGAGTGTGTCCCTTATTATTTAAAATGATTAAACTATACCTACTCCGTTTTTATAACTGGATCAACGATATTGTCAGCTCACCCAGGAAGACAATGCCCCTCAAAATGATCTACGACGTGGATACCTCACGGAATTGCCTATTCCCCAGCGCTGCATGGAGGATGGAAATGGATAATCAGTGGCTCCCCATGGACACCTCCGGAAAGCACACTTATTGTTGCTACAACTTCCGCAAGCTGGTCAAGAAGAATATCGACTGCGTGGTGAATGTTCGCTTCGAGCAGGAATACATCTATAATAACGTTCCCTATTCCATCGTTAGCAGGAGTCTCGATGACGCCGAGAATATCGTAGGGACCGAGGGAGGTGCCGAAATTCGTTCGCCCATCATCATTCAAAAGGTGCTGGCCGTCAAGGGAAAGAAGACGTGGTGGGATATGCATAGGCTCCTACGTTATGCGGGTCCATTGAATGATTTCCACGATTGCAAGGGGATCCGAATGAGAGATCTCTTTGAAAGCGAGGAAGATACACCAGACGAGTGGAGAATCTATACGCTAATGGGTGGCGAAGAACCGATCGTCATCAAGAAGAATGACCTCCTCAGTCGTGAGTCACTGGTGCAAGGTAAAAGCGGAGTTCCCCTAGGGAAGTGACCTTGTATTCCAGGATGATGGGGAGGTCCTGACCGTGATGTAGTAGCTTGATGTGAGAACACATACAGGTAGCCTTGGTGAATAGGCTCAAATATTTGAGAGAAAACGTATCCACCATGGAACCAAAATCCCTAGTATCCGAATCGATATCGAACTCCGTGTATTGCTCG
>Ga0181563_10000328_pt1 | contig 44535 bp, 36 predicted proteins | sample 011ome_25_FD_133759 | JGI IMG/M metagenome (GOLD analysis project Ga0181563, IMG submission 133759) | Coastal salt marsh microbial communities from the Groves Creek Marsh, Skidaway Island, Georgia - 011512CT metaG (megahit assembly) | ecosystem: Environmental > Aquatic > Marine > Intertidal...
AGCTGATTTCCTTTTGAGATTTTTTTACCCTTTGAATTCGCGAAAAAAGAAGTTAATTTTTTATTAGAAAAGGTGTTACCTACTTGCTCAAAAAGATCAAGAAAATCAGCTTTCAATTTGTTTTGCCTGATTACAATCGAATTGTCTAACCAAAGAGCTAAGTCTAGATGGTTTTCCATAGACCTACCAACGAAGCATGGCTGAAGCCCAAGCAAAACCTGAGCCAAAAGCAGCTAGGCAAATCAGGTCATTTTCCTGCAGCCGACCCTGTTCCCAAGCTTGTGATAATGCAATAGGGATCGTTCCTGCAGTAGTATTACCAAGTTGCATGATGTTATTGAATACCTTCTGGTCAGGCAAATCTAATTTTTGTTGAATGTATTGGGAGATGCGTAAATTTGCCTGGTGGGGTACAAGAAGATCAATGTCTTCCGTTTTAAGTTTATTGAAAGCCAAAGCTTCTTGGATCACTTCCATAAAGCGAACCACGGCATGCCTAAAAACTGCATTTCCATTCATCTTCAAAAAAAAGTCTCCACGCTCAATCAACTCTTTGGAAACTCTTTCTTTCCCACTTGAGCTTGGAGCTATGCAATAAAGTTCTTCGGCATGGGACCCCTCCGAATGCAGGTGGGTGCTGAGTATCCCAGCCTGTCCCGCTTCCGCTCTTCCCACCACCACGGCACCAGCACCGTCTGCAAAAATCACCGCACTTGATCTACCTTCGTCACTTTTATCCAATGCCGAAGATTGAATTTCCGCGCCGACTACTAATATTTTTTGATACATGCCTGTTTTGATAAACTGATCTGCTACAGTGAGGGCATAAATAAACCCAGAACAAGCATTTCGAATATCTAAGGCACCGATGGTCTTGAAGCCCATCTCTCGTTGAAGTAGCACTCCATTTCCAGGTAGAAAATAATCGGGAGTAATAGTTGCAAAAAGGATGAAATCAATGTCATCTTGCTGCACTTTAGCGCGCTCCATAGCCATCTTACTCGCTTTAGCAGCCATGTTGGTTACGGTATCCACTCCAGGAGTATACCATCGTCTTTCTTGAATTCCCGTACGCTCGACGATCCACTCGTTGGAGGTGTTCATCATCTGGGAAAGTTCTTCATTTGTTACGATTCGTTCAGGTACATAATGGCCTGCCGCTAAAATCCGTGAGGTATACATGATTTTAAGTTAAATGGGAGGGTTAAATTTTTAATACAAAGCAACCGCACTATTAGGAAAAAACGAATTGGAAGGGTTTGGTATGGTTATCCAAAAAGGGTATAATTTCCAAATTGATCCATAGGAGATGTTTTCCGAAGTAGGTTTTGGGAGTCGTTTTGAACCGAATTTACTAATGGAGAAACAGGATAGCTGAGCATATGTTCAGCTGAATAGGGGTTTAAGATTGAAATTAAATCTTCCAGAGAGCTGTAGCTATCCAACCATTTTTTTTCTTGTTCTAGATTTAGAATAACTGGCATTCGATCGTGAACTTCTGCTACCAATTCGTTTGGACTGGTAGTAAGTATTAAAAAGGTGTGGTGTGACTCTCCTGTAACCGTTTCATATTCCTCCCAAATACCTGCAAAAGAAAATGTTTGCTCTTCTCTGTGGGTAAACCGATGTGGAATTTTAGTTTTCTTTCCTACTTTCTTCCATTCGTAGAATCCATCAGCGGGAACGATACACCTTCTAGATTGAAATGAATTTTTAAAGGAAGCCTTTTCATGTACAGTTTCAGCTCGTGCATTGATTAGTTTGGCCGAGACGGGCTTATTTTGCCCAAAATCTGGGGTAATGCCCCAATAAAAAAAGGAAAATCCCTTGGGACTTGCGGAGGTGATTACAGGTACTAGTTGAGTGGGGGCAATGTTGTATCTCGGGGTAAAGTCCGCCAGCATCTCCGCCTGGAAGCGTTCTTCTAGTTCGATTTTACTTTTGGCAAGGGAATATCTTCCACACATAGACTTAAGTTCGGCTAAATTTTTTGGAAGTTAGCGATCCTTGCAAATAAATTCAACAGCTCGCGATTCGGAGTAATAGGTTTTTCTCCGTCCTTTCACTTTAAAACCAACATGTCCGCCATGCTTGGGGAACTCAAAATACACGTGGTTTAATTTTTTTGCTAAGGCTTCGGGGAAGCAAGAGTTACTGAGGAAAGGATCATTCTTGGAATTAATTACAAGTGTTGGAAGGGTGATGTAGGGTAAAAACTGCAAGGAAGAATTTGTTTGGTAATATTCCTCCGCATCACAAAAACCATGTAAGGGACCCGTAAAGGTATTGTCAAAATCCCGAAGGGTTTGGATGGAAGAAAATTTATCAATTGAGAATTCGGTGGGAAAATGAAATGATTTTTTTTCAATTTTTTTCTGGAGGCTTTTCAAAAATCGACGTGTATAAAGACCAAATGCAGTTTTTGAAATTTGATCACAAGAATTTCCAAGATCAAGTGGAACAGAAATTGCGATTGCTTTTTTGATTTTTGGATTTCTTTCTCGTTTTTCTCCGAGGTATTTTAGGGTAAGGTTACCCCCCAAACTAAATCCAATCAGGTAAATCTCTTCAAATTCAGGGGCAGCATGGTTGATGATAGTGTCTAAATCATAGGTTGCACCGCTATGGTAAAAAATTGCTTTTCGATTTAGCTCATTTCCACAGCCTCTATAATTCCATGCCAATACATCCATTCCTTGCGCTAGCATTGCTTTTGCCATGCCTAGCATGTAGGATCGATTACTACTCCCTTCTAATCCATGGCTAATTACCACTAATCTTGTACTTCCAATTCGGTGCCAATCCAATTCTAAAAAATCTCCATCTGGGGTTTCCACCTTCTCTCGATAGGTTGGTAAAAGGGTTACTTTTCTAAAAAGGGCAGGAAATATGGTTTCTAAGTGGCCATTAAACAGGAAGTTAGGTCTTTTAAACTTAGGCGAAGGAAGTAATGGCATGCTCGGAAAAGGTCAAAAACTGATTGGAAAATACAAGATATAAATTTGAATAAAGCGTTTTTAAGAACTATTTTTGGACACTTAAAAACTACAAGCATAGACAGAACATGGCCGAAATAATTAGAATGCCAAAAATGAGTGACACCATGGAAGAAGGTGTGATTGCATCCTGGTTGAAAAATGTAGGTGATTCCGTAAAGCCTGGTGACATTCTTGCAGAGGTTGAAACTGACAAAGCTACCATGGAGTTGGAATCCTACGAAGAAGGGGTCTTGCTTTATGTTGGAATTAAAGAAAAAGATTCGGTTCCTGTCAATGGAATCATCGCAATAATCGGAGACAAAGGAGAAGCTTTCGAACATTTGCTCTCAGGCACACCTGAAGAAGTGACAAAAGCGGAAGAAGTAAATCCACCCACATCTCCAGCACCTGTTGTGGCTGAATCAAAAACTGCCGTTGTTTCTACCTCCTCGATACCTGCTACCGTGGTGACCATGCCAAAAATGAGCGATACCATGCAAGAAGGCACAATCGCTACTTGGTTGAAAAAAGTAGGTGAGTCTGTTAAGTCTGGTGAAATTATAGCAGAAGTAGAAACAGATAAGGCTACGATGGAATTGGAATCGTACGATGATGGAGTACTATTGTATATCGGTGTGGAAGCAGGGGGAAGTGTTCCAGTAGATGGAGTCATTGCAGTGATTGGAGAAAAAGGAGCCGATTTTCAAAGCCTTTTGGCAGCCCATCAGGGTGAGGGACAGGCTCCAATCCCAGTTGAAGTAGCCAGTCCTGCTTCACCCATAGCAGCGACTAATCCTGCTCCTGAGGTTGATCAAGTGTCAGTTGCAATTCCTGTAACTAGTTTATCTGGAAACGAGCGTGTTAAAGCATCTCCATTAGCCAAAAAAATAGCTTCAGAGAAAGGTGTGGACATTCGTCAAGTAGCCGGAACTGGGGAAGGTGGACGAATTGTCAAAAGGGATATCGAAACCTTTGTGCCTACAGCGACAGCTGTGAGTTCTCCGGTGATTTCTTCCCAAGCAGTGAGCAGTGCAGTATTGGGTCAGGAAAGCTTCAGAGAAGAGAAGGTTTCTCAAATGCGTAAAACCATTGCCAAGCGATTGGCTGAAAGTAAATATTCAGCCCCACACTTCTATTTGACCATGGAAATCAACATGGATAAAGCAATTGAAGCTAGAAAGAGCATGAATGAGTTTGGTGCTGTAAAAATTTCATTCAATGATTTGGTGATCAAAGCATCTGCAGCGGCATTGCGCCAAAATCCTAAAGTAAATTCTAGCTGGTTGGGAGATAAGATTCGCTACAACGACCATATCCATATCGGAATGGCCGTAGCAGTGGAGGAAGGACTTTTAGTCCCTGTGATCCGTTTTGCAGATCAATTGTCCTTAAGTCAGATTTCGAATCAAGCCAAATCCTTAGGCCAAAAGGCCAAAAACAAAGAACTTCAACCAAAAGATTGGGAAGGCAATACGTTTACCATCTCTAATTTGGGAATGTTTGGAATAGATGAATTTACGGCCATCATCAATCCACCAGATGCATGTATTTTGGCAGTGGGAGGAATCAAAGAAACAGTCATTGTGAAAGAAGGTCAAATGAAAGTAGGAAACGTGATGAAAGTAACGCTTTCCTGCGACCACCGCGTCGTAGATGGTGCAGTAGGGTCGGCATTCCTTCAGACACTGAAGGGATTGTTGGAAGATCCGGTGCGTATCTTAATCTAAAAACTACCTGTCAAAAAGTCCTGTGTAACAAGGACTTTTTGCTTTTGTATGGTTTTTGAATGTATCTGCAAAATGGAGTGTAGTATTGGAACTCCAGAAACTTAAATTTTCCATGGAAAAAATTAAATCCACCACCGTGGTAGCAATTCGGCACAATGGAGAGGTTGTAATTGGTGCCGATGGTCAAGCGACGCTAGGCAATACAGTAGCCAAAAGCACTGTAAAGAAGATCAGAGTCCTTCAAGGAGGAAAAATCGTTACTGGGTTTGCTGGTTCCACCGCAGATGCCTTTACTCTCTTGGATAAGTTCGAGGAGAAGCTAGGCGCATTTGGCAATAACATGAAGCGGGCTGCCGTAGAGCTTGCCAAAGAATGGCGTATGGATCGTATGCTTAGCCGCTTAGAAGCCATGATGATTGTGGCAGATGTAAACGATATTTTGATTATTTCGGGAAATGGGGATGTGATTGAGCCTGATATGGAGATTGCGACTATTGGTTCAGGGAGTGTGTATGCACAATCAGCGGCAAGAGCCCTTAAAAAATTTGCCCCACAGCTTTCTGCCGAAGAGATGGTTCGAGAAAGTTTGCACATTGCTGCGGATGTGTGTATCTACACCAACCACAATTTGGTCCTAGAGAAGGTAACTAGTTAAATGTTTCCATTCCTAAAGAAAAAGTCGGAAAGAATTCCGACTTTTTTTTATTTAAACCAAACCAGATGTATTGTTTTGGAGTTACTAGTGCATACTTCATGAAGACAGATGGATACCGCAGTAGAAAAGAAAACAGGAAAAAAAGATTACAAAAAACTGATTTTGGAAGGTTTTATTTCGCATGTCCTTGAGCATGGGAAAGAACCTACTTCCATTTTTAAATTTGCCAAAGATTTAAAAATCAAAGAATCCGATTTTTACAATTATTTCACCTCTTTTGAATCCATAAAGACCTCGATTTGGGTGGCTTTATTTGATGAAACACTTCGCCAATTGGAGGAGCAGGAAGTGTACAAGGAGTATGCAGTACGCGAAAAATTTCTTTCTTTTTTATTTACTTGGGTGGAGGAGCTCAAAAAAAACAGATCCTACTTACTCTCCCTGTATGGGGATAAAGTAGCCACCTTCAAAAAGTTGCCGGGAGATACTCGTGAATTCAAAGAAAAGTTTTCTGACTTTGCCTCTGAATTAATCATGGAAGGTAAAGAAACCCAGGAAATAGCTACCCGACCCTTACTTACAGAAAAGTACGATGAGGCGCTTTGGCTACAAGTAGCTTTTGTATTTCGTTATTGGCTAGATGATGCCAGTCCACGATTTGAAAAAACAGATGCCGCTATCGAAAAGTCGGTCAATTTCGCATTTGACCTGATGGGCAAAAGTGCCCTAGATTCTTTTTTAGACTTTGCGAAGTTTCTTTACCAAACCAAGTAAGAAATGTCTGACAAGGTAAAAGAACAGGGATCTATTCCTGTTTCTAAAGTTCAGCGTGCGGCTAAATTTATTTCTACAGGAGCGAAAGTAGGGGGGAATTACGTCAAGCATTATGCCAAGAAGATGGTTAATCCTGCACTTAATCGCGAGGAATTGCATCAGAATAATGCCTCTGATATTTATAATTCTTTAAGTGAACTCAAGGGCTCTGCACTCAAGGTGGCTCAAATGATGTCCATGGATAAGAATCTTCTTCCAAGGGCTTATCAAGATAAATTTTCGATGGCGCAATACACTGCCCCCCCCTTGTCCTATCCCTTGGTGGTGAAGACCTTCCAGAAGCATTTTCAAAAGACTCCCGAACAACTCTTTGACACTTTCAGCCGGTCAGCCATCAATGCGGCATCCATCGGACAGGTGCATCAAGCAACCCAAGGAGTTAAGACCTTTGCTGTCAAAATCCAATATCCAGGAGTGGGTGATTCAGTTAGTTCAGATTTGAAACTTGTTAAGCCAATTGCGTTGCGTTTATTAAATATGAACGAGCATGAACTGAATCATTACATGCAGGAAGTGGAGGAGCGATTGCTGGAGGAGACAGATTATACCTTGGAAATAAAACGTTCAAGGGAAATTTCTGAATCCTGCTCAACCATCCCCAATCTTCGTTTTCCCAAGTATTACGATTCGCTTAGTTCGGATCGAATAATTACCATGGACTGGTTGGAGGGAAGGCACATAAAAGAGTGGATGGAAACAAACCCTTCCCAAGTACAAAGAAACCGAATAGGTCAAGCTTTATGGGATTTTTACCATCACCAAGTGCATAATTTGAAACAAGTGCATGCAGATCCGCATCCAGGAAATTTTATTATTCAAAAGGATGGGACTTTAGGGATTATTGATTTTGGATGTGTTAAAGTAATTCCAGAGGACTTTTACAAGGGATATTTTTCTTTAATCAAGAAAGATTTGCTCATCAAAGAAGAGGAGTTAAATCAGATATTTTATGATTTGGAATTTATATCAGACAAAGATTCTGAAGCGGAAAAAAATTATTTTAAGTCAATTTTTTCTGAGATGATCACTTTGTTGGGAACTCCGTTTCATGTTGAAAAATTTGATTTTTCTAACAATGAGTTTTTTAATCAAATCTTTCAGCTTGGCGATCGAATTGCAAATGATAAAATGTTTAAAAAATCCAATCAAGCTAGAGGTTCAAGACACGGATTATATGTGAATAGAACCTATTTTGGGATATATAATTTACTTAATCAATTGAAAGCTGAAATAGTAACCACTAAGCCAGATTGGTTGATTTAGATTCTATTTACCAGCAAAAGTATTTCTTCCCCTAAGGGGGTAAACCAAAATACACTAGCATCTGATATTTTGATGAAAAAGTGGTTTTTGAATTTCTATTAGTGCATGCTTGGGCTAGGTAAATACAAGTTCAGTACAGCCAGTAAAAATCAATTTAATTCCTAACTTGATTGTAATTTTTCATTCACCTAACTAACATATTTAGCTTGGGCCTAAACAATTTATTTTATGCTCTTTACACTTTCTCTCTTGGCCCAGCTAGTTATTGCTATTTCTATATTAGTAGTTTGGGTTTTTAGGTTTGACAATATTGTTGAAGAATTTAATCAGTATGAACTCAGTGTGCTTACTCGATCCGTGGTTGGTTCAACTAAACTTGTCTTAGCAACCTTGCTTGTTGTTGGTATTTGGTTTCCTTCTTTGGTTTTGATTCCTGCTTTGCTGATGGGTTTTCTGATGATTAGTGCTCAATATTTTCACTTCAAAGTAAATAACCCAATTTCAAAACGTGTCCCATCGCTAGCATTATTGACCCTTTGTCTATTTGTTGCTGCAGGTTCCCTTAACTGGATTTCTTGATGGGAATACGCGAATTGCTAGTCATTTTTTCTAGTTTTTCTTTTGTTGCGTATGGAGTTGCGTTTTTTACTTCATACAAAATGAAGGAGGAGTTTATTCGTTTTGGTCTTGCCAAATTTGGAGCACTTACAGCTACACTGGAGATTCTTGGTGCTCTAGGCTTACTGGTCGGCCTGGTCTTTCCTCCTTTACTTGTCTTTTCTGCAGGAGGCCTTTCCCTCTTGATGTTGCTGGGTGTGGCTGTACGAATACGGATCAAAGATCCTTGTCTGGTGATAGTACCAGCATTTTCATTTTTTGTACTGAATGCATATCTCTTTATAGAAGCAATTCAATCCTTATAAGGGTGCCCCTTAAATTATCCTCAGTAATTCAAACCTAATTAAAGTCTAAGCCTAATTTGCGAATAATCACTTAGTTTGTTTACAAACGAATGCTCACAATCATTTTCTGATTAGTGTTGCGTGTAAGTGACCCGGTAAATGCAGTTGGCTACATCATCCGAGATCAGCAAACTACCATCCTTCAGTTCCTGTACATCTACTGGTCTTCCCCAGGCTTCCTGGCTTTCGGTATCTAGCCAACCGGAAGCAAAGGCCTCTTGGCCTATAACTGTTCCAGTAGAATCCATTCGTGCCAATACCACTTCGTATCCAGATTTTTTACTGCGGTTCCAACTGCCATGCTTGGCAATGAATAATTGGTGCTTGTAGCTAGCAGGAAATTGATTTCCTTCGTAGAAGCGGATTCCCAAAGGCGCAGTATGCGCTCCTAATTTGGCTGCAGGTGAACTATAATATGAAGCATCCTTGCCTTTCGATCCTACTTCTGGGTCTTGAATCGTTCCTGCATGCCAATAGGGGTATCCAAAATGTTGTCCAACCTCAGTGGCTCTATTGAGTTCACAATCTGGCATATCCTCTCCAAGCATATCTCGGCCGTTATCAGTAAACCATAATTCTTTGCTTATTGGATGCCAATCCATGCCTACTGAATTACGAACCCCATGGGCATAGATTTCAGGTTTTGCACCAGGCGTACTCACATCTAAACGGGTGATGCTTGCAAAAATAGGATCCTCAGAGAGGCAGATATTGCAAGGTGCGCCGACAGGAATGTAAAGCAAACCATCGGGTCCAAATGCTATAAACTTCCAACCATGGTGGGATTCGTCTGGGTAGTTCTCATACACTACTTCAAAGGTTGGATTTTCTAGGTTTTTCTCGATGTCTTTGAAACGCAGAATCCGAGATACTTCCGCCACATACAGGTCTCCATCCTTAATGGCCACTCCATTGGGCATTCGAAGGTTATTGGCAAGGATGTATTTGCTGTCTGCTTTTCCATCTCCATTTTCATCCACGAGGGCATAGACATTTTTTTCTTGCCTATTTCCTACGAATACAATCCCACTTTCGGATAGGGCCATTGAACGTGCATTCGGGACATCTGCTGCCCATACCTCAATGCTAAACCCTTCTGGAAGTTGGATTTTTTCCAAGGTTACATCCGCTTTGGCTTCTCCAATCGAAATTTTTGTACCTATAGGAGTAGTCGAGGTGGCTGACTTTTCATTGTTACAAGCGAATAGGCTGAGTAGAAGTAAAAAAATAAAAGTGGGTAAGTAGCGAAGGGATCGAGGCATGGGATTGAATTTTGAGTAAATTTAAACGAATAGTTCTAAGAATGATTCAGATTAGAGTGGAGTATTGGTTATTTTTGCACCATGTTATCCATCAGTAACCTTTCTTATTTTATTGGCGGCCGTGCGTTGTACGAAAATGCCAACTTACATATCAAGCCCAAAGATAAAATTGGCCTAGTAGGTCAGAATGGAACGGGGAAATCAACCTTGCTCAAAATTATCCATGGGGATTACCTGCCCACCACAGGAGAGGTTCAGAAGGCTAAGGATTGTACCATTGGATTTCTGAATCAAGACTTATTATCCTATCAGTCGGATGATTCTATTTTGGATGTGGCGTTGGCTGCGTTTAAAGAGACTTTGGCGATTCAAGAAGAAATAGATCAGGTGCTGAAATTGATGGAGACAGATTATTCGGAAGAGGTAATTAACCGACTGGCTTACCTTCAGGATCGATTTGAATCTAATGAGGGCTACACGATTAAAGCAAAAGCTGAGGAGGTTTTGGAGGGGATTGGATTTCAAACCAATGATTTGCAAAAGCCTTTACGCCAGTTTTCTGGGGGATGGAGGATGCGGGTGATGCTCGCTAAATTGTTATTGGAAAAGCCAGCTTTGCTAATGTTGGATGAACCGACCAACCACCTGGATCTTCCCTCCATCCAATGGGTGGAGAATTACCTTAAAAATTACGAAGGAGCAGTGGTAGTGGTTTCTCACGACCAGACCTTTCTAGACAATTGCATCAGTACTACCGTAGAGGTGGCCAACCAAACCTTAACGTCCTATCCAGGTAATTACTCCTTTTACAAGGAAGAGAAAAAATTACGGATGGAGTTGCAGCAGAACGCCTACGAAAATCAGCAGCAACAAATCAAGCAAACAGAACGGTTTATCGAACGTTTCCGAGCAAAGGCCACCAAGTCCAACCAGGTGCAATCCCGAATTAAGGCATTGGATCGCATGGAGCGTGTGCACGAGGTAGTGAATGACGAAGCCTTTGTGAATTTTAAATTTAAATTTTCACAAAAATCGGGTCGTGATGTAGTAACCTTGGATCAAGTATCCAAAGCATATGGGGACTTGACGATTTTGAAAAACACTGTTGCCAGGATTGAGCGTGGGGATAAAATAGCATTGATTGGAGCAAATGGAAAAGGAAAATCCACCTTACTTCGCATCATTGCTGGAACAGAGACTATTTCTGGTAAGCGGGGAGAGGGTCACAATGTGATCAAATCCTTTTTTGCCCAGCATCAATTGGAAGCCTTGACCTTAGATAACGAGATCATTCAAGAAATGTCTCAGGCAGGAAGTGGGAAAACAGAAATGGAGCTGAGGGGTGTTTTGGGATGTTTCCTTTTTTCCAACGAAGAGGTATACAAAAAAATCAAAGTATTGTCAGGAGGGGAGAAGTCGCGAGTGGCTTTGGCCAAAACCCTGATTTCTGAAGCCAATTTCTTGTTGCTGGATGAACCGACCAATCATTTGGATTTTCAATCTGTGAATATACTTATTCAGGCTTTGCAGCAGTACGAGGGTACCTTTATCACGGTTTCCCACGACCGTCATTTTATCAAAGGGGTGGCTAATAAAATTTGGTACATCGAGCAAAATGAAATCAAGGAATATCCGGGAACGTATGAGGAATATGAGTTTTGGAGAAGCCAGCAGGTAGACCAGGTAGTAACTGCACCCGTGCAAAAGTTGGTTAAGGCAACACCAATGACTCCAACAAAAAGTAAAGAAGAAACGCAGCAGGCCAAACGGGAATTGAAGAAATTAGAGGATCAGTTGCAAGTTGTCGAAAAAGAAATCCACCAATTGGAAGTACAAAAGCAGGATTTGGAAGCCAAATTAGCAGAGCCTTCCTTATACTTGGATGAGTTGGAAGCTCAGAGTACTCAGGTAAGTTACCAGCAAATTCAAGTTTCTCTTGCTGTAGTAACTGCCAATTGGGAGCAGTTGGTGGATCAAATTTCATTACTGCAGCAGCAAGTTTCTTCATTTTAAAGAAAAAAATGCGATTTAAAAAGCCGATTTTACTCTTTTTGTATTTCTTCTTAATTCCATCTTTTTTCGGAAAGACCCAAGTATTGGAAGACAAAGTATATGCGGACCATATTTTATCTGTTCGGATTTTTCCTCAGGGAGGGGATTTAGAAAACCAGCTAAATTCCCCAGTTATTTCCCTGACGGATTCGAAATCCCTTGTCCTGTGGTTTGACGACGTATCCTATGATCCGGAGTTGTATACGGCCAAACTAATTCACTGCGATTCAGATTGGAAGAAATCGAGTTTGAGAGACACGGATTTTTCCTTATCGTTTAATGAATTTACTTTAATGGATTACTCCTATTCCGTAAATACACGAATGCCCTACATTCGGTATGCATTTAATGTTCCTCGGGTCAGTAAATCAGGGAATTACCTTCTTAAAGTTTATAAAAACCGGGATGAGAATGCTGTGGTTTTCACCAAGCGGTTTATGGTTATAGAGAATAGTGCTGTAGTAGCAGCTCAAGTGGTCCCCCCCACACAGACCGAAGACCGTCGGACCTTACAACAAATAAATACTTCCGTCAACTACAGTAATTTAGAAGTAATTGATCCTCAGGCACAAATCAAAGTGGTGATCCGACAAAACCAGCGTTGGGACAATGCGAAAGTATTGAACATACCTACTTTTTTGAATCAGAACTCAAAACTCATTCGGTACGAACCCTTTGAAGGGGAGAGTACCTTTCGAGCTGGAAATGAGTTTCGATTTATAGATTTACGATTTATCCGTGCGACGGGCGTAAATGTAGCTTCGGTTAAGGTAGAAGAATCCTTAGTGGTAGCAGATGCACGAGTAGATGTACCAAGACCTGGCGGAGCTTATGTACAGTATTTAGATCTGAATGGTCAATTTGTAGTCCAAACCAACGATCGACCTGGTGGGAATGCTGAAGTAGAAAGTGAGTATGTATATACTACTTTTTACTTAAATGATGTACCAGGAAAAAACATCAAATTGATGGGGGGGCTTAGCCAATGGGGAAAGGCACCTGAAGCGACGATGGTTTACGATAGCAAGAAGCGCTTGTATGCTACTTCTTTGTTGTTGAAGCAAGGATGGTACGATTACCAGTTTGCATCTATAAATGAAGACGGGAGCTATGACTTTGAATCCTTGGAAGGAAGTCACTTTCAAACTGAGAATGAATACGAGGTATTTGTGTATTACAGAGGCCTGGGTTCTCGCTACGATCAGTTGGTAGGGTATGTATATTTGCAACCAAATAAGCGAAGACTCTAACTTTAATTTAAAAAATAACCCCAAAAAAAATGAGCTTTTTTGGGGTTAGTTACTAATATTTCAAGGAATTAGGACTCTTCTGTCGTGGTGATTTCAGTTTCTTCTTCTGTAGGTGCTACGTTTTGACGAACTCGTTCTCCTGTGGCCTTGTAAGGCACAAAACCTTCTCTTTTAAATTTGTAAGGAGTAGTTTTGTTGTCTGCAGGATGTGTGGCCAAGTCCATCATTCCAAAACCTTTGTGGGTAAAGGCACCTAAACCACACTTAAATACAAAATCTTGTACTTCAGGAGCGGCATACAAGGTAAAAGGAAGTGTGTAGCCACGAACCTCGTATTTTACGTCTAGGTCGTAAACGGCGTAGATTCTAGCGAATTTTTTCTGTTGCTCTTTCAGTTTATTTACATATACCATATCAGGCACCACCTGGAACTTAAAAAAGGATTCCATTTGCTCTGGACTATACCAGCCAGATTTCTCCATTCGAGTTAGTGTAGATTCGTACAAGAGATCTGAGAACTCGTCACTGTCTGGATTGATGAATCGTTTACCAGCTTCTTCATTGAAAGCGGGTGTGATCAGGACTAAGGGGGAGATGCACACAAACTTGTTGGACACTTCCAAGACAGGCTCAGCTTCGAGTTCAGTGTATTCTGGGGAAAGAATCAAGTTACCCAACTCAATTTTTGAAGTAGCAAATACTTGTTCTAGCAAGTAATCGATGAATTCTTCGCTTTGAGAAGAAAGGACGAGTGTGACCAAACTAGAGTAGTAATGAAGCCCACTACGACTTACCTTAGTTTGTCCTTTCAATCCAGAAAAGTTAAAGAAATTGTAGTTGTAAAACTCTTCCTTTCCTCCTTTGACAATTAGTCCTTTCAGGAATTGAGCCAGTATATACTGGTGATGAAAAGGCAAAAAGGAGCCTTTATTTTTTAACGAAAATATTAGACGTACTCTCACGGTTTTAAAAATATAATGAAACAATACGAGTTTTGAATGTCAAAACTCAGAGTCTAAATAAGTGCTGTAAAGCTAAACAAAAAAAACAGCAATTTTTAAACATTAAATCTAAAATGCATAATATCACCATCTTGAACAATATATTCCTTGCCTTCGATAGCTATTTTTCCATTTTCTCTACAACCTGCTTCGGTTTTAAATTGTTTGAAATCTGCCAGTCGAATCACTTCTGCTTTGATAAAACCTCGCTCAAAGTCCGTATGAATTACACCAGCTGCTTGTGGAGCTTTCCACCCTTTTCTTATGGTCCAAGCCCGAACTTCCTGAACACCTGCAGTAAAGTAAGTAATCAAATTGAGTAGGGTATAGGCTCCATAAATCAAGCGGTTAAGACCACTTTCTTTGAGTCCATATTCCCCAAGAAACATGGCCTTTTCTTCGGGGTCGTCAAATTCAGCAATTTGAGATTCGATGGCTGCACAAAGGACAATAACTTCTGCGTCTTCTTCTTTTACTTTTTCTCGAAGTTTAGTTACAAAGGTATTTCCTGTATGAATGCTTGCCTCATCCACGTTAGCCACATAGAGTACTGGCTTAATGGTGAGAAGATGAAGGTCACGAACGGCTTCTAATTCCTCTTTCTCCACTTCGATGGCTCGTGCATTTAAGCCCGAAGTCAATCCTTCTTTAAATTGGAGCAAAGTTTCCAATTCTCGCCTTGCTTTGGCATCTCCAGATTTGGCCATTTTTTCGATCCGTTGAATCTTTTTTTCTACGGACTCCAAATCTTTTAATTGCAATTCGGTGTCGATGACCTCTTTGTCAAATATTGGGTCAACGCCTCCGGCGACGTGGACGATATTGTTGTCTTCAAAGCAACGGATAACATGGATGATGGCATCCACTTCGCGTATGTTAGCCAAAAATTTATTCCCCAAACCTTCCCCTTTGGAGGCTCCTTTTACAAGACCAGCAATATCAACAAATTCAATAATTGTTGGAACTACGCGTTGAGGATTGACTAAGGCTTCCAATTCCTGTAAGCGAGCATCAGGAACCGATACTACGCCCACATTGGGCTCTATGGTACAAAAAGGAAAGTTAGCTGCTTCTGCTTTGGCGCTCGATAGCGCATTAAACAAGGTAGATTTTCCCACATTGGGAAGACCTACTATGCCACATTGTAATGCCATTAATTTATTGCTTTAATTTTAAATATTTTGTAGGACTTGTAACCATTGAAAAATTCCAAAATCGACACTCTGAAAATAGTGTAGACCGGAATGGCAAAAATCATTCCTGCTATACCAGCAATTTTTGCTCCAGCAAAGATAATAACAAATATTTCAAGGGGATGTGCTTTTACAGATTTGGAAAAAATAAGCGGTTGCAGGAGTACGTTATCGATTACTTGAACTACTGTAAACGCTGAAATTACTTTAATTAAAAAATAAGTGTAGTCACTGTCTGCAGAAAAATTTCCCGTTGAAATCCCTACCACCACACCAAAAACTGCTCCTAGTATGGGCCCTGCATAGGGAATTAGGTTTGCAATAGCTGCAAAAAGAGCGATGGTCAAGGCATATTCGACACCTGCTAGACTCAATGTCAAGGAAGCCAATAAAAAAATAGCAATAATTTGAATTAATAAGCCAAAAAGGTAATTCGAAAGTAGTTTTTCCACTTTGGTAAAGGTGGCCACAGAAAGCTCAAAATAAGCATTTGGAATGATGTTGAGCAAGTTTCTCCGCAGGAGTCCATTTTCTATTAATAGGAAAAAAGTTATAAATGCTACGGCGAGTATGCCGATAAATATGGTGCTTGTGATTGAAATTGCACCAGTAATAAATCCTCCCACATCAAACTTTTTTAAAGTTTCTTGAATTGCAATACGAAGTTTCTCCAGAAGGATACCTGACCTATTTTCTAGTACTTGGTATTTAATGAGGAAACGCTCAATTTTTTCGAGAGGGGTATCCAGTTGAAGATAAATGCTCTCTAAATTCAACTCACTCAAAATTTTTATTTGCTGACCAATCAAGGGGAAAAATAAAAGCCCCAATAGAAAAATCAAGGACACCACTCCTAAATAGGATAATAAAATCGCAATTCCTCTGGGAATATGTTGCCCCATAAGATGTACTTCGTTGATTTTATTGGTAATAGGCCTTAAAAATGCAGCAAAAATTAATGCGATTACCAGGTACAATGAAATAGCCGAAAAATACCATCCAAATAGGAGGAAGGTAAGGGCGAAAAGGATCAAGTAAACAAAAAACCGTTGCATAAAAAAAGAAAAGGAGGCTATTGCCTCCTCAAATATATTGGAATAAGTGGGGTAACCCTAATTGATTTAAAGAGGATTTATTCCCAACGAAGTTCATTGTTTACTTCGTTTTCAGAATCTTCATTTTCAAATTGTTCAAAATCAAAATCCGGTAATAAATCATTTTTAACATGATCTACTGCTTCATTCAATGCATTGACAAATTTGAAAAAGTCCTCTTTGTAGAGAAAAATTTTATGCTTTTCATAACTGAAATTTTCCCCATCTATGCGGCGCTTACTTTCTGTAATCGTTAGGTAATAATCATTCCCACGGGTTGATTTGATATCAAAAAAATAAGTTCTTTTTCCAGCTTTTACTTTTTTAGAGAAAATTTCCTCTCTATCGTATCCTCGATGATCTTCCAATGTTGTAGGGATTAGTGGTTGGAATGGTTTAAATAATGTTCTAAGATAAGTGAAAAGGTGTTTACAATTCAAAGCAATTCTCTTCTTTTTTTTAAAAATATGTTAGAAATGGGGTACAAGAAGCGTGAATTTGAATACAAACTTAAAACTGTTAAACAAATTTTAATTATCTAAGCCCATAAAAATGAATCACTTAAGTTGTAAGTCCACGTCAGTAATGTGTTCAAAAAGTAATGCTTGCAATCCATTACGAGTGTTTAAAAAACGAAGCGGGACGGGAAGGAGGTAATCAAAAAATAAGCTCTTTTTACAAAGTAAAAAGAGCCCTATACCTAATCTTTAAATTATTCTCCGTGTAGAAATGCTTTTTTTGTGAGTAATTCTTGCTCACTTTCTTGATGATCTGGGTCATCTACACAACAATCTACAGGACAAACTGCAGCGCACTGTGGTTCTTCGTGGAAGCCATTGCACTCGGTACATTTGTCAGAAACAATGTAGTAGAATTCATCCGATACAGGGTTTTGTTTTGCTGTACCAGCTACCACTGTCCCATCTTCTAGAGTTACTTCATTTAATTTAGTGCCCCCAGCCCAGGTCCATTCTATTCCCCCTTCATAAATTGCCGTATTGGGGCACTCAGGTTCACATGCACCACAATTGATGCATTCGTCGGTAATCATTATTGCCATAGGTAAACAAATTTGAATGCAAAGTTACAATCTCCTTAACACCTTCGCAATAAAAAAGTTGTCACACTAATTAATTTTAATTTTTTTCAAGTGCTTTTTCTTTTTGGGTACCTTTGTAAAATGAATTCAGAATTCCCCCTTGCTGATCGGATTTCAGCATTTATTCGCCTAGGTTTTCAACTTTCGGATTTGAAGGAGGAAGAAATGCATACTTTATTTCAAGAGGCACAAAACCAAAATGCTTGGTTTACCTACCAATCCTTGAATCAAGCTTTGGAGGGAATAAAAATACTATTGGAAAAGAAGGCTTTAGAATTGTGGGTTTCTAGGTATTCTTTAGTAGAACCCAGTCATCCCTCACAAGTTGGTTTGATGCTTGCAGGAAATATTCCAGGGGTAGGCTTCCACGATATTTTAGCGGTCCTGATTTCGGGGCATGTAGCGTGTATTAAGCTTAGTTCTCAAGATACAGCACTTCCACTTTGGCTACTCAACCAACTGAAAGCAATAGAACCTCGTTTTTCTGATCGTATTTTTATTGAAGACCTCATTAAAAATAAGCAGGCTTACATTGCTACAGGAAGTGACAATTCTGCTCGCTATTTTCATTATTATTTTGGAAAGTATCCCCATTTAATTCGTTCTAACCGAACTTCTGTGGCTATTCTTCAAGGGAATGAATCCTCTGCCGAAATACAAGCTTTGGGGCATGATATTTTTGATTACTTTGGTTTGGGATGCAGAAATATATCCAAGATATATGTCAGAGATAAGGAGCAATTGACATCACTTTTGGATGAAATTCAGTCATTTGAATGGGTTGCCAACCACCACAAATATTTCAATAATTACGAGTACAACAAGTCTATTTATTTGGTCAATGGCACTCCCCATTTGGATAATGGTTTTTTACTTCTAAAAGAATCTGTTGATTTGGTTTCTCCCATCGCTGTTCTTTATTACGAATTGTATACCAACCTAGAGGATTTAAAAGAAAAATTACAACTACTTGATTCAAAAATACAATGTATGGTGGGGGGGGCTAGTGCTATTCTTCCTGACCTGGTTCCTTTTGGTCACACCCAATGTCCCGCTCCTTGGGACTATGCGGATCGAGTGGATACACTAAAATTTCTCCAAGAACTTACCTAAGTCACTGAATTCAGAAACCTGTTGAATTCTCAATCTGCATGGTTTAAATTTTAATTGCCAAGAATATTCACTTAAGGGCAACCTGAATAACTGATTGTGCGTTCCCTTTTTTATCGCTTTTTCCTATATTCGCAAGCGGAAATCCGAACCTTTAATCCAATAAACTAAACAAAAAGATGGCTTTTGACATTGAAATGATCAAAGAGGTCTATGCACAGATCCCAAGTCGCATCGAAGCGGCTAGAAAAGTGGTAGGCAACCCCCTAACATTAACTGAGAAAATTCTTTACGCCCATTTAACTGAAGGGGCAGCTAGTCAGGTATATAAAAGAGGAACCTCTTACGTTGATTTTCAACCTGATCGAGTAGCCATGCAAGATGCTACTGCACAGATGGCCTTGTTGCAATTTATGCAGGCAGGTCGATCTCAGGTAGCCGTTCCTTCTACTGTTCACTGCGATCACTTAATCCAGGCAGAGATTGGAGCAAACCAAGATTTGAGCAAAGCAAAAGATAAAAACAAAGAGGTGTATGATTTTTTAGCCTCAGTTTCAAATAAATACGGAATTGGGTTTTGGAAACCTGGGGCTGGAATTATTCACCAAGTAGTTTTGGAAAATTATGCCTTCCCAGGCGGAATGATGATTGGTACGGATTCTCATACTCCCAATGCTGGTGGTTTGGGTATGATTGCCATTGGTGTAGGGGGTGCGGATGCTTGTGATGTAATGGCCGGTTTGCCTTGGGAATTGAAATTCCCGAAGTTGATTGGGGTGAAGTTGACAGGGAAGCTTTCCGGATGGACCTCTGCAAAAGACGTGATCCTAAAAGTTGCAGGTATCTTAACTGTCAAAGGAGGAACTGGTGCAATTGTAGAATATTTTGGAGAAGGAGCCCGTTCGCTATCCGCAACAGGTAAAGGGACCATTTGCAACATGGGAGCTGAAATCGGGGCAACTACCTCTATTTTTGGTTACGATGAAAAATCTGCTGCTTACCTTTCTGGTACGGGCCGTTCCGATATCGCAGCACTTGCAGATGGCATAGCAGCTCATTTAACGGGTGACCCTGAAGTCTATGCCAATCCAGAGCAGTACTTTGATCAGGTGATTGAGATCAATCTTTCTGAACTTGAGCCGCATGTAAATGGTCCATTCACTCCTGATTTGGCATGGCCTATCTCTAAATTTGCTGCTGCAGTCAAAGAAAACGGATGGCCTGCAAAATTGGATGTGGGTTTGATCGGTTCTTGTACCAATTCCTCTTACGAAGATATTTCTAGAGCAGCTTCCCTAGCACAGCAGGCAGTAGACAAAAAATTAGTTGCCAAGTCGGAGTATACGATTACTCCAGGTTCGGAACAAGTTCGTTTCACTGTGGCTCGTGATGGATTTTTGGATACCTTCGATAAAATGGGTGGTGTGGTGCTTGCCAATGCCTGTGGTCCCTGTATCGGGCAGTGGGCAAGACATGGCGCTGAAAAGCAGGAAAAGAACTCCATCATTACTTCATTCAACCGAAATTTTGCGAAACGAGCGGATGGAAATCCAAATACACACGCATTCGTAGCTTCTCCAGAGATTGTAACAGCATTAGCCATAGCTGGTAACCTTACTTTTAACCCACTTACCGATACCTTAACTAACTCTGAGGGCAACCAAGTTAGATTGGAAGAACCTAGAGGTTTGGAATTGCCTACCAAGGGTTTTTCGGTCGAGGATGCAGGTTATCAAGCTCCAGCAGAAGACGGTTCAAAGGTTCAGGTGCTTGTAGCGCCTACTTCAGATCGTTTGCAATTATTGGAATCCTTCGCAGCATGGGAAGGGATGGACTTGAAGGGAATGAAGTTGTTGATCAAAGCCAAAGGAAAATGTACCACCGACCACATCTCCATGGCAGGTCCGTGGCTGAAATACAGAGGCCATCTGGATAATATTTCCAATAACATGCTCATTGGAGCTGTGAACGCCTTCAACGATTCCACCAACTCGGTTAAAAACCAGTTGACAGGAGAATATGGGGAAGTACCAGCAACGCAACGTGCTTACAAGGCAGCGGGAATTGGATCTATAGTTGTAGGTGATGAAAATTATGGGGAAGGATCTTCGCGTGAGCATGCAGCCATGGAGCCTCGATTTCTAGGGGTTCGTGCAATCTTGGTGAAGTCTTTTGCTCGTATTCACGAGACCAACTTGAAGAAGCAGGGTATGCTTGCCTTGACTTTTGCGAATCCTTCAGATTACGATTTGATTCAAGAAAATGACGTAATTGATATCAATGGCTTGACTACTTTTGCTCCAGGAAAGTCCTTGGAAGTAATTTTCCACCATGCAGACGGAACTTCACATACCGTAGTGGCAAATCATACGTACAATGAAGGTCAGATTGAATGGTTTAAGGCGGGCAGCGCACTGAACTTGATCAAGGAAGCGAAAGCCTAATTTATTGTGATGAAAAATAAAAAAAGCCGTAACGATTTTTCGTTACGGCTTTTTTTACCTCTACTTTTCTTTGAATCCCCCATTACAAGGCTTTTGCTTTAATTAGGTATTCTTGGACCAAGTCCATCTCAGGATAGCTGATTGCCAATTCTTCTAAAAAACTCAAAGCTTCAATCTTTTTTTCTGTGAGGGTATAGTAAATTCCTTTGTTCCGAAGTGCAAAGGGGTTTTTGTTATCCATTGCCAAACTTTGGTTGATGAATGTCAGGCCTTCCTCTAATTGATTTAAATAGAGGAGATACAATCCTTGGTTGTTGTAAAAATACGCTTGTCGATTATCAAGAGTGATGGCCTTCTCTACTGCTTGAAGGGCTTCTTCGTAGTTTTCTTCCTCAAACAAGATCATGGACCTCAGGTTATGTAAGTTGGGTTCCAAGGGATTAATTTCTTCTGCCTTAATCAAAAGGGATAGGGCGGATTCGTATTCTTTTTGGTAGAAATGGATGGTGGCCTGATTTACGTAGAGGTCTGAATTTTTCGGATCTAATTCAACGGCTTTTTGAAAAGATTGTAAGGCCTCCTCGTAATTTTTTAGTTTTTCTTCAGTGAGCCCTTTTAAAAAATAGGATCTCCAATCTTTTGGATTTTGGTTCACCATCCGTTCTCCATCTTCTTTTGCATTGTAACTGGCACCTAAGTCTAAATAAGCTAATCCCCGCTGGAAGAGTGCATCTGTATAGTCTGATTTTTTTTGTAATGCAGCACTGAAATCTTGAATAGCAGCTTCCAATTGGTTTAGTCGGATATGTGCCATTCCTTTGTTGTAGTAAGCGTCCACAAAATTGGAATCCAGAGCGATTGCTTCCTCATAAAATCCCAACGCTGTCTTTGGATCATTTTCTTCCATTTTTTTGTTGCCTTTGAGCAAGAACCTACCTTTTTTATCATCTATGCTATCGCATCCCATCCAAAAAATCAGGGTAGTTATCAGTAGGAGTTTAGGAATTTTTATTTTCATCAGAAGTTGGTTTGGATTTTATTGCCTTTGGTTCTTCTCCCAGTAGCAGAGCAAAAGGCTTCGTGGAATTAGACAAGTCAAATATTTCACGTAAAATAGCTAACATAGGAATGATCAAAATCATTCCTGCTACTCCCCAAATAGAGGCACCCAAAAATAGCCCTAGAAAGGTAATGAAGGCATTCAAATTCACTTGGTTTCCTACAATCTTTGGGGTTAAAATATTCCCCTCCAAGAGTTGAATAGCTTGGTATGCCCCAAGAATCAACAGTGGGGAGAGTAGGTTGTTCATCGTCAAAAATGCATAACTCATTGGAAGTAAGGCTCCAATAAATGGGCCTATGTAAGGAATGATGTTTAAAATGGCACCAATAAGTCCGAAAAAAATGGCGTGATCTACACCAATTAGCGTATAGGCAGTGATGTTAAGTAGGGCAAGAATGACCATTACTTTACCTACCCCTGAAATATAGTTTAACACTACTTTACGCAACCTAATAATTTGTGATTTAACTAGTTCCGGTTTAGTATCCTGGTACATGGAAATTATGACTTGTACTAAGTGATCCCTGTAGAGAAGAAAGAAAAACATAAACACAGGAATCAAAACAAGACTACTCAGGGATCCGATGGCATTGATGGCAAATTTAGAAATGCTCCCACTATTTTCATTGACCAAGGCAAGCAGGGCATTGGGGTCCAATTCATCGACCAGTTTTTGCTGAAAACCCAATTTCGAGCTTGTAAACTCATCTACTTGTTCTATCAAGCTACTGATTCGAATAGATACGTTAGCAAAATCTTTAGAAAAACTAATTAGGTTGCTCACGATAAAACTCAATAATCCAAACCCGATTCCAATCATACATAGCAGGGATACTATGCAGGAAAGGATTCTAGAAAAGTTAATTTTTTCTAAATACAAACATAGCGGAGTAAATAGTACTGCGAAAAATGCTCCCATGGCCAAAGGGATAAGGATAGATTTCCCCACAATTAAAACGAAAATCACCACAATCAATAAAGCCAAAACTGCCAATACCTTAAGATAGGGGGGGAGTGGGAGTGTTTTTGAGCTCATGTAAAGATTATTAAGTAAGAAAAAGGTGAGAGGGGGGATTTACTTGCTGGTTACTAGTCCACTACGTTTTAATAGTGCATCTGGTTTTGGATCTCTCCCTCTAAATCGCGCATAGAGAAGGGAAGGATGTTCACTACCTCCGGCAGATAGGATGTTTTTTTCGAAGGAAGTGGCCGTAGATGAATCAAATATTCCTTTTTCTTGAAATAATTCAAAGGCATCTGCATCGAGAACTTCGGCCCATTTGTAGCTGTAATACCCCGAAGCATATCCTCCTTGAAAAATATGGGAAAAACTGGTGCTGATGCGTGTATTTTCAACGCTTGGCAGCAGCTCGGTCCCTTTCAATACCTGCGATTCAAAGGCTTTGATATCGTGGATTTGACCTGGGTCTTGGCTATGGTAAGCCATATCTAATAAGGCAAAACTCAATTGGCGAAGTGTCATATACCCTTGCTGGAAATTAGCAGCTTTCTTGATTTTAGCTACTAAATCACTAGGTATGGGCTCTCCCGTTTGGTAGTGCTTCGCAAACAGGTCAAGGCAATCTTTTTCATAACACCAGTTTTCAAAGATCTGAGAAGGGAGTTCTACAAAATCCCAGAATACACTTGTTCCTGATAGACTTTCGTATATTCCTCTAGCCATCATGCCGTGTAAGGCATGTCCAAACTCATGGAAGAGGGTGGTAACTTCGTTGAAAGTAAGTAGGCTAGGACTGGTTTTGGTAGGCTTGGTGAAATTGCAAACAATGGAAATATGGGGTCGGTGATCGATTCCTTGTTCAAAATATTGTCCTTTATAGGAAGTCATCCAAGCCCCATTTCTTTTTCCAGGTCTCGGGAAGAAGTCTGCGTAAAACACGGATAAAAACCTATTGTCTCGGTCATACACCTCGTAAGCAGTCACCTCAGGGTGGTAGACTGGAATTTCTCGATTAGGGACAAAGCGAAGGCCAAATAAACGCGAAGCAGTAGCAAATACGCCAGAAATCACATTTTCTAAACTGAAGTAAGGACGAAGTTCTTCTTCATCTAGAGCATATTTTTCTTTTTTGAGTAATTCAGAATAGTAGGCGAAATCCCATTTTTCCAAAGTAGTCAACTGGTCTATTTTTTTAGCTAGGTCTGCCACTTCCTGGACATCAAGTAAGGCTTTGGGCTTGGCTTTTTCTAAAAGAGAATTTAAAAAGTCAAAAACTGTGACTTGGCTTTTAGCCATGCGTTCTTCCAAAGTAAAGTGGGCATGGTTTTCATAACCCAGAAGTTGCGCTCGTTGGTGTCTTAAGGATACCAATTGCTTTATAATGTTTTGGTTGTCTAACTCATCTTGCTTGGCACATTTGGTATTGAATGCCATAAACAATGCTTTTCTCAAGTTTCTGTTTTTGGCGTAGGTCATCACCGGAATGTAGGAAGGATAATCCAAGGAAAAAGCCCAGCTACCAGTTTTTCCCTTTTCTTCTGCAAGTTGTGCTGCAGCATCCAACGCACCCTTAGGAAGGCCTTCAAGTTCACTTAAATTAGCTACCAAGTGAATAAATTTATTGGTCTCTGCCAATACGTTTTCTCCAAATTGAAGACTAAGTTGCGCCAATTCTTGGTCAATTTTTCGAAGTGTATCCGCAGCTTCTTTTTCTAGCTGAGCTCCATTGCGCACAAAAGATTTGTATGTTTTTTCTAGGAGCGTTGTTTGCTCAGCAGTTAGGGAAAGTTGTTCTCTTTGCTCAAAAACCTGTGAAATGCGTTGAAATAGTTCTTTATCTAATAAAATATCATTCGCATGTGTAGTTAGAAGTGGAGAAATCTCTCTGGCAAGTCCTTGTAGTTCAGCATTCGTTTCTGCAGAATTTAGGTTAAAAAATAAAGCCGATAGGACCCCTAGTTGTTTCCCACTTTTTTCTAAGGCTTCCACCGTATTTTCAAAGGTGGGTAAGGATTCCCGTTTGATTGCTTCAATTTCTCCTTTTGCCTCCTGAATTGCAGCGACAAATGCGGGTTGAAAGTGTTCATTTAAAATTGCTGGAAAAGGGGCTGTATTGAAAGGGGTGGTAAACGAAGAAAGGAGGGGATTACTCATGAAATGGATTAGTGGTGGGAGTGTTTTGGAGATTGGTGAATTGTTACCTGTAAAATTACCGATTTGTAGTTGAATTAACCTTGAAATGGATCTCAAATTGAATAGTAGCTCTAATAAAAGTAAAGGCCAGGAATTCCTGGCCTTTACTTAGTGGAAGTCACAAGTCATAGCTTCCATACCGATAGGAGCCCCATCTGGGATGCTGAGAACCTGCTGTGGAGTCAATTCCTCTGGCAGGCTGAGGTAGGCCTCAATCTTTTGCGTCAAGTACTCACGATGTGCTTGCATTAAGGTCGAGGATGAACCAGTTAACTTGCTTAGTTGGAGCAAATGTTTTCGCACCAGAGCCCGAACGGTTTGAGAAGCACCTGCATTCTTCGATAAGGCTATCAAATTATCTACCAATTTGGCCTCTGTAACGAGCTTAATTTCTAAACCAAGTCCTTTTGGTAGGGCATTACTGAATACTTGATTACTCACCTTCTCCAAAACGCTTTCTAAGCCTGGCAAGGATTTATCTTGAAGTTGTTGCATGTAAATTCGATTTGCTCTTCCAGCCTCAAAAAGAAAAGTGAAGGTAGCATCAATCACATTTTCTGCAGGGGCAATAGGATCAAATACCGGTCCTGTTCTAGAAGTGAAGGTTTCCCTATTTTTCCCATAACCATAGGGTCGCGGTGGAATTAGGGCCAATATAGAAGCAGGTATTTCCAGTTGTGCGGTACTAATGGACAAGAGCAGTGCGTCTAAAGCCTCTTGTTGACTTTTTGCAGGGATCCATTGGTGATTAGGTTGGTTGTCTCCCTTGATTTTGTACGTATAATCTAGTCCTCCAACCAATTTGCTAGTTGCTTCCAACTGGTAGCGGTGCATCAGGTAGAGCGGTACAAATACCTCTTCGAGAAGGGCTTGTGGTTCACCAGATTTGATCGCGTTGAGTCCGAAAGTTTGCATGCGCTTTTGACGCAGGTCCAACATTCGTTTAAGTTCTTCCGAAGCAGAAGCCCCATTGTCCCAAAGGTGAGAGCGAGGATGAACTCCACTTGGATTTCTGGAATCGGAATCGGTAATAAATTCATAGCCTGCGGCATAGGTGGATTGCAGCATTTTCTCTAAAAACGCTTCCTCCGTTTCGTTAGCAGCGGGTTGCCCATAGCCGTAGGTGATAGCCAGCTTGTCCCATTCACCGATTTTTTGGTCATAGGCATCTCCAAAATCTACATTTCCTTTTTCGTCTAGGCTGATCAAGGGATAAGGATAGTCCATTACGGAAGAGCGTCCTGCAGCTGAAGTAGCATAGCTATGTGCCAAACCAATGGTATGCCCGATTTCGTGAGCAGAAAGTTGCTTCAATCGATTTAAAGCAAATTCCATTAACTTGGGATCTGCCTCATTTTCTCCTTCAAATGGCTGCAAAAGACCTTGTGCAATCAGGTAATCCTGTCTAACCCGCAAGGATCCCAAAGATACTTGTCCCTTTAGGATTTCTCCTGTTCGTGGATCACGGATGCTAGAGCCGTAAGACCATCCTCTAGTTGATCTATGTATCCATTGGATCACGTTGTACCTAACATCATTTAGGTCCATTCCCTCTGGAGCAAGTTCTACTCGAAATGCATTTTTGAATCCGGCAGCTTCAAAGGCTTGTGCCCACCAATTTCCCCCTTCAATAAGCGCACTGGCTACAGGCTCAGGGGTGCCTCGATCTAAGTAATAGACAATGGGTTCTATTACTTCAGAAACAGCCGCCATGGGGTCTTTTTTCTCCAATCGGTGTCTAGAGATAAACCGCTTGATCAAGGGTTGATCTATAGGTGTAGTATAATCCTGGTAGCTAATGAAAAAGTAACCTGCTCGCGGATCAAATTCCCTCGTAGCATAGAGCGGAGGTAACTCAATCAAAGAATGCCGTATTCGGACTGTCACTGCATCAGGACTAGGAGTTACAGAGCGCAAATTACCTCCTGCTCCAGTTCCAGTTAGGGTGATTGTAGCTTCAACTTCTGTGTTTTTCGGATAGTTTTTGGTAGTTGGGTAATACAAGGTAGAGCGGCTTGCATCTACTTTGTAATTTCCTTGTCGTGATCGAGCTAATGTTTCGCTCACTCCATGTACATCTTGGAGAAAAAAGTTGGTTCCATCTACGAAGAAGGTTGCCCCATCTGTTTTTACTATTTCAAAACCCCAAAGTGTTGATTCCGCAAAGGCATCTTGAATAGATTTGGCCTCATAAGGGTTATTGGTGTAAGCACGATAGTCGTAATTCTTATGAACCATCGTGATTTTATTCCCTGCTTTTCGAAATTCAACTACCCGGGTATCTCCAAGTTTTCCTCTATCCAGTCCGATGTCGTTGGATCCAATACCCGCAGTCAAAGTATTGACATAGAGCAATTCTTGGTTGAGGGTATTGATTTCTAAGTAAATTTTTCCTTTTTCTTCGTCTAGGTAGAAGGGAACAAACCCTTCCTTTTTAGTCATTTTTGTAAAGTCTTGGGCAAGGCTCCAGCTTTGCTGTACCAAGGCGATTAGGAGTAAAAGAGCAATTCTTTTCATGGACTTATTTTTTTGTCAATTTATTAAAAAGCAAGTTTGGTATCCTACTCCTCATGAAAAAATTAATGAAGTGCGTAACGAAGAACCAAAACTGTATCGGTCTGTTTGGGACCTTGGATGGTTTGGGTGCCAGAACTAATGGATGCCCGATCAGCATAAAAGGTTTGGGCCCAACGAACATAGACAGTAAGTTTTGGGTGGATTTGGCAGTGAACTAAGATGTATTGTCGACTTCCAACTCCAGAGAAAGCCGGAATTGCAAAAGTTCCAAAAGCATTTTGTTCGTAAGCATAGATTCGATTATCAAAGGATTCCGTATCAAAAAGTCCGAAGCTAGTTGTGATCTTCCAATTAGACTGCTTGTACGAAAAAGCTTGAACTAGCATCCATCCTCGAGATGGATCATGCGCAATTTTTACACCATTCCAAAACAGTTGAGACCGAAAGGAAAATTTGGTCGATAAATCGACTGTCAAACTAGCATGAGCCTGACTTTTAAGGATATTTTTTAATTGGTAGGTCCTGTTATTTTCTTCCTCTTCGTTCCAGTTTCGAAGTTTTTTTTCTTGTTTAAATTGAAGGGTAGCTCTAGTATTTTTATTGGGTTGATAGCTCCATCGAGCCAGCCATTCTTGCCCCTTACTAGGTGCGTACACACGGAATTTTAGCCATGGAAATGAAAAAAAATCGAAATAGGCGTTGAATTTAAGATTGTTTGAGGGTTTTAGTTGAAAACCAAGGTATAATCCTTGTTCATTACTGGGTTGTGTACTCTCTGAAAAGGCAGTTGCATAGAAGCTATGGAAATTCCTTGCATATTTTCTCCAAGCGAGGGATAGGTCAATCGATTTACTTAAGCTACCTATTGCACCTATTACTGAGCCTGCTCCAGCACTACTGGATCGTGCTGTTTCTCCAAAAAACATAAAATTTTTCCAGGAATAATTAAAATACATGCTAGCAACCTTATTCTTATTTCCTGAGAAATCAAAAGTGTTGTAACGCGTTGGTGAAGGATGGAGAGGTAGGCTCAATTGGGTAACTAACCCATTGACTCCTAGGGTCCATTTCGCTGTACTGGGTTGGAAGTGGATGTTTCCTCCTACATTTGATTCTCGAACTTGGTTTTTACCAGAAAGTTCGATGGGAGTACGGTGTAAACCAGACATAGGAAGACTGCTGATTTGAGTGGCATTCAAGTCCAAAGAATCCTTTGGGTTTGTAAGTCTTCCGTCTTTGCTTACTGAGGAAAGTAGAAGACTACAATGCCAATTTCTCCAAGAACGACTAACCCCTAATCCTCGAAAAAAACCCTGTTCTTGGCTTGCTGTATAGGGTAGGAGCCCTCGGCTACTTCTTCTAACTGAAGTGATACTTTCAGCTCCTTTTCCCAAACTAAAGCCAGCTCCAAATACCAAACCTTGACCGAAGCTTGCTTGATAATCACCCAGAGTTAGTGTTTTCCATTTTTTGAAATTGTACCTCACCCAATGAAAAGAAGCAAAATTAAACCCATACCGATTGGTTTTTGGATCCCAAATTCCTGCCTCTCCCGCATCTTTTTCTAACATAAACCCTAAGCTATGCTCCTTGGGATATTGGTTTCTATATCGAATAGCCCATTCATGTGGTCCTCCTAGGTAGCTTGCGCTTGTAGCAGTGGCATCCTTGAAACGAAAACCCTCGCGAAGTTGCCAGGTTTTTCGGTGTCGCATCAGAACATTGGACGTGCCTTCCTTTAATCCTTCCAAAAAAGATGTCGGTGTTAATCTCTGAGTTTCTAGGGTCAAAAAAGGTAAAATAAGTTGAAGGGTAAGGCTATCCCAAGTTGGGAGGGATTGTAGTTCGTACGTGGAAATAAAAGGACCAATAGTTTCTCGGTACTCTAGTAGCGTTTGTGCTTGTACTGGGGTAAGTAAATGTGTGGCTATCAATTCTTCGATAGTAACTGTATTGATTTCCAATGGTTTTTGATACAATTCCAGTAATTGTTCGTACAAGGATTCGTATTCCAACTCTTCTTCCTGGAAAGGGTATAGATGCTCCATCACATTTTGGATATCTGGAATTCTTACAGGTTTATCTTGAGCGTAAAGGGCATGACAAAGCAACCAAAACACTAGCACCGTGATTATCTTTTTCATGGGTTAGCGCTTTAAATGAAGGCTGAGGTGGTGGGTGTTACCTAATGGAGAGGATTGACCTAGGGCATAATCAAGCCCAAAATTTTTTGTATACAATCCAATTCCAAAGTAAAGGGCAGTTGGATAGGAGGTTAGGCCTGTTCGTAGAAAAATCCAGCGTTCTAATTGGTACTGAATTCCAACTTTAAAAATTGGAGGGGACTGGACTTCTTTTTCCACTTCGCTATGGAGCTCCAAATTTTTGGTAGGTAAGTAAGTAGTTCCTACTGCGAGTAGCGTAGGGATTTTAAGGGGGGATTCCCTACTGAGGGTGGCTTGGTTGAGGTTAGTTAGGTGTGCGCCAAAGAAAAATTTAGAATGGAGTTCGGCCAACCAGCCAAAAGAAAGTAGGAGTGCATTTCCCGTCCCAAATCCTTCGATATAGGTCTGGAGCCACTCAGCTTTTGCCCCTACATGCATCATTCCTTTGGAGGCAGCAAGTCCAATTCCTAAACGTTGTTGTTGGTAAGAATCTCCTCCTTGTTTAGAAATACTGAATCCGAGATTTCCGATTGGGTTTTTGAGAATCAGTGCAATCGCGCTAGTACTTAGTTCTTGGATACCGTAGCGCTGATCCAGGGCAATACCTATTTCTGTGGTTTGAATCCTAGCCATGGCTCCCACATTGTTAGATAGACTCCATGCATCCTGATGGAAAATTTTGATAGTTCCAAGCCCATAACTTTTGGCTCCAAAGGCTTGAGTAGAAAGGTCTGATTGGGCAACTGACTTGGAAAAAAATACGAGCCAGAAGCAAAAAAATAGGTTCAGCTTCATCTTAAAAAAATTAAAAAGTATATTTAAATGTACCTTTTTTTCTTAAAAATTCCTACAAAAATCAATCGTGCTTAATTGAGCTTAGGGTCAGCTAGCAAAGGCAATTTTCAAATTTTAAATTTTTAAAAATTTAAGTAAAAAAAGTGCTTCAATTTAGTTTAAATAAATACCGAATAAAATTTTGAAAATTTTTCGCAATCGATTGTTTGAAGAGAAAAAAACATTTTCTACATTTCGAGGGTATTCATGAATTGAATATCTACAATAGGTTTAATAGGTTTGAGAGCAGGAAAAGGTCGGAGTTATATTCCGGCCTTTTTTTATTATTTCTTGTCAAATTCCTTTTTGATTTTTCTACTGCTTCGTGTAGCTTTCTTGCAGTTTGTATATAGGCATTAAAAAGTCTTTTTTTGTTGAATTCAGAATACTGCTCCTGTTTTTCATTCAGGGGCATTTATTTTGGGATAGCCCTTTAATAGTTTCGATACACCATTTTATGGACCTTGATTTCATTAGAGCCCAGCTTCTGCGAGCCTTTCAAAATAACTTGCCAGGTAGGGAAGCACAATTACGCATGGCTCCACAGCCCATTGATCCCAGAAGATTGACTGAAAAAGTTCCTGAGGACCATCGGAAGTGTGGAGTCTTACTTTTATTTTATCAAGACGATTCCAAACTTTTTTTCCCATTGATCAAGCGCCCTCATTATCCAGGAGCTCACAGTGGGCAGGTGGCTTTGCCTGGAGGAAAAGTTGAGCCCAATGATCCTACTGTGATATTTACCGCACTCCGTGAGGCGGAAGAGGAAATTGGGATTGATGCAACTAGGGTGGAGGTGATGGGTAGGTTGACTGATGTTTACATTCCAGTAAGTAATTTCTTGGTTTCTCCCGTTGTTGGTTTTTTGGATTATAAACCCACCTTTGTGCCCGAGCAGCGAGAGGTTGCCAAGATTATATCCACCACCTTGGCTCATTTGGTGCAGCCAGAAATTGTCAAGCAGAGACCTATTTCACTAGGTGGCGGTAATTACTTCGAAACGCCCTATTTTGACATTGAAGGAGAGCAGGTTTGGGGTGCGACAGCCATGATATTGAGTGAACTTATTCAGGTCTTAATTCAAAAAAATGAGTGATTCTTGGTCGTTTTGACAATTGTGGGTATTGTTGTACCTACGAAAAAGTAGTTTATGGAAGATAATTTAGCCCCTTTATTGACCAATGATGCAGTAGTTTTTGGGTTGCTAATGACCACTTTGGCCGCTGTATTTGCTACATCTTCCAGCAAACATCCTTTTTGGGTGAAGTTTTACACCTATGTTCCTTCCGTGTTGCTTTGCTATTTTATTCCAGCGGTCTTTAATTCCTTAGGATGGATATCCGGAGAAACCTCCAATTTATATAAAGTGGCTTCCCGATATCTTTTACCTGCTTCCTTGGTCTTGTTTACGATTAGTGTTGATTTAAAGGGAATCCTTCGATTGGGCCCTAAGGCATTGACTATGTTTCTGACAGGTACACTAGGAATCGCCTTAGGTGGACCTTTTGCCTTATTTCTGGTGGGCTCATTTTATCCAGATTTGTATGCAGGGACCGGTCCAGACGAGATTTGGAGAGGCTTGTCTACCGTTGCTGGGAGTTGGATAGGGGGAGGAGCAAACCAAACAGCCATGCTAGAAGTATTTGGGGCTAGTCCAGTATTGTTTGGACAGATGATTGCTGTGGATGTGCTGGTTGCTAATTTATGGATGGCTTTTTTACTGTATTGGGCTGCTAAGCCTGGAAAAATAGATAACTTACTAAAGGCAGATTCCTCCGCTATTTATGCGCTCCGGGATCGAATTGCAAAGATAAGAGAAGCAAGTACTGCTATTCCAACAGGTAAGGATACAATGGTAATCTTAGGGATTGGATTCGGTATCACGGGGATTGCTCATTTAGGTGCTGATTTCTTAGCCCCTTGGTTTGAAACCAACCGACCTGAATGGAATCAGTATTCCCTGAATTCAGCTTTCTTCTGGATTGTGGTTATTGCCACGACACTTGGTTTGGCTTTGTCCTTTACCAAGGCTAGGAATTTAGAAGGAGTGGGGGCTTCCCGTTTGGGGTCTGTTCTCCTCTATATCTTGGTGGCTACCATTGGGATGCAAATGGATTTGGGAGCCGTTTTGGACAGCCCCATTTTATTTTTGGTAGGATTGGTATGGATGGCGTTTCACATTTCTGTCATGCTACTCGTTGCTTGGCTGATCAAAGCACCTTTCTTTTATGTAGCGGTAGGTTCTCAAGCTAATGTGGGTGGTGCTGCTTCAGCTCCCATAGTCGCTACAGCATTTGATGCTTCTTTAGCCTCCGTGGGCGTACTTTTGGCTGTACTAGGTTATGCCTTGGGTACCTACGGAGCTTATCTAAGCGGTTTGCTGATGCAGTGGATGTCAACCTAGGGCGGTTCAATTTGCTAGTCTTGTATCAAAAAGGAGTTTTTCTTTACAGTTTCTGTGCTTTTACAGCTGTTCCGCTGATTGTCACCATTAACATTCCTTCCCGGATGGTTTCGTAATCCAAGTCTATTCCTAGAACGGCATTTGCTCCAAGTTGCCTTGCTTGCATTTCCATTTCTGCCATGGCGGTAGACTTGGCCTCACGCAAAACTTGTTCATAAGCAGAGGATCTTCCTCCTACAATGTCAGTAATGCTGGCAAAAAAATCTTTGAATATATTGGCGCCAATAATGGTTTCTCCTGAAACTATACCCAGGTAATTTTCAATGTGATAGCCTTCTAGGACGGAAGTAGTGGAAAGGATCATGGTTTAAGAATTTAAAGTTCAATGCAACAACATACGAAAGTTTTAACTTAAAGTTGAGCGAAAAGAAACTCAAAAAAAGCAGCTAAATTCAACTCTATTGAAATTGCTGGGAGAGGAAAAATGGCTAGTAAACAAATTTGAATGCTTTAAAAGTCCACAATTCAAAGTAATTTTACACAGTCTACTTTGAAGTAGCCAGACCCATGACTCTTCGTATCTACTGTTTTGTATTATTTTTCTTATTTGGGATAGACGCGCATGCCCAAGGTTTTTTGGCCAATAGGTCTTCCATGTATGTGTTTACGGGTACTTCTGGAGCAAATTTAAGCCAATTCGATGCCTTATTGGTAGAAAGAGGAGAATTGCCGCTTCAGAATCGGTACAATACATACGGACTTGGGTACCAGGCAAGATTAAATGATTTTATTTTTGGATTTGAACTCGCGCATCATCAAAGTCAAGCAGCTGTTTTGCAATCCGATCGATTTCAATTTCGAACCTCTCGCGCCTTGGTTAATTTGGGGTATTCATTAACTGAAGAAGGAAAATTTCAGCTGATCCACTACCTTTCTATGGGGGTGGGCTATCTCAACGTACATGTATTACCTAAAGAGCAATCCAAGGAATTAAGTGTCTTTTTAGATGATCCAGGACAAGGCTTTATTTTAAGGAAGCACAACATTCAAAAAGGAACTTCTTATTTCGGTAGTTTTTTGACAGAAATTGGCTTTCAACTTTCCTATGACTTTCCAATTTCCAATCGTAAAGAAGCGTTACAACTGATTGCTAAAGCAGGGTATTCCTTTAGTCCTTTTGAAAACAGCTGGAACTTAAGTGGAATTTCATTCGACAACACACAATCTGGTGCTTTTTTTAGACTGGGTACAGGGATTTCGCTGCCAGACAGGAATTTTTTTTACAAAGATGCTAACCTTGGGATTTCCTTATTGAGAGGTATTTATTTTTCCAAACCAGACAAATTCAATGTTCAGCTTGAACAACAAGGATACCACCCTTTTGAAGGTCGACCGTCCCAAATAGGACTTCGCATTTTAGGAGAAACTGATGGCCTGCTCTATGGTGCAGACGTGTTTAATGTTGCTTTGCAAGGTCGTGCCACTGCTACGAGTACCCATAGTTTGAACAGCCTTCGCATCTATGCAAACCTTGGTAAAAAATTTTTTCAATATAAAAATTGGGGCTTTGGAGCCCTGGGTGGTCTTGGATATGGCAACCTCCGTTACAGCTTGGTGCAAACAAATAAACCGGATTTTCCAGCCTTGTTGGATCAGCGAAATTTTGATGGATACCTTAGAAATTTTGGAGTTTTTTTAAAGCCAGAGGCATTAGTTGAATACGGACTACCCATTACAAAACGGAAATTTTTTGATTTGGTAGCAACCGCTTCTATTGGTTATGAATTGGCTGTTCCAGGATTTAAGCTAGGAGGTATTTCCATGCATGCCTATCAATCTGGACCTTTTGTAACTTTTGGAGTAGGAATAAGACCCTAGTTGCTAGGATTTTCTTTGCTAGAACTAGTCCTTTAGGCTAATAAAAAAATAGGGTAAAATGCGCTACTGTACCAAATTTCAGCTTACTTTTGCATAAACTTATCGAGAAAGACCGAGGGATGGGCCCTACGACGTCTTAGCAACCTGTAACCAAGGTGCTAACTCCCCTCCTGGATGAAGCCAGGAAAAGATGAGATGATTAGTACGAATACCTACTTTTCTCCGTGTTTTGCTCGATTAGTTTTTTGAACGTAACCAACCGTGAGACAAAACAGAACGGAACTCCTACTACAGGCGATCAATTCTCGGATTTTAATTTTAGATGGAGCTATGGGCACCATGATTCAGCGTTACACGTTGACCGAAGAAGATTTTCGAACTCCCGAATTAAAAGAGCACTCCAAGGCTTTAAAAGGTAATAACGACCTACTTTCCTTAAGTAGACCTGATATTATACGTGCCATTCATTTAGAGTATTTGAAGGCAGGTGCAGATATCCTAGAAACCAATACCTTTTCTGGAACAACCATTGCCCAGGAAGATTATGGATTGCCTCACTTGGCATATGCTATCAACTTTGAATCGGCCAAGCTTGCGCGAGAAGTGGCCGATGCTTATTCCCAGACCACACCGGACAAGCCGCGCTTTGTAGCAGGTGCCATGGGGCCTACCAACAGGACTGCATCCATCTCTCCTGACGTAAATGATCCTGGCTACCGGGCGATTACTTTTGATCAGTTGGCCGAAGCCTATGCCGAGCAGGTAAGAGGATTATTGGATGGAGGTGCCGATATCATTCTCGTAGAGACGATCTTCGATACCCTCAATGCCAAAGCGGCGCTATATGCCATTCAGGAAGTGTATGAGGAGCGAAATATCCCTCTTGACCCCAAGGAAGGAGGGATTCCCATCATGATCTCTGGCACCATTACAGATGCCTCTGGCCGAACTCTCTCTGGACAAACCACGGAAGCCTTTTTGATTTCGGTATCCCATGTTCCTTTATTTTCTGTTGGCCTCAACTGTGCTCTTGGGGCGAAAGAATTGCGTCCTTATTTGAAGGTTTTGGCTCAAGAAGCGCCGTTTTACGTGTCAGCCTACCCGAATGCCGGCCTGCCGAATGAATTTGGCGCCTATGACCAAGGTGCGAATGAAATGGCAGACCAGGTACGTGACTTTTTGAAAGAAGGAATGCTGAATATTTTGGGAGGTTGCTGCGGTACAACTCCTGACCATATTCATGCTTTGGCACAGCTAGCGGCCGAATATAGCCCAAGACAAATTGATGAATTAACGAAAGAGGAGGAGCTACATGCCTAAGCCTAACTATTTAAAACTTTCTGGACTTGAGCCTTTGGTATTTACTCCAACGCTCAACTTTGTGAATATCGGAGAACGAACCAATATCACCGGTTCTAAAAAATTCGCCCGACTCATCCTCAATGGACAATACGATGAAGCCTTAGATATAGCATTGGATCAAGTTAGAGGCGGAGCACAAGTGTTGGACGTCTGTATGGACGAAGGGATGCTGGATGGGGAGTTTGCCATGGTACGCTTTCTCAACTTGATTGCCTCTGAACCAGAGATTAGCCGTATTCCAATCGTAATTGATAGTTCCAAGTGGAGCATCATCCTTGCTGGATTGAAGTGTGTGCAAGGAAAAGGGATTGTAAACTCCATTTCCCTAAAAAATGGGGAAGAAGAATTTATCCAGCAGGCAAAGACCATCAAGAAGTTTGGTGCTGCGGTGGTCGTGATGGCTTTTGATGAACAAGGTCAAGCAGATACCTACGAGCGACGTATACAAATTTGTGAACGCAGTTACCGAATCCTAGTAGATCAGGTAAAGTTCAATTGTCAAGACATCATTTTTGATCCGAATATCTTCCCAGTAGCTACTGGGATGGAAGAGCACCGCAAAAATGCGGTAGATTTCTTTAAGGCAACGCGCTGGATTAAGGAAAATCTTCCAGGCGCCAAGGTTAGTGGGGGTGTCAGCAACGTGTCTTTTTCCTTCCGTGGGAATAATCCTGTTCGAGAAGCCATGCATGCTGCATTTCTTTACCATGCGATACAGCATGGAATGGATATGGGAATTGTCAATCCTACCATGCTCGAGGTCTATGCCGATATCGATAAAGAATTATTGGAGCGGGTAGAAGATGTGTTGTTTGATCGGAGAGAGGATGCTACTGAGCGCTTATTGGACTTTGCCGAGACCGTAAAATCAGCAGACAAAAAAGAAGTAGTCAATGAGGCATGGAGGTCAGCACCTGTAGCTAAGCGAATTGAACATGCTTTGGTAAAAGGAATCTTGGACTTCATCGTCGAGGATACCGAAGCAGCGCGTCTTGAATTGGTCAATCCTTTGAAAGTGATCGAAGGACCTTTGATGGATGGAATGAATGTGGTGGGAGACTTATTTGGGGAAGGAAAAATGTTCCTCCCTCAGGTAGTGAAGTCTGCACGGGTTATGAAAAGGGCTGTAGCCTATCTCGAGCCCTTCATGCCGCTTCCTGAGGAGGGCCAAGAAGCTTCATCCCTGAAGAAAATCTTATTGGCAACCGTAAAAGGAGATGTGCATGACATCGGTAAAAATATCGTTGGTGTAGTTTTGGCCTGCAATAGCTACCAAATCATCGACTTGGGCGTAATGGTAGATGCCCAAAAAATTATAGATGAAGCCATCAAAAACAAGGTCGATATCATCGGATTGAGTGGATTGATCACTCCTTCCCTGGATGAAATGGTCAATGTAGCCTCTGAAATGGAGCGCCAAGGTCTAACCATTCCTTTGCTAATTGGTGGAGCAACTACTTCAAGAATTCATACCGCAGTAAAAATTGACCCCATGTATTCTGGTTGTGTCATTCACGTCACCGATGCGAGTAAGTCTGTTCCGATTGCAGGGGAGTCCATTTCACCCGAAACTAGCGAAAGCTACCGCATTACTATGAAGGCTACCTATAAAGCCTTACGGGAAGAGCACGAAGCCAAGCAGGCCGTCAAGCAGTTGATTTCTTATGAGGAGGCCATGGCCAACCCGGTGCCGATCGAATGGGTAGGAGTTACTCCGGTGAAGCCCAAAGTTTTGGGTAGAACCGTAATTGAGGAACTAGATCTTTCGGTCTTGAGAAAGTACATCGACTGGACACCGTTCTTTAGTACCTGGATGTTAAGTGGCAAGTACCCAAAGATATTGGCTGATTCTGTGGTTGGTGAAGAGGCTACCCGCCTTTTTAAAGACGCAGAAGCCATGCTTGATACCTTGATCAAAGAAAAATGGCTTACTGCCAAAGCGGTATGCACCCTGCTTCCTGTACAGCGCGAAGGTGATGATGTCCGTGTGCTGAATGAAAAAGGGGATTCCATTGCCAAGTTTCACTTTTTGAGACAGCAGGGCAAAAAAGGAAAGGGCGTACCTAATCGCTCCTTGGTCGATTACTTACACCCCGAACAAGTGGATTACTTGGGTTGCTTTGCTGTCACCTCCGGGCTTGGCATGGAAACCAAGTTGGCCGAATTCCAAGCGGCGGGGGACGATTACAACGACATCTTGTTTAAGGCCTTGGCTGATAGATTGGCAGAGGCAGCTACCGAATACTTACATGAATTGACACGAAAAGAGCTTTGGGGCTATGCCCTGGGGGAGCAACTGTCCAATGAAGCATTGATCAGCGAAGAGTATGTTGGCATCCGGCCGGCACCTGGCTATCCAGCGTGTCCTGAACACTCTGAGAAAGTGACAATCGCAGAGTTGCTCGACCTTGAAAACACAGTAGGTATCACGCTAACATCAAGCTATGCCATGTATCCAACTAGCTCCGTTTCTGGATTCTTTTTTGCACACCCAGAGAGTAGCTACTTTGGTTTAGGGAAAATTGGAAAAGACCAAGTAGCAAGTTATGCAGCGCGAAAAGGCATTACCCTTCAAGCGGCTGAGCGTTTGCTATCTCCAAATTTGGCTTATACTCCAACCGCAATTCTTGAGACTATACCACAATGAAAATCACAGAGCATATAAAAAACGCCAAAGGAACCCTGTTTTCCTTTGAAATTCTTCCCCCTCTAAAAGGGCAAAGTCTGAAGGAACTTATGGAGGGTATTTCCCCATTAATGGAGTTTAAACCCCCATTTGTGGATGTGACCTACCACCGTGAGGAGTATATCTATAAGAAACATGCGAATGGACTTCTAGAGAAGGTAAGTACAAAAAAACGCCCAGGGACAGTTGGGATTTGTGCTGCATTGATCAATCGATTTGAGGTAGATGCGGTCCCCCATGTGCTTTGTGGAGGGTTCACTAAGGAGGAAACGGAAAATTTGTTGATTGACCTAGACTTTATTGGGGTAGAAAATGTCCTGGCCCTTCGTGGGGATGCTCCTAAAGCCGAACGCTTTGTAGCTGAGCCCGATGGACATTCTTTTGCAAGCGAACTCGTCACCCAAGTGGTCAACATGAATCAAGGGAAGTACTTGCACGAGGAAACAGAACCAAGCTTTCGAACTGATTTTTGTGTGGGTGTGGCCGGTTACCCAGAAAAGCATTTTGAAGCCCCTAGCCTCAAGTTTGATTTGAAGTATCTGAAAGAAAAAGTGGCGAATGGAGCTAGCTTTATCGTGACTCAGATGTTTTTTGATAACCAAAAGTATTTTGATTATGTGGCGAAGGTTCGGGAAGCAGGGATTGATGTTCCCATTATTCCAGGAATCAAGCCTATTTCTACCTTGGGTCAGATCACTGCTTTGCCTCGATCCTTCTTTTTGGATTTCCCTGACGACTTGACTGATGCATTGTTCAAATGCACCACCAATGCCCAAGTAAAGGAAGTGGGTATAGAATGGGCGATCAAGCAGTGCAAGGAATTGATGGAAGCTCAAGTGCCAAGTTTGCATTTTTATACAATGAGTAAGGCTGAAACCACTTATAAAGTGGCTAAAGAGCTCTTCTAAGGACTAGTTAATATTCTATTAAATTACCTTCGAGCCTTTTTTGTTTGGGATGCTGTTCCTTTTATAAAAAGTAGGGAGGTGGTGGTTTTTTTTGCCGAGTCTACCAAATTCTACGCTCTATTTTATTTCTCTTTATCTTGAGTGCCTGTTCTTGCAAAGCTCCTATTTCGTGCTTGTTTATCAATTTTTATGTCCAACGAAGCAATTAAAATCCAAGCAAAACGTACTCGAATTCTGAGAAAGTTCCATCGGTGGATGGGGATTCCTTTGATTCTCTTTTTTCTAGTGATTGGGATAACTTCCATTTTGCTGGCATGGAAGAAGAAGGTGGAACTATTGCCTCCCACTTTAGCGAGTAAGGAGGAGCAGGGCACCTGGATTTTACCTTCAGAGATGGTTCGCATCGGAGAGGAGGAAATGAAGAAAATGGGAAGGGATTCTAAGGTAGACCGCATTGATATCCGCCCAGAAAAAGGTACGGCCAAGATCACTTTCAAAACTCATTTTACTGAGGTACAGGTAGATGGCTACTCGGGTGAGATCTTGTCCGTAAGTACGCGTCATTCCGATTGGATTGAAAAGGTGCACGATGGAAGTATAGTAGATTTTTATACTACTGGAGAGGAGGGGGCCAAACTTACCTACTCCACTTTGGTCTCTCTAGGATTGATATTTCTTGCGCTGAGTGGTTTTTACCTCTGGTATTACCCCAAAGTTATGCGGAAGATGAAGGAATAGGGAGTTTGAATTAGTAGGTTTTTTCGCACTCGTACCCGTACCTAAAAATTTATTTGAATTATAGTTCGCAACAGCCGACAACCATTGATCACAGGTTATCTTCATGATTTTCAACCCTTTTTTTTATTGGTTATTTTTGACAAACCGGATAATCAAATTAAGTATTTAGTCTAAGAGTTTGTATTTTTTGCCTGGTAAGGATTGGATTAATCCTTCAAATTCCAATGACAATAATTTAGAAGAGAGCCTACCCAATGGGATTTGGAGATCGTATGCGAGTTGATCTAGTTCAGTTGCCCCCTTTGTTTGTAGGTGAGTTAAGATTTTAACCTCTTCCTCCTCTCGTTTTGAATAATCAGATAGCGGTTTGGGCTTTCGATTCTCCCCAGGCTTGGACCAGTGTAGTGCCTCCGCTAGGTCTTCAGGACCTGTGTAGATAGCTGCTTTCATTTTCCGGATGAGTTGGTTGCAGCCCTCGGAGAAAATAGCTTGGAGGTTTCCAGGAACAGCAAATACCTCCTTTTGGTAGCCAAATGCGAGTTCAGCAGTAATCAGCGCCCCTCCTTTTTCTGCTGCTTCCACTACCAGTAGTGCATCGGATAGCAAGGCAATGATTCTATTTCTAGCAGGGAAGTTCCCGGGTACCATTCGACTTCCTGGTCCATATTCGCTCAGTAAGGCACCGTTTTCCTGAATCAGTTGGGTTGCAGTGCCTTGGTGTGCAGCAGGATAGATTAGGTGAAGAGGAGAGCCAAGTACCGCAATCGTCGGAAGACCTAAATTCAAGGCTGCGCGATGGGCTTCAATATCAATCCCATAGGCTAGGCCCGAAACGATGCTAGGCTGGTAGGGAATGAGGTCCTCACAAATTTTTTTGGTGATGGCTTTGCCGTAGGGAGTCGCACTCCGAGTACCCACGATACCTACCGTTCGCGGAGAATTCAAATTGGTAAATCCTTTGGAAAATAAGAGTATAGGCGCGTCTGAATTGACTTTTAAACGCTTCGGGAAATCTTCATCTAATGCTGTAAGAAGTCGATAGCCATCTTTGGTTTGATTCGCAAGAAGGGATGCTGCTTGGGAAAGTAAGGATTCACGTTGTTGCCGGATTTCAAGTAATCGACTACCTATTCGGGGGATTTTGGCTACTTGTGCTGGAGTAAAAGAGAAAAAGGCAAGTGCAGAGCCAGCGTAGGCCACGATGGCTTTAAATAAGACGGGGCCTACTTTCGGGGCTAGAGCGAGGGCAATAAAAAAAAGTTTGTCCTCAGGTGTTGGTACGGGATTGGAGTTCATGCTTCAGGTTGATTAAAAAATCCTTGATTTCCTGAAGTTTTTGAACTGCTGCTACCTTATCAAATCCCTGTTTTTTTCCTGCTGCGATGACTTCTTGTGCACCTTGGAGGGTATACCCTTTTTCCTTAACCAAATGGTACACGTAGCGAATCTTTTGAATATCGTCCTTGGTGTAGCGTCGGTTGCCTTTTTTGTCTTTTTTGGGGCGGATGATGTCAAATTCTCCTTCCCAATAGCGAATAAGGGATGCCGCTACTTTAAACATGTCGGCAACTTCTCCAATGGAAAAGTATTTTTTCTCGATTTCTCGCTCTTTGTAAGGCACTGGATGGATGAGTTAAGTAGTTCAGTCTTCAGACAAGGCTCCCTTGGGGAGAATGAAAAAAGATAATCTAAAATAGAAAAATGTAAGGGACTTTTGGTAGCCCTACTCCCAAATTTTTTAAATAGTACCTGAGAAGTAGAAAATAGTCTTGATTTTATGAGAGTTAGTCGCCTTTAATTCCTTTATCGGTTGAGCACTTGCAGCATTTGAACAGCTGTTAGGCCTGCAGTCTCCGTTCGTAAACGACTCTTCCCTAGAGAGACTGCCTGAAATCCTTGCTTTAACGCCAGTTGAATTTCTTTTGGGTCAAAATCTCCTTCGGGTCCAATCAAGATGAGGTACTTTCCTTTCACCTTGGCTAGGTCCAATAGGTGGTGGGTATGATTTTCATCCACGTAGGCAATGAACTTTTGGAACGCTGCAAAGTCAGTGGACATTAGGAGTTCACTGAGTTTGGTGGTGGCATTTAGGGAAGGCATTCTCCATTTGATGCTTTGTTTGCAGGCAGAAATAATTTTTTTCTGTAACCGATCCATCTTAAAAAAACTACGTTCCCCATGCATCGTATCCAGCAAAGTCAGCTCATGAAATCCGATCTCTGTGATTTTTTCCACCATCCACTCCATGCGATCGGTGTTTTTGGTAGGAGCGATTGCTAAGTGGATATAAAAAGGGTCCTTTTCTACTTCCTTGGATGAAAGGACAGTGAGGCTAGCTTTTTTGGGATCCGCTTGATCCAGGACACAGGTGTAGAGCATTCCTTTTCCATCCGTCAGCATGATTTGATCTCCTTGCTTCTTTCGCAGCACCCGTATAAGATGCTTTGATTCCTCCTCATTGAGAAAGGTAGTGGGAGAGGTGACCGATTCTTGAAAGAAAAGCTGCATGCGAGAAGAGATTTACAAAGAAACAAAAAAAGCACATTTCTAACCGAAATGTGCTTTTAATCTGATAAACCTCAATTCAATTAGGCTTTTGAAATCTCCATATTGACGGATCTGCCTTTGATGGTGTTGTTTTTCATCACACGAACTACGTGTTCCGCGTCTTTGTGCGGCACATCAACGAAGGAGAAGTTGTCAAAAATATCAATACCACCAATGCTCTTGCCTGGAAGACCTGCTTCTCCTGCAATGGCACCTACAATATCATTGGGACGGATAAAATCTTTTTTGCCTAGGTTCAAAAACAAACGGGTCATGTTGGCATCGCGTGTGCGCTCAGTACGAGGAGCAAAGTCACGTCCACCTTCTCTACGATCACTAAATCTACTTCCGCTTTCTTTACGGTCTCCGAATCTACTACCACGGTCAAAGCGCTCACTAGAACGGCCACCATCTCTTCGGTCTCCAAAGCGTTCGCCTCTTCCACCTTCTCTTCGATCACCAAATCTAGATTCACGTCCACCTTCTCTTCTACGGTCTCCATAAGCAGGAGCCTCGATTCCGAAGTCTTGATCTTTCATCTCTTTGACGGTATCACCCATCACTAGTTTCAGTAATCCTAGGGAAATTTGCTCTTGAGTCAACCCTTCTGCAAGCATCTGTCCGATGGTGGCTTCAAATAATTGGGTATCTTCTTCCTTGCTCAATACACGGTATACGTCCTTGATGAGTTGGGTTTTCTTCAATTCTACCAATTCCGCCACCGATGGAGGAGTCATTTTGTTGATGCTTGCCTTGGTATAACGCTCCAAGTCACGCAACTTCATCATTTCTCTGCGTCCTGTAATGAAGGTAATGGCTGTTCCTGATTTACCGGCACGGCCTGTTCTTCCTATCCGGTGAACGTAATACTCTTCGTCTAATGGGATGTCAAAGTTGAATACCGCTTCTACGTTGTCTACATCAATTCCTCTTGCTGCGACGTCCGTAGCCACCAATACAGTGCAAAGTCCTTTTCTAAACTTGCCCATGACCTTGTCACGCTGTGCTTGAGAAAGGTCCCCGTGAAGTGCTTCTGCAAGAATGCCGCGAGCGCCTAGTGACTCGGTTACTTCGTCTGTCATGCGCTTGGTGTTGCAAAACACCACGCTGAGTGCATAATTGTTGAGGTTCATGAGACGAGCCATCAGCTCCATCTTCAGGGATTGCTTTACTTCGTAGAACACCTGATCGATTTTGGAAACCGTTAGCTCATTTTTTGCTACTTTGATGATTTCTGGATCTTTTTGGTACTTACGGGTCAGGTCTAGGATAGGCTTGGCCATGGTAGCGGAGAAAAAGACAGTTTGTCTTTCTGCTGGCATTTCTTGGATGATTGCTTCGATATCGTCTCTGAA
>Ga0181563_10000334_pt1 | contig 44248 bp, 47 predicted proteins | sample 011ome_25_FD_133759 | JGI IMG/M metagenome (GOLD analysis project Ga0181563, IMG submission 133759) | Coastal salt marsh microbial communities from the Groves Creek Marsh, Skidaway Island, Georgia - 011512CT metaG (megahit assembly) | ecosystem: Environmental > Aquatic > Marine > Intertidal...
TCTGCCTCACAGAGGGTGATTAAATCGTCTATACTTGCCCCTGCATCAAAGACCAAACGACGAACAGCAGAGTCGGTAACTTGTTCCTCCGCGATAACAATAGGACGTGAACTCATCAATACCATTTTTTGAACGAATTTCATTTTTTCATTCAAGGGCATTTTTAGGCGTTTGAAAATTTTATAGACCATCTTGGCTCCCACAAATTCATGGTTGTGAAAGGTCCAACCTACAGGTGGTTTAAATTTCTTTGTCGGTGCTTTACCAATGTCGTGAAGCAAAGCTGCCCAGCGCAACCACACATTATTACTGTTGGGGCAAAGATTATCCACAACCTCTAAGGTATGGTAAAAATTATCTTTGTGACGTTGTCCTTCAATCTCTTCCACTCCTTTTAAGGCAATAAGTTCGGGTAAAATATGCTTGAGGAGTCCAGTTTTTTCCAAGAGTGTAAAACCTACAGAAGGTTTTGAAGTGGCAAGTATTTTATGCAATTCATCTACAATACGCTCTTTGGAAATAATTTCAATTCGGGAGGCATTTTGAGATATGGCCTCTAGGGATTGACGCTCAATCGTAAAGTTGAGCTGATTGGCAAAACGAATGGCTCTGAGCATCCGCAAAGGATCGTCAGAGTAAGTGATATCGGGATCTAAAGGTGTTCGTAGAATTTTACCTTTTAAATCATCTAAGCCGTTGAAAGGGTCGATAAAAGCTCCAAAATCAGCTTTATTCAAACTAATGGCTAGTGCATTGATGGTAAAATCTCTTCGGTTTTGGTCGTCTGTCAAACTTCCAGGAGTTACTTCTGGGTTGCGACTTTCAGGCATATAGGATTCTTTTCTGGCACCCACAAACTCTAGGTCCATACCTTCCCAGTGAATCATCGCAGTTCCGTAGGTCTTAAACACTTGTACCGGCTTGGCTCCAGCTAGTTTTTTTTGTACTGCTTTTGCCAAATCAATACCTGATCCAAGGGCTACTATATCAATATCTTTTTTTTGAACTCTCCCCAAAATTAAATCTCGTACAAATCCACCGATCACATAAGACTCAATACCTACCTCATCCACGGTCTCTTTTAAAATTTTAAAGAGAGGGTCTTGAAGTGTATTTGAAAAATCAGTTTGTAGTTTCACGGGCGAAGAATATGTATTTCACCTTTCGAATCAATTTTGACAACTCGTGAAGGTTGATTGGAATTCTTTTCTTTCAAAGGTACGATATAGTCAACTCCATCCAAAATTTCTGTATCGATGCTTTCAAAAGATAGAGGTGTTGGCTTGCCACTGACATTTGCCGAGGTTGAAATGATGGGTTTGCCAAACTGTTTGATTAACTCTTGACAAAAAGGATGTTTTGGTATGCGGATGCCAATACTGGAATCTTCACCCATCAGATTATGGGCTAAACCTACCCCTTTGGGATAAATTACAGTCGTTGCTCTATCGCTTTCTAAAAAAGAATCTGCTTGCTTCGGAATTGACTCAACATAAGATTCGAGCATTTCTTTAGAGGCTACGAGAACAATCAAGGCCTTGTGGTCTTCCCGCTGTTTTAAGTGGTAAACTTTTTGGACGACTTTAGAGTCAGTAGCATCTCCTCCTATACCCCAGACAGTATCGGTAGGGTAGAGGATAAGTTTTTTTTGAAGCAAAGCATCTACAGTTGTTTCAATCATTTGGAGGATCTAAACAGCTACGTTGTGTTCTCTCAGTGCCTCGTTGAGTGAGGTTTTCTTGTTAGTACTTTCTTTACGTTGGCCAATGATGAGTGCACAAGGGACTTGATAATCTCCAGCAGCAAATGTTTTGGTATAACTCCCCGGGATTACTACAGAGCGGGGCGGTACTGCTCCTTTCGTCTCTACAGCCTCTTTTCCAGTCACGTCAATGATTTTAGTTGAAGCTGTCAAAACAACATTAGCTCCCAATACGGCTTCCTTTCCTACCCGAACGCCTTCTACCACGATACATCTTGAACCGAGAAAAGCATTGTCTTCAACTATAACGGGTGCGGCTTGAAGCGGTTCCAGTACCCCACCAATTCCTACACCTCCGCTGAGGTGTACATTCTTTCCGATCTGTGCGCAACTTCCTACAGTCGCCCATGTATCAACCATGGTTCCTTCATCTACATAAGCACCAATATTGACATAACTTGGCATCATGATTACTCCTTTAGAGAGGTAGGCACCGTGACGTGCAACTGCATGAGGTACTACGCGAATGCCTTTTTCTTTATAGCCTCTTTTTAGGGGCATTTTATCGTGAAATTCTAAAGGTCCTGCCTCAAGTGTTTCCATTTTTTGAATAGGGAAATATAAAACAACCGCTTTTTTGACCCATTCGTTGACCTGCCAGCCTGAAGCGGTAGGTTCTGCTACTCTTAGTGTACCAGAGTCCAGTTGTGAAATCACTTTTCGAATGCTGTCTTGGGTTTCGGCTTGTTCGAGCAAGGAGCGATCCTCCCAAGCTGCTTCTATGATATTTTGCATGTTCAATTTTTGGCAAAGGTAAATAATTCAAGGGGATTGGTTTGGAGTAAATCATGTTGAAAAAAGTATATTTGTCAAAAAAAAGGAATGGCTTGCTTGGTAGGCATTGATTTTGGATTAAAACGTACAGGACTTTCCTGTACAGACCCCAATCAGATGATTGCAAGCGGCTTAAATAATCTTCCCACTTCGGAGGTTCTAGATTTTTTAAAAGACTATTGTCAAAAAGAGGAAATTGAGGCTTTTGTAATCGGTCAGCCACTGCAAAAAGATGGAACTCCCTCGGCAGTTGAAATCCGGATTCAAGATTTTATTCAAGAACTTCAAAATGCTTTTCCAAAGCAAAGAATCGAACGATACGACGAGCGTTTTACTTCCAAAATGGCTGTTCAAACGATGCTAGATGGTGGATTAAAGAAAAAACAACGTAGAGAAAAAGGAATGATAGATCAGGTGAGTGCAACTCTGATTTTGCAGTCCTATCTAGATTTTAAAACAAATACAACTATATGATACGTCCCATAGTTGCTTACGGCGCACCCGTATTGAAAAAAAAGGCAGTTGCAATCGAACCGGATTATCCCAAGCTGTCGGTACTAATCGACGACATGTGGGAAACCATGTATGCTTCCAATGGAGTTGGCCTAGCAGCACCTCAAATTGGTTTATCCGTTCGACTGTTTGTAATTGATGCTGCGCCCTTTGCCGCCGATGAAGAATTGGATGCCGAAGAGGTAAAAACATTAGAATCTTTTAAAAAAGTATTCATCAATCCCAAAATTATTACTGAAGAAGGAGAGCATTGGGCATTTAATGAAGGCTGTTTGAGTATCCCGGATGTCCGTGAAGATGTTCAACGCCAGGAGCAACTGACTATTGAATATCAAAGTGAAGATTTCAAAACTCACACCGAAACTTTTACCGGTCTTGCTGCAAGGGTAGTTCAACACGAATACGATCATATTGAAGGCGTATTATTTACCGACCATCTATCTCCACTCAAAAGAAGATTGATAAAAAATAAATTAACAGCAATTTCAAAAGGATTAATCTCTGTGGATTATCCCATGAAGTTTCCCAATAAATCAAAGCGCAAATAATGGACTTATCAAATATAATAGCAGTCTCAGGTCGTCCAGGCCTATTCGAAATAAAAGCTCAAACCCGTTCAGGTGTTGTAGCTACTTCTTTGATTGACGGCAAGAGAATTACTACCAACGCCAATGCACAAATTAGTGTTATCGGAGATATACAGGTGTATTGTATTGGAGAGGAAATTTCTTTGACAACAGTTTTTGAAAAAATTCTTACCTATGAATCGGGAGCTGCTACCCGTTTGAGTCCTAAATCTGCTGCAGTGGAATTGGAAGCTTATTTTTTTGAAATCTTAGACAACTATGACGAGGAACGTGTTTATCCAAGTGATATAAAAAAAATCATGCAATGGTACAATCTACTCTTGTCTAAGAAGCTCATCGAAACTCCAAAGCCCAAGAAACCAAAAGCTAAGAAAACGACTAACGAGGATAAAGAAACATCTGAGGACTGATGAATTCAAAGCAAGCTAAGTTAGAGGCATTTAGTCGTTTGTTGGACATCATGGATGACTTGAGGGCGCAATGCCCCTGGGATCAAAAGCAAAGCTTTGAAAGCTTGAGACACCTCACTATAGAGGAGACTTATGAGTTAGGTGATGCCATCTTGGATCGAGACCTTACCGAGATTAAAAAAGAATTGGGTGATTTATTGTTGCACATCGTGTTTTATGCCAAATTAGGTAGCGAGGAAAAAGCTTTTGACATTGCCGATGTCGCAAATGACATTTGTGAAAAATTAATCCATAGGCATCCACATATTTACGGTTCAGTTTCTGTAGAAGATGAACATGAAGTAAAGAAAAACTGGGAAGCTCTCAAACTCAAAGAGGGTAAGAAGAGTGTTTTAGAAGGGGTTCCAAGTGGACTTCCAGCTCTGATAAAAGCCCAACGAATGCAGGAAAAAGCGGCCGGTGTTGGATTTGACTGGGAGCATAAAACGCAAGTATGGGGAAAGTTTGAAGAAGAACTCAAAGAACTCAACCAAGCACTAGATTCCAAAAAGGAAGATGAAATTGAAGACGAATTTGGTGATGTGTTGTTTTCCTTAATCAATTATGCGCGTTTTATTAAGGTCAATCCTGAAACTGCTTTAGAACGTACCAATAAAAAATTCATTAAACGATTTCAGTTTATAGAATCCCAAGCTAAAAAGTCCAAACGTTCAATCGAACAATTAACTTTAGAGGAAATGGAAGCGTATTGGCAAGAGGCTAAAAATCATTCAGCGGCCGAATCCTGATCTTCTTCAGCTTGTTCTGTTTGCTCTATCTCCTGATTTGCGAGCTTGATTTGAGCGTTTTTGATTTGCTTTAAACGGATGTATTCTTCTTGAGCTTTATCAATTTTCTTTTGGCAACTATTGATTTGCTTTTCTACATTTTTGTACAAAGGATTTTCAGAACTTGAATCGCTAAAAAACTCAAGGTTGTTCTCTAATTGAGTTCGTTCATTTTTCAACTTGTCTAAATTGCCTCGAACTTCATTCAATTGTTTTTGAAGTTTGTTTGGATCGTTTTGAAGTAATAAGGCATCCAATTTAAGTTGGACATCATTTTGAGTCTTTTTGTCCAAACTCAATCCAGATATTACTTTAGATAGGCTGGAAGTAAACTTTTTGTTCAATTCCAGTTCGGTTTGACCTCCTATCTTATCCATAGAATTCCATTGCTCCCAGAGGCTAGCTAAATCAACAATGAGTTGTTCAGGATCATCAGAAAACTCAGTAGTATTGAGTTTGTCGATTTGAGCAGTTTTTTTCTTTTTTAAGGCTTCCTGCTCTTCATTCAGATGCTGGTATCCAGATTTGATTCGATCAAAAAATGTTTTGTGGACTTCAGAAAATTCTGCCCACAGTTTATTGTCTAACTTTCTAGGAACAAAACCCACTCCTTTCCATTCCTTTTGAATATTTTTCATTTCCTGCACTTTGGAATCCCAAGCTGGATCTTCCAAGATACTTTTAGATCGGGCAATCAGATTTTTCTTGGCTTCTATGTTTTGATTGTACTCCTTTTTTTGATTCTTATAGAAGATGTTTTTTTTATGCATAAAGTCTCTCCCAATTTCTCGGAACTCTTGCCAAGTCGCTTTGCTCTCTTTGGACGGTACATATCCAATAGTTTTAAAAGTTTCTCTAAGACTGTTGAATTTCTTTAATGCATGTTGCCATGCGTTGTGATTAGATGGCTCATCTTCAGTTAGGTTTTGCATTTCCTTAAGCAGTGTTTTTTTCTTCTCAAGGTTTTCTTTCATCGCACCTGCAACATCTTTTTGATATTCCTGTCTTCTCGCCTGAATGACTTTAGTGGCCTCCTGGAATCTTTCCCACAAAGCTTCTCGGTGTTCTTTAGCAACAGGACCCAAATCGTTTTTCCAAAGCTTGTGAAGCGTATTGAGGTCTCTACTTGCTCGCATAACGTCAGGCAGCTCTTTGAGTGCCTCAGCCCTTTCTATTATTTTTAATTTTTCCTCGTAGTTGTGCTTGAAATCTAGCTCTCGGAGTTCTCTGTTGAGATGGAGAAAATCATAAAATCGCTCTACATGATGTTTAAAAGTCTCCCAAAGATTTTGATTTTCGGAACGAGAGACCGGTCCTGTACTATACCAACTTTCTTGAAGTGTCCTAAAGCTTTTGTAGAGGTTGTTGATGTTGTCGTCTGCACCAATTAAGCCCTTAATCTCTTCTATGATCGCTTTTTTGCGTTCGAGGTTAACCTTTTGAGCAGCTTCTTGTTCTTTGTAATGGTTACGTCGTTTCTTTCTGTATTCGTAACCCAATTGATCAAACTCTTTTTTGTATTCAGGCTTGTAGAAAAAATCAATCTCATTTCCACCTTCCTCTATAAAGGTTTTCTTTTTGGCTTCCACATCTGCGTGAAATTTATCTTCAAAAAGGCTGTTGATGTTTTGAATTTGAGTGTGATTTTTTAGCCAATGGTCATTGGTTGTCAAATCTTTGTAGGCTTCTATGAGTTCTTCAATAGAAAGCTTGCTGTAGTCTACTTTTTTTTCGGGTTCTACTTTGGGAGCAGGAGATTCACTTTCTTTTTCTGTAGAAGCAACTTCCTTTTGTGGTTCCTCCTTTTCAGAGGACTCCTCAGCAGTAGATTCGGTATCCCCTTCAGTTTCTTCTTTTGAAGTAGGTTTTTCGACTATAGTTTTTTCTTCTTGATCCTCTACTGACTCAGACGTTGTTTCCTCCTTAGTTGGAGTAGTTTCCTGATCAAGGTTCTCTGTAATTTGCGGCTCTTTATTTTCCTCCGCACTAGGTTTTTGGCTTTTCTCTTCCATTGTGAGTTAGGTATGAATACAAATAATATACATTTTTTTTAATTCTAAAAATAGAATCATTCAAAATTAGTCTATTGATTCCAGAGCTCCCAAGATTTTTCGGCTTGATATACGAGCATTTGATATCCGTTGCACACTTGTGCACCCTTTTCTATCCCTTTTTTCATGAAAAGGGTTTCGCTGGGGTTATAAATTAAATCAAAAAGTAAATGCTGCTCATTGAGAAATTGGTATGGGAGTTTCGGCGCTTGGTTTGTATCAGGATAGGTTCCCAGAGGGGTACTGTTCACGATCAGATCGACTGAATTCATTAAATCTTCTGTCAGTTCTTCGTAGGTTAAATTATTTTTTTTAGAAGTTCTGGAAACAAATATAACTTCACAGTTGAGGTTTTCTAAGGCGTACCGAATTGCTCCTGATGCTCCACCTGTCCCCAAGATTAATGCTTTTTTGGGTAATGCATTTGTTTGTTCTTCAAGTGCTTTTTTAAAGCCTGTGTGATCTGTATTATGCCCTACGGTTTTTCCTTTAGCATCCCATAATATGGTGTTTACCGCTCCGATTGACTTTACTTCTTCAGAAATTTGATCTAAAAAAGGAATCACTTCAATTTTATAGGGAATGGTTACGTTGATTCCACAGAGGTCCGCTTCGTTATGGAGGATTTGCTCAAAATTCTCCAATGTGGGTAAATCAAAATTGACATAAGAGTGGTTGGAGAGATTTTCTCTCAAAAACTTATCTGAAAAATATTTTCTTGAAAATGAATAGTCAATATTTTTACCTAAGAGTCCAAACTTCCTAGGATTTTCTTTTTTTGTCATAATAATCCAATAAAAACAATAATGCCGCTCCTAAGAGGAAAGCCAAAATTACAACATAGGTATTAATTTGAGTTAAATCTGGAAGATAATAGAGGTAATTTAAAAGTTCTGGCGTGCCTACACTATTGGTAATGACTGCGCCACTCTCATCAAAAAGATATTGTTTTTCTTTCCATGGATAAACAAGTCGTAATGTTCCAACGATAAACCCAATAATACTTACTAAGGTATAGTTGGGGTATTTTTCTAAAACCAATTTAATCAAATTTGAAAACGAGATTAGTCCCATCAATGATCCTATTGCAAATACAGCCATAATAAGCAGTAATCGACTGGTAATTTCATTGTCTAAAGGTGAAAAATCTCCAACCAATCCAGAAGAAATAAGCTCAAACAATGCATTGACAGCGTCTACTAAAAGCAGGTTATAGTTGCCTAGTATCAACAAAATAAAAGAACCTGACAAACCGGGAATAGTCATTCCAGAGACACTGATCATCCCGCAAAAGAAGACAAAGATAAGGTTGTCATTTTCAGCTATTGGTTTTGCCAAGCTAAGGCTTAGGCCTGCCAAAAAACCTATCATCAAAAAAGTAAAAAGTGAGTTATTCCAATAGGGTACTTGCTTGATTACAAGATACAGTGAAGCCAATATCATTCCCAGAAAAGCTCCCATTACTATGGTTTCGTTTTGACTAAGGGCGTAATCCAAGAATAGGGACACACTAAAATAACTTATTACAACCCCCCCAAAAAGTAGACAAAGAAAAGCTCCATTGGTATAGGTCCAAAAAGATTTAAAGCGACCGGTAAAAAAAAGTTTAATGGCAACAAAATTGAGCCTTTGAAAGGAATAGATCAATTCTTCGTAAAAACCACCAACCAAAGCAACAATCCCTCCGGAAACTCCAGGGACTTTATTTGCAGCACCCATGGCAATACCTTGTAAAATCAAAAAAAAGGCTTCCCAGCTGGTGTGTTTTTTTTGAAATGATTTCATTGGGTTAAAAGAGTTTTACTTCGTTCAATTAAAAAAAGAATACCAAAGCCAATCAGCATCCATGTTATAACAATGAGAATCTGTGGGTCTCCATTGTATTCATGTGGCAGTACTGCTAGGCTTTCCTTAACGGAATCAGCAACTGTATTTTGCCAGGGCCACACCTTATGCAAGGCACCGATCATCAGGCCAACCAAAACAGCAATACTTCTTTGAGGATAGTGGTTTAAAAGCCAGCTTAAGAATTTAGCAAACACCTTAATACCGACTAAAATTCCAAGTATGAATACACCCAAGATACTTGCTGTATTGATAAATTGAGTTTGATCGAAATTGAAAATTAAATCCTGGGCTATTCGTACATTGGAGAGCACCGTTTGATAAACACCCATTACGACTAATATGTAGGCACCCGAAAGTCCAGGTAAAATCATAGCAGATATTCCGATAAAACCCGAGAGAAATAGATACCACAGGCTGCTCTGATTTGCTCCACCATTGAGTTTGGTAACTAAAAAAGAAATCAACGCTCCAAAACAGACATACAGCACATTTAGCATGCTAAAGGATAGTTCAGCTCTAAAGAGGTAAATGATACTGGCTATCAATAAGCCGAAGAAAAAAGACCACAACACTAATGGATGGTTTTCAATCAACCATTCCAGTAATCTTGACAAGAGTAAAATACTTGAGAGTATTCCTCCAAAAACTGCGATTAAAAAGGGACCATTTATTTTTCCCCAGACTGATTTTAGTCCTTGTTGTTTCCACAATTTCAGGTTACTTAGAGAAATTGAATTGATACTTTCAAGCAGTTCCTTGTAAATGCCTGTAATCAGCGCTATGGTACCTCCAGAAACCCCAGGGACAAGATCAGCTGCTCCCATGAGCATTCCCTTGAGATATAAAATTAAGTAGCGCATTGTTTGAAGAGGTTTCAAACAAAGGTAGAAAACCCCCTGGAATTAGAGGGATTCTCCTTTTTTAAATTGTTCAAGGGAAGGGAAAAGCTTGTACAGTTCTATGTATTCAAGTTGGCTTAGCTCTTCTAAATTCAAAAAATATCGCGCTTCGCCAGTCTTACCTAATTCGAGACTACAACCGCCCAATCGCATTGCGAGAGCTCTGTTTTTGGGAAATGATTTATAAGCTTCATTTGTAATTGATATGGCTTTGCTCCATTGGCCTAATTGAAGGTACAGGTCAATGTGGTCGAGGATAATGTCTAGTTCATAGACACCCAGGTCGTAAAGTTTTTCAAAAGCGATTAAAGCTTTGTCGTGTTGGTTTAAAGCAGTGTAGATTTGAATCCCCTTTTTCCACAATACAGGCGAATCACTATTTACCTCAAGCGAGCGTTTAAAGTACTCTTTTGCCTTTTTATAAAGCTTTTGTTTAATAAAAAATTCAATTAATGAAGCCCAACTATTTTCATTGCTGGGCTCAATATGAATAGCCTTGAGATAAAATTTAGTTGCCAGTTCAGTATTGGCTAAATTTTCATGGCATCTTCCGATACATTGAAAAACAAACGCACTGGGATCGTTGGTGTTCAGTGCGATTTCGTAATTATCAATGGCTTCGTTAACACGTCCCATTGCCTCTAAAAGCTTTCCTTTTTCTATATAAGCACCCGTAAATGTATCATCGCTGATGATGGCAAAATCAAAGGCTGATAAGGCTTCCTTTTGATCCCCTTTTTTAAGTAAAACCAAACCGAGTTGATGCCAAGCGACTTCGCTGTAGGGATCAATTTCCAATACTTCGTTAAGCACTACTATAGCTTCATCAGTTTTGTTCAATTGATCGTATGAATAGAGTAGATTGTATAAGGAAGAATAGTCTTGAGGATTATCACTGATACAATTTCTAAAGAAATAAGATGCTTCTTCAAATTCTTCAGCTAATAAATGTTCCATTCCAAGGAGGTTCCATATCTCCAAAGGATCTTCGGATAATTCCAAGGCTTTGTGTAAGTGATCTATTGAAGCTTGGTGGTTCCCATTTTTTGAAGCAATACTTGCTTTTTGAAGAGAGATTTCTTCATCTAGTGGATTTAACTTTTCGACATAGTCAAGCAGTTTTGAGGCAGCTTCGTACTTTTCGTCCAAGATAAAAACTTCACTTTGCAGCAACATCAATTCATGGGAGGAGGGATGTTGTTCGAGTCCCATTTTCAACGCTTTTTTTGCTAATTGATTTTCACCAAAGCCAAGATAGTGAACAATAATATCCTCAAACTCTTGAGCATCAAAAAAGTAGATGTGGTTGGTTTTGAGCATACGCTCAAATTTTGAAATTGAAGATTGGGTTTCTTCAGAGTTGAAATTTAGCATAGTGATTTTTAAATCTTCTATAATAAAGTTAAGGTCTAGATGAACTGATTTCTTTTTTGAAAAGGATTGTTTTTAACAATTTAATTAACATCCACAGACTTCATCAATAACTGATTTTAAGATTGCGCAGCCCTTTTTAATTTCTTTTCCTGTAATGGTTAAAGGCGGACTGATGCGTACTGCTTTTTTCTCCCATAGCAGCCAAAAAAGCATCAAGCCTTTATCTATGGATTTCAGTACAATTTGATTTGCAAGTTCACTGTTTTCAAAAATTGGAGCGAGCATAAGTCCAGTTCCTCTAATTTCTTTGATAGCATCGTGTTCAAGTTCCCTTCTAATCAGTGCTTCTTTAGTTTGAATTTGGTGCATTAACTTACTGTCTCGTATTTCTCTTAGTGTTGCCAAGCAAGCTGCTGCTATCAATGGATTTCCTCCAAAAGTGGTAATATGCCCCAATTTTGGTTGGTCTTCCAACAGTCGCATAAGCTCATGAGATGCGGTAAATGCTCCTACAGGAAGTCCACCTCCCATACCCTTACCCATAACAAGAATGTCTGGACTGACATTAAAATGCTCAAAGCCAAAGAATTTTCCTGTTCTACCGAAACCGGGTTGTATTTCATCTAGAATAAGCAAAGCACCTACTGCTTGGCAACGAGTCTTTACTTTTTGTAAATAGCCTTCTTCAGGTAAAATAAATCCAGCACCCCCTTGAATAGTCTCAAGAATGACGGCAGCAGTTTTGGTGGTAATTTCTTTTAAATCCTCTTCTTTGTTAAAGCGGATAAACTTTGTATCTGGAAGTAAGGGGCGATACCTCATTTTTTGATGTTCTGAACCTAACAAACTCAACGCACCGTGAGTGCTACCGTGATAGCTATTTTGAGCACCGATGAGTTCACTTCTTCCTGTTGCGCGTTTTGCAAGTTTGAGCGCCCCCTCTATCGCTTCTGTCCCTGAATTTGTCAAGTAAACTGACTCGTGATTGTGGGGGAGTAGCTCAATAAGTTCTTTGCACAAGCTTACTGCTGGAGCCTGGGCAAACTCGCCATAGACCATTAGGTGTAAGTATTTTCTGGATTGCTTCCTAATTGCTCTGGTCACCTTAGGATGACAATGACCAAGACTGCAGGCAGATACTCCAGCTACAAAGTCCAAATATTTTTTTCCTTCCGTATCAGTGAGGTAAACGCCCTTGGCTTTGGCAATTGATATACCTAAGGGTTGGGGTGTCGTCTTTGCTTGGTATTTAAGAAAGTCATCTTTAAGCATAGAACCTAGTTTTTTGTCTTTTCTAGGGTTGGTTTTTGTTCTACTGGGTATTGAAATTTTAAAATTTCAGGGAACTGTTCTTCCTGGTCATTTTCGTCAAATAGATCCTCTATAGTCTCAGGGCGCTGCACAATTCTCCACGTAAAACCTTTCAAAGTTCTGTCGTTTATAGGAAGCTCATCCTCTGGATAAACATTTCCATTTGGACTGACTAAAAAAGTTATCTCGTCGATTTGCCCATCGACAAATTGCATTTTTAATGCGCTACAAGTGGTTTTGTCTATACCAATGAGTTGAAGGTCCTCGTCATTATAAAGGTAGTAGACCATTTCGGTATTTTTAGTAATGACAATATTGTCGAGTTTACTCTCTTTAAAGGCACCTCTCAACAGTCCTCCTTTTATCTGTTGGTAGCCATCTTCACTCAGTGTGTCTTTTTCAATAATAAAAACCCTGCCGTCAATCTTTAGAGAGTCTAGCTTGTTGGTTTTGGTATCGGAAAGCAATTGGATTTCATCTCCTGTCATTTGACTCTCATCAAACCACAGCACGGGGTTTTTTTCGTGATAATTTTTTTCCGTAAAAATTTGTTCTTGTTGCTTTGTCAATGGTTTTTTAAGCAATTTCGTCAAACCTATAGATTCATCTAAATACAAAGAATCAGATCGACCTCTTAGGTCACTTTTTAAGATTCTAACATCGTAGTAAGCTCGAAGTATACGTTTTTCTTCTGGTCCTGTAGCAACTAAAGTGTCTGCGTGAATAAAAAGAGAATCTTGATCGATAATATTGACTGCCATAGCTCTTCGCGTAATGATAGCAGAGTCACGTTCTTTAAATATCTCACCATAATTCCCTGTGATGATGGAGTTGTTTAATGTATCAACAATACTGATATTCTTTGTAGCCGCAGCATAGTTTCGCTCACTTTCAAAATAAAGGCTGTCCCCTTTAATGATTTTATTGTCGTAAAATAGGGTAGCATTTTGCTTAAAAATTCCTTTTTCACGATCCATATCGTAAAATCCACGCTCACAAAAAATAGTATAGGCTTCTCCTTCAATTTTTGAATTGCCGTAGAGATAAGCTTGATTGCTTTCAGTAAAATAATCCAATTGTTCTGAGTTGACGATATACTCAGGATTGTTTATGGTTACATCGGAGATAAATCGGTATTTTTTTTGATCCATAAAGTACTGTCCCTGATTGCTAGTCAGTGTACTAGTGCTGTCAACAATCACTCCTGGAGTATTGTAAAAAGCCTTTTCATTGATTCGATCCAGATTGAGTTCTTCTGTTCTCAAGGTCATATCAGGGCGTTCTAGATAAACATTACCTTTGGCAAATGCAGTTTTGGTTTCTCCATCGTATTCGATGGTTTTACAAGTCATTCGCAGACTGTCACCTTGAGTAAATATTACTTTTCCCAAAGCTCTAAAATAGTTTTGTTTAGAGTAAAAAAAGGCTTGATCGGACTCAATTAGTGCCCCTTCATGAAAGAGTAGTACTCTTTTATCATCTGATTTAAAAAGAATGTTGGCACCTGGAAAGCGCTCTTGATCTTGAGTAGATCCACCCGCTTGTCGGATTTCAATAATTTTAGACTCTTGAGAAAAAAGCGATCCTAAAAAAAACTGAGCAATCAATACTGCGCTAATACAAAATGACGGCTTCATTGGATTTTAGCTTATCTATATATCGTTTGTGCTCGGTCGGGCCCTACAGAAACAATTTTTATTGGAGTTTCTAAAGCCTTTTCTAGATAATCGATGTAATCTAGGAAGTTTTTAGGAAATTGAGTCACCTCGTTCAGTTGAGTCAAATCTTCTTCCCAACCATCGAGTTCTTCGTATAAGGGTTGAATATCCTCAGTTGAAATATCATAGGGTAGATAATCTTGTACCCCTTCTTTAGTTTGATAAGCAGTACATACTTTGATTTTGTCAAAACCTGAGAGTACATCGCCTTTCATCATCATCAGTTGGGTTACTCCATTTATTTTGATGGCGTATTTTAGTGCGACCAAATCCAGCCAGCCACATCTTCTCGAGCGACCTGTAGTTGCACCAAATTCATTTCCTACTCTACCCATGGTTTCGCCATCTTCATCAAAAAGTTCGGTTGGAAAAGGACCACTTCCGACTCGAGTAGTATAGGCTTTAAAAATTCCAAAGACATCTTTGATTTTATTTGGAGCAACACCCAAACCTGTACAAGCACCAGCTGCTGTGGTTGTGGAAGAGGTTACGAAAGGATAGGTTCCAAAATCAACATCCAAAAGAGATCCTTGAGCTCCTTCCGCTAATATTTTTTTTCCTGCTTTTTGAGCTTGGTGTAAATAGTGCTCACTATCTACCATATTGAATTTTCTGAGAGCATCAATACTTCTTAAAAATACCCGTTCCATTTCCTCAAGATTGTACTCTATAATGGCATCAAAATTTTTGAGTATCTCTAAATGCTTATTGGTTAACTTCTGAAATTTTTCATCCCAATTTGAAGCAAATATATCTCCCACTCGAATTCCATTGCGCCCAGTTTTATCCATATAAGTGGGTCCTATTCCCTTTAATGTCGAGCCAATTTTGGCTTTTCCTTTAGAAGCCTCAGAAGCAGCGTCCAAAAGCCGGTGTGTGGGAAGGATCAGATGAGCTTTTTTGGAAATCAATAACTTCTCATCAAAGTTGATGTTGTAAGGGGCTAAGTTTTCGATTTCCTGCATAAAAATCACTGGATCAATCACTACTCCATTTCCGATTAAGTTTACTGCTTTTGGGTGGAAAATCCCTGAAGGTATGGTGTGTAAAACATGCTTGTTTCCTTCAAACTCTAAAGTATGACCAGCGTTTGGCCCTCCTTGAAATCTAGCGATAATATCGTATGAGGAGGTCAATACATCCACAATTTTCCCTTTCCCTTCGTCACCCCACTGGAGTCCGAGTAGTAAATCTACCGTCATGCTTTTTTAGGATTTAGTTTTTTTTTTAGTACCGTAAAAGTATAAAGAATGCTTGTGTATATCAACATCAAAAACCTCTTCTATGGTTTTTTTTATTTGCTGTATTCTCGGGTCACAAAATTCTTTTACTTCTCCGCTATCAGTAAGTATAATATGGTCGTGTTGGTGATCAAAATATGATTTTTCGTATTGAGCCTGTCCACTTCCAAATTGATGTTTACGTACAAGACCGCAAGCCAATAAAAGTTCAATGGTATTGTACAAAGTAGCTCTACTAACTCGGTAATTTTTATTTTTCATTTTGATATAAAGCGATTCGATATCAAAATGCTCCTTGCTGTCGTAGATTTCGAAGAGTATTGCAAAACGTTCAGGTGTTTTGCGATGCCCATGCTGGTCTAAAAAGTTGATGAAAACATCCTTAACAACTTCTTGATTTGAATTATTTGCAACCATAGATCTACAAAGATAGTTATAAAGAGTTACTCGCGAACAATTTTATCGATACCGTTCACTTTTGACAGAGTCATGACCAGCTTATCTAAAATGGTTTTGTTTTGGACAGTGAGTTGAATCATTCCAGTGAAGAATTGATCTTCAGAATCAAAATTGATTTTATTAATATTGACATTTTTGGTGTTGGAAATCATACGGGTGACTTCATTGACCAACCCTTTTCGATCAATCCCACTTAATTTCAGTACTGCAGCAAACTCATCGGATGAGGAATCAATCCATTTGGCTGGAATGACTCGGTAGGCAAAGTTTGATTGTAAGCTAAGTGCATTAGGACATTCTTTATGATGGACTTTTATCCCTTCATTTACAGTAATGAATCCAAATACAGCATCACCTGGAATTGGGTTGCAACAGTTGGCAAAGCTATGTGCTAAGGGTTCCTTTTCTTTTCCGAACACAAGTTGATCGAATTTCTCTGTGATTTCATTTGAAGTATTGGGGTTGTTGTTTTTCTTTGATTTAATTCGACGTTTAAAGAAGTTGAGAACAGAGTTTTGATAGTCGCTAGCAAATTCTTTAAGTTGCTTGTTGTCTAGGGTACCAATACCCATTCTGTAAAATAAATCTTGACTGCTTTCAAACTTAAAATAATTGAGCATTTTTTGAATGGTTTTATCATTCAGATTTATCTTAAGCTGTTTGAGCTTCCTTCTGAGCATTTCTTTACCCTCTTCCGCTAGGATTTTCTTTTCTTCATTGAGGGAAGACTTGATAATAGAACGAGCACGAGAGGTTACCACAAAATCGAGCCAGTTTTTGGAAGGCTTGATATTGTCTGAAGTGATTACCTCAATTTGATCTCCACTTTGGAGTTCTTTACTCAGAGGGACTAAACGCTCATTGACTCGAATCCCACGTGTTTTTGTTCCGATATCGGTATGGATTGCAAAAGCGAAGTCTAGAGCGGTGGCTCCTTGTGGAAGTGATTTTAAATCACCTTTGGGTGTAAACACAAAAATTTCTTTAGCGTAAAGATTGAGTTTAAAATCTTCAACAAAATCTACAGCATTTCCAGAATTGTTTTCCAATACCTCTTGCAGTCGGTTGAGCCAACTTTCTATACCAATATCTTTTTGATCTCCTTGTTTGTACTTGTAATGAGCCGCATAACCTTTTTCAGCGATTTCATGCATTCGTTCAGAACGAATCTGAATTTCTATCCATTTGTTTTGAGGTCCCATTACCGTAATGTGAAGGGCTTCGTATCCATTCGATTTGGGTGCAGAAATCCAATCGCGCAAGCGCGTAGGGTTAGGAGTGAAATGATCGGTTACTATGGAATAGATTTTCCAAGCTAAAAGTTTTTCTTTTGCTCGAGTACTCTTAAATACGATCCGCATTGCAAATTTGTCGAAAATCTTCTCAAACGGAATATTTTGGGTAAGCATTTTCCGATGAATTGAATAGATGGACTTGCTTCTCCCTTTAATAACGTACTTGAGACGCTCCTTATCTAATTCTTCAGAAAGAAATTTAGAAAAGGTTTTGATGTATTCCTCTTGAGCTTCGTAACTTTCCTCAATCTTACTTTTAATGGATTGATAACGCTGAGGTTCGGTGTATTTTAAACTCAGGTCCTCCAATTCTGTTTTGACATTGTACAAGCCAATTCGGTGTGCCAAAGGGGCGTAGATATAGAGTGTTTCTGAAGCAATTTTAACTTGCTTGTATTCAGGCATGGCATCCATAGTTTGCATATTGTGCAAACGATCAGCGATTTTAATAATGATGACACGAACATCATCATTTAATGTCAACAGCATTTTTCTAAAATTCTCTGCCTGAAGCGAAATATTTTTGTCTTTTTTAAGACTGGAGATTTTAGTTAAGCCATGAACAATTTTGGCAACTGTATTTCCTAGAAGTCGTTCGATATCCTCTAGAGTAAAGCGGGTGTCTTCGACTACGTCGTGGAGAAGTGCAGCACAAATAGAAGTAGCATCGAGACCGATTTGTTGGGCGACTATTTTTGCAACGTTGATGGGGTGGAAAATATAAGCCTCTCCAGATTTTCTTCTCTGGTCGCTATGCGCCTCAACAGCAGTGTCAAAAGCTAGGCGAATCATCTTTTTGTCTTTTTCGCTTAGTGTTTGATAGCTGATACGGAGTAGTTCTTTATACTGCTTGGCAATTTCTTTATTTTCTAATTCTTCGTCAACAATCATTTAAATAGTAATATACTAAAGATTTTAATGCGTCTGTTATTAAATTTTTTTTCTTCTAGCTTGATACATCAAAATCCCTGCCGAAACAGATAAATTTAATGAATCTACTTTTGATGACATGGGAATAATTAAATGTTGATGGGAGGCCTCAAGCCAATTTTCATTCAGGCCAGTACTTTCGGTTCCCATAACCAAGGCACAGGGAGTTTTGTAATCAAAATCATCATAAGCAAGTGCATCGGGCTGAATTGCTGTGGTTGCAATAAAAAATTCTTTTTCATTTAAATAAGTGATGACTTCATCAGAAGTTCCGATTGCAGTCGGTAAAGCAAAAAGGCAACCTAAACTAGAGCGGATACTGTTTGGGTTGTAAAAATCTGTTTTGGGATTGGCAATGATGACTCCATCAAAATCTGCCGCAGCAGCTGTGCGGTACAAAGCTCCAATGTTTCCAGGCTTTTCAGGTGCTTCAATGACTAAGATTAGGGCGTTTTTCTTTAATTCAAATTCAGTTAAACTATGATTTTTTGATTCTGCAATTGCCAAAATCTTTTCTGATCCTGAGCGAAAACTGATTTGTTCAAAAATACTATTGGAAACTAAAAAATGATCTGCCTCACTTAATTTTGTTCTGAGGTCTTGGAATTCAGATTCAAATCCTTCCTCTATAAAAAGTCCAGTTATCTTGTAATTTCCTGCGGTAGCTTTTTCAAGTTCACGCATACCTTCGATAACAAATACTCCTTGTTTTTTACGTTCTCGTGACTTTTGAGAAAGCAGTCTTAGGCGTTTGATTTCTGGATTTTTACTACTGGATAAATATTTCACTGAAATAAAGGTGTTTGATATCGCATAACTCTAACAAAGAAATGAATAATATTATTCGGGTGCTAATTCTCTTTCCAAAGTATGTGCGACAACCATGCCAACCATGCCATTGTAACTTAGAATTCCCTTTGCTTGTCCATTTACCTTTAAATAAGAATCATATCCTTTTTTAAAATAGGGTTCAAAAGGATTTTGGAATTTTTTCCAAAAATCAGAAAGCTGTTGAAAATTCTTAAAAACCCCAGGCCTTAAGTTTAAAAGTTGATTTTTTGCTTTTTCTGGATTGGCTTTATAAAGCTCAGAATAGCAATAGCGCAGGGCAAAGCTGTAGCCAGAAAACTGTATAAAAGGGTCTGAATGAAAGGCACAGCTGTAGTAGGCTACAAAATTGGCTTCTGATTCTGACGCAATTCCCAATTGATGCGCCATTTCATGAGCGGCAGTAGTGATGTAGTTTAATTTAGGTATTTTACTATTGACCTGAGATTCTAAGGTTAAGGGGTTGAGATAGCCTGCGAAACCCATATAACTTAGCACTGTACTCCAGAGTGAGTTTTTTAAATAAGGTTGGGTCTTAAAATCAGCTAGTTTGAAGCTGAAATTGGCTTGAAGTTGTTCTTTGATTTCAATTTTTGAATAAGGGATTTGAACAGCTACACTATCGGTATGAGTCAGACTTTGATGAAGTTTATTGGTGAACTCAATCATGGACTTCAAGGTCTGTTCCAACTGATCTTCATTGTATTCTAAATTGTAGTTTAATTTCTTATTTAATGGGATTCGGTAATAATTGAGACCCCAAAGCAAATGAAAGAACAAACTCAACAAAGAAGCAGCAGCTAAAGTATTTAGAATTAAAGTTCGAACCTTTAGCTTTCTTTTAAAAAGTCGTACTGTGCTCCATATGATATAAACGATGGCAAGTCCATAAGCCAGATCGCCAATTGAAAAGGGGAGAGCTGAAAAGAAAAAACGCTGCAGCTTAAAAAATACTGGATAAACCTTTAGACTGTAAATTTGTTCTATCCAAAGGGATTGATTTTTAATCAGATGAATGCTTAACCACTGGACAGGCAGTAAGAAAACGAGTATCCATTTGGTCTTATTCATTTGTTTTAAAGGATTTAGTTTATAGAAACTAAGAAACTAAAATTTCAAGTACAATCTAAAATAAAAAGGGAAGCAATTGCTTCCCTTAATGTTGTATCAATCGACACTTACGACCTCAACTTCAAAAATCAAATCTGATTGAGGAGGAATTCCTTGAACACCATTTGCTCCATAAGCTAGAGTATAGGGGAGGAATAAAGTAGCTTCGTCCCCTTGACTGAGTAATCGAAGTCCTTCTTTAAATCCCTCAATCATACTGTCTTCTGGTCCAACGGTAGCTTGAATTGGATTGTATTGATTGGCATTTTTGCGTTGAATATTGACTTGGTTATTAGCCTCTGCAATTTCGAGCTTGCTGGTTTCAAGTAAGGTTCCGTCAATAAAATATACTGCGTAATGAACCGTAGCCTTATTGGTTGATTTTACCGCAGCTCCGCTTCCTTTTGTGGTTATCTGATACTGAAGTCCTGATTTAGTCGTAGTTGCTTTGCTTTTTAGCGCATCAAATTTTGAAACATTTGTTTCTTTAATGGCGTTGAGTTTTGCTTCTCGTTCTTTAGCAATAATTTCTTTTTGATCGAAATAAGTGACAAATACATCTGGAGCATCAAATTGTTTAGCCTCTTTTCCTTTTCTTATGATGACAACTTCTTCAATTTGGTCATTTTGCTGTATGCTATCTACCACTTCTTGTCCCGATATAACCTCTCCAAAAACGGAGTGTTTTCCGTCCAGCCATGGCGTAGCTTTATGAGTGATAAAAAATTGACTGCCATTGGTTCCAGGTCCTGCATTCGCCATAGATAGCACACCAGGTCCTTTGTGAGACAGATCGGTAAATTCATCATCAAATTTATATCCAGGTCCACCAGATCCAGTACCAGTTGGGTCTCCCCCTTGAATCATAAAATCAGGAATGACTCGATGAAATTTAATGCCGTTGTAATATTTTTTAGATTTAAATTCTTCACTGACTTTAGGATTTTCACCCTCACTTAATGAGACAAAATTTGCTACGGTAATGGGAGCTTTGTCATAGGCCAGCTTTAAGAGTATGGACCCTTTGTTGGTTTGTATATCAGCATACAGTCCAGACTCCAAGTCGGGATGCTGTGTTTTACATCCCGTAATGAATGCGGTAGCGAGTGCGAGTAATAAGATTTTTTTCATTTGATGATTTTGGAAATTATTAATTAAGGGCGATTTAAACGTTCAATTGTAAAGCGGAGTGGCTGGTTGATTCCTATTTTATCTCCATCTCCTTGATAACTGTAGCAAAGGTAGGAAGGAAAAAGAAATACCACAACTTCATTGGGTTTCATCATTCTTAAAGCTACTCTCAAGGCTGGTAAGAGTTCTTCTTCGTCTATGGAGTACTCAACAATTCCAAGGCTATCTTTTTCGTAGATGATGTTTTGATCTAAATCTACGATTTCATATTGAAAGTGAACTAGATCACCCTTGACAGGAAGGGGGGTATTGGCTGTTGTTTTTTTAACATAGGCATAGAGAAAGCCAGCCTCAGATTTTCGAAAATCCAAAAGACTATCCTTTTCTGCACTTTCAAACAAGAGTTGCTCTTCTTGCAACAGTAATTCTTTGTTTCTTTGGGCAGAACTGTTTAAAAATAGAGTTCTTTCCTTATTAAGCGGAGCACGGGGTTCTATCTGTGCGCATGAGAAAAAGCAAATTGAAAATACCAATACTCCAATTGTTTTCATTCTCTTAAAATTGATTTGCAATTTCAGCAACTGCTGTTTTGAAGCGATGCACTGTTTTTTCCATAGAATCTTTAGACATACCTCCAGCAGCATTGTGATGTCCTCCTCCTTCGAAATAGGTTCTAGCGAATTCATTCACAGAAAACGAACCCTTAGAACGGAATGACATTTTGATTTTCCCCTCTTTTTCGTTTTCAATCATGATACAGGTAAATTGAACTCCTTCTAAACTTAAACCATAGTTGACAAAACCCTCTGTATCGCCCTTTTGATAGTCACAGGAGTTGAGTTCTGCTTGCTTCAAAGTGATGAAAACAACAGGAAGAGATTCGATTTGGTTGAGGTTGGACAGCGCAATTCCTAACAGTTTTAATCTGTTAAATGAAGAACTGTCATAGATGTTTTGATGTATCGCTGTTCCGTCTGCACCACTTTCTACAAGCTTTGCAATAGCTTTGTGAGTTTCTGCTGTAGTAGAGGGGTACCTGAATGAACCCGTATCAGTCATAATACCTGTATAAAGACAACTTGCTATTTCTTGATTAAACCCCTTTGAATTCAATTCAGTGATAAGACGGTAAATCATCTCACAAGTTGAACTCATCTGGGGATCAGAATACATCAATTCTGCATAATCTTCAGGAGACTCGTGATGATCAATCATGACCTTTTCTGCTTTTGCATTTGAAACTAGATCACCCAAGGTGTCGATTCGACTTAAGGCGTTAAAATCTAGGGTAAAAATCAGATCAGCCTCTTCAATTTTTTTCTCTGCAAGTTTTTTTTTTTGATTGTAAATCAGAATTTGCTCTTGGCCAGGCAGCCAGTTTAAAAATTTGGGATAATCATTAGGTGAAATGATGAGCGCTTCATGATTTTCATTTAGGAGAAAGTGCATCCAAGCCAAAGTACTGCCTAAGGCGTCTCCATCTGGATTTTTATGTGGGATGATTACTGCCTTTTTAGGGGTTTGAAGACGTTGCTTGAGTGTCGATATAAAATCTTTTTCCATGCTGCCGCTAAGATACTATTTTCATTTAAGTCAGCCCTTCTACTCAATTTATTTTTTCATATTGGAGAACTTTAGCAGAATTATCATTCCCTTTAAATTTCATTTAGTAATTTTGGCGCAAATAAAAAAATGGCTAACAAAACTTTAATGATGATAAAGCCCGACGCAGTTGAGAACGGGCACATTGGAAATATTCTTGAAAAAGTTACTTCAGCTGGTTTTAAAATCAAGGCATTAAAATTGACCCAGCTTACAAAAAGAGATGCAGAAGCTTTCTATGAGGTTCACAACGAGCGTCCTTTTTTTGGCGAATTGGTCAGTTTTATGACACGTGGGCCTATAGTTGCTGCTTTATTGGAAAAAGAAAACGCAGTAAGTGATTTTAGAACCTTGATTGGTGCTACTAACCCCGCTGAAGCAGCTGAGGGGACCCTTAGAAAGCTATACGCTACCTCTATGGGTGAAAATGCCGTTCACGGTTCTGATAGCGATGAAAATGCTTCGATTGAAGCAGCCTTTCATTTTTCGCAAAGAGAGTGCTTCTAGATTAGAGCAATTTTTTGTACATAATCTCCCTCTAAATGCTCATTGATGCGCTTGACTAAATCGTCTAATCCGTAACTCAATTCCATTTTTAGAGGAGCAGAATGAAGTGTTACGTAGAGGGTGTTGTGAGAAAACCGAACATTATCGGTATAGCTGGCTATATGTTCTCCCATGGTCTCTGCCCATGCATTACATATCCTAATTTGCTGAACACCTTTTTTAAGTGGCTTTTGGGCAATAATATCCTTTAAGACAGACTTGATGGGTTTGGGCTCGTATTTGTCTTTTGGATCACTCATTGAATTCTGTTAATTTACTGATTAAAGGTCTTTTGTAGTGAAAACTTCGGCCTTGGTGAAATAGGACAAGCTTCTGAGAATCCAATTTTTTGATTGTTTTTTGCCACACATTCCAAGGAGAGTTAAATTGAATTTTAAAAGTACCATTATCTTCTTTAATTTCAAACAGTATATTACTTTCAGTAGTTAAAAAACTTCCATCGAGTTGAGGGGCGACTTTTTTATAAAATCCCTTGCCATTTTTCATTGAATAAAAGTCATAAAGGGGATTGGATTGTTTGCTTTGGAAAGTCTCATTTTCCTGCTGCACAAAATCAATTTCCCAATATCCGTTCAGTTGATTTAACTCAAGCTTGGAGTTTTTTTGGCATGCGAATAAGACAGCAAATACTAAAAGTAAAATTCCTTTTTTCAAGACTTATAATTTAAAAATTTCATAGCCTGCTTTAGTGTTTTCTAAGGCATTCAAAGTGCGGTCCTCGTGGGTATCGGTAATGAATATTTGACCAAAATCATTTTGATCTACTAAAGCGACAATTTGAGACACTCTCTTTTGATCTAGTTTGTCAAAGGCATCGTCAAGTAATAAAATTGGAGCACCTCCAGTCTGAGACTTTAAAAAGTCAAACTGTGCTAATTTTAGGGCTACTAGGAACGTTTTTTGTTGCCCTTGACTACCAAACTTTTTGATGGGTTGACCGTCTTTTAAAAACAAAACATCATCCTTGTGAATTCCAACACTAGTATATTGAATCATCCGATCTTTAGCTAAACTAGACTTCAGCATATCTTGGTGCAATGCGTCATTAAGTTGACTCTCGTATTCAAGACTGACCAATTCATCCTGGCCGCTGATTTCTTGATAGCGTGATTTAAAAATGGGAATAAAAGCTTCCATAAATCTTTTACGACTTTCATAGATGGGGGTACTTCGCTCTACCAATTGCTCGTTGTAAATTTCAAGCGTATCCTGATCAAAAGTTTGATTTATGGCAAAGTATTTTAGCAGGGCATTCCTTTGTGAAAGTATTTTAGTGTATTCCATCAGATGCTGTAAAAAGACTTTATCTGTTTGCCCTATCACTCCATCTATAAATTTTCTTCTTGTGCTACTACCCTCAGAGATGAGGTCACGATCTGAAGGTGATATGATGACCGTTGGGATTAAACCGATATGATCAGCAAGTTTTTCGTAAACTTTTCCATTGCGTTTTACTATTTTTTTCTGTCCTTTTTTTAAACTGCAAATAATTTTTTCTTCTCGTTCTTCTTTTTCAAACCTACCTTCAAGAACAAAAAACTCCTGTCCAAATTGGATGTTTTGCACTGCGACAGGATTAAAGTAGCTTTTTCCTAGGGCTAGATGGTAAATTGCATCTAACACGGTGGACTTTCCTACACCATTATCCCCAACAAAGCAATTAATCTTTGGATTGAGCTCAAAAGTTCTAGAAGTGATGTTCTTGTACTGAGTAAGGGTGAGTTGTTTTAAAAGCATGAATTGCAAAAATAATAACTTAGATGCTAGCTTTAAGCTTTTTGAATTAGAATAAAAAGACTAATTTTACGCGCTAAAATAAGTTACCATGGCAACATACAAAAAACGAGGGGCAAAAAAATCCATCACTGCGAGCAAGGAGAATGAAGTTGTTCAGGAAAGTACAACCGCAGAGGTATTTGAAACACTAGATACCACCGCGAATAAAACTGAGGAGTGGGTTGTCAAATACCAAAATTTTATTTTGGGATTTATAGGAGTTGTGGCCATAGGTGTCTTGGGTTATCTTGGTTATAAAAATTTTGTTGTAGAGCCAAAAGCTCAAGAGGCTGTAAGTGAACTAAATCAAGCTCAGTATTATTTTGAGTTGGCGGTTAACAGTATTGAGTCTGATTCGCTTTACCGAAGAGCCCTTAATGGGGGAGAAGGAAAGTATGGTTTTTTAGACATCATTGAAAACTACAAAGGAACACCTGCGGCAAAACTGGCTACTTACAGTGCTGGGATGGCCTATCTCAATTTAAAAGAATACGAAAATGCAATAACCTATCTAGATCAATTTAAGGCTGATGATATTTTATTAAGTGCTTTAGCAAAAGGGGCCATAGGAGATGCTTTTGCACAATTAGGACAGATAGATGACGCTTACGACTACTATATCCAAGCCTCTAAGGTGAGTGAAAATATGTATTCTACGCCCAAATACCTTTATAAGGCAGCCATGTTGGGTGCTGAAAATGGTAAAATCAAGCAAGCTATTTCCTTTTTAGAGCGGATTGAAAAAGAATATCCTAAAGCAGAAGAAGCTAAATGGGTAGCAGTCCAAAAGGGCAAACTTGAACACATGAACCCCTAAGGACATGGCAACTGCCAATCTTTCTGCATACGATTTTAATGCTGTTCCTGACGGAAGTCCTTTTACAATACATTTAGTCGTTTCCCAATGGAACAATGAAATCACTAAAGCCTTATGTGATGGTGCTGTGACAACCTTAGAGCAGCAAGGAGTAAAAAGTTCAAATATTAAAATTTGGGAGGTACCAGGAAGTTTTGAATTGATTTACGGTTCCAAAAAAGCTCAGTCTTCAAATCCCGATGCTGTAATTGCCATAGGAAGTGTGATCAAAGGAGAGACCATGCACTTTGATTTTGTATGTCAAGCGGTATCACAAGGGATCAAAGACCTGAATATGCTTTCTGATGTACCTGTGGTTTTTTGTGTTTTGACAGACGATACTTACCAACAAGCAAAAGATCGAAGTGGTGGAAAACATGGAAATAAAGGGACTGAGGCTGCTGTAGCTGCTTTACAGCTGAGTAAACTTCGAGCTGCTCAATAAGCGAACTTTCTCAGGTCTGGATGACGACATTTTCATCCCTTTCTTGTATTTTTGAGTTATGTTAAAGTCCAGTTTATTTAAACTAAGAAAAAACCGTAGGTATAATTATACCCCTCGATATTACAAAGGTAAAGAAGAAGGTAATCTGTACGATTTTGATTCTAAGTTTTCAAAATATCGAGATACATACAACAGCAATGACTTTGGTCAGCAGTGGAAAGAAGCACGTATGCAAATGCGGACTCGAAAAAATAGATCCATATCCTTGCGTTTGCTTATCATAATTTTAATACTCGTTTTTTTAGCACTCTATATATTGGATTTTGACCTCAGCCTTTTTATGTCACAAAATTAATGTCTGCTAAAATCTCGCTCTTACCGGATCATGTTGCTAATCAAATTGCAGCAGGTGAAGTTATTCAAAGACCTGCTTCTGTGGTTAAAGAGCTGCTTGAAAATGCTGTTGACGCCAATTCCACAAGTATCCAATTGGTGATAAAAAATGCGGGGAAGACCCTAGTTCAGGTAATCGATGATGGGCAGGGGATGAGCAATACTGACCTGCGTTTAGCCTTTGAACGGCATGCTACCTCTAAAATTAACCTAGCCGAGGACTTATTTGCGCTTACCACCAAGGGTTTTCGAGGTGAAGCATTGGCATCCATTGCAGCTATTGCACATGTTGAAACACATACTCGAACTGAAGATGATGAGGTTTCCCATTGTTTAAAAATTGAAGGGAGTAAGGTAGTCGATCAGTCCTTATCCACCCAACCCAAAGGCACATCAATAGCCGTAAAAAGCCTCTTTTACAATATTCCAGCAAGAAGAAATTTTCTAAAATCTGATCAGGTAGAACTGCGCCATATAATCGACGAATTTCATCGAGTGGCACTTGCTCATCCTGAAATTAAATTTCAGTTTTACAATAATGGAAGCGAATTGTTTGATCTGCCTGTTTCAGGAGTTAAAAAGCGTATAGCTACTGTATTTGGTTCGAAATGGGAGTCCCAATTGGTTCCTGTAGAGGAAAAAACCTCACTAGCCGAAATCAAAGGATTTGCTGTCAAACCCGAATTTGCAAAGAAGACAAGGGGACAGCAATTTTTTTTCGTCAACAATCGATTTATTAAAAGTCCATTTCTACACCATGCGGTTAGTGCCGCATTTGAAGGGCTTTTGAGGCCAGGGTATCAGCCAGGATATTTTTTGTATTTGACTGTAGACCCTAAAACTATTGATATCAATATTCACCCTACCAAGACTGAGGTAAAATTTGAAGAAGAGCAAAGTTTGTACGCCATATTAAGGTCAGCTGTAAAGCACAGCCTTGGAATTTTTCAGGTAATGCCTACCCTTGATTTTGAGCAAAACACTTCTATGGAAGTCCCCTATTCATTCAAAGATAAGACTGCAGTACCACCTCCTATTGAAGTTGATTCTAACTTCAATCCTTTTAAAAGTGAGGGTAGCTCCAGATTGACTTCATCTAAAAAAGACCCACAGTGGGAGGGGCTTTATTCTGGTTTGCAAGCTGAAGAAATTACTTCTATCAAACCCCCTCAAGAGTCCTTGATGGAGGTTTCAGAAGCCCCCAGAGTTTTTCAGTTATTTGCAAAGTATATTGTTTGTCCCTTAAAAACACATATGTTGGTTATTGACCAGGGGAGGGCACATCAGCGCGTATTATACGAGCGATTTTTAAATGCGATAACCAATAAAAAAGGAGTAAGTCAACAGCTACTTTTTCCACTGAAGGTAGAGATGAACCCCCAGCAACATGAACAGTTTACTCATATTGAGGGAGCACTGGAAATGTTGGGCTTTCAATTGGTACTTAAAGAAAATAAATTACTCATCAAAGGAGCGCCAGACCATTGTCCTACAGCTAAAATTGAAGGAGTTATCGAGTCTCTTCTAAGCGAGCAACAGGAAGAATCAAGTTTGGAACATTTTAGCCATGCAGACCAGGTTGCAAAAACCATGGCAAGGAGCTTAGCGATAAAGTCTGGGGAGCTATTAGACCCCAAAGAGCAGCAAGCCTTACTCGATGATTTTTTTGGTTGTAAGGAAACTACTGTATCCCCATTTAATCGTCAGATTTTTATTACTTTAGAAAAGACAGAGATCGAACAAAAGCTGAATTAATGCGAAATATCACAGACACAGTAAAACACCTTTTAATCATCAATGTAATTTTTTTCATTGCAACGATTGCTCTAGGCGAAATTGTTTTTGATTTATTCGCACTTCATTATCCTTCCAACCCTAAATTTCAATTTTGGCAGCCCTTGACTCATATGTTTATGCATGGAGATTTGGGACATATATTTTTTAATATGTTTGCGCTCTATATGTTTGGGATACCTATAGAACAAATGTGGGGTCGGAATAAATTTATCTTCTTTTACCTCTCCACAGGTTTTGGAGCTGCGGCTTTACAACTGGGCTTGTATTATTTTCAAGTCAATGAGGTTTCTGAACTGCTCATTGCTCAAGGCCAAACGGGGAGTCAAATTGCAACTTTTTTTGAGACCCGTGACTTATCTTATAAATTAATTGAACAGATTGGACGAGAAAAACTACTCTCAGGTTTGTCTGCATATAAAGCGGTAATGGTTGGTGCATCTGGTGCGCTTTACGGAGTTTTAGTTGCCTTTGCTTTTTTATTTCCAAATGCCCGTTTGATGCTGTTGTTTCCACCCATACCAATCAAAGCCAAAGTGCTCGTTCCACTGCTTATTTTGGGAGATTTATTTTTTGGATTTACTTCCTATTCCATTGGGACCATTGCTCATTTTGCCCATGTGGGAGGGGCAGTCACAGGCTTGATTATGATGTGGTATTGGAAAAAAACTCAATTTGACCAAAATCGCTAGAATTAATGAATTTTCAAGACCAACTACAGTATCGTTTGCAACAATTGAATGAGGCTGAAAAGCTAATTCTTATCAATGTTATTTGCTTTGTTTTACCCTTGTTTTTAAAGACCCTCTTTTATTTATTTAACATTCCCTCAAATGTTATGATAGGTTGGTTTGAATTGTCTGCAGAATGGAGTGACTTGCTGTTTAAGCCATGGACAATCTTTACTTATAGCTTTATGCATTCTGGATTTTTTCATCTTTTTTGGAATATGTATCTCTTGTATTTTGCTTCTCGTTTGTTTCTGAATTTATTTTCACCGAGGACATTTTTTAACGTATACTTTTTAGGTGTGCTTCTCGGAGGCCTGACATTTATGTTGAGTTATTCTGTTTTCCCCGCTTTTCAATATGCATCCCCAATCATGGTGGGTGCCTCTGCTGGGGTAATGGCAGTCTTGATTTTTATGGCAACCTATTCCCCTGACCTTGAGGTAAGGATCATTTTTTTCAATGTAAAACTCCGTTATTTAGGCATTGCCTTTGTATTATTAGATGTGATTCAAATTCCCTATGGTAACGCTGGTGGCCATTTAGCTCACCTTGGTGGTGCTGCACTTGGTTACTTATATGTTAAGCGTTTGGATCAAGGTGTGGACATAGGATTACCCTTTGAAAATTTTACAAATCGAGTGTTAAATCTGTTTAAAAAGCAGTCTAAACTCAAAACAGTACATAAAAGAAAAGCCAGTTCGAATTCAAAAAAGAAAGTAACTACTCAAGAAGTAGATCAAAGTAAAATTGATTCTATACTAGACAAGATTAGTAAATCAGGCTACGACAGCCTCACCCAAAAAGAAAAAGACTTCCTTTTTCAGGCTGGAAAAAAGAAATAGGTGAGTAGAAGAACTAGAAAGAGACCGTTTTTATTTAAGATGCTCCTCATCTTAAACATACTTTTTTTAGTCCTTCAACTTGCGAGTATGGGTGTTTTGGGAGGGTTTGTCAATATTCCACTACTTACCCTTCTTGTCCCTTTGCTGTGTGTGATCAATCTTGTTTTTTTTACGATTTGGATGCTTCGTTTTCAGTGGCCAGCAATGCTTTTTATAGGGGTATTGGCAATCAGTTTACAAGAATGGCAACTGCTATATCAATTTGAAAATAGGGGGATTCCAACCTCCAAGGGCTTGAATGTGATGAGTTATAATGTGCGTTCGTTTAATCGCTTTAAATGGCTTGAAGATGATAATGTTTCAAGTTCAATCGAAAGTTTTGTAAACGAGACTAATGCCGATGTAATTTGTTTTCAAGAGTTTTCAAAGGATCAAGCTCCAAGCTTTAAAGATTATCCTTACCAAGTTTTTAAGCCCTATGTAAAAGATGGAAAAATTGGTTCTTCGATTATTTCCAAATACCCCTTAGTGAATTCTAAAGTAATATCCTTTGAAGGTTCTCAAAACGGTGGAATGCAAAGCGATTTGATTTGGAAAAAGGACACTTTGAGGTTTTATAACCTTCATTTTGAATCTTTTCGACTCAATCGAGCGGATAGTTTGATCAGTTCTAATTATTCTGAAAAGATTAGAAGAAAGTTACAAGCTGTTTTTGAAATCCAAAAAGAGCAGGTAAGCCAATTTAATACCTTAAGTCAGTCCAGTCCCTACCCAGAAGTTGTTTGTACTGATCTTAATAACAATGCTTTTTCATTGCCCTATAAATTATTGAGTAAGTCTCGTGTTGATAGTTTTACAGAAGGGGGTTCTGGACTAGGTGCAACCTACTATTTTTCCAGTCTACCCCTACGAATAGATTTTATATTTACCTCCAAAGCCTTAACAGTAATTGACTATGACACCCACGGGGTTAAATTATCCGATCACAGACCAATTTCAGCAAAACTAAATAAAGGTTAATTTATTAAAGCTGTATGCTTTTTAAGGTAACTTAAAGTATCAGGCCCTAAATTGAAAAGTAAATCGATGATGCTCAGGTTGGGTATAAACCCATTTTTTTCCTCAAAAACCTGTCTGTAAGGGTCAAAATTGATTTCTAAACTTTTTTTGGCATTAACCAAGCTATCCATTCTTTGGTGGGTATGCTCGTTCCACTCTACAACTTTATAAGACATAGAAAACTCAATTAATTCCATTATTTTATTTAGCAAGTCAAGATTGAATTGCATGAGATGCGTTACTTCCTCTTTAAAAAAAGGAATTAAATCTGCTTCGTAAAATTCAAAGTAAGGAGAAGATCGATAGGCAGCGCAAATTGATTTCCAGTGTTGTTTTTGCCATGCGGTTGTGTCTGCAATTTGTACCTCCTCTTCTTTTTGATGCGACTTACTTTTATTGTGTACAATCGGTAGGGTTAATTTAAGTTTTCCGTTTGCTCCATAGATTTCAGTTCGATTTCTATATGTCTGCTTCTGGAAATGGGTATCTCTTACAAAATAAAGCTGTTTTTGAGCTACTATCCAGCTGCAATAATAAATATTGGGAAGATAAGCCGGACTCACTACAGCGGTCATGCTGCTTTTTTATTTTTCTTTCTACGGTAAAAAACAAAACCTTGCCAAATGACAATTACACCGGCAAAATATGGGAAATAGGAGAGGCGTTCACCAGGGCCATCAACTGTGGTAAAGACCCTATCCCAACGTATCGACCAGTTTTTAATTCCATCATTGATTCCCTTGATGCTGAACCAGATAAAAATAGGTTTTCCCACTATATGATCATCGGGAACAAACCCCCAGAACCTACTGTCTTCCGATCGGTGTCTGTTATCACCCATCATCCAATAATAGTCCTTTTTAAAAGTATAGCTTGTACTGGCTTGACCGTTAATTCGTATTTCAGAGGGTGTCATTTCTAAGTTGTTCAACTCGTAATCTGTGATTATTTTTTTGTAAAGGGGAAGATTATCTCTGTTGAGGTCAACGGTCATTCCTCTTTTGGGAATCAGTAGGGGCCCAAAGTTATCCTCGTTCCAGCCGAAGGGTATTTTGTTAGGAAAAAACGTTTCGTTTGGAACTTTATCTGTAATGATTCGCCGAACAACACTATCTATCCCTGAGATGGCTTTTAATTTTTCTGCTTCATCAAGGGTCAAGACCATGTCTTTTTTAGCTTCGAGCAATTCACTAACACGCAGTCCTAATTTTCTAATAAGATCAGTTGGTAGTCCCTTTGCCTCTGTAATTACCACAAAGTTTTCAACCGTATTTCCAGATCGTCCTACAATGTAGGGGATTAATTCTCTATAACTGCTTTCAGTAATATTTTCAATCTTATACCTCCTGTAAAAAGATTCAAAGCCCTCGGCCAATAAGTTTCTAGAGGAGACCCCCTTTTTTGCATAGGCGCTATGGCTGAATTGGATTCTTGCCCTACTAGAATAGTTGTTTTTTTCTCCATTGGTGTGTACCAATCCATTGATGATTTCGAGTGTGTCCCCTGGAATACCTACACAACGTTTTACATAGTTTGATTTTTTATCTATAGGCTTATCTACCCTTTTTTCTTTTACAAAAAACTGACGCACAGTATCGGCAGGCCAACTGAACACTACTATATCATTGCGTTTGATTTTTTGCAAAGCAGGCAATCTGAAATAGGGGAGTTGAGGATTTTTGAGGTAAGAGCGTACTTTAAGGACGGGTATGGTATCGTGTACCATTGGAACAGAAACTGCAGTCATGGGAGTGCGCGCTCCGTAGTGAAATTTACTTACAAAAAGAAAATCACCGATAAGAAGCGATTTTTCTAAAGAACCTGTTGGTATGATATAAGGTTGAATAAAATAATTGTGTACTATAGTTGCAGCAACTACAGCAAAAAGAATGGAGCTTACGGTTTCTCCAAAACTTGTTCGGGGTCTGAGACTACGATCTGGAATGTGTTTTAAATTTGAACTGTAGTTAAGAGCAAAAATACTCAAGCCTAACGTCAACAAGACAACTAGGGTATCTGAGGCCTTATTTTTTCCAAAACTTCTCAAGGTTTCAACCCAAATAACACCGAAGAGTATCAAATTAATGGTCGGTATAAAAAGTAAAATAACCCACCACTTTGGCCGGTTAATTATTTTCATTAAAATGACGGCATTGTAAATGGGTACGGCTGCTTGCCATGCTTTATATCCAGCTGCCACATATAGTTTCCAGGTTCCTAAAAAATGAATGATTTGAAGGGCTAAAGCAAAAAGAATCCACTGGGATAGTGTCATGTCTTGACGATTTTTATCAAATATAAGGGGTTCATATTAACGAGCCTTAGAATTAAGAAATATTTAAAACATCATCCATTTTGTAAACGCCTTGTTTTCCAGCAAGCCATTCTGCAGCTACTACAGCACCTAAAGCAAAACCTTCTCGACCAAAGGCTTGGTGTTTAATGCTTATTTCGTCTATAGATGAAGTGTATTTTACTGTATGGGTACCAGGGACTTCTCCTTCTCGTATGGATTTAATATTAAGTTTGTCTTTGGTGTTGTTCTCAAGTTCCCATCCGTTAAGATTGTACTCGCTTAGAACACCCTCTGCGAGTGTGAGTGCTGTTCCACTGGGCGCATCCAATTTGTGTACATGGTGAATTTCTTCTAATGAAGGATGGTAATTTTCTTGATGCGGTTTCATCAGCTTTGCTGCTATCGCATTTATTTTAAAAAATAGATTTACCCCTATGCTAAAGTTAGACGCATAGAGAAATCCACTTTGTTGTGCCTTACAGTAGTCTAACACTTCTTGATAGTGATCCAACCAGCCCGTAGTACCACAGACTACAGGAATGCTTTGTGCTAAAGCCGACTTAATATTATCCACAGCGGCTTGGGGAATGCTAAAATTTATAGCAACATCAGCTAGTGATAACTCACCTTGCACTTCGTCTTTATCTAAGGTATATACAACTTCATGACCTCTGTCAAGGGCAAATTTTTCTATTGCTTTGCCCATTCTTCCGTATCCTAAAAGTGCAATTTTCATTTGATTTTATATTAAAATTTGACCGCTAGACGAATACCGCTTTGTCGTTGGTCGAAGATAAGATCCGGTGTTATACTGAGATCATCATTGACATTAAACTGAAGTAGGTGTGCACTGACATTAGCTTCCAAAATGTTTAGCATGTATGAAGCTGCTAAGAGAAGCATGGCGATATCTCGATAATTTTTGTGAAAGTCCATTCCAATAAGTAGTTGCTCTGTGGTAATAGGAATGTCTTTTTCTAAAAACCGATCGTTAAAAATACCATTTTGCCTCTTTTTGTATGCAGTTCGGTATTCCTTCATTTGGTTGTTTTGCAGATTGTAATAGTAATAAGATGTACCCATAGCAGCATAGATAATAGGGATTTTCCATGCTTGTCCTAAATAAGCCTGTCCAAGTCCTGGAATTATTGCTGAATAAAAGGCCGCCCTAGAAGGAGTTAATGGATCGTTGATTAAACGCTGTATTCTGGGAGAATAATTTTTCGCATAAGCTAGGGAGTCTGGAATCACAATTTCGTTAATTTCCCTTTCTATCATTTCTTCTGTTTCCTCTTGGCCGGAAACAGTAAAAGAGATCAAAACAAAAAGACTGTATAAAAGTAAATTAGGCTTCACCTTTGATTTTGTTTAGGATGTTTTGGAGCTTTTCTTGTGACTCAAAACTAATTTTCAATTGACCTCGGCCAAGACTGTTGGCATTGACAGAAACAGCTGTGTCGAATAGTTTTTCTAAGTCATCAGCTGCTTGCTGAATGTAGGCTGGTTGATAAGGAGTTTCTGAACTTTGTTTGGGTGCTTTGGACTTGCGAACAAGCGCTTCAGTTTCACGAACAGAAAGTCCTTTTTTGACGATGGTCTTGTATAATTTGATTTGCTCGGCAGGAGATTCAATATTGATTAAAGCCCGACCGTGACCCATAGTGATAAAACTGTCTCTAATCCCTGTTTGAATAATTGGATCAAGTTTTAAGAGTCGCATATAATTGGTAATAGTCGATCTTTTTTTTCCGACCCGACTGCTGAGTTGGTCTTGAGTGAGTTTAATTTCTTCAATCAGGCGTTGGTATGAAAGTCCAATTTCTATTGGATCTAGATCTTGCCTTTGAATATTTTCGACCAGTGCCATTTCCAAAGACTCTTGGTCGTCGGCAAGTCGAACATAGGCAGGAATGGTTTTCAATTCTGCCATCTCTGAAGCTCTCAGTCTGCGTTCACCAGAGATCAATTCAAACGCATTACCTTTCTTACGGACTGTTATGGGCTGAATAACACCAAGTTCCTTTATCGACTGACTCAGTTCTTCCAGAGCCTCTTCGTTAAAATGCGTTCTAGGTTGAAAAGGATTGGTAGTGATTTTACCTAATTCCAAGTCAATAATATTTCCTATAACTTGATCTGCATTTTTATCATTAATAGATTCGATGGCATTTTCAGAATCATTTAAAAGAGCGGATAGACCACGACCTAAAGCTTGTTTTTTATTTGATTTTGCCATACGGTTTTATTTATTGCGTTTGATGATTTCGCTGCCTAAAGATAAATAACTTTTTGCACCACGACTAGAGGCATCATAACTGATAATATCTTCTCCAAAACTCGGAGCCTCACTCAATCGAATATTTCTCTGAATAATTGTTTTAAAGACCATTTTACCAAAGTGTTTTTTGACTTCTTCTACCACTTGATTGGAGAGTCTTAATCGGGTATCGTACATAGTAAGCAACAAGCCTTCTATATCCAAGTCTTTATTGTGAAGTTTTTGAACGCTTTTAATGGTGTTAAGCAGTTTACCCAATCCTTCTAGTGCAAAATACTCACACTGAATAGGAATAATTACGGCATCAGCAGCAACCAGAGAGTTTAAAGTGATCAAGCCTAGAGAAGGAGCACAATCCAATAAAACATAGTCGTATTGATCAATACTATCTTTTAAAGCTTTTTTAAGCATGTATTCTCTAGAGGCTTTATCCACCAGTTCAATTTCTGAGGCTACTAAGTCAATATGAGAGGGAATCAAATCCAGATTAGGACTATCTGTTGATAGAATTGCGTCCTCGACAGCTATACTGTGCTCGAGTAATTGATAGGTACCATATTTTACACTTTGCACATCAACACCTAGTCCTGAAGTAGCATTTGCTTGGGGATCAGCATCTATCAGGAGAACTTTTTTTTCTAAAACACCCAAGGCAGCACCAAGATTCACCGCGGTAGTGGTCTTTCCAACCCCTCCTTTTTGATTTGCTATGGCAATAATTTTCCCCATGAATACTTAATTTTTTTTAGCGACTAAAATTACGATTATTTAAACCGATACAAAACATTCAAAGAAGACATTTGCAAGCCAATTTTTCAAGCAAACTTTTATTGTATACTGTCTTGGGGTTCGATAATGAAAACAGTCTCATTACTTTTTTTATGACCGTAATTTTCTCTGGCGAATCGCTCTAAGCTATCCTCATTTTGAAGTACCTCTATAGTTTTTTGGTCTTCTTGAATTATTTTCTGAAGGACCTCTTTCTCCTTTTCAAGTTGATCAATTTCCTGGTTTAGTTCTGAATGTATGGTCCATGAGTGCGTATCTAAAAAAAACATCCAAACAATAAATCCAAATGCAATTGTACCGTAAAGGAGGTAGGATTTATTTAGTGCATTAATTTTTTTCCAAAATGAACGAAAACTCATTAGTCCAATACTGATTTCTGAACTTCACTAACCTGTTGGGTTGTAATTTGTGCATCGTAGGAATTTCCCCATTGATTGAGTATGTAGTTCATCACATCGGCAATTTCTTCGTCATCCAGTCCCTGTTTTGCCATCACCCCATCGTAGATTTCATCGTTTACCACGATCTCTCCTTTCAAACCGAACTTGATTCCAGCAATACTTTTATCGATATTATTCATCAAATAGTCGGAATCTTTTAAGGGAGGAAATACTCCTGAGACCCCTGCTCCCGTAGTCAAATGGCATTGTAAGCAAAAGTCTTGATAAATTTCTTCACCAGCTACTATGCTTTCTTCCTTTGTTTTTTCTTGATAAAGTGAGGCAGTAGTACCACCTACAATCAATAAGTAACCTACAATCAAAAGTCTCATTTATTGTGTACAATTTTTAAAATTCCTTTACCCTCAACACCCAGGTATAAATAACCATCTGGCCCCTCAACAACATTTCGCACTCTACCAATTTTATCCAGTACCTTTTCTCTCTTCACCACTTTGTTGTTTTCGATGACTAGTCGTTCTAAGTATTCAAATTTTAGAGAACCTGCAAACAAATTATCAGTCCAATCGGGATAAACACCTGAAGAAGAAAAAGCCATCCCACTAGGACCTATAGAAGGGAACCAGTAGTAATAAGGCTGTGCCATATTGGGCATGGAAGTTTTGTCAGTAATGGGTGTTCCGCTATAATTAATTCCATAGGTTATTGTTGGCCAGCCGTAATTAATTCCTGGCTTTATGATATTGATTTCATCTCCTCCTTTAGGTCCGTGCTCGTGTTCCCAGATTTCGCCCGTTTTAGGATGAGTAACCATTCCTTGAGGGTTTCTATGACCATAAGAAAATACAGCTTCTTTTGCGTTTTCTTTACCTACAAAAGGATTGTCTTTTGGAATACTTCCATCTAAATTTAAACGGTAAATTTTACCTCCATCTCGGCTGATATCCTGAGGATTTACATCTCTATTTCCTCGATCACCAATTCCAAAATACAAATATCCTTCTCGGTCAAAGACGATTCGCGACCCCCAATGCTGACCCTTTTTAGTGTTCGGGGTTGCTTTGTAAAGAAGTTTTACATCCTTAAGAGAATTACCGTCTAGTATTGCACTATACAATGCTGTGTTACCACCCTCATCATCGCCTTCAGTATTGGCGCTTATAGTCATAAAGATTGTATTGTTGTTAGTATAATCAGGGTGAAGTGCAACATCAAGTAGCCCCCCTTGCCCTCTAACATAGACCTCAGGAAGCCCTTCTACTGATGTTTTTGTTCTGTTTACCACTCTGTAAAGCGTGCCTGATATTTCTGTTACTAAAAAATCGTTTTCTGAGATAAATGCTAACCCCCATGGTATGTCAATGCCGTCAATTACAGTTTCGTAGCTGTAGTTAATTTCATTTGGGGATTCAATAAAAGGAGGATTGTCTTGGGCGCAACTTAGGTATAAAGTAAAGAATAAAATTACACTGTAATAACTGTAGATTTTCATTGATTGTTTATTTAATTAGTCCAAATTCGTTTTTACGAACTTACTAAATTTTGAGATTATAATTCGCTTATTAACACCTTTGTAATACATAAACAGCAACAGTCAATATAGATTTGATTGTTTTTAGAGTACATAAGCGATAAATTTTAAGAAAAAGTCGGGATGACAGGATTTGAACCTGCGACCCCACGCACCCCATGCGTGTGCGCTACCAGGCTGCGCCACATCCCGAATAAAAAGATCAGTACTAAAGTCGGGGTGGCAGGATTCGAACCTGCGACCTCCTGCTCCCAAAGCAGGCGCGATGACCGGGCTACGCTACACCCCGAAAAAGTGTGGGCAAATATAACATTAAAAAAAGTTAAAGCAAATAGGAAATTGGCTTTCTTCTAACTTTATTTTTTTTTAAGTTGTATTCCATCTTTGTCGACTTTAAGATGAAGTTTTTCCTCACCTTCAGTGTCTTGATAATGGAGTTGTAATTTGGATTTTGTCTGAGGACAATTTAAGCACTCTAGCTCATCAGCTCCCATTTTCCAGAGGTAACCAGCAGTTCTTCTGCTGCTGTAACTTTGATTATTTTTTACAGGATAATTCAAAATGCTTTTGAGGTTGGTGTTTAATGAAAGTATCTGTCCCTCACTTAAGTTTAAAATGAGTTCAACTTTTTTAGTTTGAAACCCATTTAAATTTTGCCCAGTAACCATGGGATTGAGATAGAGTGTTTTATTATTCACCTCCCATTTATACTCTAATTTTCCAACATTATCCTGCGCTTTCTCTTGGCTAGAACCCTTTGCAGAGGCCTTGATTTCTAAACTTGAATTAGCCTCTGGACTTCTTTGTATGGAAAGTTTAACTAAATCTTGCTCATCTTCAATTCTATCAATCAACCTGTTGAGTGGGTTGTTTTTTTTGAATTCCCAGTCTGAGGAAATATTTCCAGTCTTATAAAGACTAACCGTTAAAGTATCTAGATTACTTATTGGAAGGGCATGCATTTCGGTTTTGGTTGCAGTGATACTATGACTTCTGATTTCTCCAGCACCCAATACAACAAAAGAAATTATGGAAGCTATCCAAAGACCAAAAAGCACAAAGCGACCTACTGCCCCAAAGGTATTGGAATGCCCTCTTAAAAATCGAATTCCAAGAGAAAACAGATACAGTACAGGAATTAATACAAATAAGAATATTGAGATGCCCCAAATAATATTGGGAATTAGTCCAAAGTCAAAAAGGTGAAATGGCCATAGAACAATCCCAAAAACCAATAAGACGATGCTCGCTACAAATATGGAAACGATAATCGAAGTGGATATAATCAAGAACAGTATTCCTAAGAGCTTAAGTATGACTCCGGGAATCGCCCTTAGAAGACCTTCTAAAAAATGAAAAAAATTTCTTGACTTTTTTTTAAAGAATTTCCAGCTTCCTCGTAGTCAATGTCTTTGATTTTTGAAGACATTTCATCAAACTCTTCTTTAATTTTTTTTTCAATATTGGAAACATTGATGGGCTTGCCCTTCATTCTGAGTTTGTCGGCGGTAGTTTTAGCTATTGGAACTAATACCCAGAACAATAAGTATATCAAAATAAATGTCCCTCCAGAAAATACTGCGAGTTAGAGCCATATTAAACGAATCCAAGAAGTATCAATACCAAAGTAATGACCTAAACCAGAGGCAACACCACCGATATAATTATCGTCAGGGTCTCTAAAAAGTTTTTTGTGGATTGTTTCCTCCACTTCTTCCTCCTCCTCCTCTGAAAGAAAATCTTCAGGCTGACCGAGTACAGCTATAATTTTCTCTACGTCTGCCTCGCTAATTACATAATCTGAATTTGTTTTAATTTTTTGAAACAGTTCAGCGATACGCGCTTCAATATCTTTAAGGATTTCTTCTTTGCCAACAGTATTTTTAAAACCGTTTTCCAGTTTTTTTAAAAACGCTTTTAACTTGGCATAGGCACTTTCATCTATATGAAAAAAAGTGCTCGCTAAATTGATGTTTACTGTCTTATTCATAAGGGACTATTTTTTGTTTTGGGTAATTGATTTAACGGCCTTGTTTAGATCGGTCCAGGCTTGTTGTAATTCAGTTAAAAAGACCTCTCCTGCCGGAGTGATTGAATAGTATTTTCTAGGAGGTCCAGAGGTAGATTCCTCCCAACGATATTGTAATAAATCTGCATTTTTTAATCGAGTCAAAAGCGGATATACAGTGCCTTCGACTACGAGCATTTTTCCTTTTTTTAAGGACTCTAAAATTTCGGAAGTGTATAAGTCACGACCAGAAATCAAAGAGAGTATGCAGAATTCCAATATTCCTTTTCGCATTTGAGCAGTTGTGTTTTCTATTTTCATAACTATATCATGTTTGCAATGCAAATATATAAATAAAATATAGAACTATGCAATACATAGTACTATATTTTATTTTTTTAACTTTTTTACAACATTTTCAACTCTAATTTCTGCTTAGCTTAGAAGGAATAAAAATCGGACGATTATGACTAGAGATTTGATGTATTGTAGAGCGATTCTTAAAAAAGTAAGTTTCGATCCTGAGTTATTTAAGAAAGAGCTGCTAAAGGCGTATCGATTGTTAAGTCCAAAAGACCAACTCGCATTGAGTGCTTGGGTTAAGGAATACGTTCAAAACAGCAAGTCATTGAGAATGATCGTTTTATCAGATACTGATGGACTTATTTTGGGGTGATTACTTTAATGTTTTCAAACTGAATAGCTCCTCTCAGAACTCCTTCTATGTTTTCAGAAAGAGCTTCAATAATTGGAATTTTCAATAAGTTTTTACTGTAAATCATGCTGATTTCTCTCGCTGGCTCAGGACTTTCAAAATACCTGAGGTTTTCTTTGTCTTTTTCGGATAAAGCTCTGGTTTGTAAGTAGGGGAGTAGTGTCATACCCATGCCCTCATTGGCTAGCCTAATCAAGGTTTCAAAACTCCCACTTTTAAGATCGAATGATTTTGATTTTCTTGTAATTTGGCAAAGGTTTAGCACGTGTTCTCTAAAACAGTGACCGTCTTCAAGCACGAGTATGTCCATTTTTTCCAGATCTTCAACTTCCAACTTTTTAATGGAAGAAAGAGGATGAGATTTAGGGGTATACCCCACAAAAGGCTCGTAATAAAGAGGTTTCTCAATGAGTTGAGGATGGTCAAGAGGAGTGGCTGCTATTCCTGCGTCAAGTTTTCCAGTACTTAATTCTTCTACAATCGACGCTGTATTGAGCTCTTCAATTTTTAAATTGACTTTTGGAAATTTTTTAATAAAAGTATTGAGGAATAAAGGGAGAAGTGTTGGCATAACGGTAGGAATGATACCAATTTTAAAATGACCTTCAACCACACCGCGTTCAGTGGCAACTACATCATTCATCCGTTTTGCTTCTTCGAGTATTACTTTTGCTTGAGCAATAATTTTTTCTCCAACGGCAGTAAGCGCTATTGGCTTTGCCTTTCTGTTAAACAGCTCAATATCAAGTTCTTCTTCTAATTTTTGTACCTGCATACTCAAGGTGGGCTGGGTCACAAAACACTTTTCAGCAGCCAAAGTAAAATTGCCTTGTTCAGCAACAGCTAAGGTGTATTTCAATTGAGTAAGTGTCATATCCTATTGTTTTTTTAAATATAATAAGAAAAATCTATTAAAACAAGTTTTTAAGGGATGTATTATGCTTACAGACCAGCTTGTATTGGAATAACTTATTCAATTATGGTTACATCCATGTGAATGTTTGTAAGTGGGGCTTCACGATTGTCCACTTTTTGTTGGTTTATCTTATCTACTACGTCCATTCCTTTGATGACTTTTCCAAATGCGGTATAAGATCCATCTAGGTGGTAAGCACCAGGGCTTTGTTGGACGATAAAAAACTCATAAGGAGATGCCAATTTATGCGGATTTTCTATCTCACTACTTGGCATAGAAATAACACCGCGGTGGTGCTTGTTGCCTTTTCTAGTATCAGGAGGTAAGAGGTATTTTCCAATTTTCCTCCTTTTTTTGGCAGTTTCTTTTCGATCAGAATTCCCTCCTTGGATAATAAATCCTGGGACTACTCTATGAAAAGTACTTCCGTTGAAATATTCTTTTTTTGTGAGATATATAAAATTTGCTCTGTGATAAGGGGTGTTTTGATAGAGTTGAATATCAATATCTCCAAAGCGTGTTGAGATACGGACTTTATCTTCTGAATTTTCTTTTTGATACTCAAAAAAGAAAGGAATCGCATTTTGGTCATTGAGTACAATTGACGGCTTTTCTTCCTTAACTTCTGTATCTTCTTTTTTGCTGCTGGCTTTTTTGATTTCAACTTGTTTTGTATTAACCTCAGTTTTAGAAGTTCTTTTTTTAGAGTCAGTACATTGGTTAAATACAATTAACAGCCCTAAAGTCAGAATGACTAATTTTGTTGTTGACATGGATTATCAGAAATTTTCAGATTGTTTTTCAAATGTAAAAGATTTCGATCTATCGAGAAAATCGATGCTCAATCAATTGGTCCCAGCCCATCGTAAAAAGTTACTCAATGAAAATCCAAATGCTTTTAAAGGAGCCAAAAAAGCTGGAGTTTTACTTTTTTGCTATCCAAAAAAAGGGAGTATGCACCTTTCCCTGATTAAAAGAGCAGATTACAAGGGGGTTCATTCAGGTCAAATTAGTTTTCCAGGGGGTAAACAAGAAAAAGTTGATAACTCTCTCTGGGACACAGCATTGAGAGAGTGTAATGAAGAATTAGGCACCAACTTAATCCCCAGTGAACCTTTGATGAGTCTATCTCCAATTTATATTCAACCCAGTAACTTTATAGTGAATCCTTATGTGGTTTCAGCAACTAATTATCCCTCATTTAATCCTGATCAGCGAGAAGTGTCAAGACACTTACAACTTCCACTGAATGAATTGATTGATTTTGATGTCGTAGAGCGAAAATTAAAATATGGATCAGCTGCAGGTATGACAGTTCCCTGTTTTGTTTTTGATGAGCATCTCATCTGGGGAGCTACTGCAATGATATTATTTGAATTTAAGATTTTTTTACAAAGTCGCCTATAGATAATATCCTATATTTGATCAATACTTTTTTGTCAACATTTATATGTTTAAAAAAAATCCCTTTGGACATTATCTTATCCTGAAGAAATGGCTGATCCGCTATCTGGGATTTATGACACACAGAAGATACCGCGGATTTAATCAGTTGCATATTGAGGGTTCAGAGATAATCAAAAATTTACCTGAGAAAAACGTATTATTTATCTCAAATCACCAAACCTATTTTGCTGATGTGGTAGCCATGTTTCACGTCTTTAACGCCAGTTTAAGCGGGAGGATAGACAGCATCAAAAACGTTGGCTATCTGTGGAACCCCAAACTAAATATGTACTATGTGGCAGCAAAGGAGACCATGCGGGCAGGTTTACTTCCAAGAATTATGGCCTACGCAGGTTCGGTCTCAATCGAACGAACATGGAGGGAAAATGGACAGGAAATCAACCGTCAAGTTAAAATGAGTGACATTACCAACATAGGTACTGCCTTAGATGACGGTTGGGTAATTACATTTCCACAGGGAACAACGAAGCCTTTTAAGCCTGTTAGAAAGGGAACAGCACACATCATCAAAAGATATAAACCCGTAGTCATCCCCATTGTTATAGATGGTTTTAGGCGTTCATTTGACAAGAAAGGCTTGATGATTAAAAAAAAGGGAATTCTTCAATCCATGATTATTAAAGAGCCCCTAAAAATTGATTACGATAACGATTCGGTGGACAGCATACTGGAACAGATACAATATGCTATAGAGCAACACCCTTCTTTCCTTAA
>Ga0181563_10000335_pt1 | contig 44235 bp, 35 predicted proteins | sample 011ome_25_FD_133759 | JGI IMG/M metagenome (GOLD analysis project Ga0181563, IMG submission 133759) | Coastal salt marsh microbial communities from the Groves Creek Marsh, Skidaway Island, Georgia - 011512CT metaG (megahit assembly) | ecosystem: Environmental > Aquatic > Marine > Intertidal...
ACGCGCACACGCACACGCATCGTCGTACGTACCTTTTGCGTGATGTATCGCGACATCCCCATCACGCCAGACTCGCGCTGCTCGGTGCACTCCAAGGTCACTTGCAAGCGCACATCCTTCTTCTTCGACGCCGCGGTGACGACGAGCGCGCCGCGCGAGGGCGCGTGGCGGTGCGCGGACGACGACGGCGCGGCGCTCAGCGCGGAGGTACTGGCGATGGACGTGCGCGCGGCGAGCATGGCGGCGTCAGGCGTCAGGGAATGGCGCGGCGTGTCGCGCGATTAGGGCTCGATGGGCGGCGGGCGGGTAAACCCTAGGTTAGGGTTTAGGGTGATCGTCCACCGCGCAACAACCCCTGGGACGGATGTCAAGAAGGTGAAATTGATTTACATCTTGAAGGGAGAGACACCCGGGTTGTGGATGGCGGTGAGTTGTCCCCCAGGTAAAACGGAAAACACGAGGAGAAAAAACACACGCTTCAGGCGTGACGATGCGCTAGGATTCGTGCGTAGACAACTCATAGAGTGTAAAAAATTTGTGTTTTATGTCACTTTGGGTGTGGTCGTGCCGTGTTTTTTATTAAACCCTAGATAGGGTTTAGGGTTTATATATGCGGCGTCAGGACCACCGAGGGACGACCCGCGACCGACGCCGCGCGACGACAGCTCGCGACGACAGCTCGCGACGCCGCGCGCGAGCGGCGGGTTCGACGAAAAGAGAGGACACCATAGCACAGAGTTTTTTTGTACGCGATGTGCGACGACGACGACGCGCGTGACGGCACAAAGGATGCCACCACCGCACAAAGGAGGTGTACTACAATATACACGAAAACGGGCGACGAGGGCGCGAGCTGCTTGTACAACATGGAGCGCCGGGACAAGGATGATGGGACGTTCGCGGCGCTCGGGGATGTGGATGAGTGTAACGTCGCGTGTGGGATCGCGAGGGAGTTTTGTGTGGATGCGGGGAATGGGCTTGAGGGTGAGGTAGGTGTGCGTGCGATGTATGCGGGTTGTGTTGGTGTTGGTGTTGTGACGTTGCGACGGTGTTTTGGGTGACTGACGGATTGTGTACGCGCGCGGACGCGTCGTCGACGCCTTCGCAGTTGTTGGAGATTCAAAGCCGATTGTTAGACATTGGTTCGGCGGTGGCGACGCCGCTGACGACGAGTTCTGATACCATGGTGAAGCGCGCGGAGTTTTCGTACGCGCACGTGGAGAGATTGGAGGGATGGATTGACGCGCACGACGCCGCGTTGCCGCCGTTGACGAATTTCGTGACGCCTTCGGGTGGGAAATCGAGCGTGTTTTTACATCAAGCGCGCGTGGTGTGTCGACGGGCGGAGCGTAGTTGCGTGCCTTTGACGCGTGATGGTGCGGTGCCGTCCGTGGTGCGCGTGTATTTGAATAGATTGAGTGATTATTTTTTTACGGCGGCGAGGCGCGCCGCCGCGTTTGAAGGTCGCGCCGAGGAAATTTACAAAAAAGCGTCGTCGTAATCGTCGTCGTCACGAACGCGATTGCGATGGCCGCTGCGTGTACACTAGATAAATGATGAATTCTACGCTACATATATATATACTGCTACGACTACAACAGCCTGCGCTGCGTCATTCGCCGAAAAACGCGCGCTCGAGCTCGTCCACGCTCGCAAAGACGACGTCGAAAGCGTCGGCGCTCGATAAATCGTGCGAGCCCCAATTCACGCCAATCGACACGCAACCCGCCGCACGCGCCGCCGCACCATCGCTCGGTGCGTCACCAATGTACGCCGTCGTGTGTGCGTCCACGTCATCGCCAATCGCGCGAAAAGCTTGGAGCAATCCATCCGGCGCCGGTTTCGCGCGCGGGACGTCATCCGCGCCCAACGTCGCGGACACGAACGCACCGATGCCATTCGCCTCAATCACCGCCCGAGCGTACGCCCCGCACGCGTTACTTAAAACACCTTGTCGGACGCCGTTTGCTGCTAATCGCTCAACCAAAGGCTTGATGCCCGGGTAGAATCCCGCGGTTTTGTCGCTCACGAGCGCGACGTAGCGCGCGTCAAAGGCGTCCCCGAGCTCGCGTCCACACGCGTGATCTTCGTCTCCAGTGGCGTGCCAGGCCAATCGCCTGGGCGTGGTAAACTTCGTACCGAGGGCATACTGCGCGGGCGTGATGGGCGCGAGTCCGGCGTCGCGGAGCACGGCGTTGGTGGAGTCAAAGCCCAGAGAAGCGCTGTCGGCGAGCGTGCCGTCGACGTCCCACACGACGACGCGGATGTGCGCGAGCGACGACAAGGACGACGACGATGGCTGCGTGCGTGCGTTCGATGGTGCGGCGTTCGTGATGGTTGTCGATGCGCGCATTGATGCGGCGCGAGGGATGCGCAGAGTTGAGAGAGTCATGGTGTGCGGTTGCAACGTCGTCTACTACTTTTTCTTTGACGATTTTGGATTCGTCGACGTCGACGACTTCTTCTCTTCCTTTGGCGACGGCCGTTCCTTCTTCACAACATCGCGTACGGTCTTCATCACTTCGTCGTATGCGTGAATGCACCCACCTAAAATACGTCTAGACGTAGCGCGCGCGGCGGATTTCGCTTCGGTTAGCGTCGGCGCTTTAAGTTCTCCTCGACGGCGTTTCGCGTCGATATCCTCGACGGCGAGCTTTGCCTTACGCGCAACCTCCCCACCGTGCGTCTTTGTGAATTCAAAAGCCCGAGCGCTGGTGTGTTTGACGTGCGGCGTGGCGAAGACGACGAATTTTTTAGTCGCGTCTACGGCTTTACGCGCCGCTTCCATGGCGACGCGCTTGTGGTGCGCATCGACGGGTTCGTCGTCGATGGTTTCTTTAATCTTACGAATGGGTACCACGGCGATTCCACGGTCACCGCATAGCTCAGCAATTTGCCGGCGGTACTTGAGCGCTTCTTGGAATTCGTTTTCGGCGTCAAAGCGCTTTTCGTTCGCTTCTTTTAATATGGCGTTCGCTTCAGCCATGGCGCGGTGCAGCTTGGCGTCGACGTCTTCTTCATCCTCGGGCGTCGGGTCGTGACCGTCGGGTTCAGAAGTCTCAATGAAGACGTCTTCTACCGTGTCGATGTCGACGGGGATCGCCACCGGAACGACGGGCGCGTCGACGGGCGCGACGACGGGCGCGACGCTTTCTTCTACGTCGTCGGTTACTTTTGCGTCTTCAACTTCGGCGTCGCTCGAGCGTTCGGCGACGGAAACCACGCGTACCGCGTGCGATGGTTCTTCACCGATTATCGGTGCCGACGTATCATCCTTCTTTTCGTCTTCCTTTGCCGCCTGCGGAATCACTTTCGGCGGCGAAACGTCGCGTTCGTCATCTGCGCTCGTCGGTTTCGGTTTCGGTTTCGGCGCCTTGGCCTTGGCTGACTCTGCCGCCTTGGCGTACGCCTCCCGCTCGCTCGCACTCGGCCGCAACGCGCGCCACATAATCCAAGCAACGCCATTCAACGTAAAACCAACCACTGCGCCGAAAAGCGCGCCGCCGTCGACCGCAGCGTTCGAGTCCCGACGGTTATCGCGCGTCCAGCTCGCCGTCGCGCGTCTCCGCGCGCGCGCCTCGTCGTCCCCATCTCCACCGCCATCGCCCCCGTCGCTCCCATCGCCGCCGCCGCGCCCTTGGCCGTCATCGTCATCATCGCCACCATCGTCGTCTCCGCCCCAGGACGTGCTCACGTCGCCGCTCATGGTGATGTTTCTCGTCGTCGCGGAGGCATCTAGCCGCGCATCCTGGAGCTCAAACCCATCGCCCATCGCCGTCGCGCCCGCGATGGCGTCCGAACCGCCCGATGTCGACGCATCGGGTCCCTCGACGTCATCCGCGGCGCTCGCACGCGCGGCGGACACGGACGGACGCGCGCACGGCGCGACGAAACGCACGCATCGGCGTTCTGGACGTTGGCGCCGCGGCGCCGCAAATGCGCCGCGAATGCGCGCGCGCGCGGTGCACGACGTCGTTGCGACCGACATGGGCGATGCGGCGCGTGTGTCTATAATGTTATGCGCGCGGTGCGACGCGCGTGCGCGAGGTGTGGCGCGCGTGCGTATGCGGATTGTGTCGAATTGGGCTCCATTCGTGGCTGTCGTCGGCGAACCGCCGCGTCGCGAACCGTATAATGTCGTGCGTTTTCGTGCGCATGCATAGGGAAGCTAATGATGTTTCCTGGCGTTAAAAGAGCACTATATACGTTGTTTTTATTCATCCTCGTCCATGGCGTCGGGTTCGTCCTTGACATCGGCATCCGCGTCGGCGTCGTCCGCGTCGTCCGCCTTTGGCTCGCGCGCAGTCGCCGAGTATTCAGCCATCTCTCGTTCGTAACGCGCCTTGTCCTCGTCGGCTTGCTGCTGGTACGTAGCCTTTTCTTCGGCGGTGACGAGCTTCCAGCGCGCGCCGAGCTCTTTGGCGACGTCGGTGACGCCGAACGATGGGTTTTGTTCAAGCACTTCGGCGCGCTTTGCGGCGCTGAAAAACATGTAGGCGGATAATCCGCGCTTGGGCGCGTTGGGATCCTTCTTCGCCTTCTTTTTCGGCGTGGACTTTTTAGACTTTTTCTTAGGCTTTGACTCATCGTCGTCACCGTCGCCGTCACTGTCACTGTCGCTATCCGTCGGCTCGCCGCCATCCGAGTCGCTGCCGGCGGCGAAATCTTCATCCTCCTCGCTGTCTTCGTCGCCGCCGCCGCGTCGGGCAAAGTCATCGACGTCGTCATCGTCCGAGGCGTCGGCGTCGAGAATGGCATCTGCGCGAGCGTTGGCGTCGACGTTGGAAATCGTCACGCCCTTGGCGGTTAAGAAGTTGACCAAGTTTTGGAACTCTGAACGCGCGACGCCGTGGAAGTTTTCCGACGACCCATCCTTCATGTTGATGGTCATGTCAAACGTTTTACCAGCCGAGTGCATGGCGTTGGAGTGACGCTCGAATTCAACCTCGGTGACGTTTGCATAAGGCAACAACTTCGGTGGTTTGGGCAAGTAGAAGAACGACTTTTCGAGTGGGTACAAAAAGCCGCTATCCGCCTTGTGGGACACGCGCACGGCGTGACCGCCGTCGGCGGCGGTGAACAAACTTTGTCTCGTCAACTTGACGCCAGCCATGTTCTTCAACACGCGAACAAATACCTCGCCCGATTGGCCGTCGTACTTGTCTTCCAACGTTGGGAACTTGGCTTTCATGTCCGCATCCAAGTTTGGCGCGACGTCGAGGTATTCGTTGTCGTTGAACATGGCGAGAATTTGCGGATAAAACGTTTGACCCTTACGAATCGGTGGATCGAGAGCAATGATAGCGTGCGACTGGTTCGAATGCGGTTTGGGCAGCAAGTAAACGCGCACGATTGAGCTGTACGGCACCTTGAAGTCAACCGTAGAGGATGTCATCTTCATGTGCGCCGGGTGAAGTTCGATTGTCACGTTGCCGCGCGGGACAACCATGGACACCGAGTCAAACTCAGCCACGGGCTCGCCGACATCCGATTCCGCAGCCGCAATGGACATTACCGCCGCGTGCAAGCGATTGGCAGCAATGTCTTCGGGATCTTCTATATCGTTACCCGCCCACATTTGGTTCCCAGGCGGCACGTAAAAGCTCATTTCCACCAACGCATCCTTCTCCGTCACCGTGTCGTCGTTGTGAAACTGAAACACCACCTCGTTCTTCCCAGCCATCGTACACTCGGCGATTTGCGCACCGTCGAGCTCAAACTGTGTTTTCCCATCAACTTCAAACACGGCAGAGTTTCCAACCACCGCGATTTCGCCCCAGTTGCGACCATTGACGTTGGTTGCGTTTTCTCCGCTCGAGCACCCAAACGCCTTCGCCCCGTACTCGCACGCCGCCTGCGCACCACCCGCGTCGACCCCGCCGAGCACCAACGTCTCACCATCACGCGATCGGATTCTAATCACACCCCCGGTTGGCGTCGAACTCCAATGCATCGCGCTCACATCCGAGCTCGAGATCGCGCGCGTCGCCCCGGTGTGACTTTTAAATCGCACCCCGCGATCTTTACTCAACGTCACCGTCCCCGACACCCCAGCCCCGCGCGCGAGCACGCGGCATTCGATGGTATACTCCGCATCAGACATTGTCCTCACTCGCGTTCACCGCGACCGACACGCGCGCGCGCGCTCAACCCACTCGCACGCGCCCGATCGCGAGCGGCGATGTTTGAATACTCTCCACAGCCGCGCGCGAGCTCCGCGCCTCGCGTGCGACGACGACGGCGATTCGACGACCGCGAAATGCGAGACAAAGGTGCGACGAACGCGCGAGCGTCGGTGCGCGATGCGTGCGCGATGCGTGCGCGTCGCGAGATGCCGCCACGAGGTGAGCTGTCGCGTCCTGGACTGGTGTGGCGGTGCGCTCGGTCCGTGTTTGAATGTATCACGGCGCACCAACCGCCGGGACCGGACGCCGACGACAGACGTCGACGCGTGCGGACGCCGACGCGTGCGGACGCGGCGCGCTCGATTTGTGTGTCGCGCATTCATCGCCGTCGCCGTCGCCGTCGCCGTCGTCGCCGTCGTCGCCGTCGCGCCATCGCGACGGTGTGCGGTCGGTTCGGAGGTCGTCTGACGTGGACGCGGTCGGTTCGGAGGTGCTCGCGCGCATCGCCGGCGCTGGCACATCGCTGAGTGGTGCGGTGCGTCGATCGCGCGCGCGAACGCGAGGTGTGTTGGGGGGAGAGTGCGTGGTTTGAGTTTTGAGTGAGGGGCATTGAGTGATGTTTACGCGTACGGGCGCGAGGCGCGGCGCGCGCGCGCGGGACGACGGCGCGCGTAAGTTTGCGGTGGATATTCCAGAGATGTGGCGACGGCCCGAGAAGGTGTCTGAGGAGACGTTGCTCGGGGCGAAGAAGCCGTTGAAGACGTTGATTGTGATGACGTGGTTTGGATGCTTGGGGTTGTTCGCGTTGCAGTGTTGGTATTATTTATCGTTGACGGATGACGTATTCGCGATTCAATCGGCATCGGAGTTAGAAGGGTATACGTGTACGCCGCTGGTGCTTGATGGGACGTATGCGTTGAATATAACGTATGCGGAGTGCATGGCGACGTACTACGAGGCGCCGACCAAGGAGAACGTATTTAACATAAACGCGGACAAAGAATTCATCGAGACTGTCGGCGACCCGGGGCCTTGGGAATTTGGCACCGGTGGGCTCGATTTCCCGTCGACGATGCCTGTGTATTATCACAAGCCTTTTCCGACGCTGTCACGCGTAGCGTTCTCCTATCATCCCTCGTGTGCGCTTCCGTTGTACAAAGGTTTTGAAAACGCAGACGGGTACTCGTCGGAGTTCTCTTCAAACAATCCATTAAAGGTTTCATACGAAGCCTCGTTGGCGAACGGGGCGAATAGTTTCGCGGGATATGGTAAATATGCGATCGCCAACGATATGATTGCGTCGAGTGTGGTACCTGAGAGTATGTCGACGACGGATTGGTTGACGTTTAAATTTAAAGCGTCTTCGGAGTCAGACGCGTACATGTGTCCCAGCGTCCCGACGTCGGTGGTTACAGACGCACTCGTTGCGGAAGCCAAAGCAACGGGTGCGCTTGTGTTCCCTCGTGTACATAGTGCGGAAACTGATGTTCCGATACCAAATTTAGGCCCTGGAGAATCCATTGCGTTCAAGCCGCGCTCTGTCGGTTTAACCGTGATGTACCCGCCCGGCGTCATGCAGAGCTCGGGCAAGGCATCTCCACACGCCGGACAAGATCTGACCATATCGGGTTCAGAACGATGCGATCAGTACGAAAGTCAAATGGCGGCAGATGCGTTCTCGTATATATACACGTACTGTCATCCATGCGATGATTTTGCGAACAACGCCCCGTTCATTTGCCTGACGACGAAGAGCAAAAACGAAGTTCTCGAGGTAATTTCCCTCGCCGTCGGCAACACTCTCGCGTGCATGGATTTCTTAATCATTGCCATCGCGTTAGTACTCATAATCGCCCCAGAACAGCTCGTCGGTGCGCCAAAAGTCACCACTGATCCCACCGCGTGCCCAGCCGACGCGGCCGATGTCGCCGACGCGCCAGACGCGTCGACGACATCCAAACACCGTAGCACCCCTGCATCTCGCCCATCGACGACATCGACGACTGTTAATGCCGTATAAAGAGTATCATCATCTCATCTCATCGCGTGCAAACGCGCCATCAGCGCCTCCACGCTCATAATTACCCGCTCATAATTACTCCGCCGCTCCAGACGACGCCGTTCCAGAAGCACTTTTCCACAAGCATCCAATCGTCACATCTCGACGCACACACGCACGATGTTCGCCCAACGCATGATAGCCACGCCCACCATGGTGTCGTCCAGGAGCCGCGCGACGACCACGACCACGCGCGCGGCGGCGTTTGAAGTGCCGTCGGCGTACAAAACCGTCGCGCCGTGCGCGCAAGGCGTGCTCGTCAAGGTTGCGGCGGCGGAAAAAGCCACGAAAGGGGGGATCATCTTGACGGAAAGCGCCCAGCGCAAGCCCACGAGTGGTGCGTATGCGTGTGTGTCGTCCTTTGCGCGCGGGTTCGCGGGCGCGTTCGACGCCGACGTCGCGTTCGACTGCGTCGTGCGTGCGATTGGTGATGGATAGAGAACCTAGGAGGGTTTGCGACGTCGCGCGCGCGTCGGGCGCTTTGGCGCTCGGTGTCGCGCGCGATGCGATGATATTGCGACTGACGCATGCGCGTTATATTTTACTTTCGTTCACAGGTGACATCGCCGCGGTTGGTCCGGACGTCAAGGGCGTCTCGGTCGGGAAGACGGTGTTGTACAGCAAGTTTGGCATAGGGTGCGTCGACTTGGTCGTCGGCGGCGAAGATTACGTGCTCATCAAGGAGCAAGACTTGATTGGTTGCTTCCCGTCGAGCGGTGCGCGCGCTTCGGATATTCCAAAGCTTGAACCGTGCGGTGATCGCGTGTTGTTGAAGGTTGATGCCGCGGCGGCCACCACGAAGGGGGGCATCTTGCTCACCGAAGGCGCGAAGGAGAAACCCGTGAGCGGCGTCGTCGTCGCCGCGGGTCCGGGTAAGGCTGGCGAAGATGGCGTCATCAAACCGCTCACCGTGAAGGCTGGTGATAAGGTGATTTATTTCAAATACGCCGGCGATCAAATGACCGATGAGGAAGGCAACGCGTTCGTCGTGTTGCACGAAAACGACCTCTTGGCGCGCCTGTAAAACAGCGTCTGCGTCGCGCGCCGTCCGCGTCTCCTTCGCGCGCATAGCGTCGTCACCTTTATCGCCTCATTCGCATCATCGTCACATTCATTCACACAAAACAAAACAAAACAAAAAAAACGTTATTAAAAACAACACGCACCACGACCGTGGTGTGCGCTATATTTGAAATACCCACATCAGCGCGTGACTAGTTATTAAAACGCGTCGTCCACGCGTATCCGCGCCCATCCAACCCCGTCGTCCAACCCATCGTCGTCACGTACATACATAACTCCTAAACCCCCTATACATACCCACGAAACCCTATATCACCCACACCCCCATCCGTGACGCCCATAGCGCGCGCCACCCTCGCACTACGACGCGCGACCGCCCATCGACGCCAAAAATCCGCATCGCCGTCGACGTCGACCGCGCCCATAGATCGATCGACGTATCGCGATCGATCGCCATTCCCGCACACCGAACGACGATGCAAGTCAACGCGCTGTTCAAGAAAGCCGCCCCGGCGCCCGCGAAGACCGCGGCGCCGGCGAAGAAGTCCCTCCTCGGCGCCAAGAAAGCCGCCGCCGCGCCCGCGCCGGCGAAGACGAAGACGGTGGTGAAGAAGACCGCGCCGGCGAAGAAGACGGTGGTGAAGAAGGCGCCGGTGAAGAAGGCGACGCCGGTGGTGCGCAAGGCGGCGCCGAGCAAGATCGCCGCGAAGGGTGGTGATTCCAAGTGGTACGGTACGTGGGTTCGTGTGTGTTCGTGTTCGTTTTTGGGCGTGCGTGGCGCGTGGGTGGCGACGGATGAGGGGCGAATGGGCGACGACGCAACGTATCTCGGGATAAGATACGGATCGCGGATCGCGGGGATTCGGGCGCGATTGGCGCGCGATTGGCGCGCGATGGAGCCTCGGATGCGGTCGCGATGCGGTCGCGATGCGTTGCGTCGTCGCGGCGCGTGCGTTGATGGTGGCGATCGGGGTGCGCTTGGGGTGATCCTGGGTGGCGAAACGCGCGCGCGGATCGCGCGTCGTATCGGCGCGCGACAAAAGCGCGCGGACGCGAAACGGTCGGGCGTCCGACGCTCTGGGCGGCGATCGATTGGCGATTGCGTGTGCGTCGAGGCGTGCGTGTGGTGGTTTTTTTGTCGTGTGTGTATGTGTGTTTGTGTTCGTGTGACTGACGTGTGTCTATGCGCGCGCGCGTATCGTCTTTGCCCCGCGCGTAGGCCCGAACCGTAAGCTCTACCTCCCGAGCGGTCTCTTGACGACGGCGGATATCCCGAGCTACCTCGACGGTACTCTCGCCGGTGACTATGGTTTCGACCCGCTCGGCCTCGGTGCTGAAGGTAAGATTAACCAATACCGCGTCGCTGAAGTCATTCACGCGCGTTGGGCCATGCTCGCCATTCCGGGTTTCGTCATCCCCGAAGCTTTGGGTTTGCCGGGTGGCGTGTGGACGGAGACGGGCAAGGTGTTTTTGGATGGCGAAACCGGCCGTCCGGAATTCTTGGAGTTTGTCCCGCTCTTCGCCGCTATTCAAATCGCTTTGATGGCTGGTGTCGAAAAGTTCCGCTCCGAAGGCGCTGGTCCGGCGGGTTTCGTCCCGTTCAAGGGCAAGTTTGACGAATCCGCGTTCAACGGCCTCGACCCGATCAACCCGGGTGGTCCGCTCGATTTCTTCAACGTCGCCGCGACGCCGCAAGATTTGGCTGAGCTCAAGGTTAAGGAAATCAAGAACGGTCGCTTGGCAATGATTGCTGCGCTCGGCTGCTTCATCCAAGGTACGTATCGTTTGTTTGTGTGAATTTGCGAAGAGATTTCGCCTCGTCTCGCGCTCGTTTGCGTCCCCGCGTACGCCGTCGAGAGCGCGCGCTGACGTCGCACGCTCGTATCTTTTGTTTTCCACACACACAGCTCCGGTGACCCACGAAGGTCCGGCCGCGAACTGGGGTAAGCACGTTGCCAACCCGTTCGTGTACAACTTTGTCACGATTGCGTCTGGCGCCGACCGCACGCCGGTGCTCTAAGCGACGCCTCGCCGCCGCTTGATTTTTGACGAGAAGGCTCACTCGCGCATGAGGCGACCGCCATGCATGTAATGACGATGACGATAGCGCGCTTTGTCGCCACCGTAAAAACACCATCATCTTAATCATATCGCATTCGCCTCGTCGGGCCCGCAACGCCTCGTCGTCGCCAAACGACGCGGTGACGACGACAGACAGCCGCGCGTTCGCGACGCCTCTGAAAGCGTGCACGCGCGCTCCATTCGCCGACGCCGCACCCATGTCAACGACGGTGACGACGACCATCGCCGCACGCCGCGCGACACCGTGCGCGCGCGGTGCGCCTTCTCGCCCGGCGCCTGCCGCCGTGCTGTGCGCGCGACGCACGGGCGCGGTGCGAATCCACGTCGAGAATGATGTCGCCGATCGTCAACAGAATCGTCACCGACGGAATCGCGTGATATCGCGCGCGAGCGCGGTGGATGGGTCGGCAGACGCGTCCTCGGCGGCGACAACAGGGTCGACGACGCTTCTCGTGGCGGGCGCGCTCGCGGTGGGCGCGGTGGCGGCGACGCACGCCGCTGGGAACGGCGTCGCGCGGTTGGTGGGTTCCGCGGCGTTGGGCGCGGCGCTCGCGGGCGTCGGGTACGCCAAGCAATCGCTCGATGCCTCTGGCGCACTCGCAGCGGTTGGCGTGGGATTTGGGAGTATTTATAGCGATGCTCGGTTCGGTTCGGCGTTGGCGGTGTTTTTCTTTGCGAGCAGCGCGGCGACGCGCGTGCGGTCAGACGTCAAGGTGAAAATCGACGAGCACTTTAAAGCGGGCGGTGGACGAGATTGGGTGCAAGTCGCGGCGAATGGGTTCGTGCCGACGATCATCGCCATGGTGTACGCGCTTATAGCGGTACCGAGCGCGAATGTATCATTGCAAGGCGCGTTGGCGAGCGCATTTTTGGGCTATTATTCGTGCTGCTGCGGCGACACATTCGCGAGCGAGCTCGGAGTGTTGTCGAAGTCTCGACCGCGGCTGATCATCGATCCGATGCGTTCGGTTGAGCCAGGAACAAATGGTGGCGTCACTGCACTCGGGTGGGGCGCGAGTGCCGCGGGTGGCGCGGCTGTGGGAGCGGCGTTTGTCGTCGGCCGAGCCGCCGTCGTCGCGCTTTCTGGCGGCGACTTTTTGGCGGCGTGCATCCAAGACGCCATCATCGTCGTTTACGGCGCCATCGCTGGTGTTTTCGGGTCGTTCGTTGACAGCATGCTCGGTGCTACGGTGCAATACTCTGGGTTCTGCTCCGTGAAAGACAAGGTGGTGTCCAAGCCTGGACCGACGGTGTCGAGAATTTCCGGCTACGAATTTTTGAGCAACAGCGCGGTCAACTTAGTTTCCGCCAGCATCACGGCCGTCGTCACCGCGATGTACGTCTCCATTTAGTATAGCGTGCGTACAGGTACGCTGTTGGAGTGCGTATGCTGTATTGTAATCACCAAGTTTTGTATTTTGCCCGTCTGTTCCGTCCCGAGCGAGTCGCGCGTTTCCGCGACCGCCCCGCCATCCTCACACCCGCGCACGCGTGCGCGAATGTTCCCGCCGCGCCCCGGACAATGCGCGTACGTCATCGACGGTGCGCACACAGAGTTCCTCGTCACCGAATACAGCGATCACGTCTTCGTCGTCGCCACGCAGGTCGGTAAGCTCGGCACGGTGTTCCAATGCGAGCCCCGCGGCGAGGCAGACGTAGACTACTTGCTCGACGTTGATCCAGACGCGTGCGCGGTGGCGGTGCGAATGCGAACGTTGATCGGAAAACGTGACGACACGACGTTAAATGCGTGCGCGAGGCACATTGGAGAGGTGCTTTATTCTAGAGGATTGCAAAAGTACGTTGACCGACAGTCGCGAACCGCGTAGAAAAAAGTCTCAGCGCGCATCTAAAGCATGCGTTGGTTTCGCGTTCGTTTATTCACTAACGACCGTTGTTTGCGTTTTGTGTTTCATCCAGACCACTTGTATGTGCGCTAGGTTTGCGGTCGTCGGCGAGCGTAGACGCGTTGCGCGCTGTCGCTTCGCTCGTCATCGACAGAGTCACCGAGTTGTTGCAAAGTCCCGTGCCGGCGACTTCTTGAGCGAGCTTGTGAGCTGGAATATTACATAAGGTAGCTAGCATTTTAGAACCAATTAGATTTTTTAGAAGTTTGAGAAGAACGTCACAAAATTAAAGTTCATCCTTCATAGCCGCGTTGGGATCGTACGCGCACTCACCCGATTCGTCATCCGAGCCAATTGAGCATTTCTTGGCTTCTCCTTCGTCTTCACCATTGCTCTCCGTTTTCGTTGCATCCGACTCCAACTCCTTCTGCAACATTTCGGCGTACTTTTTCGGCGCTTCCTTCTGTTTAATCGTTGTGTTCGTACCGTTGACGTGCACCGAAACGTCCAAATTGTTGTTGTTCGTCATCTTCAAATCTTCGGCAGTCATGCTAAGGAGCGCATCAACGTCCACATCTAACCCACTGTCGTCTACGATGTCACGAAATCTGTCTGCTTGCTCTTTCGCCTTGCGGCGTCTCTTCGCGTTGCCGCTCTCACCCGTATCCGCGCCCGCCTCGTGAAGCGCTTTGATGATTTCCGTCTCTCGCATGAGCTCCGCGAGCTTCATGGCCGATAAGCCAAGATCCATAACTGCAGTCTTTTGCACGTAATTAATCACCGCACCTGCGTCGATCAAAAGCTTGACGCAATCCAAACTACGCGCCAACACCGAACGCATCAACACCGTGTACCCGAGCCCGTCGACTTCATTCACATTCGCCCCGTAATCAATCAACAAATCCATCGCCTTGACGTTGCCCATAAATGCCGCCTTCATAATAGGCGAAAAACCTCGCGTTTCACCGAGCTTCTGACACTTCTCCTTCAAGTTCGGCTTCCACTTTAACAAATCTTCCAACTCATCCATGTCGTCGTCGTCGATGGCTTCGTGAATCGACCCCGCTGGAGATTCCCCTTCTTCAAGATCCGACGACGTTATCGGCTTAAACGCATCAGGGTCGTCATCTTCAGCCTTCACCGCGGCTTTCTTTGACTTTTTACGGCGTTTCTTCGGCGCCGACGACGCGTCGGCGTCAGCCTGCACCTGCTGAGCCTTCGTCGGCGTCGGCTCCACCGCGCTCGGCTTCACCGCCTCCACCTCCGCCGCCGTCGACCCGACTTGCGACTCACCGCCATACAACCCATCGCACGACCCGTGCATCGCCGCCACGATCGTTAGCAGCAGCGCGAACACCGCGACGAACCGATATCCTCGTCCGACCATGGTGTTGATGAAATCCGTTCTCGTCCGGAACTCGCGACGCACGCGCGCGCGATACCGTCCGCGCCCTCGCGCGCGCGCTCGAGCGAACGAACGTGCGTCGTTCGTCGCGCGCGCGATGCCAGGCGACCGTCGGCGGCGGTGGCGTCGACGACAGCGACGTGAGCTCGATTGTGACGCCATTCGTCGACGACACCCATGCGCGCATCGCGCTCTGCGACGACGCCGCGCGCGCCGCGCGGGACCAGGGCGACGGCGACGAGACCGACGACGACAGCCGCGGCGTCGGCGTCGACATCGACGTCAGCAGAGACGACGAAAGATGTCATCGTCATCGGCAGCGGCATCGGCGGGTTGTGCGCCGCGGCGCTGCTCGCGAAGAGCGGCATGTCGGTGACGGTGTTGGAATCGCACGCGCACGCGGGCGGCGCGGCGCACGCGTGGCATAGAGACGGGTATACGTTTGAGAGCGGGCCGTCGCTGTACAGCGGCCTCGCGGCGCGGCCGACGACGAATCCGTGCGGGCAAGTACTGCACGCGATCGACGAGGAGGTGGAGTGCGTGAATTATAACACATGGATGTGTTATCTACCCGAAGGAGACTTTTTAACGGAAGTTGGGAACGATCAGTTTCTGGACGTTCTCGCAAAGTTTGTCGGCGCCGACGCGGTGAGCGAATGGACGCGGTTGAAAAAATTGATGGAGCCGCTCGCGACGGCGTCGGCGGCGCTGCCACCCGCCGCGGTTCGGAGCGATATTTTTGGGGCGTACACGCTGGCGCGATTCGTGCCTGGTTTGGTGAAATCGGCGCCGTATATATCGAAAATTATGGCGCCGTACTCGAAATTTATGGATGAAAACGAGATTCGCAACCCATTCATTCGCAACTACATGGAGATGCTTTGTTTTTTATTAAGCGGCGCGCCGGCGAGCGGTACGATGGCTGCTGAGATAGGATATATGTTTGACGATTGGTACAAGCCGAATTCGACGTTGGAGTTTCCCACGGGTGGATCAGGGGCGATCATTGACGCGTTGATTCGCGGCGTGGAAAAATTTGGCGGCGAAATCAAACTTGGCTCGCACGTTGAAGAAATACTAGTTGAAGGCGACGGCGCGAACAAGCGCGCCGTAGGCGTGCGTACGCGCTCGGGCAAAACGTATATGGCGACTAAGGCAGTCATTTCCAACGCAACGCTGTGGGATACGGTTCCTATGCTCCCGCCAGACGCCATGCCGCAAAGTTGGCTCGACGAAGTCGGCGGCACGCAAATGTGCGAATCCTTTATGCATTTACACATCGGCATAGACGCCAAAGACTTGCCGAAAGACTTAGAAATTCATCACATTTACGTCGAAGACTGGGCTCGAGGCGTAACCGCGGAGCAAAACATGGTGCTCGTGAGCATTCCGAGCGTGCTCGACCCGTCCATGGCGCCAGACGGGAAACACGTCATTCACGCGTACACGCCTGGCAACGAGCCCATGGCGATTTGGGACGGCTTAGATCGCACGAGCGATGAGTACGCGCGGCTCAAAGAAGAACGCTCGCAAGTTCTGTGGCGAGCAGTAGAGAAGGCTATCCCGGACGTGCGCGCGAGAGCGGAAATCACGATGGTTGGCACGCCGTTGACGCAGGCGAGATTTCTCCGACGTAAGCGCGGCACGTACGGCGGCACGGGTTGGATTTCGGAAGACAACGACACGTTACCGATCACGTCCGCGTCAACGCCGCTCAAAGGATTATTAGTCGTCGGAGATTCTAATTTCCCCGGTCCTGGCGTGCCCGCCGTCGCGGCGGGCGCGTGGAGCGCGGCGAACGAGCTCATTTCGCCCGCGCAAACGGCGAGACTTTTAGACGTCGTGGCGCCTCCGGGGAGCGTAAAGTAAAATACACTAGGTACGGTAGCGTGTGTTAAACATTTAATTACGTATTTCATTACAACAACAAGGGTACGAGTAACAGCCCTCGCGTGTCAGTAAAAGATGCTGAGCGCTGGCATTGAATAATATAAGGATCAATCAAGGTTTCAGTGTTGAGGTACGTTTGACAAGATATTAAAATCACGCGGCTGCAGGAACGTCATCGTCGTCGTCTTCAGCCGTCGCTTCAGCGTAAATCGCATCCTTCGCCGACCCAGCGTGTCCAGCATGTCTCTCGCCCTTCGCAGAGTGTTTTTCCTTATGCTTACGCATCGCACGCGCCACTTTATCCGCGCACGCGTCAATCGTCCCGTACAAATTATCCCCGGCGTCCTCCGCGTGAATCGTCGCCCCGCGCGCCATGAGCACCGTCACCTCCGTACGATGTTCATGCCCACCGCGCGACTCCTCACCACCTCGCGCAGAACATCGCACGTCAACCTCCCGGATATCTCTCGGATCCGCGTGCGAGCACGCCTTGTTAAACTTGTCCCGGCAATACGCGTCGATCGCCGGCGTAATGTCCAAGTGGATCCCTTGCGTGATCATCTTCACCTCGTTCCCCGTCGCCGCGCGCGTCATCGTCGACGTGCGACGCGACTGGACCGGTACAGACGAACGCGCGTGTGCGCGTCGATGCGCCGACGCACGGAGTTTCGGCGCGAGCGCGCGCGCCGTGGACGTGGATGTCGTCGTCAACATGATGGGAGGTCGTTACGTCGGGTGCACCGAAGGAAGCGGCTTTGCGCGCGACGGCGAGGCGTGAATGCGCGTGCGGCGATGCGTGTGAGGCGCGAAGCGTTCGATGTGCGCGTCGCGTGCGTGCGGCGTGCGGCGTGCGTCGGGGCGCGTCGCGTGGAGCGGTGTGACGACCGCGCGATCGAGATCGGGGATGCGTGTGCCGCGCTGACTCAGACTGTGCATCGCGTGAATGCGTTTGGGTGGTGTTGAATAGTGTGGTTTGGGTGGAGATCTTTCGAAAATCATCGCGGGTGTGCCAAGAGTGGGGCGGTAGATACATATAATGGTGTGTACAGTACGGGCCGTTGACTCGAGTGTGACTTGAAATTGCGCGATAAACATAAGTAGGTTTTTTCTAAACCCTAGATAGGGTTTAGGCGAAAACACAAAAAAAGCACGACGTCGGCGCGCGTCGTCGACGTCGACGTCGTCGTCACACCTCGCCGTCGCGCACGCCTCCGCCGCGAACACGATGCTTCTTCGCGCGTGCGTCATGCACACCGTCGCGCCGCGCGCCACCGCCGTCGCGGTGCGCCGTACGCGAGCCCCATCGTCGTCGTCCACCCATCGCGTGGTGATTCGCGCCGCGAGCGGTGGACGGGAGACGACGAGCATGGACCCCGAAAAGGCAGCCGCCAAGGCGAAGAACCGCACGATGATTGATTTGCAACCGCCCAAGGGCACGCGCGACTTTCCGCCCGAGGACATGCGCGCGAGGTCGTGGTTGTTTGGACACTTTCGGGACACGGCGAAGGCTTTTGGGTTTGATGAATTCGACGCCCCGGTGCTCGAGAATGAAGAGTTATTCACGCGTAAGGCTGGGGAGGAGATTTGCGGGCAATTGTATAATTTTGTGGATAAGGGTGAGCGCCGGGTGGCGCTTCGTCCGGAGCTCACGCCATCGTTTGCGAGGTTGATTTTGCAACAGGGCAAGTCATTGGCGTTGCCGGCGAAGTGGTTCGCCGTCGGACAGTGCTGGCGTTACGAGCGCATGACGCGCGGGCGTCGACGCGAGCATTACCAGTGGAATATGGATATCGTTGGTGTTCAAGGCGTCGAGGCGGAGGCGGAGCTTTTAGCGGCGATTACATCGTTTTTTAAGCGCGTGGGTATCACGAGCGCCGACGTCGGCATCAAGGTGAGCTCGCGTAAATTGTTGAGCGAAGTGTTGAGTCGATTTGATATCGACGGCGAGAACTTTGCGCCAGTGTGTGTGGTGGTGGATAAGATTGAAAAGCTCCCGCGCGAGAAAATTGTCGAGGAGTTGCGTGCACTCGGGGTGAAGGAAGAGGCGGTGGATGGTATTTTGGCGGCGACGTCCATGCGTTCGGTGGAGGAATTGGAGGCGCTCATCGGCCCGGATGCGGAAGCGGTGAAGGATTTAAAAAGGTTGTTCGAGTACGCCGACGCGTACGGCTATCAAGATTGGCTCGTTTTTGATGCCTGCGTCGTCCGCGGATTGGCGTATTACACGGGGATTGTTTTCGAAGGTTTTGACCGCAAAGGCGAGTTGCGCGCGATTTGCGGCGGCGGTAGGTACGACAAGCTCTTGGGCGCCCTCGGCGGCGAAGATCAGCCCATGGTTGGGTTTGGATTTGGTGACGCCGTGATCGTTGAGTTATTAAAAGACAAGGGCGTCATGCCTGACTTCTCCAAGGGCGCCGTGCAAGACTTGGTGTTTCCGTTGAGCGAAGCGTTGCGTCCGGCGGCCATGACCATCGCCGCCAAGCTTCGCGACGCCGGTCGTAGCGTCGATTTAGTTTTGGAGGACAAAAAAGCCAAGTGGGCATTCAAACAAGCCGAGCGCGCGGGTGCAGAACGTGTGGTGATCTTAGGCGAAAACGAATGGGCCGCCGGCGCCGTGCGCGTGAAAAACTTAGCCACGCGCGAAGAATTTGACGTCAAAGTTAGCGACTTGTAAATATTAATTGCGCGCCAGCGGCAAGTATATTTAATTAAAATCCCTCACTCACGGTGAGAAGCACTTCCCACCTTCCGTCGGAATCGCATTCGGCAAATCCCCACCCATGCTGACAAACACAAAGATGCCGTACAACGCGAGCAAGTATGCGATGCCTTCGGCGCCCCCGAGCACGCCCCCCGGTCCCGCCGGCAGTCCCGAGCCCGTCACAATCTTCTTCCCCGCGCTGCCCACGATTAACCCACCGGTGACGAGGTACGAAATACCTTCCAAACCACCGACTAATCCAAAAGGACCGGGCTGCGACGCGCAAAAAAGATAAAAACAAGCGTCAGTCGTTCGTTCGCGCGTTCGCGGATAACGTCCCGCCCGGCGTCGAGCGCTCAAGTCACGCACCGGTAATCCACACCCCGTATTCTGCAGCACGTATAAAGAGTACCCGCAAACCACCGTCGACGCCAGCCCCACGACGCCCGCGACCGCCTCGACGTTCCCAGACGCCAGCCCGTCGAGCGTTTCGCCTCCGTCGACGCTCTTCAAGTCATTCACCAAATCAGCCTCGAAAAAGCCCTTCTTCTTGTCGTTCGACGCGCGCGCGACCGCGAAAGCGGCGCGACGCGGTGTGGAAACTCTCGCCGCGGTCGTCGCGCGCGCGGCGATCGAGGGCGCGCGAGATGTCGTCAACATGTCGCGGTGAGCTCGCGCGTCAGAGTGTGACGCGGTGCTCGCACTTTTTGTGTGCAATGTCGGCGTGCGCGGCGTGCGCGCTGAGACACGACGGCGAGACGGCGGTGGAGGCGTATCGTGCGGCGTGTGCGGGCATCGACGGCGGTGGCGGCAGCGGCGCGAGCGGCGGCGCGAGCGGCGTGTGCACGGTGTGTTTGGGGATTTTGCAAGTCAGCACGGCGCCTTGGACGGCGGCGCCTAAAGACGGCGATGACGCAGTCTCGCGCGCGAACGAGCGCGTGCTCGAAATCAATGCGTTACGTGTAATCGTGCAACGCGCGGTGGATCGCGGGCACGCGCCGGAGAGGGCGAGAATTGAGGTTATTTTACCGGCGGCGACGGCGACGCGCGAGCGCGCATACGCGGCGGCTCGAGCGGCGCGGAACGCGGACGACGTGGGTGGAGGCGATGACGATGTACCGACGACGGCATCGCGAGAGATTGTGTCTATCGATAGCGTGTTGCGGATGTTGCTCGCGCCTGAGCTCGAGCGCGCGTTGGGGTGTCCCGTAGACGGCGCGCGCGACGGCTACGCGCTGACGTTAAAGTACAAATACGGAGATGACGCGAAAGATACTGCGTTTCTTAACGCCGTGGAGTTGTCAATGTCGAAGCAAGAGCGACAAGAGCGACGAGGGTTCGGGGCGTGGAATGCGAAGAAACGCAAGCGTGGTGGCGATAAGCATTTGTCGCATTTGAGCTCGCCGGAGGATCCATTCGCGGAGGAATTCGACGTCGCGAGGCGGCTATTCAATGACGCCACACGCAAGTTGGCCAACGAGCAATACGTGCTCGATAGAATGAAAAACCACACCGCGGTGCCACCGGAGGCGCCTCGCATGCGCGCGCGATGCGTGGTTGAGGCGCATCACAAACCGACGCACGTCGGCGGTTGGTACATGAAACTCGACCGCGGCGTGCCGCAATCGCCTTGGGTGGACCGCGCCACTGGAAAGCGCATCGGGCGCGGTAGCGTCGTCGAAGCGATCGAAAACGTTGTGTTAAAGCGCCTGGGATCGGCTGGTGCCAAGTTTAATTCGTCTGGACGCGAAGACATTGACGTACGCATGTTGGGCGCCGGAAGGCCGTTTGCCATTCAAGCGCACGACCCAAAGACGCCGAAGTTGTCTCCGAGCGACTACGCCGAAATGGAGCGCGAGATTAACGAAAATTCTAGACACACAGGCGTAAAAGTTCGCGGTTTATGCGCATCGGCGAAAGAAAAGTACCATGAAGTCGGCATGAATGCTGGTGAGAATGAAAAAGAAAAGAGCTACACTGCGCTCGTGCGCGTCTCACGTCCGGCGACCGACGCGGACTTGGCACTCATCGCATCACAATCGCGATTGGTGATCCAACAATCGACGCCCACGCGAGTCGCACATCGTCGGGCGGATTTGGTGCGACCGCGCACGATCGTATCAATGTCCACGGACCGCATCCCGGGATCGCCAGATACGTTTCTGTTGCATTTGCGCACGCAAGCCGGGACGTACATTAAAGAGTTTGTCCACGGCGACCAAGGCCGCACGACACCGAGCTTGGGGACGCTGCTCGATTGCAAAGCGGACATTTTACAGCTCGATGTCACGGAGATTGACGACGAATGGAATCCTTAGACTTGATTAGCGACCAAATTGTGTAACAGAAAACAGTCGTCGACACTTTTTGACATGCCAACTCGTATCCTCTTCTGTGGTCACGAATTCGCAGATGGTTATCGCTACACGCGCGAGTGGGTAGACGCCAACTGCGAAGACGTTGAAGTTTCGAGGTGCGAGCGACACGAGGTCGAAGCGCACATCGCGTCGGCGGATATCGCTGTCCCGTTGATGACGCGCTTGGGACCCGAGCTCCTCGAACGCGGCGCACAAGGTCGGCTCAAGCTCGTGCTACAATACGGTGTCGGTCTCGAAGGCGTAGATATCGACGCCGCGTCGGATCGCGCGCGCGTTCGCGTTGCGCGCATACCGAGCGAGAAGACGGGAAACGCCGTGAGCACGGCTGAGATGGGCGTGTACTTGGCGCTCGCGGCTCGCCGAAGACACAACCAAATGCAACAGAGCATCGCTGAGAGGCGCCTTGGCTCGCCCACGGGCGGAGCGTTGTTTGAAAGCTCGGTATTGATCGTCGGATGGGGCGCTATCGGTCGAGCTATGGCTGTGCGGTTGCAGGCGTTTGGATGCGCGTTGTCGGCAACGAAGCGCTCGCCGTGGGCCGCGGATGGCGAGAGCGACAGATGCGGCGTTAGTCTTCACAACGTGTGTACGACGAGCGATACACAGGCATACAATGCGTTGCTAGGGCGTGCTGATGTCGTGTGCATTTGCTGCACGCAGGACGAGTCAAACAAAGGTATGATTAACTCGGAGTTTTTAGCGGCGATGAAACGCGGCGCGGCGCTGGTGAACGTCGCTCGCGGAGGATTATTTAATCACGACGACGTATTAGATGCGTTAAATAGTGGTCAGCTCGGCTATCTCGCGAGCGATGTAGCGTGTGTTGAACCCGTAGATCCTAGCGATGCGTTAGTCACGCACGAGAATGCGTATTTTGTTCCACACGTGGGAGGTGTCACGCATTACTCGTACACGCGCATGGCGGAAATTGTCGGTCGTGCTGGCGCCGCAGTCGCTAAAGCGAAAAATTTGAGCGATTGGCCGAGCGGCATTAACGAAAAGTTGGATATACAAATTGTGAATTGATACAGTGATATCTAATATGCACGCACATTTGCGCATGCGCTATTTTATTCATCCGTAATTGACGACCGAACTTGCGCTTGAACGTTGGCGGGCATTAAACCCCCACGTTTACCGAGTAAGAACCCTTGTCCTCCGACAACGGTGTTCACACCAGAGTCTTTGTATTTCACTCGTCCCTTTTCCTTCTTTCCTTTTTTTTGATATTTGTGTTCGGCGCGTAGGCGTTCCTTCTTTTTGGAGTTGTCCAAGCCGAGCGTTTCCATCATGTCGTTCAACACGGCGGCGGCGAGAGGATCGTCTTCGCGATTGTCGTTAGACTGTAGCGTGTCGTCTTGCCCCGTCTTAAACACAATCGCGCCTGCGCCGTAACCAACCATGTGATCTTCGCCCAAACGCGCCGCTCCAAGCGGGCCTTCGTAGCCTTCTGGAGCGTTGCAATAGAGCAATTTGCCGTTGATGTAATCCTTGAGCAAAAGACGACCGGCGCGCACTTCATCTGGACGTCCACCGACCAGTGTAAAGCCACGCGATGCGCAGTATCCACGAAGAATTTCACCCGCGGTGGCGTTTCTATTTTGATCCTCATGCAGCGCTGGCAACGGAAGTTTCATGTTGTACACGTGTTCGATTGCGTCTCGCGGGATGCGTCGAGCGATGATGTCAATCGGTGCCCGTACATCCGTCAGACGGTCGATCGGGATCACACCGTTGCATACCAAGTCCGCTTTCGATGATGAAAACGACGGGAACACCAAACCAGGGCAATCAGCCAAAAGTAAGTCATCACCGAGCTCGAGCGTTTGGAAGTGTTTCGTCTTACCCGGCGTCGCGCTCACACCCGTCTTCTTCTCGGCGACAATAGCATTCACCGTGCTCGACTTACCGACGTTCGGGTAACCTACCATACCAACAACCACGCGGTGCGCCTGTGGGCCTTGACGTTTAGGGCGCGAGTCGCCCATGTCGCGAACAGCCTCTTCGGCTTTTCGCTGCAGTACTTCTAAGAGTTCGGCGCGGGACCAAATGTGTGCCGGGTCGCTCGCGTCGACGTTGTCGTGATGAATCTCATGCAGTGCCTGCGCGTGAGCATTGGCGTACTCTCTCGCGACTTCAGCTTTGGCGTTCAATTCCGCCGCGAGCTCGAGCGCGTCGTCATCCATATCGTCGCCCGCGTGCAACTCCAAGCGACGATTTGTCTCTTCGAGCGCCTCCGCCGCGGCTTGCGCCTTAGCCGCCACACTCTCGGCTTCGATTTCTTCATACGCCGCCTTGGCAGACCAAAACAGAAAATCAATGTCGTTCGCCTTGAAATACTCTGCCCACGCCCGACGAAGTTCTTGGCTCAACAAATCCGCCTTGTTGAGCAATAACATCGTCTTCTTTGACGGATTTAACTCCTTGACGTACGCCTCCAGATCCTCGCACCTATAAAACATAGGATCGCGCGCGTCGACAACTTGTACGACGACATCCGAACGTTCGCACACGCGCCAAAGCTGTCGCCAAATCTCGAGGTTCTTCTCGAACGGCGTCAATTGACACCGCTCGTCTTCCTCAACCTGCGCCAACGCTCGTCGCCACTCCAAAAACGCCCGTCGTTCATTCAAGTCCAACTCCTCCGGTGTCGTCTCCCGCGTCCACGCAGGACGTCGTGGAACGCTCAACGCCGCTCTGTGCAACGTCTCTGCCTCCCCGCGCGCGTTCGCGTGCGCCTCACCGTCATCCCCATCCGCGCCCGCGCCCGCTCCGCCCAGCCCCGCGCGCACCACAACCGCCTGCCCCCGTCGCTCCGCCGTAAAATCTCGATTCGCCAACGCCGCGAGATGAAAAAACTCATCCAAATCCCCGCGTTCGAGCACGCTCGCACCGCCATCATCCTTTGTGATATCCGTCGTGTGCGCGTAATTAATGTGCTCACCCACGCTGTGCGCGCCCACCACCGAGCTCCCGTGTGCGGGCCCTTGCGCGCCGCCCTGTCGCCGCGCGCGCGCGAGCAATCCGCCGAGCGCGCCCGCGTTTTTGGGCGTCTTCCCGCCGTTGCGTGCGCCGCCCATCGCGAGGCGCGGTGTGCGCGCGGCGACGCGGCGACGCGGTGGGCGCCGGCGGCGGCGTACGTTGATACATTAGTGGCGTCACTTTTGGAGCCCACGAATCACCGCGCCATTCGCGAATCTCGCGCCCGCACACCGCGACCGCGTCCGAGGTCGTGGGTTCTCGCGCGCGACACGCGATCGAGACGACATTTACCACGCGCACGACATCGTGAGAGACGTAGACATCACGCGAGATGGCGACGAAAGTGCAGAGAATCATGACGCAACCGATCGTACGTTGTTCGTGTGTGTTTGCGATTCGCGCGTGTTTCGCGGGCGCGGGCGGCGTGTAGGGCGCGACGAGGGCGCGAATGGCGCGATGCGATTGTGCGCGTGCGATGGAGCGCATGCGCGGGGGATAGTGGGCATCGCGCGTGGGTTCGGGGGGCGATGTTTTGCGCGCGCTTAGGTTTCGCGCGCGTTTGAGCGACTGACGATTGCGTTGTGTTTTTTTGTCTCTCGCGCTCGCGTGCGCAGAACTTGATCTTTCGGTTTTTACAAACTAAGGCTCGAGTGCAGATTTGGATGTATGAGAACGCAGACTGCGCCATTGAAGGCCGTATCGTCGGTTTCGACGAGTACATGAATTTGGTGCTCGACGACGCCGAGGAAGTCTACGAAAAGAAGGGTCGTCGCGTCCCGGTGGGGAGGATCTTACTCAAAGGAGATAACATTACGCTGATGCGGAACGTGAGTAAGTAATCCACGCGCCAGCGAGGCGATGGCATAGCGTTCTAGACTACTAGTTGTTTTAATTCTTAGTTTCCTTGTCACGTGTACAGAACGCGTCTTCGCGTGGCTCACACGCCATTCCGTCGCGCGCGAACCCGCAAGAGATGTCCGCGTCGACGCCGCCGGTACCGTCGCGACATGCTCGACAACTCTCCGTGTCGTCCAGCGACGTGTTCGCCACTGAAGAGTTCAACCCAGTGTCATTCATCAACGGCGTGCTCCCCGATGAACGGTCGTTGAGCAAAGTCGATGGCATGATCGACACCCTGAAGACGCGCGTGAAGAACGTCGATGCGGAAATCATGGGGGCTTTACGATCGCAGAGTGGATCCGAAGCGCGCGCACGGGATGATTTTTCAATCATCACGAGCGGGATCGTTGCGCTGGAGGACAAAGTACGCGAGATTAAAACCAAGGCGCGAGAGAGCGAGGCGAGCACGCGAGAGATTTGTAGGGATATCGAACGATTAGATCGGGCGAAGAATCATTTGACGCATACGATAACGACGTTGAGGCGATTATCGATGTTTGTGAGCGGGATTGAGCAGTTGGAATTGTTTGCGTTGCGAAGGCAGTATAGAGACGCGGCGAATTTGTTGCAAGCGGCGTCGCAGCTCGCGGCGCACTTTGAGCGCTACGACGGCATTCCGAAGATTCATGAAGTGCACGAAAAGTATGCCATGGTGAAGAATCAACTTCGTTCCGCGGTGTTTGATGATTTTCACACCACCTGGGTGCCGCAGGTGTTGGTGAACGATGCCCGCGCGCAGGAAAAGTTGCGAGATGCGTGTTTGGTGGTGAGCGCGCTCGAGCCGCACGTGCGTGAAGAGCTCGTCGGGAATTTGACAAACAGAGAGCTGACGAACTATGCATCTGTCTTTAGTGCGCACGAAACTGGCGATTTCTTGGGACGCATCGCCAAGCGTTACGAGTGGATCAATCGACAGTTGCAGTCCAAGGAGTCGATGTGGGCTGTGTTTCCACCGCATTGGCGCGTTCCGCAATTATTGAGCGTTTCGTTGTGTAAATTGACACGCGCGCAACTCGCTGAAGCGCTTGATGCGCGAGGACCGCACGACGTGCAGAAGCTTTTGCAAGCCATGCACGTGACGATTGAATTTGAATTGGATTTAGACGAACGTTTTGGCACGGGCGGTGGCATTGACGAAGCTGAATTGGATGGCGACGAAGCCTCTGCATCGATGGTGCGACAAAAGTATGAGCGTAAAGAGCGAGAAAAGCAGACCGAGACGTTAAGAGGTGGTCGCGCGCTACCCATGGATTCAGCTGCCGAAGCTGCGGCAACGTTTATGTTTAGAGGGAGCGTCAGTGCGTGCTTTGAGGATCATCTTGCGGAATACGTCGAATTAGAAGCGAAGCAGTTGAACGAACAACTCGAGCTTGCGATTCGTAACGAGACGTGGGCTGGTGATGAAACAAATGTGAAGCTTTTGTCGAGCGCTACGAGCGTCTTTTTGAACATTAAAAAGGTGTTCAAGCGTTGTTCAACGCTCACGCGCGGGAAGACGCTTTACACCATTCACACCGTCTTCACGCAGCTACTCATCAATTACGCGAGAGCGCTAAGTATGAGACTCGTTGCTGCGACAACGAACGCTGTCGATACTCGTCGTACCGAAGACCAACGCGCTGCGGAGTTGAAGTGTGTCTCGCTCATCGTGAACACCGCCGAATACTGCAACGAAACAATTGGCCCACTCGGCGAATCCATGGCAAAGGCGCTGGAGGAAAGCTTCAAAGACAAGGTGGACATGGACGACGTCGAAGACGCATTCAGTGCAACGTTGTCGGAGGCGCTCAATAAAGTCATTGCCATCGTGGAGATGAAATCAAACCTCGTGGGTGGCATGCTTCGAGTCAATTGGGGCGCGCTCGACGTCGTAGGAGATCAAAGCGAGTACGTTGACACATTTGAACGCACAATCAACCACGCGTTGCCCATCGTGCGTGCGATTGTGAGCTCAATCCATCACACATTCTTTTGCGAAAAGTTTGCATCGGGACTCGCGCCCAAGTTGTACGTTGCCGTCTTTAAGTGCAAGCGCTTTTCCGAAACCGGCGGCCAACAGTTGTTGCTCGACATGCACGCGGTGAAGACAATCTTACTCACGTTACCATCGATTGGGGCGCCAGAAGAAAGTGACTCGCCTGCGGTTTCACAGACGTACACAAAAATGATTGCCCGCGAGATGGGTAAAGTCGAGGCGTTGCTCAAAGTAATCCTGTCGCCAGCCGACGGATTGGCCGAAGCGTTCAAGTCGCTCCTACCCGTCACCGCCAACGCCGTGGATTACAAAGCCATTTGTGAACTCAAAGGCCTGAAGAAGCCTTTCCCCGAGCCCCCATATGGGTTGTTCTCTGCCGTCGGCGCGCCTTCATCCACAAAACCCCTCGCCGACGGAGCATCCGACGCGAAGCACCGACCGTCTACAAACGCCTCCGTCTCCACCAAGATGGACAACGTCACGAGCAAAATGTCAAACATGTTCAAGCAAGGCGCGCAAAACGTCAGCCTTGGTCGTAAATAAATAGAGCATAGATAGCCACATTCATTTACCATATAGCGCGCGCGCACGTTGCATATAGTATCATGTACGCGTCGGCTTGACACAAGACGCGCGCGCCAGACACCAACCGCCTCACTCGTCGACGTCGTCATGTTGCGCGCCGCCGACGTCACCGCGCGATTCCTCGCTCGACACGCATCGCGCACGTTTCCAAGCTCCACGCTCGCCGACGAACTCGATGCCGCGCGCGCGCTCGTCGCCGACGCCGACGACGAACTCGACACTGAAGCTGACACGGCGGCGGCGCTCGCACTTTACGACGACGCTCTTCGCGCGCTCGCCTCGGGCGACGCCCAAGACTCGCACCTGTCGATATTCGTCGAACGCATGCGGTGCGACGCCATGGCGCGATCGAGCACGGCGGCGTTGGCGCTGGGCGACGCCGAGGCTGCGCTGTCCCGGTCACACGCGGCGTACGCGAGCTCAGTGTTCGATGAAGACTTAAATCGCGTCGCGATGGTTTTAAGAGCCAACTACGAGGCGTGCGTCGCGTTGAACAATGATGACATCGCAGCGTCGGTGATTGCCGATGCGTTGCGACGCGGGTGCGATGTGGATTGCTTTCCACGTGGGCCGCTCGCGACGCGCGCGGCGGAGGATGTCGGCCGACGAGCGGTGCCTCTGGATCGATTTATCGCGCTCGTGATGCGTTTAAACCGCACCGAGGAAGATCGAGCGCGCATTGAAAGTGCGCTGGAGATGATTAATCAAGGGGCGATGATTGATGCGCGGGATGAGGATGGGAATAATATGTTGTGGGGCGCGCTCGCGGGATGCTCGCACGCCGCGGCGGACGACGGCGTTGACGCTGGAGAGAATGTCGTGCGCGTCGTGCACATGTTGCTCGACGCTGGAGCGAGAGCAAATCAGAGATATGAACATGGGTCGACACCTTTGATTTTAGCGGCACAAAGTGGGGTTGTTGGCGCCGTGGACGCATTGCTGGGCGCGGGAGCCGAAATCGACGCTCGGGACGAAGGCGGCCGCACGGCGCTCATCGCCGCGTGTCAAATCAGCGATGCCACGACGAAGGACGACACACGTGTCATTGAACGATTGCTTGATAGTAGAGCATCGACTGAGGCGCGCGATGCGAATGGTTTAACAGCGCTGCATTACGCGTGTAAACTCGGCAACGACGCGGCGGTGGAAACGTTGCTGAGTAGAGGCGCGGATTGGCGCGCACGTACTCCGGCTGGTGAATCGCCCGTTATGCTCGGATACTTGAAAGCCCGCGCCTCAGGCGTCGTGGCTGATATCTTAAAACACGTCGAGCATCTCGCGGATGACGATGAGCGCGCGATTGTGGAGGAGACAGAGTTATTTAGGCGCGCAACGGGCGCGACGAGCACGAGCGGCGCCGCCGTTCGGTGCGTAAAGGATGATTTAGCGCTCGTCAAGTGGTGCGAGCGCGAGAAGGAAATATCCAAGAGCGTGGCCAAAGCACTAAAGGTAGATTACACGCATGGAAAGATTTTCATGCTTGCTCATGACACACTCACCGAGGATGAGCGCGAAGAGGTCACGGCGATATACTTGGACGCGTGCGGCTTTGAGCTCGATGAGGCGAATTGTTTACCCACGAGCGTCGCAGTAATGCTCTATCGCAAGTACGGTGACGTGTTGCAGTCGTTCGTAAAGTTCAATCAAGCGGCGTTTCCCGTGTCATTGCGCGAATCGTACGAAGACGAGACGTACAATGACAGTTTGCCCGCCGATTTCGTCGCGCGCGCTTTATTTGCGCGAGAACAAGTTGCAGGCGTATCCGACGTAGGTGTACCCTCAACATTAGCACCGACGAGCCTGCGGTCGCCGCTCTTCGTTGCGTTTGAGTCTATGATGATTCAATCCGTTGAATGTGCGTTTTGTTACGCGCCATTGATTCCGGAACGGGCGCGCGCGTGGCTGCTGAATTGCGAATCATTCGTCGCCGTGGCCCGTGCGGGGGCATACACCGCCGCACGACTGCGTGACGGCCTATCTTTACACGTGGACGTGGTGTTGGTCACCGATGATGAAACAAAACACCCGCCTGCGTGTTTCGTCGATGATGCTACAGTAGTCACCGCGAGCGGATTTTCCTCGACATCGTTTGACGTCCATTCGCAAAAGACGCTGTTTGTGGCGTGCGAACCGAATGAAGCGGGCGTACGGCTTCTCGAACGCGCCACCGACGCATATGCAAGTGTCCGCGGCGCGCACGTCGTTGCCGCATTCGCACATCGAGATGATGCGTCGTGCGCATCCGTACTCAAAGCGCGCGGCTTTGTCGAAGACGAGCCGAAACGTTCAATGTCGTTTACGGCGTCCGGCCGCCCCTACGTCTTCACATCTTGGACAACTTAGACCTATAGACAACCTAGAATTTCGGTTCATCACACATAACCATGATGACTTCATCCGCGACGACGTCGCCCATCGCCGCGGGTACGGTGCGCCGAATCAACGCTCGAGCTCGAGCCGAATCATCCGAACCATCGTGCACCGGTTCATACGCATAAATCGCCCCTTGCGCGTACTTTATCGCCACCTGCACCATCGCCTCCAGCCCTCGCTCGCGATCGTCAAACGCACACACGTACCCGTCTTCGCGCCAATCCGCGCTGAACCCGAACGACGGCCACAACGCGCGCGCGTCGCGCAACTCGCGCAAGTCGACGAGCAGCTTCGCGTTCGCCGCCGCGTTCGTCGCCGCATCAACCTCCACCCCCATTGGGTTAAACCCGGTCACCGCGAAGAGGTACGCATCATTCACGATGCTCGGCAGCGCCTCGCACGTGCGCGATATCTCGTTAAGCGACGCCGTCGTCGGCTTCAAATACACCACCGATGTCGTCACAACACCCGGGACATCGACCCATCCGTCGTAGGATTGCGCCCAGAGCTCACGCAACTCGCCCTCATCGCGCATGCGCGCACCGCGTTCGCGTCCGAGCGCGCGACGAACGTGGGCGACGCGAGGACACGACGCGCGCAGCATGGAGTGACGCCATTCGGTGACGCATTCGCACGCACCATGGCACCGCCGAAGAAGAAAGTCGAGGACGACGTCGAAGAGGAACTCCTCGATTACGAAGATGAGGCCGTGGCGATCGATGCGGCTGCCGACGCGGCCGCGGATGCGGGCAAGGCGGCGGGCGGCGACGTCGCCAAGAAGGGCTACGTCGGGATCCACTCGACTGGTTTCCGCGACTTTTTGTTGAAACCCGAGCTTTTGCGCGCGATTGTGGATTGTGGGTTCGAACACCCGAGTGAAGGTGCGTTGTGTGTGGTGTTTAGCGCGTTTGTTGCGCGGTGGCGAATAGACGGGCGCGCGAAAGTTGCATTAATCTGTGGGAGTTTAAGATTTGACTCTTTAATTCTCGCGATGCGGTTCAGATCTCGCTCGCGTGTGCGACGTTCGCGTCGTTCGATGCGCACACGTGGGCGCAGATAGTGCGCAGGACAACGCAAGTGATGTGTTGACTTTCGACTGACGACGCGGTGATTGTTTCGTACGCAGTGCAACACGAGTGCATTCCGCAGGCGATTCTTGGCATGGATGTGCTTTGCCAAGCCAAGTCTGGTATGGGTAAGACGGCTGTATTCGTGATTACGGTGCTTCAACAGCTCGATCCGGTGCCTGGTGAAGTTGGAGCCGTTGTTTTGTGTCACACGCGTGAGTTGGCGTACCAGATTTCACACGAGTTTGAGCGTTTCTCAACGTTTTTGGGAGACGTGACTACGGCGGTCGTCTTCGGTGGGGTCAACATTAAGACGCAAAAGGAGCAACTCGCACTTCAACCGCCGAATATTGTCGTGGCAACGCCGGGGAGATTGAAGGCGCTTGCGATGGATGGTACGCTGAGCCTCAAGAAGTGCGCGCACTTTGTGCTCGACGAGTGCGACAAGATGTTGGAGGCGTTGGACATGCGCGCCGACGTTCAAGAAATTTTCAAGATGACGCCGCATGACAAGCAAGTGATGATGTTTACCGCTACGCTCTCCAAGGAGCTTCGCGCGTTGTGCAAAAAGTTCATGAATGACCCGATGGAAATTTTCGTCGATGACGAAACCAAGCTCACTCTTCACGGTTTGGTGCAACACTACATCAAGCTCGAAGAATCAGAAAAGAACCGCAAATTGAACGATTTATTGGACTCTTTGATGTTCAATCAAGTTGTCATCTTTGTTTCTTCCGTTCAGCGGTGCTCTGCGCTTGACAAACTCTTGCAAGAGTGCAACTTTCCGTCCATTGCCATTCACGGTCAGATGAGCCAAGAAGAACGTTTGGCTCGGTACAAGTCCTTCAAGAACGGAGATAAGCGTATTTTAGTCGCCACAGATCTTGTCGCGCGCGGTATCGACATCGAGCGCGTCAACATTGTCGTCAACTACGACATGCCTGGCGAAGCAGATACGTACTTGCACCGCGTCGGTCGCGCCGGTCGATTCGGCACCAAAGGTCTCGCCATCACCTTCGTGTCCTCTTCTGAAGACACCGAAGTATTGAGCTCCGTGCACGAACGTTTTGAAGTCGAAATCAAGGAATTACCCGACGAAATCGACCAATCTACGTACATGCCGAGCTAAACTGCTCGCGCGGCACGCCAAAAAAAGCACACGCGCGACGCGAAATCGTTTTGAGCTCGCGCGGCAGCGCGTTTGACGACGAAGGAACATCCCGTTTTTCGACGCTTTTAATCGCCTCTCATCGCCCTCGCGAGCGTAGACACACGTTATAATAACATGATATTGTTCAATCTCGCTCGTCGTTTCCCCATCACCTCGCGTCCGCCGCCGCGTGATCGAAATCTATGCGAAAATCCAGCGTAGGTGCCGTCAACACCCTATCGGGTGCCGCCAACACCATGCCGTCACTCCGACGCACGCCGACGCGCGCCATGCCCGCGCGCGTCGTCGTCGACGATGCGACATCGCTCCTCGCGTCTATGCGCGACGGCGGCGGCCCGCGCGCGACGGCAGCCGCCGTCGACGACGCGTACGGCGCGCGCGAACGCATTCACGAGCGCGATCGGCTTCGCGACGAAAACGATGATGCGTCGTCTTCAGCGACGTACGACGACGCGCGGTCGATTTCGAGCGACATCGCGCTCGCGACAGACGTGGAATATGCCACAGATGTCGACGCGGGCGGCGGCGATGGGCTCAGACGGCGTTGGGCGAGCGCACCGGGGCAGACGTTGCGCGTCGCGGCGATAGCGACGGTGGCGCTCGCGGCGTGCGCGCTCGGGTTGATGACGCGGTTAGGCATGGAGCGTGGGAATGCTGGTGCGCTCGGGCGGCGTGAAGGTAGCGTTCGTGGTGATTGGGCGCGGTATGATCCGTCTTCGGAGACGTCACGGGCGCGCCCGGGTGGGTTTCGACACGAGAAGGGGTTTAAGCGAAGCGAGGCGTGGACGCCGAGTGAATTCGCGGCGGAACGACGGGCGACGACGCGTAACTCCATGGCGTGGCTGGGCTCGTTGTTTGGGTTCATGAGTACTACACAGAGAAATTGGAACCCTACAGATGTGGTTACGCATGGTGGCGTTCGATTACCGGCATCGTTTGACGCGCGCGAGAAGTGGCCGTATTGCGCGTCGTTGATCAACGAAATCGTCGATCAAGGCAATTGTGGGAGTTGTTGGGCCGTGGCCCCGGCAAAGGTGATGAGTGAACGATTGTGTATCGCCTCGCACGGTGGCACGCGCACGCATTTGTCGGCACAGCAATTGTTAAGTTGCGGGAGCTACGAAGCCAAGGCATTTGACAAGGTTTCGATGGGTGGGACGTGCGACGGCGGTTACCCAACCGACGCCTACCTTGCCGCTTACGAAAACGGTCTCGTCAGCGGAGGGTTGTTCGGAGACACTAAGACATGCATGCCATACATGTTCAAGCCGTGCAAGCATCCGTGTGAGGTGGGATTGGAGGCGAAATGTCCCGTCACGTGTCTCGGCGAGGCGCCCGTGTCCAAGGTGTACAAGGTTAAATCTCTCACGCACTGTGGCGACAACGACTTTGATTGCATGGCTCTAGAAATTTATCATAACGGTCCGGTGTCATCCTATGCCGGAACGATTTATGATGAGTTTTACGACTATAAATCTGGGGTTTACGCCATGTCAGATGATGTCGGCGTCCGCGGTTCGTCGCACGGCGGTCACGTGCTCGAAGTCATCGGCTGGGGCACGAAACCCGATGGCACGATATACTGGAAGGTATTCAACTCGTGGTTGAACTGGGGTGACAAAGGTTACGGCGAGATTGCTGTTGGTGAGTTGAGTATTGGAGAATCTGTAGAGGCGGCGATTATGCTACCGCATCCTCAGGCGACGACGTAGTCTTAGAGTAGTTGACTATGACTTTCTTGACTATGACTTTCTTGACTAAATTTCGCGGTTGCGAAATGTATACATACCGGTAGCTATCGCGCGCATTTTAATCAACATGTACGCATTGTACAGCCAAAACATTTTTTCTAGTAAACTAAACGCGAATCACAGTATTTTTCAACGCCTCAACGGTGACTGAAAAGTTCTGCGCTTTGTTGAGACGTTCGATGAGCACGTCGCCCATGGCGTGCGACGCGGTAAAACACCCCCCGCGACCAGGTTGGTCTGCCCAAGACAAACGCGAGCGCTCTGATGGAATCGCCAAACACAACGCCACTTCGGTGGCGAGCGCGGCGGTGCCCTTGTACCCCGGGTCGGCGTTCTTAAACTCGAAATGCGCGCACACGGGCTCCATGGGCTCGTTTGTCTTCGCATTCACGCCAGTCCCGACGACGTAGATGTTCGAAAATCCCGTCTCACGCGTATGCTCTGAAGGACCTTCACCCTGCGCGGGTAAAATCGTCTTCCGCATCAACCAACGCAGAGGAGGCGTGATGAAGCACGCGCCGAAAACGCCCAACGCCAAAGTGCCCATTCTCGCCGCCGTCTTTGACGCGCAGAAATCGCTTTCGTCATACGTAAAATTCGGCGCGTATCCTCGCGAGCCATCGTCGAGCGCAAATGAACGAGCGACAACCTTGGAATTAATCCCCGCCATAATGCTCGGCATCGTCCAAAGTTTCGTATCCTCGTCAAACTTTGTCCCGCTCTGCGGCTTTGCCCAACGCATTTTTTCACCATCAACATCCTCTCTCGCCTTTAACGCATCTCGCGCAAAGAAAAACGGATCACCCATCCCCCTAAACTTTTTCGTCGTCGCGCTCGACAGCGCATTCGCCGCACTCGCAATCGTCCCGCCGCTCACGCCTCCCTTTGACTTTCCCGCGTGCGCCGCCGCTCTATATAAAGCGCCGCCATCCTCCTTCAACGCCTTCGCGCACGCGTACGCCCCTAAATCCCACGGCACGCTGTCGTACCCAGCGCACGAAATCACACCAACCCCGCCCAAGCGCGCATCGTCCTGCATCGTGTCTACAACCTCGCGTACGAACTGCGGCTCGCCGGTGATGTCCACGTAGTGCGTCTTCGCCTCCACGCACGCCTTCACCAACGCGTACGCGTGCGGCGCATCATACGGCCCAGCGAACGTGAGCACGCACGACGCGCGAGCACACGCCTCTGGAAGCTTTTCCACGCAATCCGCGACGACGAGCGGGACGTCGCGCACGCGCGCGTCGTTGAGCTTGACGGCGATGCGCTCTCGGGTGCGCTCGAGTTTGGCGCGATCCCGACCGCCGAATGCGAAGCGCACGGCGCCGCCGGGGGCGTACGCACGCGAAACGTACTCACTCGCCAGGGCGCCGGTGAATCCAGACGCGCCCCAGATGACGAGATCGAACTCGCGCGTCGTGGCGGACATGATGATGACGGTGACGTGTCACTCGAGCGCGTCAATCAATGACGGCACATCGTCGCGCACGCGTCATGTCCGACGCGGGCGTGACGTCATTCATCCGCCGCGGGCGGCGGTTCCAGGGCTCTGGCGCGCGCGGGGCGTCGACGGGCGCGCCGGACGTCGCGAACGCGCCCGGGGCTGGCGTTAATGTCGATGCTGCTGCGGCGGCGAGCATTCGCCGGGGCACGCGCGCGGGCTTGTATTCGCGCACGCTCATCTCCTCGGGCGTCGCGGACGTGGATGACTTGCTCGGCGGCGGCGTACCACTCGGTGCGACGTGCGTGTTCGACGGGGACGACGCGTCGGTGCGGTGCGAACGGGTGTTCGCGTGCTACGGCGTCGCGGAGGGCGTCGCGAGCGGGCACCGCGTGTGTTGGGTGCGACCGGGCGCGCGCGAGGACGCCATGCGGATGGTGCCGAGACGAGTGAACGACGGTGACGTCGCACGGGGTGAGTCTGACGTCGGCGGCGACGTTGGACAGGGGAGGAAGGATGGCAAAGACGCCGAGAAGGAGGAGGAGGAGGACGACGGCTTGCGCATCGCGTGGCAGTATCGACGATATTTGAAAGAAGGTCGCGCGCTGGATGATTCGCGCGTCGGTGCGAGTCAAGTCGTGCGGGCGCAACCTTCATCGTCGTCGTCGGCGGCGGCATCGGCGGCGTCAAAAGCGAAGAAATTGCGCGCGCCGGATATGTGTCATCGATACGACGCGACAAAGGAGGAGGACGCCGGGACGTTGGCGGCGGCGGATGTATCGTTCAAGTCGTTTGGTATCGCGGTTGCGGATGCGACGGCGAGTAATGACGATCGATGGGCGTCGTGTTATCAATTTGTAGCAAAATTTGTGCGTGAGACGAATGATTTAGGGGATACGTCGGTCGGGCGCGTGGTGGTGCAGCCGGAGACGCCGAGCGACGAGGATGGATGGGCGCGATGCGTGCAGCTCGTGCGCGCGTTGAAAGGGTTGACGTACGACACGAATTGCTCTACAATGATCATTTTGGCGCTCGAGAGCGCACCGGCGCGCGTAGCGACGTTGATTCGTCACGTGGTCGATTGCGCGGTGGACGTGCAGGCGCTGGATGGACCGACGAGCGACATTGAAAGTTTGTTACCAGAACCTCACACGTGCATCGGTTTAGTGGCGGTGCGCAAGATTCAGTTTCAAGGGTCGATTGTTTCACCCTTGGTGCGCATGGATCGCGTCTACGCTCTACAAATGCGCCGTAAGCGCATGGCGATTAAACCTTTGCAGTTGCGTCCAGAGGACGATTCACGCGACGCTCCGTCGTCGGCGTGCGGGACTGGTGCCAAAGGAGGACTTGATGACTTTTAAACATAGTCTCGTGTTGTAAACTAAAGTATAGCAACTCTAGATCAATTCATCTCGAACAAGCGTAGAGTAGTACGATGAAATAATGCAAAAATGGGCGACGAGGAGCACCGTGAGCGTGAACAGACACGCCGCGATGGTATCGTACACGCTCACGGGCATGAGCCAAAACTCGCTGGTGTGCGCTAACGCGAGTCTTATACGTCGAGTGAAAACACCGAGCGCGCTTGGACGGGTGTCAGTCACAACCGGTGGTTTCAACGTCTTGTCGTGTTCGACAACTGGCTCTGAATCGTCATCGGAATCCGTCTCATCTGAACGTAATGAGTCGCTTTCGGGACTAGGCACGTAGGTGCGCATCTCAAATCTTCTCGCCGGCGTAAAAACTACACCCTTCTTCCGCGTCGATGGCGCCGCGATGGGATTTTTCAATGCCGAAGTCATCGTCATCGGTGCCTTCTTCAGGGCCGAATGCAGTGCGCTCGCTGGCGCGTTTCTATGCACCTCAACCGCGTGCGGTGGTGTTGAAAGCTCCGCCATCGCAGACGAGGACACGCCCAACACTTGCAAAAAGTATGCACGCGCATCATCATCAACTATGAATAGTACATCTGCTCGTCCGCCAGCGAGAAGCAATTTTATCGTACCAATTTCGGTTGCCGTAATGCCCCGGCCATCCTCGATGCTCTGGCGTATGCTCTTCGCGCACGCAAGATCTATGCGACCTAAGCGTTCCATGCATCTATCCGCGATTTCGCACACTTCGTTATCATAACGAACGCCGTCAATTATTCGATATTGTTTCGGACGCACGTAGTCTGCGAGACGCCACAACAATCCCGTCCTACGTTTCGCTGGCGACAAACCGCGCTCAGGCCCTAACGTTTTCTCATCCTCAACTATTTGACGCACATACGCCTCGGTTTCTTTGTTCATTGAGACTTTGAAATCGCCTACTCCGCCATCCGCAAACATCGACAACGTATCCAAACTCTTTCGCGACAAACCATAATGCGAAGACCGTGCCTGCAAACTCGCTATCACGCCCTTTGCTCGCGTTAAATCAACCCTTCCTACGACATTCATGCTATCTTTAACCATTTCACACGCCTCCTTATCAAAATTTCTACCATCAATCACCGACGTCGACTGCCTGTCTCGACCGAGCGTCAACGCAGATGTCGCCGCGCGCAACGTCTTTTCAAACACCGTCAACTTGCTTCGTTTCGCCTGACGTTCATGTGACACCACTTCATCTACGTCATCGTCCCCTGGATCAAATCGTACCGACAAATTCCGCTTCGTGCTCTTCGAAGGCGACGGCGACTCGGAGTCGTACGACCCGTCGGAGCCAAACGCGGCGTTAATCTTCACCGTCAACCATCGCGCGGCTTCATCGCTCACGTCTATCGCCGCCCGCCCTTTGCCTCCTCCGGACGCGATATACCTGAGCGTCGTCGCCATGTTCGTTGGTGCGCCGTTCAATTCGTCGCCGCACGCGTCGTCCCAGAGCATTTCTGCCATCGCGAGCGTCATCGGTGCGCGCACCGCGAGCGCTTTCGCTTTCGTGACTGTCGGCGCGTGGTACTTGCGCGTCGCGCGCTTGGCGCTCGCGGGCGAGCGCGCGCGTAATTGTGTCGTCGTTGACTTTGGCGCGCTCGCGCGCGCAGACGTTCGCCGCGCGGGCATGGCGCGGAGCTCTGTGAGGTTGGGTGGCACTTTTTAAACGCGTTTGAGCTGTCTTCGAGCTCCTAATGATTGTGATGTTGTACTACAGCGTCATCGCGCGCGAATGGCGATGCATGAAATCTAACACGTATGTACCGAGCGATCACGGCGTTTTGGGCTTGTGCGTCTTGTGCAGCGCGGCGAGACGCGCGCGGGTGGCGGCGCGGTCGGCTCTGCGAACGCCAGCCGCGGCGGCGGCGGGTGATTTCGCGCCCGTTCGTACGCCGAGCGAGGCGCCAGGATCGTCGTCGTCGCTCGTGCGTCTATGCGCGTGTACCTCTTCTTCTAAATCTAATTCCGTAAACTTATTTGACTGTTTCTTCTCGCCGCGAACTTTACACGTCGGATTGCACATGACTTCGTCGCACGAATCCATGAGCTTGACACGCTTATTTTTGAACACCCAGTCCGCGAGCGCGATGTGATGTTCGACGTCGTCGATGACAATGTCGTCGAAATCGGTGTGAATGTAGCACGCTGCGGCGAATAAGCCAGATGTGGGATGCTCGAGCACGGGCTTCAAAACGTTGCGCATGTACCCTCCCCAGTTTTGCGCAAATTCAACTTGTTCTTTGTGCACGAATGCACCCCCGTCAAAGTTGTCATGCAAGTGCATGACAACTGAGTCCGTGAGTGCCTGCGAAAAGAAGAGCGGCGTTCGAGTGTATGGAAAAGACGCATTTGCGACGACACATTGCCACGGAGCATCCTTGTGTTCGTCGACGCACGCCTGCGGTAGACTATTTTCCCCATGCCAGTACGTCAAATAACGCTTGAATGAATCTTCGTTCCAGGGAACGTAGCGCGCTTGATCGTCTTCTGGTTCATACGTTTGCTGGTCGTCGTGGAAATAGTGAAACCCAGCAAACGGCGCGCCGACAATCTTCACCAAACTTTGTTTCATCGGCGGAAGCTTGGATCGAATGAAATCCGCCCATGAATCAACCTGTGCAATCAAGCCTATTCCACCCGCACTGCGACCGGCGAGGACGATGACGTCGGCATCGGCCATACCGTACGCGCGAATAAGCTCTTGCAGAACGGCTTGCACGATGTACGCGCCGTCGTGCCACAGCGCATTCGCATCCTTGTCTTGCGCTCGTCCTAAATACACATCACCCGAACAGTACGCGACGTTCACCATATTCGCCGCCGCAAACGGCAAACGCTTGCGATCTTCTCCGTCTATTGGTAGCTTTTGAATACCGCTATCGAACACAATTTCCTCCGGTACTAGCTCACTCGATCCCCGGGGCGTTCCGGCGCGCTCCGCACACTCCGCAGGGTTCACGCATTCGCCCCCACCTTGAAGCATCACCACCCACGTTCGCGCCGTGGCGTACCCAGACATTTCGTTTTCTTTCTGTGCATCCTCCCCTGGCGCGGATGGCTGCGCTAAATTTACATAATACGCCCCCGGCGTACCGTCCAAGCACCGCGCCTTTGGATACCGTTCCAAGTCGAGCTCAACCTTTTCCCCAGTAGTCCTTCGAAAGCCCGCGGCGCTGTCGACGCCGCCATCCAAATTTCGCAAACGCGTGGCGCCCACCTTGTCAGCCACGCTCGCACCGATCGTGCTGCCGATTTTCACGCACGCAAAGACGCCGAGCGCGAGCGCGCTCAATCCCAACGCGACGTCTCGCCGCGCCTTCCTCGCCTGCTCTAACCGCGACACGCGCGCATTACCCCGTCGCGCCGCACGCAACGGGGTGTCATCGTACGAATCCGGCATGTCGTACATCGTCCGGTCGTCGCCGTGCGCTCAGAGACGCGCGGTCGCGATGATGTCACGCGCGAATAGTGTTGGGACGATCGGCGCACACCACGAGCTCAAATCGCCACCACCGACGTCGCGCGCGTCACGTATTGCGCGGACGCCGTCGAGTCCGATCGAATGCGTACTCTGTACGCGCTCGCGGGCGTCGTTCGTGCGCGTGCGCTCGCGCGCGTCGGACAATGCCGCTTCAGCTTGTGAAGTTCACATCACCTCACAGCCGCGCGCGTTCGATGCGCGACGACGCGCGCGCGCGTCCGAGGCACGAAAAACACGAAAAACATCGTCGCTCGCTGCGCACCTATCTCGCATCCGTCGTTCGTCACGTCGCGTGCGGGATTTGGCTCACGTGTATGAGTCTTTGCGTCGGCACGTACAGCGCGCTGCACAAGCGTTGGCCCGAACGTTTCGAGCTTCGCGAGCTCGCGCGGCGACGGCGCGTGCCGTGGGTGTACGAGTATGGCTTGCGCAGAGAGGTGTTGCGCACGCGCGTGAATGCGGTGCGGGCGTCGAGCGAGAAGGCGCAAAAGGAGCACTTGTTTGTGTGCATCCACGGGCTCGCCGGGACGCCGGATGACTTGTGCGCTATGGAGCAGCGATTAGTGCGAGACCCGCGTGCGGCGGTGTATAGGGTGACGTGTAACGCGCCGTTTAAATCGTTCGATGGCGTCGAGGCTGGGGCGACGCGGATTGTTGATGAATTAAAGCGCGTCGTGGCGAAATATCCGGGGCTCAAGCGGCTCACGGTGTACGGGAACTCTTTAGGTGGGATATACGCGCGCTACGCCGTGGCTTTGATGTATGCCGAAGACGGTAGCGTAGGTACTATGCTTGGTTTGAAGCCGTGTACGTTTTTAACGACGGCGACACCGCATTTGGGTGTTGGTCCGTATGGGTATTTCGCCGTCGTCCCGGCGTTGGCGCGCGCGACGTGGTCAAAGAATTTGGGCGGTAGCATCATGGAACTCACGCTGAGCGACGGCCACCGACGCAAGAGCGGACAACCGCTGTTAGTGGATATGGCAGACCCAGAGGTTACGGAGCCGTTGAACTTTATCGGCGCGCTCGGCGCGTTTGAACGCCGTTGCGCGTTTGCCAACGCGACGAATGACTTTTTGGTTTCGTATGAAACCGCGTCGATTAGCCCAGAGTATCTAGACCCGGCGCTCGAGCATAAATGGCGCACGTTGGAATCGTCGCGCGTGGTCGAGGAGTACGAGCATGACCCCGATGCGGAAGACGCGCCGCTCAAGCAGCTATCGCGCGATTCGTCGAAAATTGCCTTTCAACGTCGAATGGCGCGCGGCTTGAAGACGTTGCGATGGAAGCACGTAAACGTGGCATTTCCTGGATTCGCTCCGCTCGCGCACAACAAGATATGCGCGCTGCAGCGCACGGAGACGATGGAAAAGTTGTTCAAAGAGGGCGAATGGTGCGTAGATTTGCAAGCCAAATACCTGCTCGAACCGTTCAACCAATCGCAGTAGAAATCAAAGTACAGTAGCAAAAGATTGATGAAAGATTACAAAGTGTGTAGAATTTACATTCGCGCGCGCGGTACGCTAGTGTCGATTTTGATCGCCTGTCGTGCTGCTTGCGACGGGTTTACGCCGCGCTGGTACTGCTTTAGAAACGATCCGATGGCTCCGATGACGAATTCATCTTCGACGACGTGCAAACCTCTCGCCAAAACGTGCGATTTCACCCCTTGGTGCAATACTAGATTCGTCTGCGGCACGCCGTTCACGTACGCGTACGTTTCCGTCACCGCACGCGTCAAATCCCGCGTTTCACCCTTGTGAAAGGAAAGCCTACGATTAAAAATAATCTTCTCCAAGTAAAATGTCTGTGGCGTAATCAACAGCCGCGTCGTCTCAAACGCCGACGTCACACCCGAATGCAGCATGTTAAACCCAACAAACCAAAACGGCACGCTAAATGTCGCAAACAACGGACTCGCCGCCAACGCGCTGTACGTCCACGTCCCAGTGATCGAAAACCAAAGCGCGGAAAATCCTAAATCCCCGACGCGAGACCCAAACGCCTTCGTCGTCCCGACGTACACCTCCAACGCCGGTGTCGACTCCGAATACGCCGTCGCCGCGCTCACCTCCCGTATCGTCACCCGTGTTGACCCCGCGGGCGCGCGAATCTCGCGTGCGTCGCCAAATTCCCCGATAGTCGGCACGCGAGGCGAACCCGCGGCGCCCACCGCTCGTCCCGGCGCTCGCGGCCCCGCCCCGACGCTCGCGCTCAACGCCACCGAAACCAACACCGCGAGCGCGGCAACCTTCACCGGCGCGTACGCACCGAACGCTCGCGCCAACCAACCACGCGGACGCCCACCGGCGTCCGCGCCGTCGCGTTTTCCTCGCGCGGGCGGAGGCACGCGCCTCGACGTCCACCCGCTCGGCGTCGCGTCCTCGTGCGCGTCCAACCACGCCGCTACCTCGCGGCGCTTATCCCAATTCGTATACACCGCGCGCGACTCCAGTCGTTCGTTCGTCAGCGGGTCGCGCGCCGCGTTCGTGGGCGCAGACGCGCGCCAGAACCGTTCGAGCGCGTCGCGTTCGTAGGTGTTGCCGCTCTCCGCGACGAACACCGGGTCGAGAAACATGGCGCGCGTGATCGGGCAACACAAGTGTTCGGGCTCTTCGACGACGGGTGGCGCGGCGGTATCGCCGTCGTCGTCGTCGGCGGCGGCGTTCGCATCGGTCGGCATCGCGGCGTCGTTGAATGAAGATGTATATATGACAACTGGACGCTCGCGCGAGCGCCGCGCGAAAGACAACCAACCATCTAGTCGTACCAGTCCGTCATGTCCGGCATATCGTCATCATCGTCATCGACATCGGGAAATAAATATTCTTTGTCCTCGTAATTTGAAATCTTCTCTAAACTGGACAGGTTGAACTTGAAGGCGTTGAGCTGGGCGTCTTCGTCGTCTTCGTCGAGCCACGAGTCGAAATCCGTCGCGACGTGACGAAACTTTTGAGTCGTGAGCAGCAAACGCGGCCAGTGCGCGCCAGACGTGGTTTTAGGAATCTCAAGCGCAAAGTTACGCGGCGTGCGTTTGATCGCGATGGCGTTTGGGCCTCGTACGGAACCGTAGAGTTCCAGAGACGCCGCGTACGCTCGCGTCGCCGCGGTTGACTCTGAGAACTCCGACGCCGGCGCGCTCCCATCGACGCCATCACCATCGCCGGCGCCCACATCGCCATCGCTCGCACACGTCACGCGCAAGATCGAATTCCCACTCGTCGTCCCCGCGCGCTCGACATCCACGACGATATCGCGCGCGTTCGCCACGTCGAAACGCACGCGAAGCGACGCTTTGCGTTGGGACCACAGCGTCTTGGGCACCGTCGCGCTCGGCGCCGCCACCTCCATCGTCACGCGCGCACGAGGCTTAAAAATTGTATGAACACTCCAGCGTGCGCGGTCGCCTCGAGCGCGTGTCGCGCGCGTCGCCGTGTGCCGTGGACGACCGAGAGAAACGCCCGACGACGCCGCGAAAACGCCAGATGTGGTGTCGGGGCACGCATATTGACTCACATACCACTATACCGTTCACAGTACACAAATCGCAAACCCTAAACCCTAGTACATAGCACAAA